>OMGU01000049.1_pt1 | contig 119620 bp, 109 predicted proteins | sample 1646121 | NCBI WGS metagenome assembly OMGU01 (sample SAMN05578581, study PRJEB25193) | human gut metagenome | biome: Human Microbiome; feature: human-associated habitat; material: feces | host: Homo sapiens | place: USA:Birmingham
TGAACGCCTGAATGCAGCCGCCGAACCAGTCGAAATACAGGCCCGTAAAGGCCGGGATGCCGATCTGGAACAGCTGGATCTGGCTCAGGAAGCCGGGCAGCCAGCCAAAGATGACATGGCTCAGGCTTGCCAGCGCCCAGTACAGCAGTGTGGAAATGACAGTACCGGACAGGATGTTGCCAAAGTGACGGAACGCCATGCTGACGGGGGTCGAGATCTCCGACAGCACATTGATGGGTGCCATGATGAAGATCGGGTCCAGCAGGCCCTTCAGATAGGAAAAGATGCCGTTGGTCTTGATCTTGTAGTACATGATCAGCACAAACACCACAATGGCCCACGCAGCCTCGGTGTTCAGGTCGGCCGTGGGGCTCCACAGGCCAATGACACTGATGAGGTTGCAGCCGATGCTCAGAGCGAAGATCGAGCCGATCAGGGGGATATACTTGTCAAAGTGATACCCCATGTTGTCGTGCACGAACTGATCCAGCCGCTCCACGATGAACTCGGCTGCGGCCTGCCGCTTTGAGACATTTTCCAGCTTGAGGTTGCTGCCCAGCCAGACGGCCAGGCCCGAAAGCAGCGCCATGACGATCCAGGTAGTGACTAGGGTCTGGGTGATCTTGAGATCGCCCAGCAGGGGGATATCGGTATGGATGGTATACAGGATCTTTGCGCCGTTCAGTTCCATTTGTTACGTTTCACCCCCTTCGTCACGGGGTTCAGCTTCCGGCTCCGGTGCGGGTTCGGGGTCGTCCTCCACAGAGACATCCACCGAAGGCCCGGCCGGTGCAAGGGGCTTGTACTTGCCGGTTATTTGCAGGTAGTAGATCGTAACACGCGGGAACAGCAAGGGCAGAACGCTGGCAAAGGGCTGGAAGCAGGGTGCCCCGATGGACACGATGATCCACACCGCCTGCAAAAGCATTCTGACGTTGTAGGAAGCTTGTAATGTGGCTTTGCGCCGCTTCTCATCCTGCTCGTCGATGACCTTCTGACACACGATGCAGATGCCCGCAAAGTTGCCGATGGCCACGGCCGCGCCGATGAGACTGCCCAGAACGACAGTGTAATCAAATTTCACCCAGCCAACCAGGTGCAGCGCCGCAAAGGCCACCCACAGGGCAGCGGTGCAGATGGCCGTGCCGCAGGCGATGCGCGTCAGCTCCTTTTTGGATTCCGGCTGTAGTTTCATAAAGGGGGACCTCCTGTGATGTTTACTGATGTGAGTTGAACCCCACCCGCTTCGGTTTTTCCTTTTTGGCGCGGTCCAGGTGTTCCTTGGCAAAATACCAGAAGTTCTGCGCCCCGGAGGCAAGGCCCAGCAGGATGGCCGGCAGGAACACCCATTCCGGCCAGCTCCAGCTGTTCACCGCCCACCAGGCACCGCCCAGGCACATGACCAGCGGCAGCAGCATATTCAGGCCCAGCTGGGTCAGCCAGACAAGATCTTCCAGCGCCTTGTACCAGCCCTTCATGCGGTGTCGCCCTCCCTCTGTGCGCAGGCCCGAACCAGCAGCCCGCCGCACCCTTTCGCAATGGTTTCGCTCCGGTAAAGAAGCTCATATGGATAGTATAATTCAATTCACTGAACTTTTCAATCAATTTTCCACCGATTTTTGGTAAAACTTCATAGTTCGTTCACACTAACGCCATAATTGTACGTCCACGGTGGAGTATGTCCGTCTCCGGCAGCATCAATACCAAAAATATGATAGGTTTCTTGTGCAAAACACAAAAAACCGCCCAGCTCATTTGAGAGCCGGGCGGCGTTATCATGGAAGTGCGGGGGTCAGCTGTCCTTGCGCTTGATCCACACCTGCGTGCCGTAGAAGGGATTGGCAGTGCCAAGGCACAGGCCCTGGTCGGTGGCGGCGAATGCCCGCAGACCATGGTTATAGGGGTCTCCAAAGCCGTCCACGGTGATGGTCTGGAAGTTCACGCCGTCCTCCGAAACATACAGGTCAAAGCCCTGCTTTGCCTTGCGCATGTAGTTGAGCAGCCGGATGGCACTGGCGATGTTGCTGATCGTGATGTTCTTGAACACGAATTTGTAGGAAAACTTGATGGTCTGGGCCAGCGTGTCGGGGTCCCCGTTGCCGTCGGGGTCCGTCGCCTGCAGTGCCTTCATCAGGGTCTTGAGGTATTCCCACTGGGTCTTCCACTGCGCAGGGGTGCGCGTCAGCAGGTTGCCGTTAACGAACTGACCAACGCACTCCAGCATACTGCTGGTGTCAAAGGTACCCACATACAGCTTGCCATCGTACACCTGCATCCGCCAGATGTACTGGTTCTCGTTGCGCCCAAAGCCGGACTTTAAACCAGAAAGGCTGCCGGAGGGGAACATTTTAGTGGCATTGCCCACCACAAGCTCCATGTTCTCGTCCCTGTCCATGCGGTACAGGTTCACCGACTGTTCCAGATTGGCGTTGATGAACCGGCAGTCCAGTCCGCCGCCAAACTGACCGTCGGCATTCTTGCCGGTCTTGGCAAAGAGGATGCGCTCCAGTGCGATCTCTTCGTCGTTGTACTCACCAATATAGAGGTGGTCGTTGTACACGATCAGGTTCGCCGCACCGGAGCGGGTGCGTTCCGGGTCGATGCCGAAGGTGTAACGGGCACCATCTTTTTCCTGATCGCCTGCCACGGGTGTCCATATGAAGGTGCCGTCAGGATTCTGATCGCCCCGCACCAGTGCAAAGGACTGCATGGTGTTGTCGTCCGGCATATTGTCCTCGGTGCCGGTGCAGATGGAAACATACAGGCGGCCGTTGAACTCAGCCATATCCCAGATGCTGCCGCCGTAGATGCTGTCGGCGTAGTGATAGGCGGGGTAGTTGAACAGGCTGTCGGAATCCGCGATCTGGGTAAAGCCCTTTTCCGGGTCGGAGGAGATCAGCAGGGCGGCGCTGCTCTTGCCGGTGGCGGCATCCATGGTCACGTTGCTGATGACCAGCTGATCCTTGTAGACACACATACCGCGGATGCCCACGGAGATGCCCTGCTGGTAGGCTGCGGCATAATCCTGCACACTGTTCAGACCGATATACACCGGCTTGCACTCGTCGGTGGCGGGGTCCACCTGCCAGATGCTGGGCAGAAAGCCGATGCCGCCGCCGCCCACACTGCCGCAGAAGTACAGCTTGCCGTGATACTCCAATGCGTTGCGGAACAGGGGTGTGTAACCGTTGTAGGAGCCGGACATCAACAGCTTGGTCTCGCCGGTCTTGGTGTTGATCTTCACCAGCACGCCCTTGGGTCGGCCGCCATCCTCCTCGGTCAGAAAGAAAGTGCCGTTGTAAAGGGCATCGAAGGTGGCGGCAAGCACCTTGTCGTCGTATTCGTCGCCCAGACTGCTCTTCATCAGGGAGAGGGTGTTGCCGATGGCGGCGTAGCAGGTGCCCACATACAGCCAGTCGCCGTAGCCGACCGCTGACCATGCGTAGTTCTGACCCCGGTCACCGGCGTTGTAGGCGGCATCCTCCGGGTCAGTCACGACCGCCACCGCACCGTCTCCCAGATAATCCACGATGCCGTCTGCGGTTTTGACATCCTTTTCCGGGTGGGTGATCTTTTCAAATGTCTGGTCGTCCTTGCTGTAAAAGAAAGTGTTGCTTTCGTCAAGAGGTTCCAGAGTGGTCAGTTCCTCCCAGCCATCGGCCTGCCCGACCGCCTCCGTGCCTTCCGCCGACACCAGAAGCTGCACCGGCAGAGCGGACAGCATCGCTGCTGCCAGCACGCCGCTGATGACACGTTTCCAGTTCATATCGTTCTCCTTATCTACTCTGCCATTTCTTCAAAAACATGAAAGAGCTGTCAATGTTTTTCATTGTAGCACAGTCCTGTCGGAAGTGCAAAGGTGCCTTGCCGCTTTTTGCGGATGATTCTTGTAAAATCTGTGTGGAAGTCCGCAAAAAAGCCGCCCGGCTCCTGCGAACCGGGCGGCAAAAGGCAGACTTATGAAAATGATTTACCAGAGGTTTGCGGTCTCGTTGTACAGGCCCTCGTAGCTCTTGGCAGAGAGATCCCAGCTGAAATCGCATTCCATGTCGTGCTTGACGAGGTTGTTCCAGTCCTCTTTGTTGTAGTAGCGATCCTGTGCACGGCAGCAGGCATCGTACAGCTCATGGGCGCTGTAACCGGCAAAGGTAAAGCCGTTGCCCTCGCCCAGCGTGCAGTCATGGATGGAATCCCGCAGGCCGCCGGTCTCACGGACGATGGGAGGCGTACCGTAGCGGCAGGCCACCATCTGTGCCAGACCGCAGGGCTCACTCTTGGAAGGCATGATGAACACGTCTGCACCGGCGTAGATTTCCTGAGACAGTGCCGGCTCAAAGCCGATGTAGGTGCCCACGCGGCCCGGATGACGGGCGCACAGGTCAGAGAAGAAGGTCTCGTACTGGTTCTCGCCGCTGCCCAGAATGACCAGCTCGATGCCGCGGTCCACCAGACCATCGGCAATGCTCTGCACCAGGTCAAAGCCCTTCATGCCGACCATGCGGCTGACCATGGCAAAGACGGGGCTGCCATCCTTGTGCAGGCCAAACTTGTCCTGCAGGGCCTCCTTGCACTTTGCCTTGCCTTCTTCAACGTTGGTCACATCGTAGTTGAAGGGGATCTTGGGGTCGGTGGCGGGGTTATTGGCCTCCATATCGATGCCGTTCAGGATGCCGCAGAGTTTATACTGCTTTTCCCGCAGCAGGGCATCCAGACCGTAGCTGAACCAGGGGTCCAGAATCTCCTGTGCGTAGGTGGGGCTGACGGTGGTGATCTTATCTGCTGTCTCAAAGGCACCCTTCATAAAGTTGGCGCAGCCATCGTACTCCACGATGTGCTGGTCACGATGGCCGATGCCGCAGGTATCTTCCAGGATATCGGTGCCATACTTGCCCTGATATGCGATGTTGTGGATGGTGAAGATGGTCTTGATCCGGTTGAACTTATCCAGATGGCGGTAGTACAGGTTCAGGTAAACGGGAACCAGTGCGGTCTGCCAGTCGTTGCAGTTGATGATATCGGGGGTGAAGTCGATGTAGAACAGGGTCTCCAGCACAGCGCGGGAGAAGAAAGCGAAGCGCTCGCCGTCATCGTAGAAGCCGTACAGGCCGCGGCGCTTGAAGTAATACTCGTTGTCCAGGAAGTAGTAGGTCACGCCGTTGACCTCAGCCTTGAACAGGCCGCAGTACTGGCTGCGCCAGCCCACGGGCACCGAGTAGTTGGTGACATACTCCAGTTTGTCGCGCATTTTCAGGTCGCCGTACAGCGGCATGATGACGCGGGCATCCACGCCGTCCTTGACCAGAGCCTTGGGCAGGGAGCCTGCCACGTCGGCCAGACCGCCGGACTTGGCAAAGGGGGTCGCTTCCGAAGCGGCATACAGGATCTTCATAGTATTTCTCCTTTCCAGAAAAAAGGGCGGATACACAAAGAGCGGGCGGGGGCGCAAAGGCCCCCGCCCCTCTTTGAGAGGGGCTACCGGGGAGGGGAGCCGCCCCTGTGAAAGTTTCAGTGTGTCAGGCTCAGACGGTGTGGTTCTTCTGAACATAGACCGGGAAGCTCTCGGTACCGGAGAGCTTCTTGTCGGCGGTCACACGCACGTTCTTATCGGTGACAACGCAGTCCAGCTGAGCGCCTGGTTCCACAACGGTATCCTGCATCAGGACACAGTTTCTGACCACAGCACCCTTCTTAACGCGAACGCCGCGGAACAGCACGCAGTTCTCCACGGTGCCCTCGATGACACAGCCATCGGCCAGCAGGGAATTGCTGACGGAAGAGCCGTTGACGTAGCGCACGGGGTTGTCATCACGGATCTTGGTGTAGACAGGGCTCTCCTTGGGGAACAGAGCGTTCAGGTTCTTCTCATCGATGAGCTTGAGATTCTCATCAAAGTAGCTCTTCATGTCGCAGACATGGGCCACGTAGCCGGTGTACTCCAGAGCACGGATGTTCAGGATGTTGACGTTGTGGGCCAGGATGTCACGCTCAAAGTAGATCAGGCCGCGGGAGGTCGCATCCTTGACCAGCTTGATCAGGGTCTCGCGCTCCAGAACATAGATGTTCAGGTCCAGGTTCTGGACACCAGGGCGGTAATCATTGAACAGCAGCTCAGTCACACGGCCATCGGCATCCACAGTCAGGGTGTAGTTGTCGTTCTTGCGGCCCTCGGGGATCTCAGTCTTCTGGTAGGCGATGGTCACATCCGCGCCGCTTGCCTGATGGGCAGCCAGCAGGGCGTTGAAATCGTAGTTGATGGCGATGTTGGCATCGCTCATCACAACGTACTTCTCCTTCTGGTTCTCCAGGTAGCTCAGGATGGAGCCCAGAGCCTCCACACGGCCGGAATAAATGCGCACGCCCTTTTCTGCAAAGGGAGGCACGATGTTCAGGCCGCCGTGACGGCGGGCCATATCCCACTCACGGCCGGTGCCCAGATGATCCATCAGGGAGTGGTAGTTCTTGCGCACCACGATGGAGACATTGGAGATGCCGCAGTTTGCCATGCTGGACAGCATAAAGTCCACCATGCGGTAACGGCCTGCAAAGGGGATCGAAGCCATGGTGCGCTCAGCCACAAGCTCCGGTACGGTGTTATCATAGCTGTTGGGGAAAATGATGCCCAACGCATTGTTGTTCTGGCTCAGCATACTTCCTCGCCCTCCTTGACGGAATCAAATACTTTGGCACCCTCTTTTACGGTAGCGCCTGCGCCAACGGTAAGGCCGGTACCCACATGTGCAATGGGGCCCTCGCCGCCGATCTTGGCACCGGCACCCACCACAACGTCCTCAGCCAGGATGCAGCGCTTGACCACAGCACCTGCCTTGACCACAACGCCATCCATCAGGACAGCATCCTCAACGGTAGCGCCCTCTTCCACGGTAACGCCTGCGCTCAGGACAGAGTGCTGGACGCGGCCATAGATCTGGCAGCCCTCGGTGATGAGGGAATCCTGCACCACGGCGCGGGGGCCGATCTTCTGGGCGGGCAGCACGGGGTTGCGGCTGTAGATCTTCCACTTCTTGTCGAAGATATCAATGCCGGAGTTCTCGGGGTCCAGCACTTCCATGTTGGCTTCCCACAGGCTGTCGATGGTGCCCACGTCACGCCAATAGCCGTTGAAGTGGTAAGCATACATCTTGCGGCCATCCCGCAGCAGAGCGGGGATGATGTTCATGCCAAAGTCGTTCTTGGAGTTGGGATCAGCCTCGTCCTCTTCCAGGTACTTCTTCAGCACATCCCAGTTGAAGATGTAGATGCCCATGGAAGCCAGGTTGGACTTGGGAACCGGGGGCTTCTCCTGGAACTCGGTGATCTTATCGTTCTCGTCTGCCACCATCAGGCCAAAGCGGGAAGCTTCCTTCCAATCGACCTCCATGACAGCCACGGAGAACTCCGCGCCCTTTTCCTTGTGGAAGCGCAGGAAGTCGGCGTAGTCCTGCTTGCAGATCTGGTCACCGGACAGGATGATGACGTACTCGGGATCATAGCTGTCGATGAAGCTGATGTTCTGGTAGATGGCGTTTGCAGTGCCCTTGTACCAGTCGGTGCCCTTTGCCTGCTCGTAGGGCGGCAGGGTGTGCACGCCGCCGTGCAGACGATCCAGATCCCAGGGCTGGCCGTTGCCGATGTACTCGTTCAGCTTCTGGGGCTGATACTGGGTCGCGATGCCCACAGTATCAATGTTAGAGTTGACGCAGTTGGACAGCGGGAAGTCCACGATGCGGTATTTGCCGCCGAACCCCACTGCAGGTTTTGCCGTTTTCTGTGTCAGCGCGTACAAGCGCGAGCCACGTCCGCCGGCAAGGATCATTGCCACAATTTCTTTTGCCATAGCTTTATTCTCCCCTTTTACACATTTCCGGATTTATTGGATTTGGAAATGGTTTGACTGTGTTGTGCGGATGCGCCCCGGTCACTCCTCGGTCTTGGCGGCCTTTTTGGTGCGGGGCTTGCGGGCAGGCTTTTCGGCTGCCGCAGGGGCAGCTTCAGCGGGCTCGGCTTTGGGTTTGCGGCCCCGCTTGGCGGGTGCTGCTTCGGGTGCGGCAGCGGCTTCTGCCTTGGGCTTCCGGCCGCGCTTGGCCGGAGCCTTTTCCGGTGCAGGTTCCGCTTCTGCCTTTGCCTTGCGGGTGGAGGTCTTTTTGGGCTTTTCCTCCTTCACGGCAGGCTCAGCCTTGGCAGTCTTCGTGGTCTTGGCGGCTGTCTTTTTGGCAGCGGTCTTTTTCACGGTCTGGGCCGTCTTGGCCGGATCTGCTGCCTTGCGGGTGCGCTTGGTGGGCACCTCAAAATACAGGGTGCTCATGGGCGGCAGGGTGATGGTAATGCTCTGCTCAAAGCCATGCAGGGGCTTCTTGTGGGTGCGCACGGACTTGTTATGGACCGCGCCGGAACCGCCGAAGGCCTCGTCATCGCTGTTCAGCACTTCCTTGTATGTACCTGCCACAGGTGCGCCCAGGGCATAGCCCTCGCGCAGGACGGGGTTGAAGTTGCAGACCACCAGGATCTGCTTGCCGTTTGCGTCCTTGCGCAGGAAGGCGATCACGCTCTGCTTGGAGTCATCGGGCACGATCCACTGGAAGCCCTCCCAGCTGTAATCGATCTGCCAGAAGGCGGGGTGCTCTTTATAGAAGGCGTTCAGGGTCTTGACGTAGTTCTGCAGCTCGGTGTGCTTGTCGTAGTCCAGCAGCATCCAATCCAGCTGCTTTTCCTCGTTCCACTCCGTGAACTGGCCAAACTCCTGCCCCATGAACAGCAGCTTCTTGCCGGGGTGGGCCATCATGTAGCCGAAGAAGGTGCGCAGGTTGGCAAACTTAGCCTCGTACTCGCCCGGCATCTTGTTGATCAGGCTGCCCTTGCCGTGCACCACTTCATCGTGGCTGATGGGCAGCACAAAGTTTTCGCTGAAGGCATAGAAGAAGCTGAAGGTGACCTTGTTGTGGTTGCCCGCGCGGAAGAGCGGGTCGGTCTTCATGTAGCTGAGCATGTCGTTCATCCAGCCCATGTTCCACTTGAAGTTGAAGCCCAGGCCGCCGTCGCTGGCCGGTTTGGTGACCATGGGCCATGCGGTGGACTCCTCCGCGATCATGCACTTGTGGGGGTGGCGGCCCAGAACCGTATCGTTCAGCTTGCGCAGGAAAGCAACTGCTTCCAGGTTCTCCTTGCCGCCATTCTTATTGGGCTCCCATTCGCCCTGCTTGCGGTTGTAATCCAGATACAGCATGGAGGCCACGGCATCCACGCGCAGACCATCGATGTGATACTGCTCCAGCCAGTACAGGGCGCTGGAGATCAGGAAGCTCTGCACCTCGCTGCGGCCGAAGTCGAACACCATGGTGCCCCACTCCTTGTGCTCGCCGCGCTTGGGGTTGGGGTCCTCGTAGCAGGCCTCTCCGTCAAAGTTGTACAGGCCGAAGCCATCCTTCGGGAAGTGGGCGGGCACCCAGTCCATGATGACACCGATGCCGGCCTCATGCATCTTGTCCACAAAGGCCATGAAGTCCTTGGGGGTGCCGTAGCGGCTGGTGGGGGCAAAATAGCCCGTGACCTGGTAGCCCCAGCTGCCGTCGAAGGGATACTCCATCACGGGCAGAAGCTCCACATGGGTGTAGCCCATCTCCCGGATGTAGGGGATCAGCTCGTCGGCCAGCTCGGAATAGTTATAGGGAACCTTCTCGTCCTTCAGCTTCCAGCTGCCCGCGTGCATCTCGTAGATGTTCATCGGGCCGTTGATCACGTCCGCCTTTTTCTGAGCAGTCTGCCAGGCATCATCGTGCCAGGCAAAGCCGGTGATATCGTAGACCTTGCTGCCGTTGGAGGGCCGGGTCTCCGCGTGGAACGCATAGGGGTCGGCCTTGTAGAGCAGGTCACCGCCCCGGGTGGTCACACAGTACTTGTAGACATCGTATTCCTTTACGCCGGGGATGAACAGCTCCCAGACAGAATCCCCATCCACTTTGCGCATCGGGTGGCTGCCCGGCTTCCAGCTGTTGAAATCGCCCACCACACTGATGGCGGCTGCATGGGGTGCCCAAACACGGAACACCACACCGGACTCTCCGGCGCGGGTCTCAAGGTGTGCACCAAAGTAACGGTATGCTTCGCAGTTGTTGCCCTGCTTGAACAGATAAATCGGCAGATCCGAGGGATCTTTCTGGATCTTTTCTTCCGTCGGTCTCATAAACAGCTCCTCCCCGTACAGGCCGCAGTGAGCCTATACTTTTGTACTCTCTTATATTAAAGAATTTTGTCCGATTTTTCAAGGGCTTTCCGTCAAAATCTACCATAATCTTTTCGTCAATATTTTTCCATTGTGGTCAACTTATCCAATTTTACACAAGAATTCTCGGCAAACTTTACAGAATATAGGGCAAAAAGAAAGACCCGCCTCATTTTTCCTGCAAATCCAGGAAACTGAAGCGGGTGCTTTTTCAAATTTTTCCGTGTGCTATGCGGTTCAGCCTACAACGTAAACGTTGACCTGAATGGCTCCGTTGATGACCGACTCTGCGTAGGTCTCATAGAACAGATCCACCAGGATCTGGCCCTTCTGCACCGCGATACCGGTGTCGGTGGCAACGGCATAACCGTAAACAAAGCTGCCGTCCGTGGAAGTGATGTACAGCAGCGTGCCATAGGGGATGACGCTGGGGTCAACGGCAACGGTGCCGTAGCCCAGGCCCAGGCCCGACGAGCCCTTGCCCGTGCGGGAATAATAGCCCGTGGCCTTGCCGGTGAGGACCTGGCTGTACGAGGCGGGGGCGTTGGTGGTGCCGTCCGGCCCGGTCAGGGGAGAAACGGGCGCACCGGCACCATAAGTCTTGATGACATGGTCGGTGGGCTCCACCGTGGTGGTCACATCCACCACCATGCTGTTTTCCAGCTCGCCGTCCACATACTTTTCGCGGGTGGTCACGGTCTGCTGGCCCTCCGCCCCATGCTGCAGGGTGGTGGCCCGGCCGGTGTTGCGGAAGTACAGGCTGGTGTAGACATACTGGGTGTCATAGGGGATGGTCTGGGTCTCCACCTTGTCCTGGTAGTCCACCCGGTGCACCGTGATCTCACTGCCCGCAGTGACCAGCTGATCCAGCGCAGGCTCGGTGTAGTCATCTGCCTCCAGGGTGATGCCGGCGCGCTCCAGCGCATCGGCAACGGTGCCAAAGGCCATCTTCACCGGGTACTCCTGGCCGTCGGCCTGAATGTTCACGGTGAAGGCCCGCTCAATGTTCAGGGTGGCAAGATTGCCGCTGAACGCGGTGTAGTAAACGTGGTCGCCCTCTTCGGCCTCAATGCCGGAAAGGCTCATGACGCGGGCAGGGTCAGTCTCACTGCTGACCACCAGCTGACGCGCACCATCGGAGTCGGTGACGTAGGTCAGCCGCAGATTCGCGGCGGTCACGGCCAAAGTGAACACAAGGCTCACCGCCATGACGCAGAACGCCAGCACACGGGGTGTGACCGCACGAGCGCGGTCAGACAATGCTTTTTGAAATTTGACGGAAGCGATACGAGACAACTCCTCTCTTTTCATCATTTTGGAATGCGGCGGGCTCTTCCTTTGCCCGCAAAGCGCAGGGCATTTTCCCCTGCAAAGGGCCGTCTTTTTATACGGCGTTTTACTTCCTGAGAAATAAAATTTAGACGCTCCAACGTGTGTATGATCCGTTGAGCGGGCACTATTTTAGCAGACGACGGCCCATTTGTCAAATCCGCGTGATTCAGTTTGACAATCGCTTCACATAGTTTTTTGTGCAATCTGTACATTGTTTTCCCTGATTCAGAATGATTTCGGGCGTTTCCTTCTGAAATTTTCCCAAAAAATTGGTCGTATTCGTTCATAATTTTTTAACATTTCAAGTCTGTTTCCCGGGGAGAAATCGCCGGGCTCTTTTGCACATTCCGGCGCATCAATCATGCGTAATCCGACATTTTGCGGCACAAATTCCCTGCTGTTTTCCTGCCGGAAATAACGGGGAGTTTCTCCGCAGTTTCTGTCAAAAATCGGCTTCCAGCAAAATGCCGAAAGGTAAAAAACGCCATAAAAAAAGACCACACTTCCGCGCCCTGCCGCAAACCGGTACAATGGGGTCAAAACAAAGAAAGGAAGGTTTTTATGCAGATCAAGATCACTCCCCGCACGCTGGGCGGCACCGAATTCACAGCCCAGCCCGCCCGGCTGCACCTGGGCGCACAGAACGCCGAGGGCGTGGACCGGCTGGTGTTCCAGCTGCCTGCGGAATGGGCCGGGTGCAGCGTCACCCTGCACATCCGCCACAGCGACGGCACCCTTGCCGCACCCCTTGTGCTGGACGCAGCGCACAGCGCGCCTGTGGGCCGCAGCTTCACGGGCTGGCCCGCCGGGCAATGGATGCTGGCCGCCACCGACGGCAGCGGCTATACCGCTTACACCCGCCCGGGCCGGTACGATGTCTACGACATCCTGCCCACCGACGGCACCGAGGAGGAGCCCAGTCCCTCGGTGTACGAACAGTTCATCGCCCAGGTATCGGGGCAGGCCGATGCGGCGGTGCAGGCGGCCCAGAACAGTGCCGCCAGTGAGGCCAGTGCCGCCCGGCAGGCGCAGGCCGCTGCCGACGCTGCCGAGCGGGCAGCACTGAATGGCAGCCGTGCCGCGACCTCAGCTTCCCGCGCCGAGAGCGCCGCCCTGCGTGCCGAATCCTTTGCGCCCGAGGACGGCACCCTGCTCAGTGTCAACGGCAAAGGCGGCGCGGTGGTGCTGGACGCGCAGGACGTAGGCGCGCTGCCTGCCCCGGTGGCCCCGCAGGTCGGTGCCCTCCTGCGGGTGCTGTCCATCCGCAGCGATGGCAGTCTGGTGGTGGACACCGTCACTCCCGCCGCCCTCAAGACCCTGCTGGAGGCCACCTGATGTTCACGGTGCTGGATGTCTCCCGCTGGCAGGGCCGCATAGACTGGGATACCGTAAAAGCCAGCGGCAGGGTCCACGGCGTGATGCTGCGCGCACTGGGCAGCAGGAACGGCACGCCCTACATCGACCCCATGTTTGAAACAAACTACTCTGCCTGCATCCGGCTGGGCATCCCGGTGGGGGTCTACTATTACAGCTGTGCCGTTACCGCCCCACAGCGGGATGCTGAGCTGGCCCTCCTGCACGATGCCCTCAGGGGAAAGCGGCTTCAGCTGCCCGCTGCCATCGACGTGGAGGATGCCCGCCTGCGTGCTCTGACACCGGACGCGCTCTCCGCCCTTGTTGCCGGGGCGGCACGGCAGCTGGAGCACTGGGGCCTGTACGTCATGGTATACACCTACACCCATTTTGCAGATACCGCCCTGCACATGGACACGCTGGCCCCCTTCGACCTCTGGCTGGCGGACTACCGGGGCAAACGCCCGGCCCGCAGACACGGGATGTGGCAGTACACCAGCAGGGGCAGGGTACCCGGCATCTCCGGCCCCGTGGACCTGAGCCGCACCGAAAAGGATTATCCCGCCCTGCTCCACCGGGCGGGGCTCGACCGTACCATCCTATAAAAGAAAGGAGTTCCCCATGAAGAAATGCAAGATCTCTCCCGCCACGCTGGCCCGCACGGCAGCGCTGGCACTGGCGCTGACCAATCAGGTGCTCAGCGCCACCGGCCACCGTGTCCTGCCCATTGAATCGGCAGAGCTGGAGCAGCTGGTCTCCACCGGCCTGACCATTGCCACCGCGCTGGTCAGCTGGTGGAAGAACAATTCCTTCACCCCGGAGGCCATCGAAGCCGATGACTTCCTCTGCCAGCTGAAGGAGCACAAATAACCAAAAAGGGACGATGCTTTTGCGGCATCGTCCCTTTTTGATTATCTGCTTTTGTTCTGAAGCACCGGCTCAGGAAATGGCATCCACGTCCCACTTCATGCGGACGGCATCCGCGCCATCCAGTTTGATATTCAGTGCACCGGCATTGTCCAGCACCTGCTCCGGGGTGCGGGCACCGCACAGCACATGCAGGCCGGGGATCATCCGGGCCGTCAGGGCAATGACCAGCTGGGCCATGGTGCAGTCGTATTTCCCGGTCAGGTCGTCCCACTTGGCCAGCAGGTCCAGCGCCTGCTTCCGGCGGGCAGGCTGGAAGCTGGGGTTGCTGTTCCGGGTGCTGCCCTCGGGGAAAGTGGTCTCCATAGTGACCTTTCCGGTGAGCAGACCCTGCTCCAGCGGGGAGTAGGCCTGCACCGAAACACCCAGCTCCCTGCAGGTGGGCAGGAGCTGCTTTTCGATGCGGCGGGTCAGCAGGCTGTACTTCTCCTGAATGACATCCAGCTGGCCGTACCGGCAGTAGCCCCGGATGAGATCCGCCGTCACGTTGGACGCACCAATGGCGCGGATCTTGCCCTGCTCCTTCAGCTTCATCATGGCCTCCACGGTCTCCTCCAGCGGATAGAGGCCGAGGTCCGGGCTCTGCCAGTGGGTGTACAGCACATCCAGGTGGTCGGTGCCCAGGCGGCGCAGGCTGTCCTCCACGTCCTCAATGATGCTCTGCGCCGAGAGGTCCCGGTAGACGGCGGTGCCGTCCACGACCTTGTGGAGCACCGGTGTTTCGTGCCGCCACTCCAGGCCGCATTTGGTGGAGAGCACCACCTTGTCCCGGTCGATGTGCTTCAGAGCCTCGCCCACCACGGTCTCGCTGTGGTACAGGCCGTAGATGGGCGCGGTGTCGATCCACCGGATGCCCTGCTCCACAGCAGTCTGGATGGCTTTGACCGAAAGGGCATCATCGTTGTCGCCCCACCAGCTGCCGCCGCCGATGGCCCAGGTGCCCATGCCCAGAAAAGGCACTTCGATGCCGCTGCGGCCAATGTTCAGATTTTCCATATACGTTTCCCTCCATGCCAGCAGTGTTCCCCGCAATGGGAACCATTCATACAGAGGCTGGCATCTTTTGTTGTATTTTTGCTTTTCTTTTTATAAAAAAGAGAACTGCGGTGCGAGTCAGCTCCGCACAGCAGCTCTCTTTTTTCCAATCAGATATTGCCGAACTCGCTCAATTCCAGCGTGTCGTTGTGGGTCTCGGCCCAGCGGACGGCCCAATCAGAGGTGAACAGCAGCAGACGGTTGCCCTTCATATCCTCCACAGCCTTGGTATCGCTGGTCAGGTCCAGATCCCGCAGGTTGTAGGTGTCGGGGTCGTTCTTCACCCAGCGCAGCTGCTCGAACGGCAGCTGCTGCATCCGGATCTCCACGTTGTACTCGGTATTCAGGCGGTACTCCAGCACTTCCAGCTGCAGCACGCCGACCACGCCGACCACGACCTCCTCCATGCCGCCGCCGACTTCGCGGAAGATCTGGATGGCACCCTCCTGGGCGATCTGCTCCATACCCTTCACGAACTGCTTGCGCTTCATGGTATCCTTCTGCTCGATGCGGGCAAAATGCTCCGGTGAGAAGGTGGGGATGCCCGCAAACTCGACCTTCTTTTTGCCGGTGCACAGGGTGTCGCCGATGGAGAAGATGCCCGGGTCAAACAGGCCGATGATATCGCCCGCGTAGGCCTCATCCACGATGGCGCGGTCCTGCGCCATCAGCTGGGTGCCGGTGGCCAGCTTGATGTTCTTGCCCTCCTGCACATGGAAGGCCTCCATGCCGCGCTCGAACTTGCCGGAGCAGATGCGCATAAAGGCGATGCGGTCACGGTGGGCCTTATTCATGTTGGCCTGGATCTTGAAGATGAAGGCCGAGAACTCGTCACGGCAGGGGTCCACCGGCTCGCCGGTCAGGCTGTCCACACGGGCCAGCGGGGTGGGGGTGAGCCGCAGGAAGTTTTCCAGGAAGGGCTCCACGCCGAAGTTGGTCAGAGCAGAGCCAAAGAACACAGGGCTCAGCTCACCGCGCAGCACTTTGTCGAGGTCAAATTCCTCGGCAGCGCCGTCCAGCAGCTCGATCTCATCCACCAGCTGCTGGTGCAGGTAGGGGGTCAGCAGCTCGTCCAGTGCGGCATCGCCCAGCTCGGCCTCGGTCTCGTTGACCTTCTTCACGCCGTTGGCGCGGCCGTCGCTGGAGAAAGCCAGCACCTTGCGGGTATTGCGGTCAAACACGCCCTTGAACTCCTTGCCGCAGCCGATGGGCCAGTTCATGGGGTAGGTCTTGATGCCCAGGATCTCCTCGATGTTTTCCATCAGCTCAAAGGGGTCGCGGGCTTCGCGGTCCATCTTGTTGACGAAGGTGAAGATGGGGATGTGACGCAGGGTGCAGACCTTGAACAGCTTGATGGTCTGGGCCTCAACGCCCTTTGCCGCATCGATGACCATGACAGCGGAGTCCGCTGCCATCAGGGTACGGTAGGTATCCTCCGAGAAGTCCTGATGGCCCGGGGTATCCAGAATGTTCACGCACTTGCCTGCATAGTTGAACTGCAGGACAGAGGAAGTGACAGAAATACCGCGCTGCTTCTCGATGTCCATCCAGTCGGACACAGCGTGCTTGGCGCTCTGCTTGCCCTTGACGGAACCGGCCTGATTGATGGCTCCACCGTACAGCAGCAGCTTTTCGGTCAGGGTCGTTTTGCCGGCATCGGGGTGGCTGATGATCGCAAACGTCCGGCGGCGCTCGATCTCTTCACGATTTGTCATATATTGATTTCTCCTGAATCAGAATGGCTCTTTATTCGGTCAATCTCACGTTACATTGGTGATTCTCCGTAAACTGGCTTGCCCTCTCAGTCTGCTTCGCAGCCAGCTCTCCCAAAGGGAGAGCCGGTTGCTGCTCCAGGTACAGGCCCTGCAGATCTGCAGCACTTCTCCTTCCAGATGCGTTGGTTTCCCCTTCGGGGGAGCTGGCAAAGCCGACAGGCTTTGGCTGAGAGGGTAAGGATGCCAAAATTACACACAACATATATTTTACCAGCAATTCCACCTAGATGCAAGAGTTTTTGTTATTTTTTCAGGAGGAAGCAGGGCAAGGGGGCGGTATCGGCCCAATTGGCAAAGCCGCAGACAAGGGCGGTGCACTGTTTCAGGGGCCGGGAGCGCATCCACTGGAGGATCTCGGTCTTTTCGTCGGAACCGATGACCTTGCCGCTGTACAGGATGGCGCTGAGCACCCCGCCGGGCCGCAGGGCCTCGAGGGCAGCTTCCAGCGCCGGGATGCTGCTTTGGGCGTGGGAGAACACCCCATGGTCGGCACCGGGCAGCCAGCCGAAGTTGAACATCACGGCGTCAACGGTGCCGGGCTGTACATATTGTAAGAGGTTGGCGTGGCTGTCGCAGTGAAGCTCCGCCGCAAGGCCCTTCCGTGCAAGGTTCTGCCGGGTGGAGGCAATGGCTTCCGGCTGGATGTCAAAGCCCAGCACCCGGCCCTCTTTGCCCACAAGGCGGCAGAGAAAGGCCGTGTCGCCCCCGTTGCCGCAGGTGGCATCGATGCAGAGCCTGGGGCCAGCCAGCCGCGCGGCGAGGAAGTCCTGCACAAGCTTCACGGCCGTCAGGTCGGGGGTGCGGCGGCGGCACAGCCCGCTGCCCTCTGCCGCAAAGCCGAACTTTGCCCAGAAGGCCCGCTCCCCCGCATCGGCAGGCAGAGGAGCCGTGAACACCGTGGCGCTCTCTTTGTCATAGCCGCCCAGGCTGCGCAATACCTCTTTTAACAGGTAGGAGCCGTAGCCCTTGCGCCGCCATTCCGGCACAATGGTCAGGGCAGTGATGTCCGCACCCTGCTCCGTGGGCCGGGCCTGGCAGGTGCCAATGATGGTTTTCTCTTTATACAGGGCATAACCGCCCGGAATCTTTTCCAGTTTCATAATTTGCTCCTTTCGCGGACTTGCCCTGCTGGGCTAAACCTCTCAGTCGCGGGCGCTGCCGCGACAGCTCCCCTAGTAGGGGAGCCCTTGGCAGAAGATTCGTTTTTTCGCAATAATCGCTGACGCTCCAAAACCAATACCTGCCGCAGGGCAAACAGGAGCGAAGCGCCGACCCACGAAAACGCGACGGTATGCCAAGGCCTCTCCTACTAGGAGAGGTGGCATCGAGCAAAGCGAAGATGACGGAGAGGTTTCACAACGCTGCCGGCTTCTGCGCTGCACCCTTAAAATACCAAGCCCCCACGCCGCTGTCAAGGCTTCCCGCTGCGACCTTATTTCACATATTCTTCACCCGGTCAGCGATTCCTTTTCACAATTACCGGATACAATAGAAACAGTTCCAAGGAGGTGCGGCAGAAGCGCCCCCTCCGAACCATTCCCTTTGAGAAAGGAAGTAACCAGTATGGATAACGAGAACAAGTGGGAATACGATTATTCCTCTGAACATAGCCAGACCGGCGAGACCGGCTACCCCAACGTCGGCTCCTCCGGCATGAACACCGCCAACACGGCAGGTACCTACGGCGAGGCCGCACAGGCTGCCCCCCAGGCCGAGCCGAACAGCGGCAGCGATGGCGGCGCAGTGCCGCCTCCGGAAGGCCCCCGGTATCAGGCCGCACAGGGAAGCCCCAAGCAGCCTCCCAAAAAGCGCCGCCGGAAAAACGGCAATATCGCCCGCAGTGCAGTTGCACTGGTGCTGGCCGCAGCCATGGGCTTTGTCGGCGGCTTTGTGGGAGCCCGGGTGGGCAACACAGGCGGCAAGGTGGTCATCCAGCAGGTGGCACCTTCCTCCACGTCCAGCAGTGATTCCGGCTCTGCCTCCGCGGTGAACACCGCTTCCGGCATGACCACCGCTCAGGTCTCTGAGATGGTCAGCCCCAGCGTTGTGGTCATCACCACCGAGCAGGTGGTCTACTCCCAGTGGTCCTGGTACGGCCAGAACCAGGTGGAGAGCGGCGCAGGCAGCGGTGTCGTGATCAGCTCCGACGGCTATATTCTGACCTGTGCACACGTTGTATCCGGCGCATCTAACATCACCGTGACCATCGGCGATACCGATTACCCCGCCACCGTGGTGGGCGAGGATGACACCAGCGACGTGGCTGTCCTCAAGATCGATGCCACTGACCTGACCCCCGCCACCGTTGGCAACAGCGACAGCCTTGCCGTGGGCGAGAGCGTGCTGGCCGTGGGCAACCCGCTGGGTGAGCTGGGCGGCACCGTGACCAGCGGCATCGTCAGCGCCCTGAACCGCAGCGTGACCATCCAGGGCACCAGCTCCACCAACACCATGTCCCTGATCCAGATGGATGCCTCTGTCAGCCCCGGCAACTCCGGCGGCGGCCTGTTCAACATGAACGGTGAGCTCATCGGTCTGGTCAACGCAAAGTCCTCCTCCAGCGATGCGGAGGGTCTGGGCTTCGCCATCCCCATCAACGATGCCATCAAGGTGGCACAAGATCTGCTGGAGAATGGCTACGTCTCCGGCCGCCCCTACATGGGCATCACCTATCTGGCTGTGACCGATGCCCAGACCGCCGCACAGCTCAACGTCAATGCCTACGGCGTTTACGTTGTGGATGTTGCGCAGGGCGGCCCCGCCGACAAGGCCGGTCTGAAGACCGGTGACCGCATCGTGAGCATCGACGGCACCGAGATCGCCCAGAAGGACGACCTTGGCACCCTGATCCAGCAGCATGCCGCCGGTGATACCCTTTCCATCACCGTGGCCCGGAAAGGCCAGATGCAGACCGTCAGCCTGACCCTGGGCGAAAAGAACGCCCAGACCCAGCAGGCACAGAAAAACTCCTGATTCTCCCCAATCTTTTTCCTGATCCATAAATCAAAAATCCCCTGACCGGCGTGAACTGGTCAGGGGATTTTTGATTGCAGGTTGTCGAAAGTTATGGTATACTAAACTCGCTGTCAGAGATGACAGCAAAGGCGCTGTGTCCACAACGCAGGCGGCTGCTCCTTACCGGCCCAAACGCCGGGTAAGGCATTTTTCTTGAGAAGTTGCCACTCCCCGGACGCTTACGGGCAGAAAGGGGGTGAGAGCCATGAGTTTTTCGGATGTTGCAGTGTTGCTGACGCTGATCGGCGGAACCATCTTCGTAACGTTTCAGATTACATGGAAAATCGCCACAAGCGATAAAAAACGCAAGAAAAAATGACCGCCTCACAGTTCCCCAACTTGAACGGTCATTTTTCTTGATCACTAGGTAAGGAGCTAGTCGTTTGCGGGCCAGCGCCTTTTCTATTTGTAGTATAGTCAATTTTTAACGGTTTGTCAAGCAACGGCAGACCGTATTTTTATACCTGCCCGAACACGGTGGCGCTCAGGGGCAGGAGGACGGTCTGGCCGGTGCAGATGCGGCTGCTGCCCCGCCACAGGCTGGAGGAGATGCCGTCACTCAGCAGCTTCCAGCTGCCGCCGGGCAGGTTGACGACCTGCGCCGTCTCGGTGGGGTTATAGTAGACGCACAGGGCGCTCCACGCTGCGCCGTCGCCCCACTGGGCGGGGAGCCGCCAGCCCACAAGAGGCTGTTCCAGCGGGAAAAACTCGATGGCGGCAGGGCTGGCCTTGTCCAGCGCGCCCAGCCGGGGGAACGCCGCCCGCAGACCAATGAGCCCGCGGTAGTAATCCACAAGGCTGTGGAACTGTTCGGCCCGGTGCCAGTCCAGCCGGTTGAGGGCCGGGCTGGAGTGGTAGCTGTTGCCCTGCCCCTTTTTGGTGCGGGCAAACTCCTCGCCCGCCTGCCAGAAAGGCAGCCCCATGCTGGTCAGGTAGATGCCCGCCGCCAGCCGGTTCTGGGCCAGCGCGGTCTTATCCACAGCGGCAAACTCCGGGCGGGCGTAGCGCACCATCAGGAGCTTATCCCACAGGGTGAAATTGTCGTGGGCCGAAACGTAGCTGATGATCTGCCCCGGGGCGTGGGGCGGCAGCTTCTCACTGCGGCACCACGCCGCCACCGAAGCACCGATATCCCAGAAACTCCCGGGCTTGCCCTCCACATAGCCCGGCTCCCGGGCATCGAAGCAGCCGCCCTTGATGGCATCCCGGGTGTTGTCGCAAAAGATGCCGATGCGCTCGTTCAGCATATTCAGGTTGTTCTTGTTGGCCTCGTACCGGTGCAGGGCGCTGCAGCCGCCCTGCCACGGCTCACCGTACATCAGGATATCCCGCCCGCCGGGCAGTTTGTCCAGTTCAGCCCGGAGGAGGTTCATGGTCTCCACGTCATACAGGCCCATCAGGTCAAACCGGAAGCCGTCGATGTGATATTCCCGCGCCCAGTAGAGCACCGAATCAATGAGATAGCGCCGGGCCATGGGCCGCTCGGAGGCAAACTCGTTTCCGCAGCCGCTGCCGTTGGAGAGGGAACCGTCGTCGTTCTGGCGGAAGTAGTAGAGGGGCACCACCCGGTTCAGCACATTATCGGAACGATACATGTGGTTATACACCACGTCCATTACAACGCCGATGCCCGCCGCATGGAGGGCCGCGATCATCTGCTTGCACTCCCGCACCCGCACCTCACCCCGGGTGGGGTCGGTGGAGTAGCTGCCCTCGGGCACATTGAAGTTGGTGGGGTCGTAGCCCCAGTTATACTGCCGGGTCAGGGGGCGGCTCTCATCCACGCTGCCAAAATCGAAGATTGGCATGAGCTGGACATAGCTCACCCCCAGCCGCTTGAGGTAATTCAGGCAGGTGGGGTGGATGCCGTCGCTGCTCAGGGTCGTGCCCTGCTGGGTAAAGGCCAGAAATTTGCCCCGCCAGGCTGTGTGCACACCGCTGGCCGGGTCCTGCGAGAAATCCCGGACGCTGACCTCCCACACACTGCGGCGGGCCGGTGGGATCACCGGCCGCACATCCCGCTCCCAGCCCTGCGGGTCCACCCGGGCCGGGTCAAAGATCATGCTGCGCACCCCGTTCACCCCTGCCGAGCGGGCGTAAGGGTCCGCTGCATTGCAGGTGCCAAACGGGGTGGTAAGGGTGAAATCGTAGTATTTTCCGTGCTGGTCGCCGGGCAGATAGATGCTCCACACACCCTTGTCCTGCTGCTGCAGGGGCAGGGTGCCCACACAGGCCCCGCCGGTGCCCCGGCGGTACAGGTTCACTGCTGCCTGTTTTGCCGTGGGAGCCCACAGGCGCAGGTGTGTCCCGGCGGGGGTATACTCCACCCCCAGCGGGCCGTAGTATTCCGTCTGGCGGGCAAAGGCTTCGCTCTCAAACAGCGTCTTCCATTCAGCAGGTGTTCTTGGCTCCATAGCAATTCATCCTTTCATTTGACAATAGTGTAACGAACTTTGTCCTTTATTTCAACCCTTTCCTTGCAAAACGTACCAGACTCCACTATACTGAAAGAAAAAGCACTGCACGGAGGGAAGTTTTATGGCATACACCGATGATTGGGAAAGTCTGATGAACGGCGTGTTCGGCCCGGGGGGCAGATTCAAGGCCGCCCCCGGCACTTCTGCACCCAAAACAGGCGGCAGCGCCGCCCTGCCCGACCTGAACGCGGCGCTTCTGGAACAGCAGAAACGGCTGGACGAGCTGTTGAAGCAGCAGAACGCCCAGCTCAAAACCCAGAGCGATGCCACCGCCGCCGCGCTGGAAAGCAGCCGCCAGATGCTGCGGGACATGGAGGACGAAGGCCTGCTGGCCAGGGGCACCACCGACGTGAAGCCGGAGCACCTGGGCAGCTTTGAAGGCCTTGCCGCCGAGGTCAGGCAGACGGTGCTGGGGCAGGATGCTTTTGTGGACAGCGTGGTGCGGGCCATGCGCCGCCCCTTTGTGCTGGGCACCGAAGCCCCCGCCGCCCACAACGTCATCCTGCTCACAGGCGGGGCAGGCACAGGCAGGCATTTTACACTGGAAGAAACTGCCCGCTGCATGGCGGCCCGGGGCCTTTTGCAGAGCGACAGGATCGCTACGCTGGATCTGGCCCTTTACCCCAATTCCGGAGCCGAGAAGCTCTTCCTGCAGGACCTCTACGCCGCCCTGCACGCACCCGGGGAGATCCTTGCCTTTGAGCACTACGAGAGCTGCTATCCCGGCTTTCTGAAGACCCTGTCTGATCTGGCCGTCAAGGGCAGTGCCCCCCTGTCCAGCCGGTATCTCGTGAACAAAGAGGGTATCCTTGTGGATGCAGGCACGGCGCTGGCCCCGGGAGCCGTCAGCCGCATCGACCCCTGCGGCAAATACCTCATCTTCTACTCCCACAAGGGCCGGGAGGCACTGGCTGACAAATTCGGTGCGGCGCTGGTGTCGGCACTGGGGGATGTCTGCGAGACGGCCTCCTACACCCGGGAGGATCTGGCCGCCCTTGCCGCACAGCAGCTCAACGCGCTGGCCCAGAAGATCCGCACCCGGCTGGGGCTGACCCTTTCCGCCGGGGCCGACGTGCGGGACTATGTCGTGGCCCAGTGCACCGCACAGAAGGGTGCGGCAGGCCTTTCCGCGTGCACTGACCGCATCTTCCGCGCCCTGAGCGAATACTGCCTGCGAACCGATGAAACCCTTACCGGCACCGTGACCCTGACCGCCGGGCCGGAAGGGGTGCTGTTCCGCCTGAACGACGGCGCAGACCAGCCCCTGTTCGACCTGCTGCCTGCCGCCTACACCGGCGCGCTGGATGCCATCCGCGCCGAGATCAACGAGCTGGTGGGCCTTGCCCCGGTCAAGGAATATGTGTTCGGTCTGGCCGACAACCTGCAGGTGCAGCAGCGCCGCGCCGCCGCCGGGCTCAAGACTGCCAGCCTTTCGATGCACATGATCTTCACGGGCAACCCCGGCACCGGCAAGACCACCATTGCCCGGCTGGTGGCGAAATATCTGAAAGCCATCGGTGCCCTCAAGGGCGGCCAGCTGGTGGAGGTGACCCGTGCCGACCTGGTGGGCCGCTACACCGGCCACACCGCCCCCCTGACCAACAGCGTCATCGAGAGCGCGCTGGGTGGTGTGCTCTTCATTGACGAGGCATACAGCCTTTACCGCGGCGAGCAGGACAGCTTCGGGCTGGAAGCCATCGACACGCTGGTGAAGGGAATGGAGGATCACCGGGATGAGCTGGTGGTCATTCTGGCAGGTTACACCAAGGAGATGGAGACCTTCCTCACCGCCAACAGCGGCCTTGCCAGCCGTTTTCCCAACAAGATCGAGTTTCCGGACTACACCGCTGAGGAGCTGCTGCAGATCACCCACGTTCAGGCAAAGAACAAGGGGTACCGTCTAGCCGAAAGCTGCGCCGAACCCCTGCTGGGCTATTATGCCCGCTGGCAGGCAGTCGATGCCCGCACCGCCGGCAATGGCCGCCTTGCCCGCAACACACTGGAAAAGGCCATCTTCCACCAGAGCCGCCGCCTTGTCGCCGAGCCCGCCGCTGCCCTGGATCTGATCCTGCCCAGTGATCTGGAATTGAAGGAACCGTAAACACGCAAAAAGGACTGCTTTCGCAGTCCTTTTTCTTGTTATTGATGCTGTTCTGCCAGCCGGGCGGTCATCTCCCGCATTCCCTGCCGCACTTCGGGCGGGGCAACCACTTCTATCTTGCCGCCAAAGCCGCAGACCCAGCCATAGAACTGGTCACTGACGCAGATGGGGACATCAAAATGGAAGCAGCCATTCTCCTCGGGTAAAAACATGGGCGTTGCGCCAAAGCGCTCCCGCATGGCACCTTCCAGATCCGCGGTGCACCGCAGGGTAACGCGATGCTCCGGCCCGCCGTACATTCCAAAGTGCTTGCGCAGATAGGCAGGCAGGTCAAGATCCGCAAACTGCTCCTGACCCCGCCGGGGCGCATCCAGCACCCGGACCCCGCTCATCTTGTCCACCCGGTAATGGCGGATGCCCTTTTCATCGGCAAAGGCAATGAGGTAGTAGCACCCGTTCTCCCAGGCCAGCTGCCACGGGCTGACGATCCTTTTCTCTTTCTCGCGGCTGTCGGCTTTTCTGTAAAGGAACTCCACCATTTTACCGTTGTTGATGGCCTCGTGCAGGGCATCGATGCTGTACAGCAGGCTCTTGCTGTCGGTCTTGGGGCGGCCCTCCACATAGACCTGACGCTGCAGCTGGCTGCCCTCGTAGTTGGAGCAGAGCTTTTCCAGCTTGTGGATCAGCCGCCTGCTCGTGGTGCCGGATACCACCCGGCTTGCCTGCACGGCATCCACCAGCAGCTTGAGCTCCGCCAGATCAAAGGTGCGGCTGGCAAGGAAATACCCGCCGCCCCGGCCCCGGCGCAGCTTGATGTCATAGCCCAGCGCACCCAGTGCCTCAATATCGCTGTACACGCTCTTGCGCTCGCAGCGGATGCCCTGCGTCTCCAGCAGCTCCACCAGCTGCGGCACGTTCAGCAGGTGGTTTTCATCGGTCTGCTGCTCAAAAATGCGCAATAGCGCCAGCAGCTTGGATTTCTGGCCTTCCTGTTTGGGCATTCGGTACACCTCATTTTTTCGTGTTGTGCCAAACCTCTCAGTCTCGCTTCCAGCTCCCCTGCAGGGGAGCTGGAAAAAAGCAGCAGTGCTGTGTGCTGAAAAGGTTACGGCGCTTTCTTATCAAACGCCGCGCGGCGCTGGGTGGACAGGCGGAACATCTCCTCCAGCTTTTCCCGGTCATCGGCCACAAGGGCGTTGCGCATCTCGTTCAGCGCCCCGCTGAACTGGTCGATCTCGGAGATAAGGTTCTCCTTGTTCCAGAGGAACAGCTCCGCCCACATCTTATCGTTGATGCGTGCAATGCGGGTCAGGTCCCGGAAGGAATCGCCGGTGTACTCGCACAGAGAGGTATTGTCGTTGGCGCACATCAGGCTGACGGCGATGGCATGGCAGAGCTGGCTGACATAGCCGATCATCCTGTCATGCTCCTGCACGGTCAGGGTGCAGATATGCTTGAAGCCCAGCACCTCGGCCAGCTCCCTGGCCCACTGAATGGCCTCCGGGGTGTTCTTTTCCGTGGGGGTCACAATGAAGTTGGCCGGGGCAAAATTCACCTCGGCGGCGTGCTCCACGCTGGAGGTCTCACGGCCCGCCATGGGGTGGCTGGCAATGAACTCCACGCCCGGCCTGCACATGGCCTGAATGGGCTCCACCAGACCGGTCTTTACGCCCGACACATCGGTAAAGATGCAGCCCTCCTTCAGCAGGTGGCCGTAGGTCCGGAACCACTCGAGCAGGGCCGTGGGGTACAAGCCAAAGATGATATGGTCGGCCTGACGTACCAGATCCTCAAAATCGTGGGTCTTGCCGCTGGCGATATAGCCGTGGTCGAGAGCATACTGCAGATGGCCCTCGCTGCGGTTGATGCCGTCCACATGGAACCCGGCCCTGCTCAGCTCCAGGGCGTACTTGCCGCCCAGCAGGCCCAGGCCCACAATGAGATAACGCTTTGATTTATCCAACATGTTCCACCTCCGCGCCCAAAGGCTTGATGGCTTCCAGAAAATCCGGCCAGCTCTTGGCAATGGCCTCGGCCCCGCTGATGGGCAGGGCCAGCCCAGCGGCCAGCGCCAGCACCGCAAGGCTCATCACCACGCGGTGGTCGTTGTGGCCGGAAAGCGGCTGCTCCGGGGCATGGAGCGCGCCGGCACAGCCATGGATGGTAATGGTGCCGCCCTCGCTCTCCAGCTGCCCGCCGCAGGCCCGCAGCTCGGTCTCCATGGCCTCGATGCGGTCACTCTCCTTGATGCGGAGACGCTCGGCGTTGCGGATGACCGTGGTGCCCTCACACAGCAGGCCCAGCACCATCAGCACGGGGCCCAGGTCGGGGCAGTCGGCAAGGTCGATGTCCGTTCCGTGGAGCGGGGCCTTTTCAAACACCACGCCCTGCCCGGTGCGGGTGAATCTTGCGCCGCACCGCCGGAGGATCTCCAGAATGGCCGCATCGCCCTGCAAGGTCTCCTCAGGCAGGCCGGTGATGGCCACCCCGCCGGTCACAGCGCCCAGCACGGCAGGAAAGGCCGCCTGGCTGTAATCGCCCTCCACGGTGTAATCACCGGGAAGATAGTGCTGCCCGCCGGGAATTTCCAGCGTGTTCTCATCCAGCCAGCGGCTCTCCACACCAAAGGCGTGCTGCACCGCGCGGGTCATATCGATGTAGCTCCGGCTCTCCACGGGCGGGATGAGGTGCAGGGTGCTGGTGCCGCCCAGCAGGGGCAGGGCAAACAGCAGCCCGCTGATGAACTGGCTGGACACGTTGCCCGCCAGCTCGTATTCGCCCGGGGTCAGGGCACCTTCCACAGTCAGGCGGTCCGCGCCCTGCTCAAAACGCAGGCCCTGCTGCTGATACAGCGTTTTGTAGACCGACTGGGGCCGCTCCATCAGCCGCCCACGGCCTGTAAAAGTCACTTCCTGCCCGGTCAGGCTGGCCAGTGGGATGAGGAAGCGCAGGGTGCTGCCGCTCTCACAGCAGTCCACGGGGGCATCAACCGGCAGAAAGCGGCCCAGCCCCTCCACCACCGCGTTGTTTTCCCCGGTGGTGACACGGGCGCACAGTCGGCCCGCCGCGCCCAGCGTGGCGGAGATATCCTTGCTGAAAGCAAGATGATGGAGATGGGAGGTTCCCTTTGCCAGCGCCGCGCAGAGCACCGCCCGGTGAGCCATGCTTTTGCTGGGCGGCGCGGCGATCCTGCCCGCCACTGCGCGGGCGCGTTTTATCACCACATCCATCTTACATATCCCGGCCAATGGCCCATGCGACCTGACGGCACTTTGCCATGGCCTGTGCAAAGGCATCCGGGGTCAGGCACTGTGCGCCATCGCTCCATGCGTGGCGGGGATCATAGTGGACTTCCACCTCCAGACCGTCGGCACCGGCGGCCACAGCGGCGATCATCATCGGCTCGACCAGATTGGCCTTGCCGGTGGCGTGGCTGGGGTCCACGATGATGGGCAGATGGGTCTTTTCGTGGATGATAGGCACAGCGGAGAGGTCGAGGGTGTTGCGGGTGTACTTCTCAAAGGTGCGGATGCCCCGCTCACAGAGAATGACCTGCTCGTTGCCGCCGGCCATGATATACTCTGCGGACATGATCCACTCCTCGATGGTGTTGCACAGGCCGCGCTTGAGCAGAACAGGCTTGTGCATCTTACCCACGGCCTTGAGCAGCTGGAAATTCTGCATGTTGCGGGCACCGATCTGTACCACGTCCACATATTCCTCAAACTCCGGGATCCGGTCCTCGCTCATCAGCTCGGACACGATGGGCATTCCGGTGGCCTCCCGTGCCTTGACCATATCGAGGATGCCCTCGGTCTCCAGACCCTGGAAGGAGTAGGGAGAGGTGCGGGGCTTATAAGCGCCGCCGCGGAACAGGCTTGCACCGCCCGCCTTTACGCCGTTGGCAATGCGCAGTGCCTGCTCCTCGCCCTCGATGCTGCAGGGGCCTGCCATCACGGCGATCTTCTCGCCCCTGCCGATCTTCACGCCGCCGCAGTCGATGATGGAATCGGCGGGGTGGAACAGGCGGTTGGCCCGCTTATAGGGAGCGGACACGCGGGTGACGTTGTCGATCCAGGGGTTGGCCAGCACGTCGCGCTCATCGATCTTGGTGGTATCGCCCACCAGACCGAACACATTGTAATCCTTGCCGGTGATCAGGGTCACATCCAGGCCCTGCTTCTCGAATTTGTCTACGATCTTTTCCAGCTCTTCCTTGGGGGTGCCTTTTTTGGTCGAAATGATCATCTCTTTTGATTCCTTTCCCTTTTCTGAACCTCTCAGTCTCGCTTCGCTCGACAGCTCCCCTAATAGGGGAGCCCTTGGCAAAACCGGGAACTTCTCCTGAATGCCAAGGCCTCTCCTACTAGGAGAGGTGGCAATGCGTCAGCATTGACGGAGAGGTTGTTCATTTACTGCACCAGGTGCGTCTGCGCGCCGCCATCCAGCCGGAGCAGCTGCACAAGGTAGGCGCAGGCATGGAGATATCCGCTGACCCCCTCGCCTGCAAAACGGCCCTGACAGCCAAAGGAGACCACATCCACGCTGCGGAAGGGCTCCTTGCCGCTGGGGTCGGCCAGCATCACTTCCACGGCGGGCACGCCGCACACCTGCAGCGCTTCCAGAATGGCCACGCTGTAATAGGCGTAGCCGCCCGGGTTGAGGATGATGCCATCGGCCCGGCCTGCCGCCGACTGGATCTCATCGATGAGGTCACCCTCGTGGTTGGACTGAAAAAAGTCCACCTGAACATCCATCTGGGCACAGCCCGCCTCGATATAATCCAGCAGTGTATTGAAATCGATCTGCCCCTCCATGCCCGGCTCCGTGAACTGGGTCAGGTTGAGGTTGGGACCGTTAATGACTAAAAATTTCATCCAGCGCCTCCATTGCCGCCGTCACGGCATCCGCAGGGGTGGTCTTGTTGGGGATCACAGCATCCGCTGCCGCCAGATAGAGCGGGCGGCGCTGGGCTTCCATGGTTTTCAGGGCCTCGGGGCTGGTGGAAAGGGGCCTTCCGCCGCCCACCAGCAGATCTTCCAGCGGCCGGTCGATAAAGAGCACGATGCCGTTGGCGTGGAGTGCCCGGAGGTTTGCCGGGTCTTTGACCACGCCGCCGCCGCAGGAGATGACCTGCCGGTTCTCCCTGGCAAAGCGGGCGGTCTGCGCGGCCTCCAGCTTCCGGAAGCCTGCCTCCCCCTCAGCGGCAAAGATGTCCGGGATGCTCCGGCCGTCGGCCTTGACGATCTCCTCGTCCAGATCCACGAACCGCTTGCCCAGCCGTTCCGCCAGAGCGCGGCCCAGGGTGGATTTGCCCGAGGAGGGCATCCCGATGAGGGCAATGTTCAGCTGTTCCCGCCGCAGCTCGCTGGTCACACGGGCGATCTCGGCACCGGCATCCTCAAACTTGCGGTCGAGGAAAAATTCTGCCGCGTACACTGCCTGCGCCACCAGCATTTCCAGACCGCCGATGGCAACGGGCACCCCCAACTCCTCGGCCCGGAGGATGAGCTCGGTCTTATCGGGATTATAGATGACATCGATCACGGCTTCCAGCCCGGGCATGGAGGTGATATCCAGGGCGCTCACGCCCACATTGGGGTACATGCCCACCGGCGTGGTGTTGATGATGATCTGCGCCCCGGTGGTCAGGGCCTGAGCATAAGTCAGCTCTCCCTTTTCGGGGTCGGGATGGCGGCTGACGGTATAGATCTGTTTCGCGCCCCGGTCATGGGCCACGGCCCAGGTGGTGTTGTGGGTGCCGCCGGTGCCCAGAATGAGCACGGTCCTGTCCTTGAACTCCACCCCGTGTGCATCGCACAGGTAGGAGAAGCCGGGATAATCGGTGTTGTAGCCGTAGAGCAGGCCGTTCCTGTTGACGATGGTGTTCACGGCGTTGATGGCCTTGGCGTGGGGGTCGATGTAGGAGCAGTACTCCATGACCACCAGCTTATAGGGGATGGTGACATTGATGGCCCTGAACTGCCGCCGGGTCAGAAAGGCCCGGACTTCCTCTTCCGTGGGCAGGGGGCACAGGTCGTACCGGTAGCCGCAGAGCATCTCGTGGATGACTTTGGAGTAGGAGTGGCCCAGCCGCCCGCCGATGAGTCCGTATTCCATTTACAGCACCTCCTTGCGGTAGCCGGTGGGATTCTCCATCCAGGCCATGCCGTATTTTGCGGTGAGCAGGTCGCCCACGGCCAGCGCGGCGGCGCAGGTCTGCACAATGGCGGCCCTGGGCACGATGCAGGGGTCGTGGCGGCCCTGAATGGACAGCTCCGCGTCCTTCTTTGCCATATAGTCCACCGTGTCCTGCGTTTTGTAGATGCTGGGGGTAGGCTTGACCGCCGTGCGGAACACCACGGGCATCCCGTTGGAGATGCCGCCGTTCAGGCCCGCATTGTGGTTGGTGGCGGTGACGATGCGCTCCCCCTGCATCCGGAAGGCATCGTTGGCCTCCGAGCCCTTCTGGTCCGCAAAGCCGAAGCCGGAACCGAACTCGATGCCCTTGACCGCCGGGATGGAGAAGGCCAGGTGAGCGAGCTTGCTCTCCACGCTGTCGAAATAGGGCTCGCCCACGCCTGCGGGCAGGCCCAGAATGGCGGTCTCCAGCACGCCGCCCACACTGTCGCCCTCGGCACCGGCGGCACGGATGGCAGCTTTCATGGATTCCTCCACACTGCCGTCCAGCAGGGCAAAGCCCTCGGACTTGTTCAGCAGTGCCTCGGCCTGCGCCGCCAGCGCGGCGGGATCGTCCAGCGCAAAGGGGGCATCGCCGATCCCGGCACACCGCCCGATGTGAGTCACGATCTCGATCCCGGCCCGGTTCAGAGCGCCCAGCACCAGAGCGCCGCCCGCCACCAGCGCGGCGGTGACGCGGCCCGAAAAGTGGCCGCCGCCCCGGGCATCCTGATAGCCGTGGTACTTGGCGTAGGCAGTGTAATCCGCGTGGCCGGGCCGCAGCAGGTCAGCCGTTTTGGCATAGTCGCCGCTGCGGGTGTTCTGGTTTTCGATCATCAGGGCAATGGCGGTGCCAGTGGTGCGGCCATTGACCACGCCGGACAAAAACTGCACCGCATCTCCCTCCACACGGGGGGTGGAAAGGCCGTCGCCCCGGGCACGGCGCTTGTCCATGCAGGCAGCAAGAAAGGCTTCGTCCACAGGCACGCCCGCCGCCATGCCGTCCAGCACCGCGCCGACAGCCCTGCCGTGGCTCTCGCCAAAAATGGTCAGCGAAAGGTCGCTGCCAAAGGTGTTTTTCATGGCTTACTCCTCCACACCCAGCAGGGGGCGCAGGCCCTCCACGGGGATGGTCTCGGCCCGCCAGCAGCCCAGACCCGGCACCTTGATCACCGTGATCTGGCCACCCTGGGCCTTTTTATCGTGCAGCATCTCGGCCAGCACCTTTTCCTTGTTATAGGTGGTGCGGGTGGGCAGGCCGATGCGGCGGTAGACCGCCCGCACCCGCTTCTGCAGCGCCTTGGATTCGATCATGGGCAGCATCCCCAGCGCCACGCACTCGCCGTGGAACAGGCCCACGGTGCGGCGGCCCTTGATGCCCTTGACGGCCTCGATGCCGTGGCCGATGGTGTGGCCGAAGTTCAGGGCCTTGCGCATCCCGCGCTCGGTCTCATCCTGCTCCACAACATTCTTCTTGAACCGCAGGCTGCGGTAGATGATCTCGCTGATCTGGGTGTCGATATCGCCCTTTTCAAAGATGGCGAACAGCTCGGGGTCGGCCAGCAGGCCCGCCTTGACCGCCTCCGCCAGGCCGTTGATGTAGTGGCGGCGGGGCAGGGTGGAAAGGGTGGCCGGGTCCACAATGACCAGCTTGGGCTGCCAGAACGCGCCCACGATGTTTTTGGTATCGCCCAGATCCACAGCGGTCTTGCCGCCGATGGAGGAATCGATCATGGAAAGAGTGGTGGTGGGGCAGTTGATAAAATCGATGCCCCGCATGTAGATGGCAGCGGCAAATCCGGCCAGATCCCCGACCACGCCGCCGCCCACGGCCACCACCAGGTCGCCGCGGCCCATGTTGAACTCCAGCATCTGCCGGAGCACCGCTTCCAGGATCTTGAAGCTCTTGCTGGCCTCGCCCTGCGGCACCGTGATGATGGTGGATTCCCGGCACTGGTCGGCCACGCGCTGGGCATATTCGGCAGGCACGCCGCTGTCGGTGACAACGGCCACCTTGCGGTCCAGCCGGGCAAACTGGTACAGGTTTTCCAGTGCACCGTTTTTCAGGATGATATCATAACTGCGCTCGCCCAGATTCATGGTGAGCTTTGTCCCGATGAAATCGCTCATTTCGTATACACTCCTAACAGCCGTACCGTGCGGCAGACATGATTCAGCTCGCGCAGCAGCGCGGCGGTCTTTTCGGCGGCGGGGTCTCCCACCAGCTCGACATAAAAATAATAATCAAAGGGGACGTGGGGCAGCGGGCGGCTCTTGATGGACTCCATATCGTAGCCGCTGGCACCGATGACCTGGATCACCTCGGCCAGCTTGCCGGGCTTGTTGTCCAGCGTGAACAGCAGGGAGAACCGGTTGCCCGCCGTGGGCTTTTCGCGGCTGAGGACGATGAAGCGGGTGGTGTTGTCGCCGTCGGTGTTGATGCTGGGCACCAGCACCTCCAGCCCGTACAGGGCGGCCGTTTCCACGCTGGCAATGGCCGCCTTGGTCCGGTCGCCGCTCTCCGCCACAAACTTTGCCGCCATGGCCGTGTTGGGCATGGCCGTGGCAGGCAGGCCGAACTGCTTCAGGAAGGTCTCGCTCTGGGCAATGGCCTGCTGGTGGCTGTACACACGGGTCAGGTCGGAAAGCTGGGTGCCGGGCAGCACCAGCAGGTTCTGGGAGATGGGCAGGTCGTAGACATCCACCACCCACAGCCCGGGGTGGTTGTAACACAGGTCCAGCACCGCCGACACATCCCCCGCGTGGCTGTTCTCAAAGGGCACCACGCCATGGGCGGCATCGCCCTTTTCCACGGCATCGAACACCTCATCCCAGGTGGGGCAGCTCACAGCCTCGGCATGGGGAAAGAGCGCCCGGAGCGCGATGTGGGCAAAGGCACCTTCCACGCCCTGATAGGCGGCGCGGTTGCGGCCCAGCACCTCGGCCTCGTACTGCTTGGCCACGTCCATCATGTTCTGCACATGGTCCCGGTAATAGGGGCGCAGGGCCGGGTCCCCGATCCGCGCTTCGGCCTTGTCCAGCACCACCTTTTCGCGGGCGGCATCAAAGATGGGCAGGCCGTGGGCCTTTTTGTATTCCGCCACGCTGAGCACCGCCTTCATCCGCCGCTCAAACAGGGCAGCCAGCTGGGCATCCACCGTGTCGATCTCCCGGCGGGCCTGTTCCAGTGCGTCCATCATTCCACATCCTTTGCATTTCGTGATACTGGATTAGTATACCATAACTCGGACACGGAAACAACAAAGGGCGCACGGTTTCAGGGTGGACAACTTTTCAACTAGCACCTGCAAAAAGCGAATAGAATTGAAGAGGTGCCGCCCGTGGCAGCACCTCTTCAGCGTTTCAGATCTTCCCGGCTCCGCGCCGTTCCATAGTATCTCCCATAGGGGTTTTCCAGCTCAGCGGCACGGGGCGGAACAGCCGCGGCAGGCGGTTCCGGCGCGGGGGCCGGGCGGCGGGGCGCGCCTTTTTCCCGGCGCAGGATACGGAACCGCATCGGCTCACCCCTCCGCTTCCACGGTGGAGACTGCCCCGGCGGTCAGTGCCTGCCAGAGCTCCTCGCCGCCCGCAAGGTTCTCCTCGGTGCCGGTGTTCCAGGCCCCGCGCATCCCGACGTAGAAATCCGCGAGATAGGCCTGGCTGTCGCCGCACTGGGCGTGGGTGGTGTCGGCACGGTACTCGCCCAGGTCCAGCCCGGCCAGCACCGGGCAGTCCGTCCAGCGGTAGACCATGTTCCACCAGTCGCTGTCGCTTCCGGCCTCGGGCAGGGTACCGTCCAGATACCGCAGGGAGCCGGTGCTCTCCTGAAAGCCCGCCGGGTCATACAGCAGGAACACCGAGCTCAGGCCGCCCGCCACATCCGTGGCCAGCTTGGTGGTGCCCGCCATGGTCAGGTAGGCATCGCTCTCGGTCTGGGTATCCCCGGCAGAATAATCCAGCGTGTAGACATTCAGGGTCACGACCGTTTTGCCGTCGCCGTTCAGGTCCTCGCCATACCGGGCCAGCTGCTCCTGCAGGGCGGTCACGGTGTCATCCGGCAGGTAGTAGGGGGCCACCACCGCCACATTATAATCGGGCTTGGTGGTAAAGAAATACTGCCCGATGAAGCTGTAAGCCACAAAGGCCGCTGCAATGCCGATCAGGAGGACCCACTTGAGGTTATAATCCCACCAGTTGGCCCAGCGCTCTTTGCGGGTATACTGTTTTTCCGCCCGCGGGGCAAGGTCTGCGGGATCGATGTCCCGCTCGTAACGATAGCTTGCCATAGTTCTCCTTACAGCTGGGCCAGAATGGTCTGGCGCACGGCATCGGGCAACTGCTTCTGTTCCGCCTTGCTCATGCCTGCGGTCTGGATGGCGGGCAGGATGCGCACCCGGATATCGCCGGGTGTGGCCCGCAGGCCGTGGCCCTCAAACAGGCCCCGCGCACCGGAGATGGCCACCGGCACCACGGGCACCCCCGTCTTGATGGCAATGCGGAAGGCACCGGCCTTGAACTCGCCCGCGCCGCCCTCTTCGCCCTTGTAGCGGGTGCCCTCAGGGAAGATGACGAAGCTCCGGCCGCTCTCCACGATGGCGGTGGCATCGTTCAGGGCTTTGACGGAAGCGCGGATGTCATCCCGCTTGACGAACACACAGCCCAGCAGCTTCATCCAGCGGTTGAGCAGGGGGATCTTTTCCAGCTCCTCCTTTGCCAGAATGCCGTGGGGCGCGTCCAGCGCGGTCAGCAGGATGGGGATATCATAGTAGCTGCGGTGGTTGCCCACGAACACGCAGGGCCCCGCCGGGATATTCTTCTGCCCTTCCACCGTCATCCGGGCCCCCGTGACATGCAGGATGCCCCGGCTCCAGCGGGGGATGTTGGCCTTGACGATCTGCTCCACCGTGTCCAGATCCCCGGCAGCCAGGGCACGCTCGGCCCGGCGCAGGGTGGCATAGTGCACGATCATATAGCCAAACAGATAAACGAATAACGCAATGGTGCGTAAAATGCTCAAATTCCTTTCCTCCTTCCGGCCCAAAAGGCCAGTATCATTGTAACATACTTTGGGACAAAATGGGAGAGAACACACTTTTTTTACAAATACGTGCTTTTTAGCTTGCAAAATCCACAAAATCCGGGTATATTTATAAGCAGAAAGGTAGCACAATGGCATTGCTGCCCATTACAAAAGAGAGGTATTCCGGAACAAATGGGTTTATTTCCTTCTTCTAAAGATTTCAAGGACGGGCCGGGCGTTGAAAAGGACACGCCCCGCAAAACGGGCGTAGGCCGCTTTTTTGAGCTGGTGGGCCGCGATATGAGCAGCATGTTCCTTGCAAACCTGCTCACCTGCATCGGCTTTCTGCCGGTGATCTGCCTGGTGTACATCGGCTTCCTGATGAACAACCTGACCGTGATGATCGTCAGCGCCATTGCGGGCGGCATCCTTGCAGGCCCCGCGCTGGCCGGCATGTACGACACGGTGCTGCGCGCCCTGCGTGACGAGGCCGGTTACTGGTGGACAACCTACCGCCGGGCCTTCCGGCAGAACTTCAAGGCCAGCATCCTGCCCGGCATCCTGTACTGCGTGGTCGTCACGGTGCAGATCTTCCTGGTCTATTTCTGCTTCAACATGCTGTACCACGGCACCAACGTGGGCGTTCCCATGTGGGTGGCCACGGTGCTGAACCTTGTGCTGTTCCACATGCTGTTTTCCTACATGTGGCCCCAGATCGTGCTGCTGGATCAGCCCCTGCGCCTGACGCTGAAAAACAGCCTGAACTGCATGATCGCGTTCCTGCCCCACGCGCTGGCCGCAGCGCTGGTCACCATCCTGTTCTGGGGTCTGGTGATCCTGTGCATGCCGCTGGGCCTGCTGCTGATGCTGGTGTTCGGCTTCTGGTTCCAGTGCGAGATCTGCTGCCAGATCGTCTACGGCGACCTGAACCGGGTGTTCCACATTGAGGAGAGCATCCAGAAGCTCCACGATGCCCAGCTGGAAAAGGAGCTGCGCGCCGAGCGCGGCCAGGACACCCCCGAAGAATAACACTGCGCCGTCCACAGCGCGCAAAGGAGAGAAGTGCGGATGGAACAACGGAACAATCTGGTGCTGCACGGCACCGAGACCTTCTCCCGGGGCGCACTGGACAATGTGGCGCTGGAAAGCGGCGCGGTGGTGCTGGATTCCTCCGCCGGCCGCTATCTGCCCTACGGCAGCTATACCACCCCGGAGTTCGCCATGCCGGCTTTCTGCAACCTGAATGTCAGCTGGAACGCCAGCGCCCCCCACAACACCATGGTCGAGGTGCGCTGCCGGGTCTATGCCGGGAACACCTGGACCGGTTGGCTCAGCTTTGGCAAGTGGGCACCGGATTACCCCCGCTGCAGCATCAAAGCCCAGAGTGAGGACGGGCTGGTGTTCCTGATGGGGGACACCGTCACCGTTGCCACACCGGGCGGCGGCACCGGCATCCAGCTGCAGGTGAACCTTTCCACCAACGATGACAAGGCAACCCCGGCTGTCCGGCTGCTGGCCGCTGCCGCACGCCCCCTTGCCTGGGAGAAGCACAACGGCCACCCGCTGAACCGGCGGCTCTACCTGCCGGAATACTGTCTGAGCGCCCACGACCCCAGCTTTGGCCGCGAGATGGACCTGCCCCTTGTGATGGCAGCCCTGATGAACCGCTACGGCGAGGATATCCTGCCCGAAGAAGTTGCCTACGCCATGGAGGACAAAGCCACCAGCTCCACCGGCAACGCCGCCTTTGCGGCTGCTGCGGCGGGCTGCTGCGGCTACCCCTGCTGGCAGGCCTGGATGGATCTGGCCGACCTGCGCGCCCAGATCCACGATGACTGCTCCATCGCAGTCCGGGTGGAGCGCCGCGTCCGGGGCCAGCGGGACCCCGTGGGGGTCTGGATGGGCCTGCGGGGCTTTGGGCACGATGATGCCGTTCTGGCGGATTTCGTGCTGCTGAACGACCCCACTGCCGACAGCGACGGTGCCGTGAACTGCACCATGGCGCTGTCGGATTTTATGCGATACTTCACGGGCCGGGCCATTGCCCTGCGGCCCAAGCAGCGGGAAGTGGCCGCCGACCTGCCCAACCGGGTGCGGTGCGACCTGACCCGCGCCAAGGATGGCAGCTATTTCTTTGAGCAGCGGGGCCAGCAGGACCCGCTGCCGGAGGATTTTTCCGGCTGGGCGGCTTACGCCGTCCACGATGGCGTGGCCCACGCCACCACTGCCCACCGCACCTTCCGCCGGATGGAGCGCACGCCCGAGGGCGGGCTGCTCTTCCCGCCCGAACAGCTGGCCGCAGGCGGCCGCTGCAGCGTGTACGCGGTGGACCAGACCGGGCGGATGCGGGTGGCGGAAGTCCGTCTCCCCGCGCCCCCCAAGCCCGCGGCAGAGCCTGCCGCACCCCAACAGGACCCAAGCACCGTGCAGCCCGGCCTCTGAGCCGGCAGCGCAAAGCGCTTTTCGGGATAGAAACCACAACATAGGGAGGAACACATTATGGCAAAAACGATCATCACCATTGGACGTGAGTACTGCACCGGCGGCAACTACATCGCAGAGGATGTTGCAAACGCACTGGGCATCAAGCTCTACGACAAGGAGCTGATCACCATGGCCGCAAAGCACTCCGGCCTCTCGGAGGAAGCCGTAGCCGCCAGCGAAAAACGCCGCACCCACAGCCTGCTGTACAGCCTGTATACCATGGGCAACGAGCTCCCGCTGGGTGATCAGGTGTTCATCCTGCAGAGCCGCATCATCAAGCAGCTGGCCGAGGAAGGTCCCTGCGTCATTCTGGGCCGCTGCGGTGACTATGTGCTGCGGGAGCGCAAGGATGTGCTGCGCGTGTTCATCTACGCACCGGTGGAATGGCGGCGTGAGCTGGCCAAGACCGACCCGTTGGTCAAAGCACACGACGAGAAGGGCATCAAGGAAGAGATCGAAAAGACCGACCGCAACCGTGCTGCCTACTACAACTACTACACCCAGAACCGCTGGGGCGATGCCCACAACTATGATCTGGCCATCAACGCCGCCCTGGGCCGCGAGACCTGCGTCAAGATGATCCTGGACGCTGTCGCCGCCAAGGAAAAGACCATGGCTGAGTGATCCCCGCCGGGCCGGACGGCCCAAAAAACAATGCTGCTTCGTGGGTAGGGTGCTTTTGTGCTCTGCCCACGTTTTGGGCAACGGCAACGCCCTCCTGTTCAAGCATAAACCCTCGTCTATCATTCAACGTCAAAAGGAGAAATCGTGGAAAACAAACAGCTCAATCTTTCCGAACCCGAAAATATCATGGGCACCATGGATGTCAACCCGCTGCTGATCAAGCTCAGCATCCCGATGATGATCTCCATGCTGGTGCAGGCACTGTACAACGTGGTGGACTCGATCTTTGTCGCCCGTGTCAGTGAGAACGCTCTGACCGCCGTCTCTCTGGCCTTTTCGCTGCAGAACATGATGTTCGCCGTGGGCATCGGCACCGGCGTGGGTGTCAACGCCCTGCTCTCCAAGAGCCTGGGCGAAAAGAACCAGTACCGCGCCAACAAGACCGCCGAGAACGGCCTGTTCCTGGCACTGTGCAGCTACCTGGTCTTTCTGGTGCTGGGCCTGACCGTTGTGCGCCCCTACTTCTACGCCCAGACCGCCGATGCCGACATCGCCGAGCAGGGCATCCGCTACCTGACCATCTGCTGCGTACTCAGCCTGGGCATGTTCATGCAGGTGATGAACGAGAAGCTGCTGGCTGCCACCAGCCGCACCACCCTGAGCATGATCAGCCAGCTGGTGGGTGCCATCGTCAACATCATCCTTGACCCCATCTTCATCTTTGGCTACTGCGGCGAGGCTCTGTCCGGCACCACCGGTGCAGCTTTGGCCACCGTCATCGGCCAGTTCTGCGGCGCAGGGGTCTCCTTCTACCTCAACCTCCGCAAGAACCCCGATATCCAGCTGGATTTCAAGGGCTTCCGCCCCAGCGCCGAAGCCATCAAACGGATCTACGTTGTCGGCCTGCCCAGCATCGCCATGCAGTGCGTGGGCAGCGTGATGACCTTCCTGATGAACCAGATCCTCATGGCCTTTACCGCCACCGCCGTGGCCGTGTTCGGCGTTTACTTCAAGCTGCAGAGCTTCGTATTCATGCCCATCTTCGGCATGAACAACGGCATGGTACCCATCATCGGCTACAACTACGGTGCCCGCAAGCCCGACCGCGTCAAAAAGACCATCAAGTGCGCCATGTTCTATGCCGAGGCCATCATGCTGGTCGGCTTCCTGCTGTTCCAGTTCCTGCCCGACAAGCTGCTGGGCCTGTTCTCCGCCAGCGAGGCCATGCTGGCCATCGGCAAGCCTGCCCTGCGCATCATCTGCTTCCACTTCCTGCTGGCCGGCATGAGCATCATCCTGTCCTCCACCTTCCAGGCGCTGGGCAACGGCATGTTCAGCCTGATCATCTCGGTCTGCCGCCAGCTGGTGGTCCTGCTGCCCGCCGCCTGGCTGCTGAGTAAGACCGGCAATGTGAATATGGTGTGGTGGTCCTTCGTCATTGCAGAGCTGGTCAGTGTGACCCTGAGCTTTGTGTTCTTTGCCCGCCTGGACAAGAAGATCATCGAGCCCATGTACGACAACGCTGCCGCTGCACAGTAAACCGTTTCAAAACCCGTCCGGCACAAGAAAGGAACGTGACCTTTTATGGCAAAGAAGTTGAAATGGAATCTGATCCTGATGAGCGTGCTCTACCTGGGGCTGGGCATCTTCCTGCTCATGCGGCCCTCCACCGCCCTCAACGTGGTCTGCTACGCCCTGGGCGGCGTGGTGCTGGTGTGCGCCGCCGTTCAGCTGGTGCGCTACTTTGCCGTGGAGCGCGGCATCTTTCAGAGCCAGCTCACCCTCATCTCGGGCATCATCTGCCTGGGCCTGGGCGCGTTCCTGATCCTCCGCAGCGACATCGTGGTGCGCATCCTGCCCATCGTGTTCGGCCTGTTCGTCATCTTCGACAGTCTGGGCCGCATCCAGAACGCTCTGGACCTGCGCCGCTGTGAGTACCCCAGCTGGAAGGGCTTCCTGCTGCTGCCGGTGCTCAGCGTGGTGCTGGGCGTGGTGATGATCCTGAACCCCTTCGGCACCATGGAGACGCTGGTCATGGCCATTGGCATCATCCTCATCATCGAGGGTGCCATCAACCTGCTCAGTGCCCTGTACACCGTGCTGGCCATCCGCCGCTTTGCCAAGCTCCACCCCGAGACCCAGTCCATGCTGGAATCCCTGACCGGTCAGGATCTGAACGGTGACGGCGTGATCGCCCCGGACATCGCCCCTGCCGACGTGGAAGCCTCCGCCGTGGAGCTGGATCATGTGGATGAGAGCGCGGAAGTGGAGCAGGAAGAGGATTAAACTCCCTCCGTCATCGCTGCGCGATGCCACCTCCCTCCATGAGGGAGGCTTTGGCCACCCCCATAAAGCTTCCCTCCGAGAAAAGGCTCCCTCTCCGAGGGAGCTGTCGCCGACAGGCGACTGAGGGAGTTTGTAACTAATAGTAAAGGATAAAACTAGAGATGGAAAAATACGATCTGATCATTGTGGGTGCCGGTCCGGCCGGCATCTTCACCGCTGTAGAGCTGCTGCGCCACGGCAGCAAGAAAAAGATCCTGCTGGTGGAAAAGGGCAAGCCGGTGGAAAAGCGCCATTGCCCCAAGGCCGAGCTGGGCCACTGCGTCAACTGCCGCCCCACCTGCGCCATCACCACCGGCTTCTCCGGTGCAGGCGCGTTCTCGGACGGCAAGCTGAGCCTCTCCTATGAGGTGGGCGGCGACCTGCCCAGCCTGATCGGCGAGGAGTTCGCACAGGAGCTCATCCATTACACCGATAAGATCTACCTCGAGTTCGGTGCCGACCCCCATGTGGAGGGCATCTACACCGGCGAGGACATCAAGGAGATCCGCAAGAACGCCATCCACGCCGGCCTGAAGCTGGTGGACTGCCCCATCCGGCATCTGGGCACTGAGAAGGCCCAGCAGCTGTATCTGGCCATCCAGAACTATCTGGCCGACAACGGCGTGGAGATGCTGTTCAGCACCGAGTGCGAGAACATCATCCTGGAGAACGAGGAGTGCAAGGGCGTGTTCATCAAGGGACCCAAGGACGAGGAAGCCCATGCTGTTTATGCCGATACTGTGGTCATCGGCACGGGCCGCCGCGGTGCCGACTGGCTGGAGAAGATCTGCGCCGAGCACCACATCGCCCACAAGCCCGGCACCGTTGACATCGGCGTGCGCGTGGAGTGCCGCAACGAGGTCATGGAAAAGGTGAACAAGGTGCTGTACGAGTCCAAACTCATCGGCTACCCCAAGCCCTGGAAGAACAAGGTGCGCACCTTCTGCCAGAACCCCGGCGGCTTTGTGGCTCAGGAGAACTACGACAACGATCTGGCCGTGGTCAATGGCCACAGCTTCAAGGAGAAGAAGAGCGAGAACACCAACCTGGCCATCCTCGTCTCCCACAACTTCACCGAACCCTTCAACCAGCCCATCGCCTACGCCCAGAAGGTGGGTGAGCTGACCAACATGCTGGGCGCGGGCCACATCCTGGTCCAGCGCTACGGCGACATTCTGGACGGCAAGCGCACCTGGCCCAAGGAGCTGGCGCAATCCAACGTCAAGCCCACTCTGAAGGATGCCGTGGCCGGTGATATCACCGCCGCCATGCCCTACCGCGCCATGACCAACATCATCGAGTTCATCAAGATGCTGGATATGGTCGTGCCCGGCTTTGCCGCCAACGAGACCCTGCTCTACAGCCCCGAGCTGAAGTTCTACTCCAACAAGGTCAAGATGGACGAGAACCTCGACACCAACATCCGGGGCCTGCATTGCCTGGGTGACTCCTCCGGCTGGACCCGCGGCCTGATGATGGCCTCCGTCATGGGCGTGCTCATGGGCCGGAAGCTGGCCGAAAAGGAAGGGTGCTGATCGCACCTTCCCGCCCCTCAAAACGCGAAAAGGACTGCTCCGTCGGAGCAGTCCTTTTGTAATTTCAGCGCGAATTATTCCGGCTTGGAGAATTTGACGGGCAGCGGGTTCTGACGCTCCACCTCGTTGAAGATCTCGATCTGGTGCTTGATGTGCTCCGGCTTCATGTAGAGCTCGGCACCGTTGACCAGATGCTCATACCAGTCGTGGTAGAAGCGGCTGGAGCACTTGCCAAAGACGTTCATCATATCGGGGTCGAGTGCAATGGTCTCTTCCTTCCACTTGATGTTATTGGTGCAGTAAGCGGGGGAGCCATCGGGATTATGGAGAGACTTGTGTTCCAGAGCGAACATGGGGCACTCCTCAGGGTCAAAATACTTGTACTGTATCTTGGAGGAGTAGACCTTCATGGTGCCCAGCGTGCCATAGATGTCAAACAGGCAGCCGTCGGCGTAGGCATCGGAGGGGTTGACCTCAACCTCATACACAGTACCGTTGGAATACTTCATGGTGGCGAACATGTAGTCCTCAGCGTCGCCCACGGAGTTCCAGATCTCCATGCGGGAGTGGATCTCGGGCAGCTCGTCGGAACCAGCCAGATCCATGATCTGCTCAATGGTGTGCGCAGCGTTGTTCCGCATGGCACCGCCCTCACGGTAGAGCAGGGTCTGCCAGTCATAGCGGCGGGCAAAGAAGTTCTGGCGGGCACGCACCAGCTTGACATCGCCCAGGACCTTTTTGTCCAGCAGCTTCTTCATCTCCAGATAGTAGTCGTTGTAGCGGTACTGGTGGAAGATGGTCAGCTCGCAGTTGTGGGCCTTGGCGGCATCCATGAGCTGCTGCACCTGTTCGGGGCTCTTGCACAGGGGCTTCTCGCACAGGACATTGAAGCCGTGGTTCAGCAGGTCAAGCGCCACAGGGAAGTGTTCGTTGGAGTAGGAGGCGTTGGTGACAAAGTCGATGTCGGTGCGGTGGAACAGCTCACGGTAATCGGAGTAGGTATCGCAGCCAAAATCCTTTCTGGCAGCTTCCGCACGGGCGGGGTCGTACTCAACAACAGCGACAACGTTGCAGATATCGTTGTCCTTGGAGCGCAGGAATGCGCCGTGGATGTCACAGCCGCTGCGGCCATAACCGACGATGGCAATGTTCAGTTTCTTCATGGTGTTCTCCTTCTGTTCCGGCGATATCCCGGTTCTTGTATATGTTTCATTATAGCACGCCGTTTCTCCAAAAAGGAAGCGTTTCTCCGTCCTTTTCCCACTTTCGGCACCATGCATAAGAAAACCGCTGGATCCATTACGCCGCCCCCAACACACAGGCCGGTTTTGATGCACCCCGCGTCAAGAAATCCCGGTTTATTTTGGAATGATATGCATTTTCTTGCCAGATTCAATTGATTTTTCACCAAAAAATCGGTATACTATTTCCAGAGTACTGTGCGTTGTGCCCAATGCGCAGCGCGCACAGGGAGGTATTGCTATGCACGATTCCCCGGGAAGCGTCGTCACCCAGCTGTGCTCCGGGCTCCAGCTTTACAGCGCCGAACGGCGCATTGCGGACTGCATTCTTGCAGATGTAAAGTGGGCCTCGGTCGCCACCTCTGCGGAGCTTGCAAAGGCCAGCCACTCGTCCGAAGCCACAGTCACCCGGCTGTGCCACAAGCTCGGCTACGCAAATTATCGCAAATTCCAACTGGAGCTTGCGCGGGATGTGCTGGAGCAGCAGGAAACGGAGGCCCGCAAAAGGCCCCCCAATGACCCGCTGCATCAGGCCCTGCTCGATCTTCAGAACAACCGTCAGGAAGAGGTTCAGGCCACCATTCAGGCCTTGAACCTTGTCCAGCTGAGAAAGGTGCTTTCCATTCTGCGGGCGGCAGAGATCATTGAGATCGAAGCCAACGGCAGCAGCCTGCCCGTTGCTATGGATGCTTCGCTCAAGCTGGGCAGTCTGGGCAAGCGCTGCATGATCAGCCCGGTGCCAGAAAAGGCACGGTCTTTCGCTTCGGCACTGACCCCAAAAGATGCCCTGCTGCTCATTTCCAGCGCAGGCCGCTGCGAGACGCTGGAGACGGCCGCCCGTGCCGCCAAGAAGAACGGCACACCGGTCATCCTCATCACCTGCGACAAGCGCTCGGCGCTGGCAGGCCACGCCAGCTATACCCTGCTGGCCTCCAACCGTATCCAGCGCATTGCCAGCGATATGCTGCCTTCCCAGCTTTCGGCAGCGCTGGTGGTGGAGGCGCTCTACTACCTGCTGGTGGGCAATTTCGATCTGAATTAAGCGCAAAAAAGTCCCGGCCGTTCTGGTCGGGACTTTTTGCTGTGTTTAAGCGATCATGCGTTAAAAACGTACTTGTCCATGCGGTGGAACGCCTCCTCGATGCGGGAACGGGGAGAAGCCAGATTCATGCGCAGGTGGCAGGGGCCAAAGAACATGGTGCCGTCCTGGATGGCAGCGCCCACATCCCAGCAGGCGTGCTCCACATCCTCAATGGTCTTGCCGTGGGCCTTGCACCAGTCGGTGCAGTCCACGAACAGCATGTAGGTACCCTGCGGCTTGGAGACGGTCACGCCCTCGAAATGCTTCTCGATGTAATCGCAGGCAAAGTCGATGTTGCCGGTCAGCACCTCGCAGAGCTCGTCAGTCCACTCGTAGCCCTCGGGCTTGTAAGCACCGATCAGGGCGTGCATGGAGAGAACGTTCATCATGTTGTAGTGGCTCAGGCTGGACTCTTTTTCCATGCGGTCACGCCACCAGCTGTTGTAAACGATATGGTAGCTGCCCACCAGACCAGCCAGATTGAAGGTCTTGGAGGGTGCATAGAAAGCGGCGGTGCGCTGGCGGGCATCCTCGCTCACAGACTGGGTGGGGATGTGCTTGTTTCCGCTCAGGATGATGTCCGACCAGATCTCATCGGAGACCACATACACATCGTACTTCTTGTACAGCTCCATGGCCTTTTCCAGCTCCCAGCGCTCCCACACACGGCCGCAGGGGTTGTGGGGGTTGCACATGATGGCGGCATGGATTTTTTCCTCTTTCAGGTGCTTTTCCATGTCCTCAAAGTCCATCCGCCACACGCCGTTCTCATCCTTGACCAGCGGGCTGTGGACAGCCTCATAGCCGTTGTTCTTCAGGCTCATGGTGAAACCGATGTAGGTGGGGCTGTGGATCAGGATCTTGTCGCCCTTGGAGCAGACGCAGTTCAGGGCGCTGATCACGCCGCCCAGCACGCCGTTCTCGTAGCCGATGCACTCCTTGGTCAGGCCCTGCACGCCGTTGCGCTTTGCCTGCCACCGGATGATGGAATCGAAGTATTCATCGGTGGGGTTGAAGTAGCCAAACGCGGGGTGGTTGGTGCGCTCGATGATGGCTTCCTGGATGGTGGGCACGGTGGGGAAGTTCATATCAGCCACCCACATGGGGATGGCGTCAAAGCCCTCCTTGGGGGCGGCGGGGGCAAAGCCGGTGCCAAGGCCATCCACTGCAAGGGCATCCTTGCCGTGGCGGTCCATGATGGAAGTGAAATCGTATTTCATAGCGGGGCTCCTTCTCTCAAAATTTTTATCTGGTCCCAGTTTAACACACTTTGCCGCCGGGTGCAAGCAGCCAGCACGTTTCCCCGGATATCGTGCGGAAAAATCACGAATTTTTACGGTAATTGCACACAAAAAGCCGGTCGGCATACGCCGACCGGCTTTTTTATTGGTATTGACTTTCTGGATCAGCCCAGCATCTCGTGAGCGGTCTTGCAGATGGTCGCTGCATCCAGACCGTACAGCTTGAGCAGGTCCCATGCGGGGCCGGAGCAGCCGAACTTGTCCTGCACGCCCACGCGGCGGACAGGGGTAGGCAGCTTCTCGCTCAGGACGGCGCAGACAGCCTCGCCCAGGCCGCCGATGACGCTGTGCTCCTCGGCGGTGATGACCTTGCCGCACTCCTTGGCGGCCTTGAGGACGATCTCCTCGTCCAGAGGCTTGATGGTGTGGATGTTGATGACCCGGGCGTGGATGCCCTCGGCAGCCAGCTGCTCGGCAGCCAGGCGGGCCTCGTTGACCATCAGACCGGTGGCGATGATGGCAATGTCGCTGCCCTCGGTAATCTGCTCGCCCTTGCCCAGCTCAAAGTGGTAGGTAGCCTCATCGTGGAACACAGGCACAGCCAGACGGCCAAAGCGCAGGTAAACAGGGCCCTGCATGGCGTAAGCGGCACGCACAGCGGCACGGGCCTCCACATCGTCTGCGGGGCAGATCACGGTCATGCCGGGCAGGCTGCGCATCAGGGCAAAGTCCTCGCAGCACTGGTGGGAAGCACCGTCCTCGCCCACAGAGATGCCGCCGTGGGTGGCACCGATCTTGACGTTCAGGCGGGGGTAAGCGATCGAGTTGCGGATCTGCTCAAAGGCACGGCCTGCGGCAAACATGGCAAAGCTGGAAACAAAGGGAACATAACCCATGGTGGCCAGACCTGCGGCCACGCCCATCATGTTGCCCTCGGCAATACCGCAGTCGAAGTGACGGTCCGGGTACGCCTTGCGGAACATGCCGGTCTTGGTGGCGGCAGCCAGGTCAGCGTCCAGCACCACCAGGTCGTCGTGGCCCTCGGCGGCCAGCTCCTTCAGGGTGTTGCCGTAGCTGTCACGGGTAGCGATCTTCTTCACTTCTGCCATCTTACTTGTCCTCCTCTTCCAGCGCGGCGTAAGCTGCATTCAGCTCCTGCATGGCCTGTGCGTATTCCTCATCGTTGGGGCCCTTGCCGTGCCAGTCAACGGAGTTCTCCATAAAGGAAACGCCCTTGCCCTTGAGGGTATCCAGAATGATGCAGGTGGGCTTTTCGTTCTCAGCGCGGAAAGCGGCGATGGCACTCTCAATGGCATCAAAATCGTGGCCGTTGATGGTCAGCACGTTGAAGTTGAAGGCCTTCAGCTTCTCCTCCAGCGGGGCGCTGTTCATCACGGTCTCGGTGGTGCCGTCGATCTGCAGATGGTTGCGGTCCAGCATGACGCAGAGGTTGGACAGGCCGTAGTGAGAAGCAAACATAAAGGCCTCCCAGCACTCGCCTTCTTCCACCTCGCCGTCACCCAGGATGGTGTAAACATTGATGGGCTTACCGGCGTGCTTGGCACCCAGTGCCATGCCGCAGGCGGCGCTCACGCCCTGACCCAGACTGCCGGTGGACATATCCACGCCCGGCACACTGTTCATGTTGGGGTGGCCCTGCAGGTAGCTGCCGATCTTGCGCAGGGTCTTGAGGTCCTCCACCGGGAAGAACCCACGCTCAGCCAGCGCGGCGTACAGCGCCGGGGCCGCATGGCCTTTGGAGAGCACCAGACGGTCGCGGTCAGGATTCTTGGGATCCTTCGGATCCACCTTCATCTCTACGAAATAGAGGTACGCCAGCACCTCGGCGATATCCAGGCTGCCGCCCGGATGGCCGCACTTGGCGCTGTGAGTGCCCTCGATCACGCCCATGCGGATGTGGCAGGCGTGTTTTGCCAGGGTAAGCTTTTCTGCATTTGTCATCTTTGGTCCTCCCGTATGAACCTCAGCGTTTGCATCGGATATGGTACGCACCCGGGCCGTACGCCCCGATGCGCTATTTCTCAAGTCTATATTATCTATTCTATGCAAAAACGTCAAGGTTCTTTCGTCAAAATGTACATCCCTTGGCAAAATCGCTTGTAAATGTTCCCGTTTTTGTTGAAAATGCAGGTCCATTTTGCCCCCGCAAAACATTTTTGCAGCTTTTGACCGGCTTGCTTTCTGATGCCGAATTGAATGCAGCCTCCGACAATGGTTATTCTCACGCCAATGTCTGTAACAGTACATTTGCAGAAGGCCCCGGTGAAGATTCCTTTGATTACATCTACAAATTTCAAAAATCGGCAAACACCACCCCGTAACCATCCTCATCCGCTGAGCTTGACAAGGCGGCTTTGCATCTGCTATACTTTTTGCACAATTCCCGGCTGAAGCCGGGGCTTTGCGGGCCGAAGCCCGTGTTTTTCCCCGCAAACATTATTTTGAAACAGACACCATGAAGGGGTCTGCCGCTGGCGCGCGTGCTGGCGGCAGGCCCTTTTTGTCTGCGCATTTTCAGGAGGAATCATTGATGAATACCAAGACCCGTTCCACGACCCGTGATCTGGTGCTGGCCGCACTGTTTCTGGCATTGGCCTTCGTGCTGCCCATGATCACCGGCCATGTGCCTCAGATCGGCAATATGCTCTGCCCCATGCACTTCCCGGTGCTGCTGGCAGGCTTTGTGCTGGGCGGCCCCTGGGGCCTGGCACTGGGCTTTGCCGCCCCGCTGCTCCGCTCGGTGCTGTTCGGGATGCCCCCGATGTACCCCATTGCCATCGCCATGGCCTTTGAGCTGGCCACATACGGCGCTGTGGCCGGTTTCATGTACCGCAAGGTGCAGCACACCCTGCCCATGATCTATGCCACCCTTGTTACCTCGATGGTGGCAGGCCGCCTTGTCTGGGGTGCGGTGCGCTTTGTGCTGGCCGGTCTGTCCGGCTCCAGCTTCCCGTTCAGCGCGTTCCTGTCCGGTGCGGTGCTCACTGCCGTGCCCGGCATCGTGGCACAGCTCATCCTCATTCCGCTGATCGTGGCTGCACTGCAGAAAGCAAGGCTGACGGCTTAAAATCCCTGCGCTGACCGAACCCACACAGCAAAAAAGCCCGGAACCGTACCTGCTATGGCGGCAGGTGGTTCCGGGCTTTTCAGTTCATATTACAGTGTGGCAGCAGCTGTAACAAAAAAGAAGGAGAATCTTCAACCGGCAAATTGGAGAAGATCAGCCGGCAAAGCTTGCATTGACAGCGCGGCGGTTGCTCTGGTTGACAAAGTTCTTCTTTGCGCTCTCGAGCAGGCTTGCAAAAGCCAGGCCAATGCCGCAGTTATCGGACACGCCCTCGGTGACAGTCAGGTAAGCGTCCATCATAGTGTTGTCCAGGATAGCAGTGTTCTTGTTCATCATAATAAATATCCTCCGTATATCGGTAAATGTCATTGTGTTTTTTGGCAGGGCCTCTATCTCCCTGCATCCTCAAAGCGGAACCGTTCAGAACCCTTCGTTCTTTTGTTCCCCTCTCTGAGGATGGCCATATTATGCCACTCAATTATGAAATCGTTTTATAAATTCTATGAACAAACTATGAATTTAGTGATACATTTTTAACGTTCTTTCGTTCTTTGCGCAACTAGCACAAAACGTTTTTTATGAAAAATAAAGTTCTTGTATACATGGACGATTGAAACCTTGTTTGGAAAGTTTTTTCAGATTTTCTCTCTGTTTTGCCCAGAATTTCTTCTGTAAAAGGGGATACTTTCATGCAAAATCCGTCAGAATCCGTCAACTTCCAACAGGGCGAGGGCTTTCCCGTGCAAAATGCCCAGAAAAAAGTTCCAAACAAAAAGGCCGCCGTGCCAGCAGCACAGCAGCCTTTGAAAAGCCATTTCAGTTTTGCATCACTTGCACAGGAACGCCGGCAGGGGCTTGCCCTCCTTGCGCCACTGGTGATATTCCGCAGTGGCGGCAAATTCCACGTCACCGGCGGAGTTCAGGGCAGTTTCCACGGAATCCTGCACCACGCCGATGATAAAGCCGACACCGACCACCTGCATGGCGATATCATTGGAGATGCCAAACAGGGAGCAGGCCATGGGGATCAGCAGCAGGGAGCCGCCAGCCACGCCGGAAGCGCCGCAGGCACCCAGAGCACTCATCACCGAAAGAAGGATGGCGGCGGGCAGGGACACCTGAATGCCCAGCGTATTGGCCGCAGCCAGCGTCATAATGGTAATGGTGATGGCGGCACCATCCATATTGATGGTAGCGCCCAGCGGGATGGAGACGGAATACATATCCTTATCCAGCCCCAGCTTTTCGCACAGATCCATATTGACCGGAATGTTGGCGGCAGAGCTGCGGGTGAAGAAGGCGGTCAGGCCGGATTCACGCAGGCAGCGGAACACCAGCGGATACGGGTTGCAGTGCAGATACACAAAGATGATAAAGGGCGAGACGACCAGTGCCATAAAGAGCATGGTGCCAACCAGCAGGAGCAGCAGCCTGCCGTACTGGGTAAAGATGGACAGGCCGTTGCTGGACACGTTGGTGTACACAAGGCCCATGATGCCGAAGGGTGCCAGATTGATGATCCAGCGGACGATCTGGGAAACTGCATCCGCTGTGTTCGCCAGGAACAGCTTGGTGCTGTCCGCGCCGTACTTCTTCATGGCCAGACCGAACAGGCAGGCCCAGAACAGGATGCCGATGTAATTGCCGTTCAGCAGGGCACTGACGGGGTTTGCCACAAAGTTGGTGAGCAGGGTGTTCATCACCTCGCCCAGACCCTGGGGCACCACCTCGGATTCTGCAGCCTCAGCCAGAACAACGGTCTGAGGGAACAGGAAGCTGGTCACCACCGCAATGGCGGCGGCCAGGAAGGTGGTGAGCATATACAGCCAGATGACCGTGCCAAAGCGCCGGTCCAGCCTGGACGTACCCTGCGCCAGCGCACTGGCCACGATAATGAACACCAGCACCGGGGCAATGCCCTTCAGGGCACCCACGAACAGGCTGCCGAACTCTTCCACCCAGCCCGCACCGGGCACCGCCAGTGCCAGCACCGCACCGACCACAAGGCCGATGACGATGCGCAGGATCAGGCTGGTGGCGTTGTACCTTGCCGCAACCGCTTTCAACGTTTTCATAACTTTTCTACTCCCCTATCCAGATTGTGCGCCTATTGCGCACAGTTTTCCCATTCCTCTACACGGAACAAGTACGATTATACGCCTCGCAGACCGAAAAGTCAAAGATTTTACCCGCTTTTTTTGTTTTTCATTTCAACATATACAGACACGAGCTTTTTTCACTGTCCGTATATGAAATACAGATTTACAAAAAGAGACCGCACCCCGTGTGTTTCGGGATGCGGTCTGTTCCGGTTTTAGTCGAGATAGGACACCTTGCCGGGCACAAAGCCCTGAATGCCCATGCCGGGCGCGTCGGAGACGGTGATGTTCTTTTCGTTGAACACGGCACCGCCGAGGATGTGGTCCTCGCTGCAGAGCACCGGGCCGTCAAGGTCGATCTTGGTGATGATCTTCTTGGCGCAGGCCAGCTCCACAGCGGCGTTGACCGAGATCTTTGCTTCCAGCATACAGCCGATCATGCACTCCACGCCGTACACCTCAGCGGCGGCGGCAATGCGCAGGGCATTGGTGATGCCGCCGCACTTCATCAGCTTGATGTTCACCAGGTCGGCCGCGCCGGTCTGCATGATCCGCAGGGCATCTGCCGGGCTGAACACGCTCTCGTCGGCCAGCACGGGCACATCGGCATGGCGGGTGACATACTGCATCCCCTCAAGGTCTGCGGCGGGCACGGGCTGCTCCACGAACTCAATGTCCAGCCCCTTCTCCTGCATCTGGTTCAGGATGCGGACCGCCTGCTTGGCGTTCCAGGCCTGATTGGCATCGATGCGGAGCTTGATGTCCCGGCCCACGGCCTGCCGCACCGCGGCAAGGCGGGCCACATCCAGCTCAGGGTCAATGCCTACCTTGACCTTCAGGCAGTCGTAGCCGCGCTGGACGGCGGTGCGGGCATCCCGGGCCATCTCCTCGGGCGGGTTGACACTGATGGTGATATCGGTCACGATGTTCCTGCGGGCACCGCCCAGCATCCGGTAAACAGGGGCGCTGTACTTCTGGCCCAGCAGATCCCACAGGGCCATGTCCACAGCGGCCTTGGCGCTGGTGTTGTGGACAAGCGCCTTCTGCACAGCGGCGGTCAGATCCTCAAATTCATCGAGGTCGCGGCCCAGCAGGGCAGGGGCGATATGATCCTGAATGGCACCGAGGATGGCCCCGGTGGTGTCGCCGGTGATAACACCGGTCGGGGGTGCTTCGCCGTAGCCCACCGCACCGGTATCGGTGTGGAGCTCCACGATAACATCCTCAACGCTGTTCACAGTGCGCAGTGCCGTTTTGAACGGCACCCGCAGCGGGGTGGAAATGCGGCCCAGCCGCACCTGTGTGATCTTCATAGTCCCATCCTCCTTCTTATTCCAGCGGCAGGTTTGCCAGCTTGACAATGGCGTTTGCAATGATCTGGGCGTTCTGCACCAGACGTTCCAGATCGATGCATTCATCGGGCTGATGCTCTGTGACCGGGTCACCCGCGAACAGGGGGCCAAAGGCCACCATGTTGGGCAGCATCTTGGCGTAGGTGCCGCCGCCGATGCACTTGGGCGGGGCATTGTCGCCGGTGGCATCCCGGTAAACCTCCAGCAGGGCGCTGACCAGCGGGGTCTCGGCAGGGTAGTAGAGCTTTTCCTTGTGCACCTGCCCATCCAGCGCCCAGCCTGCGGCCTCAAAGGCGGCCTGCACAGCGGGCTGGCAGTCTGCCCGTTCCATGGTCACAGGATAGCGGTAGTTCAGCTTGACCCACAGATGCCGCGCGTCGCCCTCGATCAGCCCCCAGTTGCAGCTCATGGGGCCGGAGAGCGCATCCTCCAGCCGGTGGCCCAGCAGGCGCTCGCCGTAGGGGTCGGTGCCCAGCTTCTCAGCCAGAAAGTGCACGGCCTGCTTGGCATCCCCCTCCAGCGGCAGCCGGTCAAGGTAGCACACCAGCCGCCCAATGGCGTTTTCGCCCTGTTCCGGGTGGCTGCCGTGGGCCGAAACGCCCACCGCTTCCACCTGATAGCCGCCGGGGATGGCTGTCACGGTGATGTGCTCCGCATCCGGCAGGGCGGCCCCCGCCGGGGCGGTCAGCACAGCGCAGGCGTAGTCCGGCACCACATTGCCGGCCACGCCGCCCTGCACCCTGTTCAACTGCCAGGCACCGGTCTGGTGCAGCTGCACAGCATAGCTCTCGTTCAGGATGCCCTTTTCGCCGTTGATGAGCGGATACTCGCCGTCCGGGGTGAAGCCCAGCACCGGGATTTCCCCGCCGTGGGCCTTGTAGTACAGCACGTCCCGGTCGTTGGTCTCCTCGTTCAGGCCGAACAGCAGCCGGACACGGCGGTTGAGCGGAATGCCCAGATCCCGGATGGCTTTCAGCGCGAACAGGCTGGCCACCACCGGGCCTTTGTCGTCAATGGAACCCCGGCCATACAGCCTGCCGCCCTCGATCTCGGCGGCGTAGGGCGGGTGATGCCAGCCCTCGCCCTCGGGCACCACGTCCAGATGCCCCAGCACCGCCACCATCTCGTCCCCGGTGCCGATCTCGCACCAGCCGATGTACCGATCCATGTCGGTGGTCTCAAAGCCCAGCTCATGGCAGAGGGCCAGCGCCTCGGCAAAGCAGGCATCCACCTCCTCGCCAAAGGGCTTGCCCGGCAGCGGGTCAGCCTCCACACTGCGCCTGCGCACCAGCCGCTGGAGCGCCGCCACCATCTGGGGCCGCAGCGCCGCCACGGCCTCGTTCAGTTTTTTGTCCATACGTTCCACCCCTTTTGTGATTCATTTCACAGCTTGTATTATAGAACGATTGCCCCCGCTCCACAAGCCCCCAGTTCGGCAAAAAAGGTCTTGACACCGCGCAGCATGTACGCTATTATGTACATAAGAGGTGATGCACGATGACGACCACTAATATCACGAACTTTCGCAAGAATGCTTTCCAGTATGTAGAGCAGACCGTAAAGTACAATGAACCGCTGAACATCTGCACCAAAGACGGCAACGCTGTTCTGCTTTCGGAAGAAGATTACAGCGGCATTATGGAAACGCTTTATCTCGTCTCCGTGCCGGGAATGCGGGAAAAGCTCATGGCGGCCAAGGCCGAACCGCTGGAAGATTGTGTTGACGAATCGGCTGTGGAGTGGTAAATGTACAAGATTGTTTATGCGAAAACCGCGCTCAAGGACATTCCAAAGCTGAAATCCGCCCATCTTGACGAAAAAGCGAAGGCGCTGATCTCCGTTATAAAAGAAAATCCGTTCCAGAACCCGCCGCCCTATGAAAAGCTGGTGGGCGATTTGAACGGCTCGTACAGCAGGCGCATCAACGTACAGCACCGCCTTGTGTATGATGTTTTTGAAGAAGAGCAAACCATCAAGATTTTAAGCCTTTGGACACATTACGAAAGATGACCCGAAAACGGACTGTTTTGCAGTTCGTTTTTTTTTTTTTTTTTTCAAATTTTTTTGAAAAAGGGTGAAAGGATTCCGCACGGCGTGTATTTAAGGAAGTGAGAGCATCCATTTTGCCGGAGCTCCACTTCCGGCCCAAAGAAAGTGAGGGACCCCCTATGAAGAAACGACTTATCAGCCTTCTGGTGGCGCTGTGCATGGCGGTAACGCTCCTGCCTGTGTCGGCACTTACAGCGTGGGCGGAGGGAGGCGGCCAATTAAAAATTGTAGATGGCTATCCTGTCGGTTCCGGTAAAAACCATGATGAAGATTGTTCTGGTGATGGCTGGAGCTATGACGGTTCTACACAAACGCTTGACCTGCATCCTGCCAGCTCGACAGAATATGATTTTTTTCAATTATTTCCGGCTATGGAAATGTCACCAAATGTAAACTCACGATTGGAGGAAATGCAACCATTGTTAGGGGAAATTTCGACAACGCTGTGATAAATAACGGAAAAATCAGTGGCGGTTATTTTTTTTCTTCTTCCTCTTCCATCATAAATCATGGTTCTATCACTGGTGGAAAATTTCTCCATGCCATATCCAATGAATCCAGTGGCACGATTGAAAATGGCACGTTTATATCCGTTACCAACAATGGCACCATAAATGGCGGCATTTTTCGTAAAAAGCCAGAGGGTGGCCATGTTGCTAAAGGCTATACCTTGAATGTGAACCTCCAGAACACTGGTATCTATAAGATTAGCCGCGCAACAATCAATGGTCTCAACGGTGGCTGTTATATTATTCCCAATTCCGACCATGATACCAGTGTCACCATCGAATATACTTTTTCCCCTATCAGTCAACCAATATTATTTCCTATTGATGTTACATTCGGAGACACAAACGGCACACCTTGTTTGTTAAAAGATTGGGCACCAAGTGCAAACTATTCTACTGACCATGCACCCTCTGATAGTTTTTTTGTCACTTTCACCGCACCATCCACTGGTACAGACACCGTTACCCTGAGCATGCTGACCCGGCTGGTGATCGATAAAGACGGCTACCCCGTTGGCCCTATGGGCAGCAACAAAAAATACAGTGGCAACGGCTGGAATTTTGATGCGAGCAATAACACGCTGACGCTGGAAAGCGGCAATTATGATTTTTCCGGTTCAGGAACCGCACTGCGCCCCCTGAACCCGGATGTCCAGTTGGTGGTTGAATCCGGTGCCAAGCTGACCGGCGGCGCAGCTGGAGATGGGTCTGGTGTCACTTGGCAGCTGACCGAAAACACGGATGATCCGAGTACTTATAAGTTGACGATTAGCGGCAGTGGTGCAATGGAAGATTTTCCATTTGGTAGCTATCAGCCATGGTACAGCTTCCACGATCAAATCACCTCTGTTGTCGTTTCTCCCGGCGTAACTTCGATTGGACAATGCGCTTTTAGCCGGTTTGCTAAGCTAACTCATGTTGACATTGCAGATAGTGTAATATCCATTGGCTGGGATGCTTTTTATTATTGCTCCAGCCTTACTAACATTACAATTCCGCAAAGTGTCACATATATCGGACCCTTGGCTTTTTTCCATTGCACAAACTTAAGCAGCATCACACTTTCAAATAATATAACTTCCATTGGTAGCAGCGCTTTTGAAGATTGCACCAACCTCACCAGTATCACGATTCCCGGCAGTGTAACTTCAATTGGCTTGGCTGCTTTTTGTAACTGCACTAAGCTCACCAGTATCACGATTCCTGATAGTGTGACAACTATTGACCTCGAGGCTTTCAAGAATTGTTCTAGCCTGACTAGTATCACGATTCCCGGCAGCGTAACTTCAATTGGCCCGTATGTTTTCGATGGTTGTACTAGCCTGAATGACATCCGCTACTCTGGCACAAGTGAAAGCGTTATTTCTGCTCTTTCTGGCTATGTCCCCACTCTCGTCACCTTCGACTATGGCGACAAAGTGCCTGAAGCAGAGCGAATGATAAAAGTGTTCGTCAAAACGGGCGGGACATTGACAGCTCCCACCACGCTTCCCAACGTGGTTGGCTATGAGTTCAAGGGCTGGCTCACAGAAGATGGCGAGCTGTATGATTTCCCTGGCGCTCCTACCGGCCAGCTCACCCTTTACGCCAAGTGGGAAAAGATTCCCGACCCGAAACCGGAACCCAAGCCCGAACCCAAACCTGACCCCGAACCCGAAGCCTCCACCTACACCCTGACGGTAAAAGGCGGCACGTTTACTTACAATGGCAGCGAAGCCATGACCAGCGCCAGCGTGCCGGTGGATGCCGAGGTCAAGGTGACGCTGAACCAGAGCGCCGTACCCGAGGGCATGGTGTTCGACCTGTGGGCCATGGATGAAGCCAGCCTGCTGGGCAACCCGGCGGTCGCCTACAACCAGGAGAGCTTTACCATCCCGGCGGGCAGCGTGGCCAAGGGCAGCACCGTGACCGTGGAGGCCCAGTACCGGGATGCCACCATCGAGAGCGAGCCCAGCATTCTGGGCACTGCCGCCATCATCGGCGTGGCCGGTGCAGGCACGGCGGTCATCGTGTGGCAGGGCTACCGCATCGGCATGGAGCTGTACGAGAAGTATTTCCAGCCCACGCCGGAAGAAACTGCGGTGGTCGAACCCACGCTTGAAGGTCAGATGACAGATCCGATTTCCTGAAAGCGGGCTCACCCTCTCAGTCTCGCTTTGCTCGACAGCTCTCCCAAAGGGAGAGCTCTTGACAAACCGATATAAAAACAGCGCCGCTCCATCGTTTGGTGGGGCGGCGCATTTTTGCGGTTCAATCCCGGCGCAAAGGCAGGGTAAGGGACATTTTCTGGTAGGCAATGCGGGGCGTACCGTCCTCCACATGGATGATGCCGCACTTGGTAAAGCCGTTTTCTTCCAGCAGGTGCTGCATGATCTTGTTGTCGGCGTGGGTGTCGGCCCGCAGGCTCTCGCAGTGCTCCAGACACCAGGTGATCACAGCGGCGGCAACGCCGGGGTGCCTGCCCGCCGAAGCCAGCCGGTGGATGGTGCCGTAGGGCAGGGTATCGTTCAGCCACTTGCCATCCTCGATCCGGGCATAGGTGGGGTCCGGGCCAAGGATAAAGGCAAACACGCCCTCCAGCTCGCCGTTGACAAGGTAGAGGAACAGCCGGTTGGAATCAATGTCCTCTTCCAGCAGCTCCTGCGGCGGGAAATGATCTCCCCACTGGGTGGGGTTGCCGGAATCCGCCATCGCCTGCCGGGCGCGGGCATAAATTTTCAGGATCGCATCCAGATCTGCACGTCTTGCTCCACGAAACATCGTCATCCAACCTCTCTTCCGGCAGGCCGCTGCCCGCCCTGATCGTTCTGCCTTAATATAACACAAAACGGCCCTCTCCGTCAAAGCCTGCTGCAAAGGCGGAGAGGGTCGTTCACTTTTGCACTTATGTGCGCTGGCTGCGTGCCCGGCGGTACTCCCGGGGGCTCTGGCCATACCGCTCATGGAACAGGCGGTAGAAGTAGCTGGTGTTCTCGTAGCCCACCTGGGTGATGATCTGCTGGATGTTCAGGTCGCTGCGGCGCAGCAGGCGGGCGGCGGTCTCCATCCGGTGCTTCTGCAGCAGTTCCTTATAGGTCTTTCCGGTCTGGGCCCGGACGCACTCGCTGACATACGCCAGCGAAACACCGTAGCTGCGGGCCACATTGGAAAGGCTTGCTTCGCGGTAATTCTGGGTGATCTCCTGTAATGCCGCCTGGACCAGCGCTTCGCGGCTGACCGCCTCGCCGCGCGTTTCCAGCGGGAAATTCTTGGTCTGTACCATAGCGTAAAACCCTCCGTTGCGGCAGCGGCGGGCGGGGACAGGGGGATGCCGGACACCCGCCGCAGCCAGTTCATCAGGCTTTCTGGGGAAGCCTTTCTGCCTATAATACGGGCGGGGCACAGAAATAATTGCAGGAAGCTCAAATTTTTACAGAAACAAGAGATCAGAACATATTTTCGTTATGATAACGCCCGCTGCGGACGAACTCCACCCACTCGGCCAGGTTCACGGCGTGGTCGCCGATGCGCTCCAGATATTTGATGACCATGAGCAGATCCAGGGCGGCATCCACCTTGCCGGGGTCGGCGGCGATCTCCTGCGCCAGGGTATGCTTGATGGCGTTGAAATCGTAGTCCACCTCATCGTCGGCGGCAATGACCCTGAGGGCGGCCTGCTCGTCCTCAGAGGTCAGGGCATTCAGGGCATCCAGGATCATCTTGTGCGCCTTCTGGCCCATCTTGATGGCCTGGCTCACAGCAGGGTCGCCCTCCTTGCGGACAGTGACCAGATGGGGGATGATCTCCGCGATATCGGAGGCATGGTCGCCGATGCGCTCCACATCCGTGACCACCTTCATGGCGGTGGAGATGCGGCGCAGGTCGCCTGCCACCGGCTGCTGGCGGAGCAGCAGGGTCATGCAGCGGTGCTCAATGTCCCGCTCCATGTTGTTGATGCGGCCATCGCCCTGCGCCACGGCGGCGGCAACCTCGGCATCGGCGGTGCAGAGGGCTTCCATTGCAGCTTCCACGGCATCGGCAGCGCTCTGCCCCATCTCGGTCAGGGCCGTTTTCAGGGCAGCAAGGTCGTTTTCGTATTGTGTACGGTTGCTCATTGCGTTTTTCTCCTTAGCCGAACCGGCCCGAAATGTAATCCTCGGTGCGCTTATCCTGCGGGGTGCTGAAGATCTGTGCCGTGGGGCCGGCTTCCACCAGCTCGCCCAGCAGGAAGAAGGCGGTGCGGTCGCTGATACGGGCTGCCTGCTGCATGTTATGGGTCACGATGACCACAGTGTAGTTCTTTTTCAGCTCGCTCATCAGCTCCTCCACCTTCATGGTGGAGCCGGGGTCCAGGGCGCTGGTGGGCTCATCCATCAGCAGGACTTCGGGCTTGACAGCCAGGGCGCGGGCAATGCACAGGCGCTGCTGCTGGCCGCCGGAAAGGCCCAGAGCGCTCTTTTTCAGGCGGTCCTTGACCTCGTTCCAGAGGGCGGCACCCTTCAGGGAGCTTTCCACCAGCTCGTCCAGCTCTGCCTTATTGTGCACACCGTGCAGCCTGGGGCCGTAGGTGATGTTATCGTAGATGCTCATGGGGAAGGGGTTGGCCTTCTGGAACACCATGCCCACCCGGCGGCGCAGCTCGGTGGGCTGCATCTCGCGGGCAAAGATATCCTGCCCTTTCAGGCGGACATCACCCTCGATGCGGATCCCGGGCACAAGGTCGTTCATCCGGTTCAGGGTCTTCAGGAAGGTGGACTTGCCGCAGCCGGAGGGGCCGATAAGGGCCGTGATCTCCCGCTCGCCCATGTCCAGCGAAATATCTTTCAGCGCCTTGAAATCCCCGTACCAGAGGTTCAGGTTTTTGGCTGTGATAATGGGTGATACGTTTTCCATAGTTTTCCTCTTGTATTGACTCCCTCAGTCGCGGCTATGCCGCGCCAGCTCCCTCTGAGAGGGAGCCTTTTGCGTTGCGGGCAGGATAAGCCTCCCTCCGTGAGGGAGGTGGCATCGCGCAGCGATGACGGAGGGAGTTATCTACTGCTTCTGTTTCAGTTTGGTTTTGGCCAGCCGGGCTGCCAGATTGATGGCAAGCACCAGCACCAGCAGCACTGCACCAATGGCCCAGGCGGAGTCGAAATCGCCGTCCTCAAAGGCACGGAGGTAGAGCAGCACCGACAGGGTGGCACCGTTGGAGGTGTAGGCCTTGAGCACGCCGTTGGCAATGACCTCGGCGGCACCGGCGGTGAAGAGCAGCGCGGCGCTTTCGCCCACGATGCGGCCCACGGCCAGGATGCAGCCGGTCACAATGCCGTCGATGCTGCAGGGCAGCACGATGGTGCGGATGATGTGCCACTTGCCCGCGCCCAGACCCAGCGCACCCTCACGGTAGCCCTGGGGCACCGTTTTCAGGGATTCCTGGGTGGTGCGGATGATGGTGGGCAGGTTCATGATCACCAGCGTCAGGCTGCCGGAGAGCAGGCAGGTCTGGAAGCCCAGTGTCTGGGCGAACACCAGCATACCCACCAGACCGTAAATGATACTGGGGATGCCCGCCAGCGTCTCGTTGGTGAACTCGATCACCGAGATGACCTTTCGGTTCTGGGCGTACTCGGTCAGGTAAACGGCCGCGCCCACACCCAGCGGCAGTACGATCAAAAGCGTCAGCAGGATGACATACAGCGTGTTGAGGATCGCCGGCAGGATGCCGTCTGTGCCCTTCAGCACACTGGCGGTAGTGGTCAGGAATTTCCAGCTGATGTGCGGGATGCCGCGCACCAGCACCATGCCCAGAATGCCCGCCACCAGTACGATGACCAGCACAGCCGAGGCCCAGACCAGAGCGTTCATCACGCGGTTCCAGGTGCGGCGGGAGGCAGAAGCACTGTTATTCATCGCGCTTTCCTCCCTTCAGCACCACATTGAGCAGGATATTGATGCCCATGATAAAGACGAACAGCACCAGCGCAATGCTGAACAGCGCCTGTTTCTGCAGGCCGCTGGCGTAGCTCATCTCCTTGGCAATGGCGGTGGTCAGGAAGGTGACGCTGCGGAACAGGCTGTCCGGCATGTTGGGGCTGTTTCCAGCCACCATCATCACGGCCATGGCCTCGCCGATGGCGCGGCCGATGCCCAGCACGATCCCGGCGGCAATGCCGCTCCTGGCAGCGGGGACGCTGACCTTGAACCAGGTCTCGGCATCCGTTGCGCCCAGAGCCAGGCTGCCCTGCTCATACTCCGGCGGCACAGCGTTGAGCGCTGTGACCGACACCGACACGATGCTGGGCAGGATCATCACCGCCAGCACCACGATGGCGCTCAGCAGGCAGGCACCGGAGGCCTTGCCAAAGGTCTTGGCCACGGCGGGCACCAGCACCTGCATGCCCAGCAGGCCGAACACCACGCTGGGGATGCCGCTCAGCAGCTCAATGGCGGTCACGACCACGGTGCGCACCTTCGGGCCTGCGGCCTTGGAGAGGAACACCGCCGTCAGCAGGCCGATGGGCACACCGATCACGGTGGCACCCAGCGTGCCGTAAACGCTGGACAGGATGAAGGGCAGGATGCCGTAGGCCGGGTCGGCAGCGGTGGAAGCCCACCGGGTGCCGAACAGGAACCGGAACAGCCCGATCTCCTGGATGGCAGGCACACCGGAGAGGACCATGTACACCGAGATCAGGAGCACACAGCCCACCGCCAGAATGCCGCAGAGGAAGAAGATGAAGTTCATCACCGCTTCCAGCCACTCAGCAGGGGTTCTGGGGAGAGAAATCTTTTTGTTGTTCATAGCATCATTGCTTTCCGCAATTACTCATTCACAGGAACAGCACCGGCAGTGCGGATCAGGTCAGCAGCATCGGCACTGGTGGCGAAGTCGAAGAAGGCCTGTGCCTGCTCAGACAGGGTGACAGACTTGTTGGTGACGAACACGAAGGGACGCTGCACCTCGTAGCTGCCGTCCTTGACGGTCTCCTCACTGCACTCCACACCGCCAACGGTGACCATCTTCACGGTGTCGCCCACAGCGGACAGGGAAGCGTAGCCGATGGCCAGAGGGTTGGCCTCCACAGCGCTGATGACAGCGCCGGTAGCGGTCAGCTCCTGCGCGTACTTGCAGCTGTCCTTGACATCCACGATGCTCTCAAAGCCATCACGGGTGCCGGAGCCAGCCTCACGGCCGATCAGAACGATCTCGCCGTCGTCGCCGCCAACCTCAGACCAGTTGGTGATCTCGCCGGTGAACATCTGTTTGAGCTGGTCAACGGTCAGGTCCTCGACCTTGCTTGCATTGTTGACGATGATGGCAATGCCGTCCAGAGCGATGGTGGTGCCATCCACGTCAGCCTTCTCGTCGTCCTTCAGGGCACGAGAGGACAGGCCGATGTCCAGGGTCTTATCGGTAGCACCGGTGATGCCTGCGCCGGAACCGGTGGGGTCGTAGCTGACAGTGACACCCGGCTCAACCTCAGCAAAGCCTTCGGTCAGGGCAGCGATGACGTTCTTCATGGAGGTGGAACCACCGGTAGCAACGTTGCCGGACAGGGCAGCGGTGGAAGAAACAGTGGAGCCTGCAGCAGCAGAGGTAGAAGAAGCTGCAGCAGAGGAAGCAGAACCGCCGCAGGCGGTCAGAGCAGCAGCGGCAGCAACTGCACCGCAGACAGTGAGAAACGAACGACGTGTGATCTTTTTCATAATATTTGTCCTCCAGACATCCGGGCTTTCCGTTCCCGGCTCTTGTTTTCGTGTTTTCCTTGGGTACGGCACTATTGTATCCCAGTCGGTAAGCCGCTTCGACCACAAGCGGGAAAAATCGAGGTAAATTGTTTGGACATGTTTTTGCCCCAATGTAAAATTTGGGCGCAAAAAAGCCCGGGGTGCAGGTGCACCTCGGGCTTTTGGGGGATATTAGACTTTATCGACAGCGGAGACTGTCACTTTGCCGTCACTCGTCAGAGCAAACTCAGCTGTCTTGCCTTGCAGGGTCACATACAGCTTGAAGGGTACGCCCTGCTTAAAAGAACCGTACCCACTGGCCTTTGCACGGAACTGCGGCACATAAGTCTTTGTCAGTTTAGAGGAGATTTCCTCTTTTCCATTGGTCAGTTCCAGCGCGGTCTTATCAATTTTTGCCACAAAGACACCGGCAAAATTGTATTTGATCTCGCTGGCTGCACCATTGTACCGAATCCGCACATTGGGTTTGCAGAGGTAGCCGTTGGCGTTCTCATTGCCCACGACCTCATCACCAGTGATGGTCATGTTGCCGGTCATGGTCACTTCAAACTCACCCAGCCCGATGGTCGCGGACGGGATCTCGCTGCCGCCCCCATCGCAGCCGGTGAGGACACCAGCGGCAGAGGCGGCCAGCACAGCGGCGGCAGATGCTTTCAGAAAATCACGGCGGGAAAAAACATTGCGCATCAGAAATTCCTCCCATTTCAGATCTGGTTTGTTCCTATCATCATAGTACCATATTTACCCAGACTGTCAAGGGACAGAATTCAACCCCTCAGTCTCGCTACGCTCGCCAGCTCCCCTAATAGGGGAGCCCTTGGCATATCGGGAAAGTCTGCACGGATGGACAAAGCACCGTCGTTAAAGCTCGACCTCCACGCCATCGGGGCGGTAGAAGGTGACGTTCCTGCGCCACTGGGGCTCGCCCATGGTGCGGCGGTAGCAGTCTGCCAGCTGCCGCACGGCCTCCTCGGGGCTGCGCACCTTTCCGCCGCAGCAGGGGAGCACCAGCACCCGGAACCAGGCATCAAAGAGATGCTCTGTCCAGCCGGTGTCCTTGGCCCCGCACCGGGCGTAAAAGCCCAGGCGGCGCACAGCCATGGCCTCATCCTCGGCTTTTTCGGGGCACTCCGCTTCAATGAGGATGGCCTGCGCGCCCTTCTCGTGGTCAGGCAGGGCGGCAAGCAGAGCGGCTCCGATGCCGCCGGCCCGATACTGGGGCAGAACGGCAAAGTAGTCCAGCTGGCTCACCTCACAGCCCACGGGCCGCACCATCAACAGATACGCCACCAGCGCGTCGTCCTCATACACGCCCCAGGTGTGGGCGGTACCGGCGGCCTCGCTGTTCAGGATCATGCTCAGGGGCTTCAGCTCTCCGGCAGGAAAATCCCGGCGCATCTCGTTCAGGTAAACGTTCGTCAGCTCTTCGGCGGTCAGCAGCCGCCAGGTCAGGCTCTCGGGGTTCATACGATACGGGTTCCTTTCTGGTAGACAGCCTGAATATTCAGTTCCTTGTCCGCCAGGATCACATTGCCGTAGCGGCCTGCAGCCAGACTGCCGTAATCATTGTCGATGCCAATGCTCTTGGCGGGGTTTTCGCTGGCGGCGCGGACAGCGCTTTCCAGCGGGACATTCATCTCCAGCACGGCACGCTTCATGCAGTCGTACAGGCAGGTGGCACTGCCCGCAATGGTGCCGGGGTGCTCGGTCAGGGTGGCGCGGGGGCCGCTGACCGTGACCGCCTGACCGCCCAAGCTGTACTGGCCGTCGGGCAGGCCGCAGGCCATCATGCTGTCGGCGATCAGGATGACATGGTCATCCCCGAAGGTGTTGAAGGTGAACCGCACCATGGCCGGGTGGATGTGAACGTTGTCGGTGATGAGCTCCACCTCCGCGCCCCGTTCCAGCGCCGCAATGATGGGGCCGGGCTCCCGGTGGGTGATGCCGGGCATGGCGTTGTACAGGTGGGTCATGTGGGTCGCGCCTGCGTCAAAGGCGGCGTTGGCGGTGTCGTAGCTGGTGCAGGTGTGGGCAATGGAGATCCGCACCTCGTCATGGCAGGCGGCAATGAACTCCAGCGCACCCGGCTCCTCCGGGGCGATATCCACCAGCTTGATCAGGCCGTTTGCCCGCTTCTGCAGGCGGCGGAACATTGCAACATCCGCCTTGTGGAGATACTCCGGGTTCTGGGCACCCACCTTGTTGGGGCTGATGAAGGGCCCCTCCATATTGATGCCCACAAGGTCTGCGCCTCTGCCGTTTTGATGGGCGGCGGCGGCATCCATCACGCCGTTCAGGATCTCTTCCGAGAAAGTCATGGTGGCGGGGCAGATGGCCAGCACACCCTTACCGGCCTCAAAATCGGCCAGGGTCTGGATGGCTTCTTCATTGCCGTCACAGAAATCCTTGCCCATGGCACCGTGGAAGTGGATATCCACCAGGCCCGGCAGAGCGTAAGCGCCCTTGGCATCCACGATTTCTTCGCCTTCCTCCGGCTGTGCAAAGGGCACGATGCGCCCCTCCCGGATGGTCAGGCTCCCCTCCTCAAAGGTGTGGCGGGGGGTATAAATCAGAGCATTTTTGATGATCATTTTAATGCCTCCTAAACCTCTCCGTCTGCTTCGCAGACGGAGAGGTTTTGTCTTACAGCAGGCTCAGTGCTTCCTCATCGGCCACAAGGATGCAGTCGGGGTGCATCTGCAGGATGGAGCCCGGGCACTCGGGGGTCACAGGGCCGGAGACGACTGCCTTGACTGCCTTGGCCTTTGCCAGACCGTTGGCCACCACCAGCACCTTGCGGGCCTGCATGATGGTCTTGATGCCCATGGTGTAGGCCTGCTTTGGCACCAGATCCTCGTTGCCGTCAAAGAAGCGCTTGTTGGCCTCGATGGTGGCAGGGGTCAGATTCACGCAGTGGGTCTCCAGCTCAAAGGCCTCACCCGGCTCGTTGAAGCCGATGTGGCCGTTGGGGCCAAGGCCCAGCAGCTGCAGGTCGATGCCGCCCACGCTGTGGATGATTTCGTTGTACTTTTTGCAGGCATCCACAGCATCGGGGTTGGTGCCGTCGGGCAGGTGGATGGCCTCGGGGCGGATGTTGACCTTGTCAAACAGGTTCTTGTGCATAAAGCTCCAATAGCTTTCGGGGTGCTCCTTGGGCAGGCCGCGGTACTCGTCCAGATTGACGGTGGTGACCTCAGAGAAATCCAGGTCGCCCTTGTTGTACCAGTCCACCAGCTGAGCGTATGCGCCAACAGGGGTGCCGCCGGTCGCCAGACCCAGCACGCAGTTGGGCTTCATAATGACCTGTGCGGAGATGATGTTGGCAGCCTTGCGGGACATGTCCTTGTAATCTTTTGCACGAATGATCTTCATAATGGGGAACCTCCTGTTATTTTGCTTTGTTGTTTTCAGTATAGCATATTTTCCGGCCAAAAGGGTAGCCGGTTTGTGAACAAAACAAAATGCCGCCGAAAGCGGGGCGTAAACGCCCGCCCTCAGCGGCATTTTTACAGTTTGGGAATGGATGCGGAAGCAACCAGCCTTCCGCACGGAAACGTGCTCAGAAGGATGCTTACAGCATCTTCTTCAGCTCATCATACACGAACTGCACCTTGGTGCCGATGATGACCTGGCAGGTGGTCTTGTCGGGGCGGATGACACCGGCAGCGCCGGCAGCCTTCACAGCCTTCTCATCCACAGCGGTGTAATCCTTAATGGTGAAGCGCAGGCGGGTAGCGCAGTAGTCCACGCTGGAGACGTTCTCCTTGCCGCCGATGGCCTTCAGCACGCCAGCAGCAACCTCAGTGTAGTTGTTGTTGGCCAGAACGACCTTCTTCTCAGCCTCTTCGGCATCCTCGTCCTCACGGCCGGGGGTCTTCAGGTCGAACTTGGTGATGGCGAAGTAGAACACGAAGTAGAACACCACGAATGCAGCGATGCCCAGAGGAATGATCATCCAGGTCTTAGCAGCTGCAGGCAGAGAAGCGGAGAACACCAGGTCGGTAGCACCTGCGGAGAAGCAGAAGCCAGCACGGAAACCGGAGTAGTAGGTGATGATGGTGAAGATGCCGTACAGAGCGGAGTACACAACGTACAGCGGGAAGCACAGGAACATGAAGCCGAACTCAAAGGGCTCGGTAACGCCGCAGACGAAGGCGCAGATAGCAGCGGACAGAACCAGACCGATGGCAGCCTTCTTGTTCTTGGCGGTACGGACCATGGCCAGTGCAGCACCGGCGATACCGAACATCATGCAGGGGAAGAAGCCGGACATGTACATACCCAGGCTCCAGCCCACGTCAGCAGAGGTCTCGCCTGCCCAGAAGTGGGACAGGTCGCCCAGGCCGATGGTGTCGAACCAGAACACGTTGTTCAGAGCGTGGTGCAGGCCGGTGGGGATCAGCAGACGGTTCAGGAAGGCGTAGATGCCAGCGCCGATGCCGTCCATGCCTGCGATGCCTCTGCCAATGGCGACCAGTGCATCGAAGATGACGGGCCAGACGAACAGCAGAGCGACAGAAACAACGATGGAGATCAGGCCGGTGGCGATTGCAACGAAGCGCTTGCCGGAGAAGAATGCCAGCCAGTCAGGCATCTGGGTGTTCTTGAACTTGTTGTAGCAGGCTGCACCCACCACAGCGGCCAGAATGCCGATGAAAGAGTTGCCGGCCACCTTCTGGAAAGCAATGTAGGTAGCGGTGCCCTCTTCCAGGGTGCGCACCATGCTGACCACGCCGGGGCTCAGCAGCTGCTGCATCATCAGGTAGCTGACCAGGCCAGCCAGACCAGCGGTACCGTCGTGGTCATCAGCCAGGCCCACGGCTGCACCGATGGCGAACAGCCATGCCATGTTATCGATCAGAGCGCCGCCTGCCTTGACCAGCAGGAAGCCAACGGTGTAAGCTGCACCGGAAGTTGCAGCACCGGGAACGCCCATGACACCCGGGGCCAGGGCATAACCGAGACCCATCAGGATGCCGCAGATCGGCAGCACAGCGACGGGAAGCATCAGAGCTTTGCCCAGTTTCTGGAGATACTTCATCATAAGACACATTCCTCCTTAAAGAATGTTGTTGTTATGGAGGCCTCTGGTTGCAGGCTGTCCATAATTGCGTAACAATATTTTAACACATCCTCCGAAAAAAAGAAATAGGGTCCACGCCTGTTTTCGCAATTTTGCACCAAAAATCCTTGAATTTGCATCTTTCGTGAAAAACTTTTTGGAATTATTGCGCATTTCAGAGCAGGATTTTGAAAAAACTTTTCTTTTGCTCTTTCTCCCCAAACCGCTTGCATCCAGCGCCGGAATCGGGTACTATACTTATAAATAGAAAACACAAGACCCAGGGAGGTTCTTTTTATGGAATGGACTGATATCCGCCTGACCGTGGCCAAGGCCGATGCCGACAACGCCGAAGCCGTTGCCACCATGATCGCCGAAGGCGGCATCTATATCGAGGATTACAGCGACATCGAGCAGCAGGTGGCCGAGATCGCCCATGTGGATCTGATCGAGCAGGAGCTGCTGGACAAGCCCCGCGACACTGTGATCATCCACATGTATCTGGAGCCGGGCGCTTCCCCCGTGGAGACGCTGGCCCTCATTCAGGCCCGGATGGAAGCGGCAGGCATCGCCTACACCGTGGAGACCGAGGGCGTGGAGCAGGAAGACTGGCAGAACGGCTGGCGCAAATACTACCACCCCATGGACATTGGCAAACGGCTGGCCATCGTGCCCTCCTGGCAGGAGTACGATACCGACCGCGTCAAGCTGATCCTTGACCCCGGCCTTGCCTTTGGCACCGGCGGCCACGAGACCACCAGCCTCTGCCTGGAAGCGCTGGACGAGCGGGTCAGGGGCGGTGAGCGGGTGCTGGACATCGGCACCGGCAGCGGCATCCTTGCCATTGCCGCCCTCAAGCTGGGCGCAGGCAGTGCCGAGGGTGTGGACATCGACCCCGTGGCCGTGCGCACCGCAGGCGAGAATGCCGCCCTGAACGGCGTGGCCGACAAGCTGACCGTTCTGGTGGGCGACCTGTCCGACAAGGCCAGCGGCAGGTACGACATCATCACCGCCAACATCGTGGCAAACGCCATTATCAGCCTTGCCCCCGCCGTGCCCGGCCTGATGGCCGAAAACGCCACCTTTATTGCCAGCGGCATCATCGACAGCCGCAAGGACGAGGTGATCGCCGCTCTGGAAGCCGCCGGCCTGACCGTGCAGGAAGTGAAGGAGAAGCGCGGCTGGGAGTGCATCGTCTGCAAAAAAGCGTAATTACAGAAGCTTTCATGATTTCTTTCAGCTGGCTTGCCCTCTCCGTCACCTTCGGTGCCACCTCTCCCAAAGGGAGAGGCCTTGGCAAAAAGATGAAGTTTGCGTGGACTGCCAAGGGCTCCCACTTTGGGGGAGCTGGATTTGCGAAGCAAAGACTGAGAGGGCGAGGACGTTTAAGGAGAACCACTATGCCTCACCGTTATTTTACAACCGAAATCTCCAATGGCACCGCCACCCTGCGGGGGGCCGATGCCCATCATCTTTCCCGCGTGATGCGGGGCAAGCTGGGGGACACTGTCATCTTATGTGACGGCAACGCCGTGGAATACACCGCCACCATCACCGGCTTCGGGCCGGAGACGGTGGAGTTCAGCGTGGAGCCGGGCTATCCCAGCGCCGCCGAGCCCAGCGTGGAAGTGACCCTGTTCGTGGGTTACCCCAAGCAGGACAAGCTGGAGCAGGTCATCCGCCACGGCGTGGAGCTGGGCTGCACCCACTTTGTGCCCTTCTTCAGCCGGTACTGCGTGGCCGCCCCCAAAAAGGAGGAGCAGAAAAACGAGCGCTACAACCGCATCGCCTTTGAAGCCGCCAAGCAGTGCGGCCGGGGCGTGCTGCCGGATGTCGCCCTGCCCCTGCCCAACTTCGGGGCTCTCTGCCGCAGTCTGGAAGGGTACGATCTCGTGCTCTTCTGCTACGAGCTGGGCGGCGCGCCCCTGCGCCAGCTGCTGGCAGACGCACAGCCTGCCGACGGCCAGCGGCTGAAGATCGCCCTCATCACTGGTGCAGAGGGCGGCTTTGCCGTGGAAGAGGCTGAAATGGCCGCCAATGCCGGTGTGAAAACGGTCGGCCTCGGCCCCCGCATCCTCCGGTGCGAGACCGCCCCGCTGGCGGTGCTCTCCGCCGTGATGACCCTGACGGGTAACTTGGAGTAATTTTTATTTCCACATATACAAAAAGGACGGCACATACCGTCCTTTTTGTTTACTTTATTTTCGCGTTCATCAGCGCTTTTTTCACCTCAATGAGGTTTTGCGGGCTGACCGAGAAGCTCCGCAGGCCCAGCTGCAGATATTGCAGGGTGTTGGCCGGATTGCCCACCGCGCTGCCGCAGATGGTCACGGGGATCCCGCCCTCCCGGGCAGCCTCCACTACCATGCGGATGAGCTTTTTCATTGCGTGGCTGGCCGGGCGGTAGTAGCGCTCGGCAATGGAGATATCCCGATCCACCGCGTGGGTGTACTGGGTCAGGTCGTTTGTCTCGATGACAAAGAAATTGCACCCACGCTCCACGAATTCCTCTGCCGTCAGGCAGGCCGAGGGCACCCCGAACATCACACCAAAGGGCGTGTTCGGGTCAAACTCCTCTCCGCGCTCCCGCAGCAGCTGGCGGCAGTGCGCTACCAGCCGCATGGCCTCATCCCAATCTTCGAGGTTGGTCACCATGGGAAACATGACCCGCAGGGGGCCGTGGGCCGCCGCCCGGAGCAGGGCGCAGATCTGCGTCTCAAACTGATGGGTCTGGCGCAGGCTGCTGCGGATGCCCCGCAGGCCCAGCTTGGAGGATTCCAGCCCCCTATGGATATCGGCCATGGCGCGGTCCACACCAAAATCAAAGGTGCGCACTGTCACCACACCGCCCTTTGCGGCGGCAATGCAGGATTGATAGAACACGAACTGCTCCTGCTCGTCCACCGGGCGGCCCGGCAGCATCATATAGCCGCTGCGCAGCAGGCCCACGCCGGAAGCGCCTGCCTGCAGCGCCGATTCGATATCCTCCTGCCCGTAGCAGTTGGCCAGGAGCTCAAACGGCACATCATCCTTTGTCCGGTTGGGCAGGACGCTGATACGGGCGGCTTCCTCGCTCTCCCACTGCAGCTCGCAGATGCGGCTGACCGCCTGCTGGCGGGTGTTGGCATCCGGGTCCAGGATGCACTCGCCGTTGTCGGCATCCAGCACCACAGTGCGGCCGTCGCAGTCGTCCAGAAACTCCCGTCCCACCTGCACCACGCAGGGAATGTGCATGGCCCGCGCAATGATCGCCGCGTGGCTCTGCTTATTGCCCTCCGAAGTGATGATGCCCAGGATCATCCCCGCCGGAACGCTGAACAGATCGCTGGGCATCAGCATCTCTGCCGCCAGGATCACCGGGTGATCCAGTGCCAGCCAGACCCGGGGACGGTTGGTCAGCACGTTCACCACGCGGCGGGCGGCATCCAGAATATCTGCACTGCGCAGCTGCATGTAGGCGTTGTCCTCCATGGCCGCAAGCTGCTCCGCATAGCGGTTGCCCGCACGGTACATGGCCTCGGCAGCGCTGATGCCCGCCTTGATCTGGAATTTGACCTCGTTCATAAAGCCTTCATCTTCCAGCATCATGCTCTGGAACAGGAAGATGGCCTGCTCCGTAGGGCCGCTGCGGTCTGCCATGCCGTCCAGCTCACGCTGGGCTGTCCGGACAGCGTTTTCCAGCAGGCGCTGTTCCCGTTCCGCGTTGAACGGCCCGGCAGAAAAATTTTCGTGCCAGCGCTCCAACCGGCTCACCTGTCCCATCACAAGGCCCGGCGAGGCGCTGTGTCCCTGATAGACCTTCATTCCTCGATCACCTCCGGCAGTACCGGCCCGGTAAGGGCACGGCAGACCAATGCCTGTAAGAACGTATTGGGCAGCAGAGCGGCCCGTGCGGCCTGTGCCGCATTGCCGCTGCCCTCAAACAGGGGCGCAAAGCTCTCGATGCGCTCCCGGTCGCATTTTTCCAAAAAGGCTTCCGCCAGTGTCCGGGTGGTATAGAACACGGTGGGGTCCACGCCCGCATCCTCGGCGGCAGCTTCCAGCGGGGCCAGCTGGGCATCCTTCATGTTGGCCAGCAGCAGGGCCGCATCCGCTGTCAGGGTCACGGGGTATTTTTCCCGCACCGCCTTCTGCACCTGCTGGAATTTCCACGCAAAAGCGGCGGCATCCTCACAGCTCTCGGCGCTGGTGGAAACGGCATAGGCGCAGCCCCGCAGGTATCCCATGGCGCGGCGGGTATCGTAGTAGCCCAGCTCCATGTTCCGTCTGGCGGTATCGGGGTCAAAGTGGAGGATATCCCCCAGCTCCCAGTAGCTGCGGATCATAGTGGTGGGCAGGCCGGTGCGGTTGGGCAGGGTGATGCCCACCCCTTCCAGATCAACACAGACCAGCTCCTCCGCGCCCATCTTCTGGGCCAGCGCGGTGGGCATATTGTCCCGGTAGCCGCCATCCAGAAACTGCACCCCGTCGATCTGCTTTGCCCGCAGGGCGGGGAAACAGGCGGCCGAGGCCAGCAGGTAATCCTTCACCTTGCCCGCCGGGATATCCTCCAGCGTCAGCTCCCGGGGCTTCAGCCCCCGCTTTTCCACGGTGACAAGGCCGAACCGGATGGGCGAAGCCCGCAGGGCATCCTCATCCAGCACCCGCTCCACGATCTCTTCCAGCGGGGTCACGTCCATGCCGCCGTCCCGCACCACTTCCCGCAGGAAGGCGTGCAGCTCAGAGAGGTCGGCGTTTTCCTCCGGCAGCTCCATCACGTCCTGGCTGCGGATGCTCATCCACATATCCCGGGCCGTTTCGTACAGGTCCAGCGCAAACATGGCACCGTTCAGGCTGCCCACACTGGTACCGGTGATGATCTGGGGCCGCCAGCCCAGCTCGGTCAGGGCACGCCACACACCCACCTGATAGCTGCCGCGCGCACCGCCGCCTGCCAGCACCAGTGCCTTGACCGGGGTATCATTCTGTGCCATCTGGAACGCCTCCTAGTCATTCTTTGGAAATCTGTCAGAAGTATACCATATTTTCCGGAAAAATTCTCCCTGTTTTTGGAACAAAATCCATGGTATAATTTTGTTAACTTGTGTGAAACGATGGTGGAGGTAAAACAATGCACTGCAACAACTGGATCTTTGATATGGACGGCACCCTGACCGACAGCATGACCGTGGTATGGGAGGGTGCGCCCGATGCCCTGCTGGCCCGCTATGGCCGCACCCCAAAATCCGACCTCCACAAAACACTCCTGACCATGGGCATGGCCGATGGCGCGGCCTACCTCATCCGGGAGTATGACCTGCCCCTGAAAATGGAGGACTACAACGATGTGATGTGGGATGTTATCACCAAGCTCTACGAGACCGTGGAGCTCAAGCCCGGCGTGCGGGAGCTGCTGGCCCGCCTGAAGGCCGAGGGTGCCCGCATGTGCATCTGCTCCAACACCTGGAGCGCCCAGTGCCGCACCGTGCTCACCCGTTTGGGCATCGATGAATATTTCGACTTCTATGTGGAGGCACAGGGGGCACTCCACAAGAGCAGGCCGGATGTATTTTTCCAGACCCTTACACGCCTGGGCGGCACTGACCCCGACCGGTGCGTTGTCTGTGAAGATTCCCTCTACGCCGCCCGCACCGCCCACGATGCAGGCTTCCGCGTCATCGGCATCGCCGATGCCGCCAGCAGATTCGATGAGCCCGCCCTGCGGGAGGTCAGTGACCAGTTCCTGACCGACTGGACGGAGCTGGACTGGGACAAAGTATGACCCCTGCACCATGCAGAAAGCGGCCCGCAGAAGCAGGCCGCTTTCTTTTTGTATGATAGACCTATCCTTCCAGAAACGCCCGGAACGCCGCCCTTACGGCGGGCTCACGCCCCCGGGGGATGGGCACTCGTGCCCCGCTGCGCATCCAGAGCTCCCCGGAGGAGAGCTGGGCGGCGGCGGCAAGGTTGACCACATAGGAGCGGTGGGGCTGCAGAAAACGGGCATCGGCCAGCAGGGGCTTTGCCACCTCGGAAAAGGGCACCCGCAGGGAGAGGGAGGCCACGTCCTCGCCGCTGGCAAGGTGGTAGTGCACCACATGGTGGGTGCACTCCAGATACTCGATGTCCGCAAAGGGCAGGGCCCGCAGGCCCATGGCCGTGGTGACCGGGATGACCGGGCCGTATTCCGGCTCGGTGGCCCGGTCCAGCAGGGCTGTCAGCTGCTCCGGACGGAACGGGATATGCAGGTACTGCATCGCGTCCACCCGGAACGCTTCGTAGGCATAGGCCGTGGTGTGGGCCAGAAAGGCCAGCGGGGCCCGCACACCCCGGCGGCGCAGCTCTGCTGCCGCCTGCAGGCCGCTGCACGGGTTGGCGGCAGGCAGCTCTATGAGGTAGAGCTCGTACCGGGAGCCTGCTTTCTCCTGCTGCAGCAGGGCCGCTGTGCTTTCCAGCTGCTCCACGATGCAGGCATCGGCCCGGCGGGCATAATATTCCATGCAGTGGCGCTGCACCCGGCCCCGCAGCACAGGGTCCGGGCTGCACACCGCAATGTGAAAAATCATATCCGCTCCTCCTTTCTCTCTGCACAGCGCTTGATTTTTGCGCCGTGAGGGAGTATTATGGACGAAAAAAGAAATGGGGGACACCGCCATGGATCAGCCGCTCGTCAGCATCATCCTGCCCGTGTACAACGCTCAGAATCATCTGGCCCGCTGCATCGGCAGCATCCTGAACCAGACCTATAAAAACATTGAACTCATCATCCTGAACGATGGCTCCAAGGATCACAGCCTGCCCGTGTGTGAGGAGTTCCGCGCCAAGGACAGCCGCATCGTGCTGGTGGACAAGGAAAACTCCGGCGTGTCCGACACCCGCAACCTGGGCCTGAAGCTGGCCGGGGGCGAGTATGTCCAGTTCGTGGACAGCGATGACTATATCGACCCAGATTTCACCCAGCATCTGGTGGAAGCCGCCGAGACGCACCACGCAGACCTTGTGATCGCGCCCTACAAGATGGTGATCCCCGCCGGGGCCACAAAGCCCGAGCAGGTGCTGGAAAAGCTGGAGGACAATCTGGGCGTGATGAGTGTTGCCCGGCCCCCTGAGGTGCGGGAATACGGTTTCCTGCCCGCCGGGGTCTACGACAAGGACACCTTTGCCCTGCGGCTGATGGACAAGCCTGCCTCCTACTTTTACAGTGTGCTCTGGAACAAGCTCTACCGCCGCATCCTGCTCACCGGCAATGACATCCAGTTCACCAGCGAGCTGAAATGGGCCGAGGATCTGGTGTTCAACATGCAGTATATCCAGTATGCCGAGACCTTTGTTTCCATTGACAAAGCCGGTTACTACTACGTCCAGAATCCCCAGAGCATCTGCCACACCCAGATCAACCCGACCTCCATCGTGCAGAACAAGATCCAGACGTTCCGGTATTATAAAGACCTCTACACCCGCCTTGGGATGTACGAGGAGGTGCGGCCCCAGCTGTATAAGTTCCTGGTGGATATCGCCGAGAGCACCTACCCCTCCGGCCCCTTCAAAAAGATCATTGAGGAAGCCAAGGAATATTGGAAAAACCGGAAAGAATAAACCAAAATCGGGAGACCCCCTGCGGGGTCTCCCTTTTTTGTGGTTATGCTCCGATGGCAGCGCACTTCTTTGCCAGCCAATCCCGCTCTTCTTCATTCAGGCGGGGAGCCAGCTTCTCGAACACTTCGCAGTGGTAGGCGTTCAGCCAGTCCAGCTCGTCCCGGGTCAGGACACCGGGCACCACAGGAGAGGTGGCAATAGGCACAAAGGTCAGCGGACGGAAGGCCAGGAAGGTGCCGTACTGGTTGTCGGCCTTGTGGTAGCACTCCAGCTCGTTCTCAATGCGGATGCCCACCTGACCGGCCTCATACACGCCCGGCTCATCGGTGATGATCATGCCCGGCTGGAACACCGTGGTGTTGCGGCCGTTCAGGGCGTGGGGACCCTCGTGGACGTTGCCCACAAAGCTGACGCTGTGGCCGGTGCCGCAGCGGTAGTTGATGAGGTGCTGCCACAGCGGCTCACGGGCGATGGTATCCAGCATGTGGCCGTCGCAGTAGTTCAGCCAGATAGCCTTTGCAATGTCGATGTGGCACTGCAGGGTCCAGGTGTAGAACAGCTTTTCGTCCTCGGTCAGCTCACCCAGCGGGTAGGTGCGGGTGATATCGGTGGTGCCGTCCAGATAGGTGGCACCGCTGTCCACCAGCAGGAAGCCCTTGCGCTCCAGCTTGGCATGGTCCTCCTCGGTGGCGTGGTAGTGCATCATGGCAGCGTTTCCACCGTAGGCGGCAATGGTGCCAAAGCTCTCCACGATGAATTTGTCCTGTGCGGAGCGGTACTTGTGGAGGATCTCGTCCACAGTCAGCTCGGTCAGCTCTTCCCCGGCAGCCAGACGCTCTTCCAGCTCCTTCTGGAACCGCACCATGGCAACCGCATCCCGCAGATGGGCTTCGCGGTCGTGAGCCAGCTCGACCTCATTCTTCACGCCCTTCATGGGCAGCAGGGGGTCGGCCTCATCCTTCACGGTCAGGGCGGCGTTGTTCTGCAGGGTCTCGTAAACGGCAAAGTTCACGGATGCAGGGTCGGCCAGCACGGTCTGGGGCTCGGTCTCAGCGGCCAGGAACTTGAGCACATCATCGTACTCCTGGATCTCCACGCCGTTGGCCTTGAGCTCTGCGGCAGCTTCCGCACCCAGGCGTGCAGTGTTGATGAAGAGCACCGCGCGCTCCGGGGTTACATAGCAGTAGGACATGGCATAGGGAGTGCACTGGATATCCATGGCGCGCAGGTTCAGCAGCCAGGCCAGATTATCCAGCTTGCCCACCAGCTGTGCGGTGCAGCCCAGCTCCTTGAGCTTGCCGCGCAGGCGCTCCAGCTTTTCGGCAGGGGAGAAGCCTGCATACTCCTTGGGCAGGAGCCATGCCGGGGTGGCAGGCCGGGCGGGGCGGCCCTCGGTCCACAGCTCATCCTCAAGGTTCAGGGTCTTGATGGTGCCCTTCTTGGCATCCAGCTTCTTCTGCACACCGCGCACCAGCCCGCAGGAAGCGGTCAGGCCGCACAGGCCCAGCACGCCGTTCTCAGGCAGCACCTTGCCGCAGTATTCCTCCACGGTGGGCACGCCCGGCTCACCCATCCGCATCAGCTGGATCTCGGTACCGGCGATCTCCTTTTCCGCCTGCACAAAGTAGCGGCCGTCTGCCCAGACAGCGCTCTCGGTGGGGGTGACGACGAAGTTGGAGTTTTCGCCGTGGAAGCCGGAGAAATAGGTCAGGGAGGTGTAATGGTCGGGCAGGTACTCGCTGGAATGCGGGTCACCCACCGGGATCAGATAAACGTCCACGCCGTTGGCCTTCATGGCAGCCCGCAGGGCGGCCAGACGCTCAGGAACCGTGTTCATGCTCATAATAAAAAGCCTTCTTTCTTCCATCTATCTGCCGGAAAAACGTCCGGCGGCGGGAGTCACTGTGTCCTATTGTACCATCACTCCGGGCAGAATGCAATTCACCGGCAGCGAAAAGCCCCCGCCGGGGCATCAGCACTCAGGCGGGGGCAGAAAGCACGGTCACTGCACATTCTTTTTTGCAAGATCTTTGGTGTACAGGGCACGGGTGGCGTTCAGCACAGCCAGCACCATCACGCCCACATCGGCGAAGATGGCGGTCCACATGCTGGCCAGACCCAGCGCACCCAGCACCAGGCAGGCAAACTTGATCGCCAGAGCAAACACGATGTTCTGATACACGATGCGCAGGGTGCGGCGGGCAATGCGCATGGCCAGCGCGATCTTGGCCGGGTCATCGTCCATCAGGACAACGTCAGCGGCCTCGATGGCAGCATCGGAGCCCAGAGCACCCATGGCGATGCCCACATCGGCACGGGACAAAACCGGGGCATCGTTGATGCCGTCGCCCACAAAAGCGAGGTTTTCTTTGGGCTGCTTTGCGGCGAGGAGCGTTTCGATCTGGTCCACCTTGTCGCCGGGCAGCAGACCTGCATGGTATTCATCCAGCCCCAGCTCGGCGGAAACGGCCTTTGCCACAGGCTCCGCGTCGCCGGTCAGCATGACCGTCTTGCGGACACCGGCCTGTTTCAGGCCCTTGATGGCAGCGGCACTGTGAGGTTTGACCACATCAGCGATGAGCAGATAACCTGCATATCTGCCCTCCATGGCAACATGGACGATGGTGCCCGGCTCAGTGATCTCGGGAGCTGTCAGGCCCAGCTTTGCCATCAGGCGGGCGTTGCCGGCGGCGACGGTTTTGCCGTCCACCTTTGCGGTCACGCCGTGGCCGCCCAGCTCCTGCACATCGGTCACACGGCTGGGGTCAATGTCCTTACCGTAAGCGTTCTTGATGCTCAGGGAGATGGGGTGCTTGGACCAGCTCTCGGCCAATGCGGCGGCTTCCACAAGGGCATCCCCGGTCACGCCGTTTTCGGGGTGGATGCCCACCACCTTGAAGGTGCCCTGGGTCAGGGTGCCGGTCTTATCAAACACCACGATGCCGGTGCGGGCCAGCTCCTCCAGATAGGTGGAGCCCTTGACCAGGATGCCGCAGGCAGACGCGCCGCCGATGCCGCCGAAGAAGCTCAGCGGGATGGAGATGACCAGAGCGCAGGGGCAGCTGATGACCAGGAAGGTCAGGGCGCGGTAGACCCAGTCACCGAAGCGGGCGGGCTGGCCCATCAGCAGCAGAACGATTGGGGGAACAAAGGCCAGCGCCAGTGCGCCGTAGCAGACAGCAGGGGTGTAGACCCGGGCAAAGCGGGTGATGAAGTTCTCGGTGCGGGCCTTCTTCATGCTGGAATTTTCCACAAGGTCGAGGATCTTGGAAACGGTGGATTCGCCGAACTCCTTGGTGGTCCGGACCTTCAGCAGGCCGGTCATGTTCACGCAGCCGCTGATGACCTCATCGCCGGAGCGGACATCCCGGGGCAGGCTCTCGCCGGTCAGGGCGGCAGTGTTCAGGGCAGAGGTTCCCTCCACGATGATGCCATCAATGGGCACCCGCTCGCCGGGCTGGACCACGATCACGGTGCCCACCTCCACATCATCGGGGTCCACCTGCTCCAGTTTGCCGTCCTCGTCCTCAACGTTGGCGTAATCGGGGCGGATATCCATCAGGCTGGAAATGCTCTGACGGCTCTTGCCCACGGCCACGCTCTGGAACAGCTCGCCGATCTGGTAAAAGATGATAACGGCACAGCCCTCCACATAATCGCCCAGCGCAAACGCGCCCACGGTGGCAACGGCCATCAGGAAGCACTCGTCAAAGGGCTGGCGGTTCTTGATGCCCAGCAGTGCCTTGCGGAGCACATCCCAGCCAACCACCAGATAGGGGATGCAGTAGAGCAGCAGCTCCACCGGCGTAGGGAACTGGGGCAGCAATTTGAGGATGAGCACCAGCACCAGAGCAGCAATGATCCGGTACAGGTTCTTTTTCTGCTTTTTATTCATATCTGTACTCTCCTTTTTTCTGGGTTCTGGGCCGCAATGCGCCGCGGCGGGCGGGGTGGATTCAACAGGTTTTCCCCACGGGGTAGACTTTTCCACGTTTTCCCCTGAGTTTTCCACGGACTTTTCCCGGAGAAAACCTGCTTTTTCGCGTTTCTTTTTGTACTTTTTCGCGGAGGCTGTTGAAAACCCGGTGGAAACTGTTGAAAACCCGTTTTCTTTTCCACAGTTTCCCACACCGGCTTTTGGGCCGTTCTGCCCGAAAAATGTGCTACAAAAAGCTCCCCCGCAGGGGAGCCGCACCGGAGTTACAAACCCCTGTTTCCTCAGATATCAAAGATCTCGCAGTCGTCCTCGACCTTTTTGCAGGCAGCCAGAACGTTCACCATGGTATCGTGGGGGTCTGCACCCTCAGCAAACTCGACCTTCATCTTCTGGGTCATAAAGCTGACGGTAGCCTGTGCCACACCTGCAACGGTGTTGGCGGCATCCTCCATCTTCTGGGCGCAGTTTGCGCAGTCAACTTCGATCTTGTAGGTCTTCTTCATCATAGGTACCTCTCTTTATTTTATGTGGACCTCTCAGGCACGCCTTGTGCGCCCGGAGGCTTTGTACTGCGTTTTCCGTTTACTCCTCAATGTGGTCCATGCCCATCGAGAGGATGCTCCTCACATGGTCATCATCCAGTGCATAGTAAACGGTTTTGCCATCCCGGCGGAAGCGTACGAGCTTGGTGTCCTTGAGCACCCGGAGCTGGTGGCTCACTGCCGACTGGCTCAGCTGCACCGCATTGGCAATGTCCTGCACGCAGAGCTCATTGTCATGCAGCGCATATAAGATCTTGATGCGGGTGGAGTCGCCAAACACCCGGAACAGGTCGGCCAGCTCATACAGCACCTCGTCATCCGGCATCACCACCGGTTCCGTGTTTTCCTGCCCCGCCGGGGTCACCTGCTCCAATCCGATCATGTCCGTTCTCCTTTTGCCGTGTTTTACATGAACGTCTGTTCATGTGTTCATGTTATCATGCAGAAGAGCTTCTGTCAAGGGGTTTTGCAAAGATTTCTGTCCACTTTTCAAAAAAGTTAAAACAAACCGCAAAACGCAAGAAATTTGCAGTTTTAATTTGCAAACAGCAGGCGTTTTGGGGCAAACAAAAAGCCGCCCTGCCCGGTGGGGACAAGGCAGCTTGCAGAAAGCACTTATTTTCTCTTTTTGTGCCGGGCATCCGCTACCACCCACGGCAGATACATCAGACACAGCGCCACCGCAATGGCGGGCAGAAAGCCCAGAATATAGTATTTTTCACCCAGCAGGCGGGTAAACGCACTGGTGATGACATTGCCGTAGGGATTGTTCAGAAAGTAGAAATTGGTATTCAGTGGTTTATTCAAGAAGTAAATAGGCAGGGCAGAGCCAAACAAAAAAGCCAGCACTTGCGGGGCACGGCGGGCGCTGGGGCGGTAGCCTCTCACCACAAGCAGAACCGGGTAGAGCACCAGCAGGGCATGGATGCTGATCGAGTGCAGATTGATGAGCGTCCACCAGGAGGGCACGTCCAGCCAGCTGGGGCAGAGCAGAGCCAGCGCCGCACCGGGGATGCAGAGGGCATAGAGTTCCTCCTTGCACCAGTTCTGATCGGTGAGGGTATTGTACAGACAGACGAACACATTGATGCTGCACAGATGGAGAGGCAGATAGCTCCAGTTCCACTGACCGGTCAGAGCCATGCCCAGCAGCAGGGCAGCTTCATCGGCCAGCAGGGCAATGGTAACGCCCACGAGGATGCGCCGCCGGGCAGAGGCCGAGCTGCGGCGGTACCACAGGGCCATCCCCACAATGAACACCAACGAGAGGGCAAGCTCGATCAAATGGATTTTACCGTACAGCGGGTAACACCGGAAGTTCGGGCCAAGCTCCGCATGGGTGATATCGTAGGATTTCCAGAAGTCGTTCATGTTTTTTTCCATCCCTTTCGGGCCAATGATACCGCAAATTGCGCCAAACAGAAAGAGATTTGCAGAAAAAAGTGCCCAAACAGGTGCATCTGTGCCAAAAGTGTGGTATTCTAACAATGTATTTCAAAATTTTCGCCTTCGGGCATCTGGAAAGGATGTATTTTTATGTTGGAAGCTGGAATCCGCGGCGAGCAAAGTGTCGCCGTTACTTCCGAGAACACCGCAAAGACCATGGGCAGCGGCACGCTGGACGTGTTTGCCACCCCCGCGCTGGTGGCACTGGCCGAAAAAACCTGCTGGATGAGCGTTGCCGCCGCGCTGGACGAGGGCTGCGGCACCGTGGGCACCCGGCTGGAGCTGGAGCACAGCGCCCCCACCCCTGTGGGCATGACCGTGACCTGCGAGAGCGAGCTGACCGCTGTGGAGGGCCGCAAGCTGGTGTTCAAGGTCTCCCTGCACGACGAGAAAGGCCCCGTGGGCGGCGGTGTGCACGAGCGGTTCATCATCAACAACGCCAAGTTTGCCGCAAAGGCAGAGAGCAAAAAGGGGTAACGGCCTCGCCCTCTCAGTCAGCGCCGTTGGCGCTGCCAGCTCCCCCAAAGGGGGAGCCTTTGGCATTGTGGGCAGGCTGGCCGTGCATATACAGCGGCTCTCTGTCCTCTTCCATCACCTGCGCTTCTGCCTTTTGCTGGGCGGCGGTCAGCAGGCGGATGGCCTGTTCGTTGGCGCGGAACAGCTCAAAATACAGCGCTTTATAATCCGGCGTGGCGGCGGCCCCCTTTCCGTTTGCAATAGGGATAGTCTGCCCCGGGCCGGGACAAAAAATCAAGTGAGGAATCATTTATGAAAAAGACAAATCTCTCCTGGGTGGGGGCACTGCTGGTGTTTGCCCTGCTGCTGTGGTGCACCGCAGCCACCCCCGGCACCATTGCCGACCCGGCCAGCTACGCCCCCGCGGTGTACAGCTCCATGCTTTCCCTGCTGCCGCCGGTGGTGGCCATTGTGCTGGCCCTGAACACCAAGGAGGTCTACACCTCCCTGCTGGTGGGCATTGCCACCGGCGCGCTGCTCTTTGCCAACGGCAACCTGGAGCTGGCGGTCACCACCCTGTTCTTCAACGAGGACGGCGGCATGGTCGCCAAGCTCTCTGACAGCAGCAACGTGGGCATTCTGGTCTTTCTGGTGATGCTGGGCATTCTGGTGGCCCTGATGAACAAGGCCGGCGGCAGCGCCGCCTTTGGCCGCTGGGCCTCCACCCACATCCACACCCGGGCCGGGGCGCAGTTTGCCACCCTTATTCTGGGCGTGCTCATTTTTGTGGACGACTACTTCAACTGCCTGACCGTGGGCTCTGTGATGCGCCCCGTGACCGACCGGCAGAAGGTCTCCCGCGCAAAGCTGGCCTACCTCATTGATTCCACCGCCGCCCCGGTGTGCATCATTGCGCCGGTGTCCAGCTGGGCCGCCGCCGTTACCTCCAGCGTGCCGGAAGGCTCCGGCATCAACGGCTTTACCATGTTCCTGCGCACCATTCCCTATAACTATTACGCCCTGCTGACCATTGTGATGAGCCTGTTCCTCATCTTCACGGGCACGGACTACGGCTCCATGAAGCAGCACGAGGACAACGCCCGGGCCGGCGACCTTTTCACCACGGCCGACCGCCCCTACGGCGACGATGTGGATGCCGGGGACGATGCCCACGGCCATGTCATTGATCTGGTGGCCCCGGTGCTGGTGCTGATCGCAGCCTGCATCCTTGGCCTGATCTACACCGGCGGCTTCTTTGAGGGCGTGGACTTCATCACCGCCTTCTCCGACTGCAACGCCTCCGCCGGTCTGGTGCTGGGCAGCAGCATTGCCCTGATGTTCACCTTTGTGTTCTACCGTGTCCGCAGCGTGATGACGTTCCAGGATTTTGCCGCCTGCATCCCCGAGGGCTTCAAGGCCATGGTCAGCCCCATGCTGATCCTGACCCTGGCCTGGACGCTTTCCGGCATGACCAACCTGCTGGGTGCAAAATATTACGTTGCCAACCTGCTGGGCGGCTCCGCTGCCGCCCTGCAGTACCTGCTGCCGGTCATCATCTTCCTGGTGGCGGTGTTCCTGGCCTTTGCCACCGGCACCTCCTGGGGCACCTTCTCCATCCTGATCCCCATCGTCTGCCACGCTTTCCCGCAGGGCGAGATGCTGGTGGTCTCCATTGCGGCCTGCCTGTCCGGCGCTGTGTGCGGCGACCACTGCTCTCCCATTTCCGACACCACCATCATGGCCTCTGCCGGTGCGCATTGCAGCCATGTGAACCATGTTTCCACCCAGCTGCCCTACGCCATTACCGCCGCATCCTGTTCCGCCGCGTGCTATGTGATCACCGGCCTGACCCAGATGTTCCTGGGCAGCAGCGCCAGCCTGTGGACCTCGCTGATCCTGCTGGGCGTTGCCATTGTGCTGGAGCTGGTGGTGCTGAACATTCTGCGCGTAAAGCTGGGCAAAAAGACCAAAGCGTGATATACTAAAGGAAATTGAGTGTTCGAAGGGAGACCGTACCATGCTGGAAAAAGCATTCAACGATGTCTATACCAAGTTCAAGCTCCATTTCTACCAGAACGTGTTCCAGCGCTTTGCCACCCGTGAGGCGACCCTGACCACGGTGGAATCCTTTTGCATGGAGGGCATTATGGCCATGGGGGAGCCCACCATTGCGGAGTTTTCCCGGATGATGCAGATCTCCACCCCCAACGCGGCGTATAAGATCGGCTCGCTGGTGCGCAAGGGCTATGTGGAAAAGATCCAGTCCACCACCGACCGCCGGGAGTATCACCTGCGGCCCACCCAGAAGTATATCGACTACTACAACATCAGCTACTCCTACCTGAGCACGGTGGTCCAGCGGGTGAACAAGCGCTTCCCCAAAGAGGACGTGAAGAAGCTGGAACAGATGCTGACCATCATCAGCAACGAGCTGATGCCCGAGCTGAACCTGGAAAACAACCCGGAGGCTCCGGAGGAAAAGAAAACCGCGCGCTGAGCCGCACCCTTCCGGAACCCCCGGAAGCCCGTGCGCCGACCCGCGCAGCCAGACAGGACTGCCCCACAGAGATGTGGAGCAGCCCTGTTTTTTTCTGCCGGAACGGGCTGTGCGGCCAACAAAAAAAGCCCCGGAGGGCTTGCGGGACCCTCCGGGGCGAGGCAGCGGCGTGCGGGCCCGCTGCCTCAGGGAATAGCGATCAACAGGAGATTCTGGGAAGTAACTTTTTGGGGGATTACAAAGGATTGTGATGCATGGCCCAAAGGGTCAGCGGGGCGTTTGCCCGGGGCCTTTGGGGGTTGGGGTTCAGTGCTGGGACTTGTAGAACATGGCCTTGCGCTTGCGCTCCATCCAATATCCCGCTGCAGACAGCACCATGCCTGCGCCCAGCATCAGGTCTGCCAGCCAGCCGCTGGTGCCGGTCTGGATCAGCTTGGCATCCTGCACCGCCGGGAGCACCGGGGTCTCAGGAGCGGGGGCCGGAGTGGGAGCCGGAGTGGGAGCCGGAGTGGGAGCGGGGTCAGGTCTTGCATCCTGCACCACGGGCAGCACCGGGGTCTCGGGGGCGGGAGCCGGGGCGGGGGCGGGCTTTGCGTCCTCCACCGGCGGCAGTTCGGGGGAATCGGGGCCGGGGTTCACGGGCGGCACCACGGTCTGGGTGTAGCCCTTGATCCACACATCCCGGCTCTCCTGAGAGGTAAAGGTGTAGTGCACTTCCGCATCCTGCTTGGTGGTCACTACCATCCGGTCTGCCTCAAACTGCACGGGGGTGCCGTCCTTGTTCTTCTCGGTGTGGTACTCGTACTTGATAAAGCCGCCTTCCACGGTGCCGGTGCCCTCACCCTTAAAGATGTTCTGGATCAGGTTGGTAAAGCTCTTGTAGCTGCCGTCGCTGTAGCCAAACTGCCACAGGCTCCGCTCTTTTTCACGGTCCACATCGTACTTGTACTCGCCGTCGGTCTGGGTGCCGTAGCCGGCAGTAGCCCACTCTTCAACAGGAGTGCTGGTCGTCTTGGTACCCACCGTCATGCTGCTGTTGGTCTTGGTGGAAGAAGAGCGGACGCTGACGGGAGCAAAGAGGGTCTTGATGGAGGACTGGTTCTCGCCCACTACCTGACCATCCCGCACCTGGACCAGCTTGGAGATCTTCAGATCGTAGCCGCCCGCATACCATCCGGTGAGACTACCCTTGGAGGCGGTGGCGTTGGCGCAGACGTTGGCGTCCCGGGTCATGTAGCCGTAGGCAGTCATGGTAGAGCTCTTTTTGTAGACCTGATAGCCCTTGGGGGAGTTGGGATTGGAGCCGGAGGAGCCAAGCTTTACAACATAGGTGCTGAGGATCTTCTGCTTCTCTTTTTCGGTGAGGGTATCGTAGGTTTTGTCGCTTTCAACAGCTTTCAGGTAGGCGTTGACAGCGTCCTTTTCGGCGTCCTTACCTTCGAACCGTTTAACTTCACCTTTCTCGTCCTTGACCGCATCGTAAGCCACGGTGCCGGTGACCTTGTAGAAGGCGCTGGCGTTGGGATGGTTGTTGTCGCCGCGGTCGTACTCGTAGTGACCGGACTTATCATAGCTGACCTTGCCGTCCAGACCGGCATCGTGGTTCCGGTCCTTCTTATCCAGCTTGCTCTGGTCTGCCAGCAGATGTTCGGCGCTGTCGTTCCACTCCAGCTTGGGGTTCACCAGCACGCAGTCCGTGGTCTGGGACTTGCCGTCCTCGCCGGGCAGCAGGTCCAGCTTGGCGCCGGAAGCAAGGTCCAGATTGACCGATGTAGTCGCCCTTTGCAGTGCCAAGGAAGCCACCATAGGGAGCATACGTGTGATAGAAATCTCCCTTGCCGGAGTAGTAGTTTTTCAGAGTCTCCTCGTATTCGTTGCCTTCGTTGACCTTGACATAGGTTTTCTGTGCCAGCTTCTTCTGGTCGTTCAGAGCCTTGATGAGCTGCTCGGTGGTCATGTCCGCATGGGTGACAGAGGTCTTGAGGTAGGTGATGACCTTATCCTTGGTTTCCTTATTATCCTTGACCTGAATGTCACCGACCCAAATCTCTTCGCCAGGCTTGCGGTTATTGTACTTCGTGAGGATGTCAGCCCAGAAGTTCTCATATGCCTGGTTCAGAGCAGCCTGATCATTGGTGTCCACAGTGGTCTGCATGGACTCGTCCACCGACTTGTTGATGGTCAGGGTGTTCTTCTTCAGGTTGCTGTAGTCGATGGTAACGGTAGTCTTGCCATCGGTATAGGTGGCGGTCTTGCCGTCCTTCAGGGTGATCTTGCTTGCGTCAATATGGAACTCCTTGGCGAGCATAGCCTTGATGGTGTCGTCGTCCTTGAGTTCCTCTTCATTTACGGTGACGGTGTAGGTGGTGGTCTTGTTGCCGACCTTTTCGGTGCGGGTGTACTTGCCGTCTGCACCCTTGGTGTACTCTACGCCGTCAACGGTAAGGGTGGTCTTGTCCTCGCTGAACTTGTAATTAAAGTTAACGCTGCCCTCAGCAACAAGATGCCTGTTGAGGGGCTCAGTAGTCACGTCCGTGCCCTCGGTCTTTTTGGTGACGGTCCACTCTGCCTTGGTGACATCGCCCTCAAAGCGGACGTTCTTGTAGCCCTCAGCCATCAGGTCTTCCTTGGTCTTGCCGGGGTGCTCCTTGAGCAGGGCGTCCCATGCAAGGGCTTCCTTCTCGGCGTCGGTCAGGGTGCTGTAGGTGATGTAGTAGGTGGTAGTGACCTTGTGACCGTTCTTGTCCGTGGTGACCTCGTCAAAGCCGATAAGGCGACCCTGCTCATCGTACCTGCCCTCAGTGCCTTCCGGCGGAGTGGGAATGACCGTGCCGGCGTCGCCGGTGACCTCGTGGTACTTACCGGTCTCCGTATCGGTCCAGCTGACCTTGCCGTAGGTGACCAGAGCAGAACCGGCGAGGGTGTTGTCCTTCACATCGGTGATCTTATCCGGATCCTTGCCCGGGACGGTGGGGTCAACGGCGTCGGTGACGGTGGTTTCGACCTTTGCACCGTAATACTCAAAGCTGTAGGTCTTGCCGCCTACAGTGGCAGTAAAGACGCCGCCTTCATCCCGGTTAAAGGTGCCTGCATCGATTGCCTTCTTCAGTTCTGCCAGAGTGGCTTCATCGGTGGTCATGCCGCCGGCAGCCTTGTACAGAGCTTCCCGCAGAGCCTTGTCCTTGACCTCGTTCTCGGCGGTTTCCTTGTCGGGAGCCTCGGTGGTGCCCTTCTTGGTCTCGGTGACGCTGACATCAATGGACAGGTTCCGGCGGAGTGCGGTGTTCTGGTCCACAGTCAGCTTTACCCGCTCACCGTTGTCGGCACGGTAGTAGATATCGCCGCCCTCAACGGAGTAGCGGTCGCTGTTCAGTTTGTCGTTCAGTTTGTCAACGATTTCTTTGTTGCTCAGCTGATCGGTGCTGGTGGTGTCGATCTTGATGGTGTACTCCCGGACGGTGCCATCCTCGGCAGTCTCCTTGTAGGTGTACTCGCCGTCCTTTACGCCATTGGCATCCTTGCCGCCCTTTTCCTTCAGCATCTCGTCCAGCTTGGTATGGGACAGGGTCTCGTTGTTATTGAGCTTGACATCCGGAAGCACCACATCGGTGGGGATGCTTGCCTCTTCGTTGTGCTCAATCTTCTCCCGGGTGATGGTCAGCTCGGTGGTGGTCTTAGTGGTAACCTTGCTACCCTGAATGGTGATGTAGGTGGTGCGGGTCTGGGGGTTGCCCTCTGCGTCCAGAATGGTCTCGGTCCGGGTGAGGGTATAGGTGCCGTCGGGGTTCACCGTGGGCTTTTCGGCATCCACCAGCTTGGCGATGTCTTCGGCGGTCATCTCAGCGGTGGTTTTATCCTCTTTCTTCAGCTTGAGGGTCTGCTTGTTGCCATCGTTCTCGACTTCCTGCACCGTGTAGCCATTGCCGACATCGGCATCCTTGGCGACATCCCAGCTGATGTCCGGGTTCACCTTGCCCAGTTCCTTCTCAAGGTCGATTTTCTCCTTGGGGGTCTCTGTGACAACGGTATCCAGATCGCCCGTGGCCGTGCCGGTGCCGGTGGTGGTGGTGGTTTCAGTGCCGGGGGTCACGGTGGGCTGGGTGATGGTGGTGGAGCCGTCCGGGTTCTTCTCCACAGTGGGCGGGGTGGTGGTGTCCACAATGGGCTCTGCGCCGGGGTCAGGTTTCGTCTCCACGGTGGTCTCGGACTTCTCGGTCTTTTTAGCGATGCCGATCTCCACTTCCTCGGGCTTTTTCTCCTCGGGTTCTTTCTCTTCGGGCTTTATCTCCTCGGGCTTGGTCTCGCCGCCGGTCTCGCTGCCGGTCTCACCGCCGGTCTCGCTGCCGGTCTCGCCGCCGGTTTCGCCGCCGGTTTCGCCACCAGTTTCGCCGCCGGTTTCGCCACCAGTTTCGCCGCCAGTTTCGCCGGAGCCGGTCTCGCCGCCAGTCTCGCCACCAGTTTCGCCGGAGCCGGGGTTGGGGTTGGTTTCGCCGCCGGTCTCACCACCGGTCTCGCTGCCAGTTTCGCCGGAGCCGGGGTTAGGGTTGGGGTTGGGGTCGGGGTCAGTCTCGCCGCTGCCCTCGGGGTTGGTCACGATCACGCCATCCAGCTTCTGGGAGCCGTCAGGGTTGGTCGTGGGGTTGTCTTTATTGTATTTGACTTCCGCATCCTTCAGGGTCTTCTGAGCGTCCTTCGCCTCCTGATTGACCTGAGGTTCTGCGGTATTTTCCTCTTTCTTGGTTTCCTCCGCCACAGGCTCCTTTTTCAGTTCTCCCGGAGCTGCTTCCGGAGCATCTGCGTTTGCTGCCAGAGGGCTTGCGGCCACACAGGCGGTCAGGGCCACGGACATTGCCGCCATCTTCAGTTTTTTGTTCGTCATGGTAGTTGCTCCTTTCCAGAATCATGCTGTTTGTTTCAAGGGTTCACAGGGCATCGATCATAGCAGAGAGATAGTCGGAGGAGACAGAGCTGTAAAAGAACCCGTCGATCAGACCGTCCTTTTTCGCCCGCCGCACCTGGTCCGCCAGTTGAGGCTCGCACACCTCATCTACCACCAGCGTCACCCGGCAGCCGGGCAGCCCCTGCCGCAGCCTCCGGCACAGGTCCAGCCGCTGTTCCAGCCGCCACGGCGGGTAGGCCGTGACCTCTGCAACAAGAACATCGGCATGGGTATCCACACACAGATCCTCCGCAGCGGTTCCTTCGGTCTGGTAGACCCGGAACCCTGCGTCAAAGTGCTGCAGGGAACCCGATATCGCATCGCCAAAGAGCCTGTTGCGCATATCGACTACGACACATTTCATGTCCACGGCCTCCTTTCCGGGCAGTGTCTCGCCACATGGATGCAGAACGTTTTACTGTATCAAGGATACCACAACGCCCCGCGGCTCCGCATGGGCCATAAGGGACAAAACTGTGAAAATTTTTCGGTGTTCTGCCCAAAGTTTTTCCAGTATTTCCGGCGTGTTCCACAATTTGGCACTTTTGGGAGCAAAATGCGCATAAAAAAGCCCCCCTTTGCAGGGGGGTCTGTCTCACGGGCAGGCTTCGCCTTTGTACAACCCTTCCGTCTTTGCTGCGCAAAGCCACCTCCCCTAGTAGGGGAGGCCTTGGCAGGGCGGCAGCGTCTGCGTGTTGACCATAAAGCAGAAACTTATCCTCTTTGCCAAGGGCCCCACTACCAGGGGGGCTGGCACGGCGCAAGCCGTGACTGAGGGGTTTTGCACGGCAAAATCTCACTCCTCCAGATGGGGGAGGATGAAGTTTTTCTTAGTTACGGCAATGGCCAGGCGGGTGCGGTTGGAGTAGCCGGTTTTTTCCAGCAGGGAAGAGACAAAGCGCTTCACGGTGCGGGAGGAGATGCCCAGCTCTGCGGCGATCTCCTCATATTCCAGCCCCTCACACACCAGCCGCAGCACCTCGATCTCCCGGGGGGTGAGCTGGGTGCTGCTGACCTGCCCCAGGCGGGTCTCCGGGGTGCGGTCCGGGTAGAGGCTTTCCCCCGCCATGGTGCGGTCCATCACCTCCAGCAGGCTCTCCGGGGACACATCCTTATACCAGAAGCTCTCGGCCCCGGCGGCCTTTGCCCGTTTCAGGTAGCTTTCCTCCACCATGGAAGTGATGATGATGACTTTGGTCTCCGGGTGCCGGGCCTTGATCTCTGCCGCCACGTCAATGCCGTCCCGGCTGCCCTTGGTGCACACATCCATCAGCACCAGATCCACGGCATGCCGGGCGCACTGGGCCAGCGCCATTTCCGCTGTGCTCAGGGAGGCCACCCGGCGGTAGCGGCCGCTGTCCTCCACAAGGTGCTCCATGTTCTCCCGGGGCATCCGCTGGTCTTCCACGATCAAAACGCTGGTCATATCGTTTCCTCCTTTGGCAGGTTCACACACAGCCGGTAGCGGGGCCGGGCCTGCACCTCCATGGTGCCGCCCGCCTGCATCACCCGGCGCTGGATGGCGGTAAGCCCTCCGCCCGGCGTAATGGCGGGGTTTGCGGGGGGCGGGCCGTCGTTTTCAAACTGCCAGCGCTGGCCCCCGCCCTGCGAGGTGATGGTGATCTCCAACCGGTTGGCCCCGGCGTAGCGCACCGCGTTGGTGATGCACTCCCGGGCAATGGTCAGCAGCAGCTGCTGGTGCTGCCGGGGCATGGGCCCCTGCAGGGCCACCGTGACCCCCAGCTGGGCCGCGTCCTCCACAAACACGTCCCACTCGTTTTCCTCCGGCGGGGTCTCACTGTCCTTCCGGTACAGCTGCACCGCCTTGTTCATCTGTTCAAGAGAGGCTTCCAGCTCCGCCGGGTCTTTCCGCTGCAGCAGGCACTGCCGCACCGCCGTAAGGCCGTAGCCCATTTCATCGTGGAGCCGGGTCTTGAACTCCAGGATTTCTTTTTCCCGGGTCATCTCCTGCACATTCTCTGACAGCCGGCGCAGCTCCCGGTTCATCCGCAGCAGCTCCTGATTCTGCCGCAGCAGCTCCTGCCGCTGGCGCTGCAGGTCTGTCACCTCCGAAAAGATGCACTCCACATGGGGGCGGACCCCCTCCCCGAACACGGTCTGCTCCGAGTAGAGCCAGCAGGTGCCGTCCGGCAGCACAAAAGACGGATTTTTGCCGTCCACCCTTCGGCCATGGGTGGGGGCCCACACCTGCTGGTGCAGCTCCTCCAGCGATTGCAGATCCCGGCCGGAGAGGGCACGGTAGACCCGGAACATCTGCCGGTTGCACAGCCGGATGATGCCGTCCGGGGTAAAGTAGCACACCGCCGCGGGCAGGTCGTCAAAGCCCTCCTTGATGGAGCTGCGGGTGATGTGGTCCGGGTGCAGCCACTGCTTCAGTTTGTTCCACATTCCGGGGCACCTCCTTCAAAGTGATCGTTCAGCACCCAGCTGCCCGGGGCCTCCTGCACAGCGGCGGGGCAGGAGGCTTTCAGGTCTGCCCCGGTCTCCACCGAAAGATAAAGGTTCAGCCGCTGATCCTTCCAGATGGCCCGCACAAACAGGGCATCCAGCTGCCCCAGCGCCCCCTCCACCACCAACTCGAACCGGCTGTAACAGGCCGCTGCCGCCTCTGCCGGAAGCCGGACCCCGTGGGTCACCTCCATGGCGCACTCCACCCCGGCCAGCTCCAGGCTGCTGATGGATTCCTCCAGCGCGTACCGCAGCTCCGCCGAGGGCACATACCGGTGCTGCTGGGCCAGAAACATCAGGTTGGCACCCCGTTTCAGGTAGGCACCCAGCACTGCCACCTGCCCCAGCAGCTGCCGCTTGTCCGCCTCCGGGGCCGCGCGGTATCGGGTCAGAAGCTGATCCATCCGGATGATCTGGGGGGCCAGCTGGCGCTGCAGCAGATCGTACAGGCGGTTCTTCTCCCGCAGGGCGTTGATCTTGCGCTCCACCTCGTAGTTCTGCTGTTCCAGATAGTTGCGCTCTGCCAGCTCCGTGCGGTTCTCCTTCAGGCGCTCCATGTTTTCCACCAGCTCGGTGATGTCTGTCTGCCACATCACATAGCCGCCCTGCACCGGTGCGCTGCGCAGCAGGGTGTGCTCGTCCAGCTGCACCGTGCCTTTCATGGCGGCCTGCAGCTCCCGGCGGTCCACCATGCGGCCGTTCTCGGAGCAGCAGTACACGTTGCCCTGCCGGTCCACCAGCTGCACCGCCAGAGAGGTGACGCGCAGCAGCTCCTCATAGCCGGTGTTGGACTGGATCAGGCCGCAGCGCAGGCCGCCTTCCAGTGAAGCCGCCGTCATCAGGCAGTGAACGATGGTCATATCCCCCAGAAACTGCCTGATCAGGGGGATATGGAGGCCGTAAAGCACCGCGTATATTCCCAGCAGCACCATCGGAATGGCAGGCAGGGGCAGCCGCCGGAGGATCCGGGGGTTCCGGCTCTTGTGGGCGATGATCCCAAAGGCCAGCAGGATGCAGATCACGATCCACCCCACCACCAGACCGAAAAGCCAGCCGTACTGGTAGTTTTCGTTCCAGGGCTGCTGCAGCCGGAACACCTGCTGGTGCAGGTCGTTGGTCAGCACCAGCTCCAGCAGCACCGCCGAGGGCAGCCACAGCATTCTGGCCCAGGCAGACAGGCGGTAGCGCTCGGATCTGTCCACCGTCAGGACCAGCTGAACGCAGAGCACCGGTATCCCCAGCATGGGGGCATAGTAGAGGTACCCCAGCATCCGATCCATCCCCGGGGAAGTGTTCAGCTGGAACCGCAGGGTGCGCACAAGGATCCAGAACAGCATCAACAGATCCACGTTCAGCAGCAGCCGCCGCACCTGCGGATGCACCGTGCGGTTGTACAGGGAGATCCCCCACCCCGCGAACAGGCTCAGATACAGCAGGCTCCGGAGGATGCCGCAGGCTTCCTGCAGGCCGGAGGGCAGGCCCTCCAGCGGGAGCACCCGGCACAGCCATGCCAGCAGCACCACGGTGCCCACCGCACAGCCTCTTTGAACCTGTTCCCGCTGCCTCTGCCCCATCATGCCAGCCTCCTTCTTTTGTGCCGTTCCCCGGTGTTTTTTCCATTATATCACATCCGCACTGTAATTTGCCAGAGAGCAGAGGGGAATGTACGAACCGACATTCTTTTTTGGGCTGGGATCCCAAAACCGGGTGGTCTCATAAACAAAAGACAGGCCTGCCCCACAGTGATGCGAAGCAGGCCTGTTTGGTTACAGAAAAGGATTCGGGTCGTTTCCTTGCAGGATCCGTGATTCTATGCTAAAATTTCTTTCAACACAGCCATAGAGCAGAAATGCTGCTGTCAGCATCGGCAGCCACAGGTTGGAGACGATGAGCAGGAATGACAAAGTGGCTGGCAGCAGAACAAACAGTGCAGCATAACCGATCAATGCGGCAACAGCCATCAGCGAGCACCCAAGGTTGCCCCGAAACAGCAGAAAGGCATTTTTGAGCAGTGCTGATACAGGGAGCTGTATCAGAGGGATCTGGATGGCAAGGTTCAGCGCAAAGCCCAGCAGGAAGATTATGGATATCACCAGAAACTCGACCTGAAACACGCTTTGGCCGCGGCGTACCGCCAGACTTAACCCTGCCAGATCCACAGCAAATAACGGGCCGAATACCGCCCCGAACAAAGCGGCCGGCAGGGTGTTGTTCTTCAGAGACTTTTTGTATTGGAAAGACCAAAAACCGGCCTCATCCCGCAGACAGCGCAAAATTGTATCCAGCAGGTTCATCCCGAAGACAGAGGCCAGAGCGCCGGTGACAACACAGGAAAGGATCAGCGGTCCCAGAGCACTGGATGGCAGGAACAGCATGATACAGAGTCCGTAGGGCAGAGCCGCCGCCGTGGCGATCAAGCCGGAACCCAGCAACTGCCAAAAGTCCCGCACAACGATCTCCAGGATACGGGCTAGCCCTTTTTTTCGCCGCTGTCCTTCCGGGTACAAAGCGCCGGTGGCGGGGTCTTTTTTGTAGATCTCAAAATGCTTCATGTTCATTCCTCACTAAAGTACCCTGATACCGCGTTGGCATCTGTTTATATAAAACATTATAAGTCATTCGGCTGGCCGGAGCGACATCACTGTATCAGGTTCGGTGTATTTTGAAGCATCTCCTGAATTTTTTCAACCCGCCATGCTGCTGCGGATGATATGATGAAAAGGGGCATGATCCGTCCCCGGTTAGGAGGAATATCAGATGAATTTGCCGTTGGTATTGGAAAAGAATACGACTCCGCAGAATTGGAATGCACGGCGGGAAGCGTTGCTCGCGTTGTTCCGCTCGCAGGAGTACGGCATCCGGCCGGAAGTTCCCTATGAACAGACCGAACGCCTGCGGTCAGAAGAGTATCTGCCAAAATGCAAAGCCATACGGCAGATCTGGGATATCTGTCTGAAAACGAAGCAGGGAAGTCTGGAATTCCCCGTGGTGCTGGTGCGTCCGGAGGGAACGCAGAAGGTCCCGGCAGTCCTGTTCCTTTGCAATCACGAAAAGACAGCCTCTCCCGGGCCGAAAATGGGGCCTGATCAGATGGAAAAACTGCTGGCCAATGCCCCGGAAGCGTGGCGCAAAGAGGCCATGAATTTTTTCCGGAATATGCCAGCCGGAAGCGGCGGGCCGTCGCTCATTGATATCGAACAGGAAACGGAGCAGGAATACTGGCCTGCTGAACAGATTGTACAATCGGGCCGGGCAGCCGTGACCTTCTATGCAAGTGCATTGCAGCCCGACGATGCTGCGCAGTATCCCGGCCCACTGGCAAAGCTTTTTGGGCTCAGTACAGATGCACTACCTGCCGATGCATGGGGGACCCTGGACATCTGGGCCTTTGGGATGAGCTGTGTGGTAGACCTGCTGGTAAAACACCCGGGCATCGACCCGGCCCGAATCTCGGTGGGTGGTTTCTCGCGCGGCGGCAAGGCGGCGCTTTGGTGTGCGGCACAGGATGAAAGGGTCTGCGGGGTCCTCGTCAATGATTCCGGCTGCTCTGGTGCTGCCGTGTCCCGTGGCAAGCATGGTGAGACGGTGGGTTCCATCACGGCAGCATTTCCCCATTGGTTCTGCAAAAATTATCAGAAGTATGCATGGAAAGAGGAGACCCTTCCCTTCGATCAGCACCAGCTGGTGGCCTGTGTGGCACCACGGCTGTGTTACATAACCAGCGGCTCTGAGGATCGGTGGAGCGACCCTGATGCAGAGTGGAATGGTGCAAAGAGCGCCAGTTGTGCCTGGGAGCTCTTCGGGGATGCTCCTCTGCCCAGCCAGCCGCCTGCCAATGACTCGGGATACCTGACCGGGCGAATTGGATACCACCGCCGCACCGGCGGCCACGATATTACCCGATGGGATTGGGCAATGTTTCTGCGTTTTTTGGATTTTCACAATGGCTGAAGTAATTTTTTGAACATAAAAACTGAATATTTTACTCCCTGAAATCCGGCAGATTTGGTATGCTCTCAGTAGAAGAAGGTTCTGTTCTCAAAAGAGGAGGAAATATTATGAAGAAAAAGATCAACCGGCGCGATTTTCTTAAAGTCATGGGTGTTGTTGGCATGACGGCATCTCTGGCCGCCTGTGGGGACTCCGGTTCCAGCAGCGCGGCTGCCAGTTCTACCGCTGGCGGCGATGACGGCGTGATCACCATCTCTTACTGGACCACGGACCGTCACGATCAGGCGTATCTGACTCCGCTGATCGAAGAATACAACAAGACCAATTCGGACAACATTTATATCGACTACCAGGTCTATGCCGACAACTATTCTCAGATGCTGGATCTCGCCTTCAGCACCGACACTGCACCGGATGTGTTCAAGCTCAGTGGAACGGACCCGCTGGAGGTACAGGTGGACGAAAAGAAGATGCTGCTGGATCTCTCTCCGTATATGACGGAGGAGTACAAGGCACGTTTCTGGGATGGCGCTTTTGTGCAGGGCATCAACTCCTGGGGCGACGGGATCTACTCCCTGCCCTTTACCGCATCTGCCTGTCGCCTGTTTTACAACCAGGATCTGCTGGATCGGGTGGGCATTTCTGCTCCTCCCAAGACCCTGAAGGAGCTGGTGGATGATGCTACGCTGGTAACCAAGCAGCTGAGCGGCGAAGGGATTTACGGCATTGCCGGCAACTATAAATCCGCAATGAGCGCAGTGATGCGTTCCATCGATCCGGTGGTTCAGGTCAGCGGCGGCACCTGCTATGGCTTTGACTTCAAGAACGGCAAGTACGATTTCAGCAGCTACAGAGAAGTCCTGCAGCTGTTCCGTGAAATGTACTCCACCGGTGTGGCATTCCCCGGCAGCGAGTCTCTGGACATTGACCCCCTGCGCACCCAGTTTGCAGCAGGCAACATTGCCTTCTATTTCTCCTTGAGCCATGCAGAGCCCGGCGTTTACCAGAGCCAGTTTCCCACGGATATCAACTGGAACTGCTGCCAGATCCCCAGCCTGTCCGGAAATACGGACGGTGTGCAGAACCTGTGGTTTGGCGGCTCCGATAAGGCGATCAATGCCTCCACAAAGCACCCGGATGAAGCATGGAAAGTCATGGAATTCCTCCACAGCGATGAGGTCATGGGGCCCTATTATACCGCCGGTCTCGGCACTGTCATGATCAAGAGCGCCGTGGAAGGTGCAGAACCGCCGGCCTCCATTGAGACCATGCCGGATCTGGCCATTGGGGCAAATGATCAGAACTGGCCGATCCGCCCCGCCATTTCCATCGAGGGCGAGGATTACTCCACCGTGGCGGTTCAGTGCATTTTTGGTCTAAAGGACATTGATCAGGCCATCAGCGAGCTGAACGATCGGTACAACAACGCCTATGATAAGTCGGTTGCCGATGGGGCAAAGCGTATCGTTTATCCCAACTTTACCGCAAAGAATCAGGACACTTCCGTTTGATAACAGATGCCCGCGTGCATCGGAACTTAAACTGAACTCCGCTCCCATTTGATCCATATATGTGAAGCACCAATAGAGGAACCCGGCTTCGGGTCCCTCTATTGGTGCTTCTGAGAAGAAAGAAGCTGTATGAACAATCACACGCATCATCACAATGGTTCGATCGTTCTGAAGGTCACTGCCACCATCACCGTGATCTTTCTGGTTGCCATCACCCTGAATCAGATCATCCTGAACCGCCATATCAACGACACGATCGAGGAGAATATGGAAGAGACCGTTCTGCGAACAGCGGAACAGACAGAGAACTATCTGTCCACCCGCGTTAGCGGGAGCATCGAGCGGCTGCTTTATTTTAAGGCTGAATCGGGGCTGGACAGCATTTTGGCAAATTACTTTGCAAACCCCAATGCGGCAGCCTACAGCGTGGCAATGTCCAATCTCGCTGCACCCCTATCCACAAAAAAGGTGTCCGACAGTCTGATCAGCGATCTGTATCTCTACACGGATTATGGTGCATTTACGGACGGCAGCACCCTGTTGACTCCGGGGTTTTCACTGGAAAAAGTTGCGCTGTGGTCCGAGATCCGGGAAGGAAATTCATTTCTGGAGTTCTGCACCGTCCGCAATGACGAGATCTTCCGCTCCCGGAAATGGGTGGTACCAGTGCTCTATCGATTCAGTATCTCCTCAGCGCAGGTGTATTCTGCCACCCGGAAATGCATTTTAGTGGTAAATCTGGACTGTAAGGAGATTCAGGCACTGATCCGAAAAATCGTTCCCGAAGCGGAATCGGCGATCCTTGTGCTGGATCAGGAAGGCAACCCCGTGACCTGTGTGAATGCCGCAGCGGAAGAGTTGATGAGGGAACCGGAGCTGTTGAGTCGGCTGACCGCCGCAAAAAATACAGTTTTGGATGTTAGATTAGACGGAAAAAGGTATTACGGTGTCGCCCGCAAGGTATCGGTAACACCGTGGACCATCGTGTGTCTGCAGGCATCTACCACAGCACGGGAAGAATCCCGATCCTATCTGCAGCTGCTGCTTGTGGAAGGCGGGACACTGATCATGGTAACAGGGATAGTGTGCCTGCTGATGCTCCATTGGTTCACAGCCCCCTTGCGGGAGTTGATCAATTGCCAGAATGTGAGGCAGGAGTTCTGCTATGAAGGCAACGATGAGATCGCATTGCTGACAAAAAGCTACAACCAGATGCTCCGGAGCAGCAATGAGATGCTGGACAGGGAGAAGCAATACAGCCACCAGCTCGAGGAAAAGAATGATGCCATTGAACTGGAGCAACGGCTGAAACGCCGAGCGGAACTGCAGGCTTTGCAGGCCCAGATCAACCCGCATTTTTTGTATAACACGCTGGACTCCATCCGGTGGAAGGCAGAGGCCGCAGGAGCGGAGGACATCAGCCAGATGGTGCGTGATCTGGCAAATTTTTTCCGCATCGGCCTCAGCCGGGGGCGGGAGATCATTCCGCTGGAGCAAGAGATCTGCCATGTGCGCAGTTATCTAGACATCCAGAAGATGCGGTATGGCGATCGATTGGATTATCAGATCCGGATCCCGGAGGAACTGAAAAAGCTCTACACGGTCAAATTGCTGATACAGCCTCTGGCGGAGAATTCTATTTATCACGGGATCAAGGAATCGGACCGGAAAGGCACCATTCTTATTACAGCAGGCGAAGAACCAGGGGGGGTCTATCTCTGTGTCCGTGATGACGGGCTGGGAATCTCGCAAGAGACACTGACGATCCTGAATGCAGATCTGAAGCGGGGCGTAACGGTCAGCGATGGTGGTTACGGCATCTTCAATGTCAACGAGCGGATCAGGCTCTATTTTGGCCGCGACTATGGTTTGGAGCTCAGGAGTTGTACAGGAGAATGGACAGAGGCAGTCATTCATCTGCCAAAGTATATTCCGGAAAGGACGGAGTGGGATGTTTCAGATTTTGATCGCAGATGATGAACCGAATATCCGGGAGGGGGTAAGGCAGTTTATTACCAGACGCTGCCCGGAGTGGCAGGTGGTAGGGGCGGCTCGCGACGGCAAAGAAGCCTTGGCAATGGCAGAACGATTTCTACCGGACTGCATTATGACCGACATCACCATGCCTCATGTAAACGGATTGGAGTTTCTGGAAAAGATCAAGGAGGAACTTCCGGATGCAAAACTCCTGATCCTGAGCGGCTACGATGATTTTGAATACGCCGTGCAGGGAATGCGGCTGGGGGTATCAGATTATTTGTTAAAGCCGCTGGACACAGAACTTCTGATCCAACGGCTGGATGCCTTTGCAGCAGAGTTGACCCAGCGTCAACAACAGTGGCAGGATCGGGTGCAGCAGATGCAGCAACGGCTGCACCAGGAACAGAAGATCCGGGAACTTATGTGGCGAGCCAGTGCAGGGGAGCTTGCTTCAGAAGAAATGAAAGAGTTACAACAGTTCTGCATCGGAAGCGACCGTTATCTGGTCGCACTGTTTCAGGGCGGCCCCGAGATACGGCAGGAACTGCCCGCACTGTTGAACCAGCGCTTTGAAAAAAAGCTGGATGCTTATGTTCTGAACCATTCTGTGGAAGGAATGTCTTTCATTGTGTTCTCCATCCACCAGGAAGTGACCAATGCCGCGGCGGCGCTTTTGCTGACCCGTGAACTGACGGCTGTGGTGGTGGCGATCCGGCGCAAATGGAATCAAACGGTCCACTTTTTTCTGGGAGGGATCAAGGACAATATCTACAAGTTGGAAAAATCCGGTCACGAGGCAAAAGAAGCAGCGGAGTATTCTTTCTATGAAATGGCTCCGCCGGTGCGCACCATCTCTGACGTGCTGCTGACGCGGGTAACAGCCTGCCTTGAGATCGACCCCCATCTGACAGAGCAAGTGGCACTGACGGTGGCCGGAGGAGATGCGGAGGCCATTGCAGGGGCAGTAGACGGAGTTCTGAGTTGGTTCTACCCCCATGGAGTAGTGGATGCAGCATACATCAAAATGGCAGTTCTGGACATGTGCCTTTCCGTATTGAAGAAGCGCCGGGGACAAAACCCCATCACCTACGTGGAATATAAGGCCTGCCATCAGGAGATCATGGAGGCCGGAACCCTGGAGGAATTGCAGGAATGCTTTAAAAATCTTCTTCTCCTGTGCCGTGCTGCAGAAGAGAAAAAGAATCCTGGACAGGAACTGGTGTCCCGGATCGATGAGATCATGGGAGAACATCTGAGCGATCTGCAGTTTTCGCTGGATGATGTAGCAGCGGAATTGTACATCAGCCCCAATTACCTGCGGCAGCTGTTCAAGCAGGCTTCCGGGCAGACCTTCACCGAACACCTGACCGAAATGCGAATGAAGGAGGCACAACGGCTTTTGGACGACGAAAGCCTGAAGATCTATGAGGTAGCAGAGCGCACCGGCTATGCGGATTCCCGGTATTTCTCCGTCTGTTACAAAAAATACTGGCATATTACCCCCACTGATTATCGCCGCACCCTGCAGGAAAGCGGCTGAGCGGAAATATGCAGAAGCAGATACAAGAATCGGAATTTTTTCAACATAATCGGGTATCCATTTCTCTACGTTTCAAAAAAATCCCCGTATACTTATAATCAGAAATGCCTTCAGATAATCCGTTAGGAGGAAACACTATGGAAACGAGGAAAAAAAGCCTTGGGAGAAGGATCCGGGAGGAGAAGACATCCTATTTGATGCTTCTGCCCAACCTGATCATGTTTGTTGTTTTCACCATCTACCCCATCCTGTGGACAATACGGTACTGTATGTTTGACTACAAGGGCTACGGCACCCCAAAATTTGTAGGCTTTGCAAATTTTGCCCGCATTGCCCGGGACACTGTGTTCAAGACAGCCATCGTGAACACCTTCGTTTATGTGGGAGGCAAACTGCTGCTGACGCTGCCCATTGCATTTATGCTGGCGTTCCTGCTGAGCAAAAACACCCGGCTCAACGCCACCGGACAATCCATTATCTTTACCCCGACCATTATGTCCAGCGCTGTTATGGCGTTGATCTTCTACCTGCTGTTCAACACTTACAACGGCGAGATCAACCGCTTCCTGACGTGGCTGGGTATTATCGATGAAAATGTCAACTGGCTCGGTGTAAAGTACGCCATGCTGACTTGTATCATCATTGCTGCATGGGGCGGTATCGGCAACTACATGGTTTATTTCATTGCAGGCCTCACCGGTATTTCTACAGAGGTATATGAGAGTGCAAAACTGGATGGTGCGAATGCAGCCCAGATCCTGTTCCGCATTACCATCCCTCTGCTGGCCCCCGTCATGAAGATGATCCTGATGTTGGCGCTGGTGATCTCCTTTATGGATTATCAGAGTATCATGGTTCTGACTGAAGGCGGACCCATGAATCAGACCAACGTGATGTTCTTGTATATCTATCAGCTGTTCTTCCCCATCACCGCAGGTTCCTCTGTGGTGCAGGAGTTTGGCTATGGCGCAGCCTGCAGTTTGGTGGCAGCGTTGATCATCGGTGGTGTCACTGGCCTGTATCTGATTCTCGCCAAGCGGCTGGACGCAGTGACCGGTGAATAAGGAGGAACGGAAAATGGCACGGAAAAAATTAAAATGGTCGGATATGCGCCCCTCGGAAAAAAGAGATCATGTGATTTACCTGATCGGCCAGATCCTGAAATGGCTGTTTGTAGGTTCCATGTGTATCTTTACCCTTTATCCGGTGGTCTACACTCTGCTGGGCTCCTTCAAGACCAACGCAGAATTGACATTGGGCGGAAATTTCCTGCCGGAGAACTGGCAGTTCAACAACTATGTTTATGCTTTCCAGAAGTTGGACTTCGGCAAGTATTTCCTGAACAGCGTGGTACTGGCACTGCTGACGGTGGTTTTTACACTGATCACCTCTTCCATGGCGGCCTATGTGATCAGCCGCCGAGATTTTGTGGGCAAAAAGCTGATCTCTACGGCATATCTGCTCAGTATGTTCATCTCGGTTGGTTCGGTGGCGCTGTATCCTCTGTATACTCTCATGAGCCGGCTGGGACTGACCAAGAATATGGTGGGTCTGGCACTGATGCTTACCGGCGGCCAAGCGGCTAACATTTTTATGATCTCCGGCTTCATCAATGGAGTGCCCAAAGATCTGGACGAGGCTGCCACGATCGATGGCGCTGGCCCCTTCCGCATCTTCTGGCAGATCATCGTTCCGGCCATCAAACCCATTTTGGGAGTGATCGCGCTGTTTGCCTTCCGCCAGGCCTGGAATGAGTTTGTTACGGCACAGGTGTTCACCATGGCCAACCCCGGCCTCAAGACCCTGAGCGTTGCTGTTGCAAATCTGCGCTACTCCGCCAACGCTGCTGCTGAGTGGCATATCATGACAGCGGGCGCTTCCATTGCACTGCTGCCTATCCTTCTGGTTTATCTGGCCGCAAACCGCCAGTTCATTGCCGGATTGACGGCCGGTGCAGTCAAGGGCTGAATCAACACATACACGAAAGGAGTCTGTTTTGTCTATGTATCGACATGAGATCACCGAAATCGCGCCCCATACATGGTGCCTGAGTGAATTTCGTCTGGTGAACGCTTTCCTCATCGAGGGTGAAGAGAAAGCCGCGCTGGTGGATACCGGCTGCGGTATCGGCGACCTCGCTGGGGAAGTGCGTGCACTGACGGATAAGCCTCTGATCATTCTGCTGACGCATACACACTTTGACCATGACGGCGGTGTCTTTGAGTTTCCCGGCGTTCCAGTCTATGTGAATCCGCTGGATGGGGAGCGTGCCGAAGAAGATCACAAGAATATGGAAAAATTCATGGGCACCACAGATTACAACAAGATGCGCAGTTTCTATATTCAGTCTCGTGGGCCTATTCGCTGCCCGGATCTGGATCAGGAAGAACTGCTGAAATTGGTGCCCAATCATCCCACTGAGGGCAGCTATCCTTGGCATCCTGTTAATGACGGAGATGTGATCGATCTGGGCGGTCGAACCATCAAAGCGATTCTCACGCCTGGCCACACCCCCGGCAGTACCTGCTTCCTGGATGCAGAAAATCATATCCTTTTCAGCGGAGATTGTGCGAATATCTCAATCATTCTGGAGCGGCAGCCTGAAAACGATATGCGGCTGGTGGATATCTGCAATCACACGATGACAAAGCTCTGGAATCAGGAAAGTTCTTTTGAACGGCTGGCCGTGGGACATGATGCAGTGACTTTGGATAAGCAGATCGTTCGGGATTACCGGGATCTGTCTGCGGGGCTTCTGGATGGCAGCATTACCGGAAAGTACGAGGAGACCGGGTTCCGCAAGGGCGATGTTGCACGCTTGGGTATGGCAGAATTGTGGTACCAATGTGACGCTTAAATTTACGATTGCACGAACATGATATGGGGCTGTTGCAAAATAGTCCAAACGAAAAATGAGATAGACTCCCCCGAAAGGGTGTCTATCTCATTTTTGTTGTAATCGAGATTTTGCCACCTGTAGCATTTGTCCAGTCCGCAGGCGGCTCCAGCCGTAATCTGAAACAAACGAGGAGGCTCGCTGTCAGTCAAAACCAGTCGGCGTAGCCCATGCGGACCAGATTGTCATGGCTGATCTTCAGGCTTTCATAGGGGTCACGACCATAGGTGTCATCCTGCTCGATCAGGAAGTATCGCTACCGCCATCCAGACCGGCTTGTATGCAGGCGGAGATGGGCAGACTGGACCACCAGCAAAACCCTCGCACTGTTGCGTGAAAAACGAGCGTCTGCGATCCGCCAATACCTGAAATACCGTCTGCACTATCTGAAAGCCGCCATGGGGTGATAAAATGGCCTATCTGAAATTGATGGACCTGCCCGATTGCAATGCGTGGGAAATCGTTAAACGCACCAACGTCTGCCTGATGGAAGATCCCTGTCATTGAATGTCCGCTCAGCTAGCGCTATAATAAAAGAAAACGGTAAGGAAGTGCACCTATGCTCTACCCCGGTCTGTACGAACAGGTCATCAATAACGCACTGAACCGCGAGCTTGCAGAGATCCCGGAAGCCCGCAAGTCTACTGCGCCCATCGACACGGCGGAGGCTGCCAAAGTGCTGGCGCAGTATTTGGCCGATGTGGTGCAGAAGGGTCTTGAGAACGTACAGGATAACGGCGGCGGCATCGAGGCGCAGATCCAGCTGGCAAACCAGATCATAAATACCATCCAGACTACTACAGAGGAAGCTGACTTTGCCGCGCTTGGTGTTGACCAGCGGGCAGAGCAGCTTCTTGCGCTTTTGCAGCAGAACGACCCGCGCCTTGCTACAGGGAAAAGCGCAAAAGACCTTGACCGCCCGGAGACCTCCATTGCGCAAAGTTCCCTGTTTACCGGCGCTATCCATGAGCCGCAGATGTACACGGAGCTGAAAAAGGAGATCGTTTCCGCCGACCGCATTGATATGCTGGTCTCCTTTATCAAGTGGAGCGGCTTGCGCCTCATCATGGACGAGCTGCAGCAGTTTGCGCAAAGCGGCGGTGAGCTGCGCATCATCACCACCTCTTATATGGGCGCTACGGACGTAAAAGCCATTGAGGAGCTGCGCGCACTGTCCAATACGAAGATCAAGGTCAGCTACGACACCAAGCGTACCCGGCTCCACGCAAAGACCTATGTGTTTTACCGGGACACCGGTTTTACTACGGCGTATGTAGGCTCCTCCAACCTGTCCAATGCGGCAATTTCCAGCGGTCTGGAATGGAACGTCAAGGTGACCCGAAAGGACCTGCCGGAGACCATTGAAAAGATCGCAGCCACCTTTGAAAGCTACTGGAACTCCAGCGAGTTTGAATATTATGATGAAGGGCAACGGGAACGGCTGACCCGCGCCCTGAAGGCTGAAAAATACAGCGAGACCGACCACAGCGGAATCTACACCCTGGATATTCTGCCCTATTCCTACCAGCAGGAAATTCTGGACCGACTGGATGCCGAGCGCACCGTTCGGGGGTATAACCGCAACTTGGTGGTCGCCGCCACCGGCACCGGCAAAACTGTGATTTCTGCACTGGATTACAAGCGCTTCTGCAAACAGCATCCGGGGCAACCCTGCCGTCTGCTGTTTGTGGCACACCGGGAGGAGATTCTGAAGCAGAGTCTGTACACCTTCCGGGCGGTGCTGAAGGATGCCAATTTCGGCGAGCTGTATGTGGGCAGCCACAAAGCCGACAGCATCGACCATCTGTTTGTTTCCATCCAGACCTTCAATTCTCAAAAGCTTGCCGCTAAAACGGCAGCGGATTTTTACGATTACATCGTTGTAGACGAGTTCCATCATGCAGCTGCACCCACTTATCAGAAGCTGCTGGAATATTATCAGCCGAAGATCCTTCTGGGGCTGACTGCTACCCCGGAACGTATGGACGGCAAAAGCGTTCTGGACTATTTCGGCGGACGCATTGCCGCCGAGATCCGTCTGCCGGAAGCGATTGACCGGAAACTGCTCTGTCCCTTCCAATATTTCGGCGTCACCGACACCGCAGATCTGAGCGGCCTGAAATGGCGTACCGGCGGCTACGATAAAAACGAGTTGTCCAATCTGTACACCCTCAGCGGCATGGTGGCGGAGCGCCGCGCTGACCTTGTGGTGAACTCCATCCTGAAATATGTCACCGATATCGACGAGGTAAAGGGTCTGGGCTTCTGCGTTTCCATCGCTCATGCCCAATTTATGGCGCGCTACTTTAATACCCACGGCATTCCATCTATGGCACTGACCGGCGACTCTCCTGACGAGGAGCGCAACGCCGCCAAGCAGCGGCTGGTTTCCGGGGAGCTCCGATTCCTCTTTGTGGTGGACATTTACAACGAGGGTGTGGATATCCCCGAGGTGAACACTGTGCTGTTCCTGCGCCCTACCGAGTCGCTGACCGTGTTTTTGCAGCAACTGGGGCGTGGTCTGCGTCTGGCAGAAAACAAGGATTGCTTGACCGTTTTGGATTTCATCGGGCAGGCCAACAAAAAGTATAATTTTGAGGAGTAATTCGCAGCACTGCTCTCCAACACCACCCGCAGCGTCAGCCGGGAGCTTAAAGAGGGCTTTGTCTCTGCACCCAAAGGCTGCTATATTCAGCTGGAAAAAATTGCCGCAAAGTATGTGCTGGATAATATCAGCGCCTCCTATGACCGCACCTCCGGGCTTGTGGCGCGGGCGGCTGCCTTCACAGAGGATACTGGTCTGCCCCTGACACTTGGGAACTTCCTCGACTACTACCATCTCGACCCCCGGGCCATCTATAGTAAAAAGGTCTGCTTCAGTAGGCTGTGCGTCCGCGCAGGAGCGGCATCCGATTTTGCAGAGCCTTTGGAAGAGACCATGACCAAAGCCCTTGCACGCTTTGCAGTCGTGGATTCCCGCAGGTGGATCCGTTTTTTGCTGGGGCTTCTGCCGAAATTGGATAACACCGACTTTGCAGCCCTGCCACCGGTAGAGCAGCGGATGCTGCAGATGTTCTATGTGACCCTTTGTGGTAAGACCGCAGAAAGCTGGGAGGATAAAGAAGTTCTCGATAACCTGTATGCTCTCTCGGACAGTCCCGTTTTGCTGGGGGAACTGCAGGCACTTTTGCAGTATCAATATGACCGCATTGATTTTATTGACGAACCGGTGGATGTGGGCTTTGACTGCCCGCTGGACCTGCACTGCACCTATACCCGCGACCAACTGCTGGTGGCGCTGGATTTTTTGAAGCCTGCTACCGTCCGCGAGGGCGTGAAATGGCTGCCGGAAAAGCAGCTGGACGTATTCTTTGTGACCCTGAACAAGGCAGACAAGGATTATTCCATCAACGAAAGCCTGTTCCACTGGCAGAGCCAGAGCACCACCGCCGAAAACTCTGCCACCGGGCAGCGCTACATCCATCACCGGGAAAAAGGAAACCGTGTGCTGTTATTCGTGCGTGAGTTCAAGGCAGATGCCCGTTTTGGCGGTGCAGGAGCGTATACCTATCTGGGCACGGTGAACTATGTGAAACATGAGGGCTCCCGCCCCATGAATATCACATGGAAGCTGGACCGCCCGATTCCTGCAAAGTTCCTCAAAAAGACCAACAAGCTGGTGGTCGGTTAAAAGGAGAATATCATGAAGGTTGTCCGCGTTGTCGCAGCTGTGATCTGCGACGATATTCAGACGAAACATAAAATTTATGCCACCGCCCGCGGCTACGGCGAATACAAGGGCGGATGGGAGTTCCCGGGCGGCAAAATCGAGCCGGGTGAAACCCCGCAGCAGGCACTGAAACGAGAGATCCGGGAAGAACTGGATACCGAGATCGCGGTAGGCGACCTTATCGACACCATTGAATACGATTATCCCACCTTCCATCTTTCCATGGACTGTTTCTGGTGCGAAGTAGTTTCCGGCGAACTGGTGCTGAAAGAAGCCGAGGCTGCACGCTGGCTGACTAAAGAGGAGCTTGATTCTGTTCCGTGGCTTCCGGCGGATCAGACCATTTTGGAGACTATCAAAAACTCTATGATATAACTTTGGCAAGCCTTATGAATTGCAAAACGATTTTTTAGTTGCTATACTGGGCTTATCAAATTTTTTTCGGGAGGCTGCTACAGTGACAGCACAGACAATGCAAATCGGGAACAGACCTTGCCGCATTTACGGCGGGGCTAATGCAGAATACCTGCTGCTCCAAATGACAGGTGAGCATGAGCTGCAAAGTATGGATTATGAAGTGGCGGCGATCGCACAAAGCAGCCGGAATTTTCTGCTCGCGGCTATCCCGGTGGGAAGCTGGAACGATGCACTTTCTCCGTGGAAAGCCCCTGCCGTGTGGGGAAAGCAAGGCTTCGGCGGCAAAGCTGGGGAGACCCTGCGCTTTCTGACGGAGCAGGTCATTCCCACACTGGAGCAGCAGTTTCCTCTCCCGGAAAACGTCAAAATCATTCTGGGCGGCTACTCGCTGGCCGGGCTGTTCGCTTTGTGGGCATCCACCCAGACCGATTTGTTCTACGGTGTCGCCGCCGCTTCTCCCTCTGTGTGGTTTCCGGGCTGGATGGAGTTTGAACAGCAGCACCCGATACAGGCACAGCACGTTTATCTAAGCCTTGGCGACAAGGAAGAGCGCACGAAAAACACCATCATGGCTGCGGTAGGGGATCATATCCGCACGCTGCACAGTCGGCTTACAGAGCGTGGCGCAGACTGCACCCTTGAATGGAACAGCGGCGGGCACTTTAAGGACGCTGATTTGCGTACGGCAAAGGCTTTTCAGTGGGTGATGGAGGAACACACATGACCATTTTGATTGATGCAGATGGCTGCCCGGTTGTCAATCTGACGTTGCAGATTGCAAAACAGTTTGACGTTCCGGTCATCATCCTGTGCGACACCGCTCACCAAATCGAACGGGAAGGTGCACAGACGCTGGTGTTCGATAAGGGAGCGGACAGCGTGGATTTTGCTCTCATCAACCGGGTAAAGCCGGGGGACGTGGTGGTAACACAGGACTACGGGCTGGCCAGCATGTGCCTTGCCAAATGCGCCCGGGTGCTGAATCAGAACGGTTTGGAATACACCGCCGACAACATAGACGCTCTCATGCTGCGGCGTTATGAAAACAAAAAGCTCCTCCGTGCCGGAAAGCACCCCAAGGGGAGCCCAAAGCGGACGAAAGAGCAGGATGTCAGGTTTGCGGATACGCTTGAGAAGATCTTGAACTGCAACCATTGATACATACTATTGGAAGTCTGGAGAAATCCAGTCTTCTTTTTTCATGAGAAAATTGCAACATTTTTTGCAATTTGGTTGCGTTTTGAGGGGGAGTGAATCGGCCCCGTCGTTCTTTCGGCTCGTTTTCTTGCATCTGCTTTCCCGAATCTGCTATACTGAAGTCACTTTTTTAATCGGAGGCTTTCATGACAACCCTTCTTCTCCTGCGCCATTCCATCCCGGAGCGCGGCGGTTCCAGCCCCGACCCCGGCCTTTCTGCCGAAGGTCTTCAGCGGGCCGCCGCAGTCTTTCAAAATGACGCTTTCCGCACGGTCTCGCTCGTCTGGTCGTCCCCTTCGCTGCGTGCGCTCCAGACCGCACAGCTGCTGGGGCTTCCCGTCCGGCAGGACACCCGCCTTGCCGAGCGCCGCACCGGCGACACGACCGGGCAGGACGCTTCGTTCTGGAAACGCCAATACGAAGACCCGGACTTCAAAAATCCGGACGGCGAGTCCTTCCGTGAGGTCAGCGCCCGGATGGCAGACTGCATCCACGAACTGCTGGATTCGCTCCCGGAGGAGCAGAACGCCCTTGTCGTCTCCCACGCCGCCGCTATTTGCAGCTACTTGCAGCGCTTTTGCACCGTTGAGGTGACCGACGCCGCACAGAAGCTCCGCCGGATTACATTTCAGGGCGAAGTTCTGTTGGATGGGCACTTTTGGGAAGCTGATGGATTTGTGCTGCACATCGAAAATCGCCGCCCTGTTCTCATCCACACCATCTTTGCCGCAAAAAAGGCACCAGCCTGAGCCGGTGCCTTTTATTGGCGGAGATGGTGGGATTCGAACCCACGTGCCCGATTAAGGACAAAACGATTTCGAGTTTTTCCTGCTTCACGGTACTTGGTGGAAGATAGAGGTAATTAGCCGACTTTGCCAGAAGATACGAACCATCGAATTTACGCTCAAAATTTCATCAAAATCCAAAATCACTAGGCTCCATGCGGATTTGAACCCACTTTCCAAAACGCAGAAAAATCTGCCTTTTGGAGAGAATTGGGAGAGATTCTACGCCCTTTGGAGAGAACGGGCGAGAGAGATTTCGGGAGCCAGAATCCATCCATACAATATGTTGCTTCTGACGCTGACAAAATCAAAGCAGCAAAGGATGGATGAACATGAGGACTCTGTTAGAGTGCTATAAAATACTCGAAGAATATCCCAACGGAATGACGAAAGACCAGTTCTATCGCGTTGCCCGCATCAACAAGCAACACGCCAAGTACCTTCTGGATTCCGGCCTCGTTCCGTGTATCAATACAGGAAAGAAAACACGCAAATACCATATTGCGACCCATGACGTGATCACCTACTTGTGCGACCGTGAAGATCATCCCGAAAAGTATAAAGTGCCAATGGGCTTTTATATCGGAAAGAACGGCTGCTCCAAGCGGCACCCGGACAAGCCTGCCACAGAGATCATCCGCTTCAATTTTACAGAGCCAGAAAAAACAGGGCTGTACACCCTATGGGAAAAACTCACGGTTGGATATGATGATCTGCTGACCACCCCGGTAGTTTCGGAACTGACGGGCTACTCTGCACAGAGCATCCAGAGGTGGTGCAATCAGAAGATCCTTGTAGGTTTCAAAATTCGAGGTGCGCTGACGATTCCACGGCTTGCGGTCGTTGAGTTTATGTCCGGTGACCGTGCAACGGCTATCGTCCGAAAATCCTCAAAGCACCTTGATCTGCTCCGCACCTATGCACAGGGCTGCCATGAAGGTGCAATGACAATTACATATTAAATGAACAGGACTGCTCCACAGCGCAATGTATGTGAGGCAGTCCTGTTTGCTTAGTACCCTTTTCATTGGAGCCAATATTTACATCTGACAGGAAGGAAGTGACAGTTTTCCACATGAATACACCCATACAGTTGAAAATCCGAGGTCACACCAAATGACGCTGGACTACTTCTATGGTCAGTCGGGCGAATTGTTCTCCTATTTCCGCATCCCAAAGGCACTGTTCCAAGACCACCGCTTCCGGCAGCTCTCCACCGATGCCCGGACACTGTACGGCATTCTGCTGGACCGCATGAGCCTGTCCGCAAAGAACGGCTGGCTTGACGAGCAGGGCCGGGTGTATATCATTTACACCGTCCGGGAAGTGCAGGAATCCCTCTGTTGCGCCGAGCACAAGGCGGTCAAGCTGTTCCGGGAGTTGGAGGACATCGACCTCATCGAGCGCAAACGCCGTGGTCTGGGCAGACCCAGCCTGATCTACGTCAAGGACTTTTCGTCTGGACTGCCAAAAGCGCAAGTACAGAATTGCCCAAACAGCAATTCAGGTGCTGCCGAAAGCGCAACTCTGGAGCAGCCAAAACCGCAAGCAAATAAGACTGATAAGAATAAGACAGAGTGGAACGATCCTGACCCTATCTATTCCGTGGGAATCCGGGAGCAGCTTGAGGATTATTTTTATCAGGCATTGGAGGTAGAACTTCTGCTCCGACTCTGCCCGGACGATGAGGATACAATCTACCAGATCGTAGACCTGCTTGTGGATACCTGTTCCACCAAACGCAAGATGTTGTGGATTGCCGGAGATGATAAGCCCACCGAGGTGGTACGCAGTCGGCTGAAAAAGCTGAACGCCGACCACATCCGTTTTGTGCTGGATTCTCTGGCAGAAAACACCGCCCCGGTGCGGAACATGAAGCAGTATCTGCTGGCGATGCTCTACAATGCGCCCACCACCATGAACCTCTACTATCAGAACAAGACGAACCACGACTTTGCGCGCGGTTCACCGAAGGCGGGGTGATGTTATCGCAAAGAAAGCTACGATTATTGCAGTCACCAATCAAAAAGGCGGTGTTGGGAAAAGCACCACCTGTGAGAATCTGGGCATCGGGCTGGCAATGGAGGGCAAAAAAGTCCTGTTGGTAGACACCGACCCGCAGGGCAGCTTGACCATCAGCATGGGCTGGCAGCAGCCCGATGAACTGCCCACTACCCTCTCTACCCTGATGCAAAAAGCCATGAACGACCAGCCCATTCAGCCCGGTGAGGGCGTTCTGCACCATGCAGAGGGCATTGACCTGATCCCGGCAAACATCGAACTGGCAGGGCTGGAAGTAGCCCTCGTGAACAGTATGAACCGGGAGAAGATGCTCAAGCAGGTGCTGGACAGTGCCAAACGGGAGTACGATTTTATTTTGCTGGACTGTATGCCCTCGCTGGGAATGCTGACCATTAACGCATTGGCGGCGGCAGACGCTGCCCTGATTCCGGTGCAGGCGCAGTACCTGTCCGCAAAAGGCTTGGAACAACTTTTGCAGACTGTCCAAAAAGTCAGAAGGCAAATCAACCCGAAGCTGAAAATCGAGGGTATCCTGCTGACCATGACCGACAACCGCACCAACTACGGAAAACAGATCAGCAACCTGATCCGGCAGGCATACGGAAAGCACCTGAAGGTGTTCGAGCAGACTATCCCACGGTCAGTCCGTGCGGCGGAAACCAGTGCGGCAGGAAAAAGCATCTTTGCCTATGACTCCAAGGGCAAGGTGGCAGAAGCCTACAAATCTCTTGCAAAGGAGGTGCTGGCAGATGCCGATCGACAGCGGAAACTTAGCTCTGAAAGGGCTAGATGACCTGTTTTCCACCGAGGAAAACCGACAGGAGGAGCAGCGGGAACAGGTGCAGCAAATCCCTATCGGTGAACTGCATCCGTTCACCAACCATCCTTTCAAGGTCGTGGATGATGAAGCCATGACCCGGACGGTAGAAAGTATCGCTCAGTTTGGTGTGCTGGCTCCGCTTATCGCAAGGCCGCGCCCAGATGGTGATGGTTATGAAATCATTTCCGGGCACCGCCGTCAGTTCGCCGCAAAGATGGCCGGACTGGAAACGCTGCCTGTCATTGTAAGAAATATGGACGATGATGCTGCCACCATTTTGATGGTCGATTCCAATTTACAGCGAGAACACATTTCGCCTAGCGAAAGGGCTTTTGCGTACAAAATGAAGATGGATGCTATGAAAAGAACTGCTGGTAGGCCATCAAAAGAAAATTCCCGACAAGTTGTCGGGAATTTTGAAACAGCCGATCTTATTGGTAAAGAAAGCGGTGAAAGTGGCAGACAAGTCCAACGATTTATTCGTTTGACGAACCTCATTCCTGAACTGCTGAATATGGTAGATGAGAAAAAAGTATCATTTAATCCTGCGGTGGAACTGTCTTATCTCTCTACTGAACAGCAGCAGGAGATGATAAATGCCATGGACGATACGCAAAATGCGCCCTCATTCTCACAAGCAAAGCGCATAAAAAAGTTGGCACAGGAGGGCAATTTCACATCAGAAGCCGTAGTTGATATTATGGGGGAAGAAAAGAAAAGCGAGTTGGATACCGTGACCATCAAAAACGAGATCCTGCGGAAGTATTTCCCACGCAGCTACACTCCCAAACAGATGGAGGAGAAGATCATCCAGCTTTTGGATGCGTGGCAGCGCAAACAGCAGCGGCAGAATGAACGCTGACTTATACCGTAACGAAAGACCCGATGGGGTCTTTTTCTTTTGTAAACAGAAGGAGAAAAGCCTATGAAAAACAACGCTACCCGTACCATCCGCTCCGAGGAGATCACCATTGATGTGCGTATTTGCGCTGCACTGGCGGCAAACCGGAGCGGCGAGGTCTACCTCGCAGCTATCGCCCCGGACATGGAGTTGACCGTCATCACGCTGGACGAAGCTCCGGGCATCCTGCCCTGCTTTGAGGAGGACGACGCCTGCCTGAACCTCCCAAACACCTCGCTGCTGCTCTGCTACAACCCGGCGCAGGTGCTGAAGATGGGCGGCAAACACTACCTGACCGGCCCGGTGATTCTGGCTCGCACCAACATGGATGGCGAGGTCATCTCGCTGACCATTGATGAGGTCTACCTGTTCCAGAAGTATCTGGCAAGCCACAGCATCACCCTGATGGCAGACGACCAGAAGCTGCCCTGCATCTGCATCGACTGAGGTGTACTATGCTGAACTTTTTTATCGGTTTCGCATTTTTTGAAGCAGGTGCCTTTTTCGGCTTCTTCGTGGCGGCTCTGCTGAACGCCGCCCATGCCGGGCAGGAGGATAACCATGAAGAAATTTGATGTGGAGATCACGGAGACCCTTCAGCGCACCGTGACCGTAGAAGCCGCTTCGCAGGAGAAAGCGGAGCGTATGGTTGACCGTGGATGGCGCGATGGAGATTACGTCCTCACCGATGAGGATTATGTTGGGGTCGATTTCAAAACGGTTGGCGAACGGGAGCTTTCGGAAAAGAAGATGCTGGACGTTCTTCTCGTGAAGCCCAATGAGCATCCCCAAAACGTCAGCATCGGCGCAGAACTCAAAGATTTGCAGGAGGCAGTGGGCGGCTCGATTGATGCCGTTTACCCCTTTGCGGACCCGGTGGCTATCATCTGCCATGACGAGGGCAAGCTCATGGGGCTGCCGTTGAACCGTGCCCTGCGGGACGAGGATGGGCAGATGTACGATGCTGTTGCCGGGACCTTTCTGGTGGTGGGACTGGGCGAGGAGGACTTTGCATCCCTGACCCCGGAACTGGCGCAGAAGTACGAGCAGCTTTTCCATCAGCCGGAAGCCTTTCTGAAGCTGGGCAACCGTCTGCTGGTGCTGCCGGTGCCCGACGAACCTCCGGGAGAAAAGCCCCGCACCAAGCCTCCGGCAGAGCATGACCGCTAAAATCCCCCTGCTGCACGGGAGGTGATGGCAGTGCAGGAAGAAATCGAACAGAAATCCTTCAACCTGATGATTTCCACCACAAAACTGTCTGCCCGAACTGTCTTGCGGGCGGTAAAGGCGGCGATCCGGCTGTACCAGTCCAAGGCATCCCAAGGCAAGCAAAGCGTCCGCACCCTGTTGCGGCAGAACCGGGGCGTGTCCAGCGTGGAGATCAGCAAGACCGGCATCCGTGGGTTGGAACGCTACGCCAAAAAGTACGGCATCGACTACGCCATCCGCAAGGACACCTCCGAAGTGCCGCCCCGGTATCTGGTCTTTTTCAAAGCCCCGGACGCAGAAGCCTTCCAATCGGCGTTCACGGAGTATTCTGCATCCCTGCTGAACAAGGACAAACGCCCTTCCGTGCTGGCACGATTGCAGGAGCTGGTGCAGGCGGCGGCAGAACTCCCCGGCAAAGTCCGGCACAAGGAACAGGAGCGTGGGCTGTGACCACGAAAAAGCTGACAAAGCTGCTGGCGCTGTACCTGCCCTATATTTTACTAGGGCTGGTGGCAACGAACTTCGGTGAAGCGTGGCGGCTTGCGGAGGGCAAGGAACTGGGCGATAAGATCATGTCGCTGATGGGCACCATCCCGGTGGCGTTTGCGAACCCTCTGCCCAGTCTGCATCCGCTTGATTTGCTGGTGGGTTTGTGCTGCGGCGCAGGGTTGCGGCTGGCGGTCTATTTGCGTGGCAAAAACGCCAAAAAGTACCGTCACGGCATGGAATACGGCTCTGCCCGGTGGGGTACGCCCAAGGACATTGAACCGTTCATGGCACCCAAGTTTGCCGACAACATCATCCTGACTAAAACGGAACGGTTGATGATGTCCAACCGTCCGCCTGACCCAAAGAACGCCCGGAACAAAAACGTGCTGGTGGTGGGCGGTTCCGGCAGCGGCAAGACCCGGTTTTGGCTCAAGCCCAACCTTTTACAATGCCACAGCTCCTATGTTGTAACAGACCCGAAAGGAACTATCGTGCTTGAATGTGGCAATGCAATGTTGAAGAACGGCTACAAGCTGAAAATCCTGAATACCATTAACTTTTCCAAGAGTATGCACTATAACCCCTTCGCCTATGTTCACAGCGAAAAGGACATTCTGAAGCTGGTCACGACCCTGATGACCAACACCAAGGGCGAAGGGTCCGGCGGCGATCCATTTTGGGAGAAAAGCGAGCGTCTTTTGCTCACCGCCCTGATCGCCTATCTGCATTATGAAGCCCCTGTCGAGGAGCAAAACTTCGCTACTCTGCTGGAAATGCTCAACACCATGCAGGTGCTGGAGGACGACGAGGAATATCAAAATCCGGTGGATCTGCTGTTTGAAGAACTGGCAAAAAAGAAGCCCAACAGCTTTGCCGGACGGCAGTACAAACTTTACAAGCTGGCTGCCGGCAAGACCGCAAAATCCATCCTGATTTCCTGCGGCGCACGGCTCGCCCCCTTTGACATCCAAGAATTGCGTGATTTAACGATGTACGATGAGCTGCAACTGGACACGCTGGGCGATAAGAAAACTGCGTTGTTCCTCATCATGTCGGACACGGATTCCACCTTTAACTTCCTCATCAGCATGGTGTACACGCAGCTTTTCAATCTGCTTTGCGATAAAGCAGATGATGTGTACGGCGGCAAGCTGCCCATCCATGTGCGGTGCCTGATCGACGAGTGTGCCAACATCGGGCAGATTCCCAATCTGGAAAAATTGGTAGCCACCATCCGCAGCCGTGAGATCTCTGCCTGCCTTGTTTTGCAGGCGAGAAGCCAGTTGAAAGCCATCTACAAGGACAATGCGGACACTATCGTGGGCAACATGGACAGCCAGATTTTCCTCGGCGGCAGCGAGCCTACCACCCTGAAAGACCTGTCGGAGATGCTGGGCAAAGAAACGATTGATGCCTTCAACACCTCGGACACCCGTGGCAACAGCCCAAGCTATGGCACCAACTACCAAAAGATGGGGCACGAATTATTGAGCCGGGACGAGCTTGCGGTGCTGGACGGCGGCAAGTGCATCCTGCAACTGCGGGGTGTGCGCCCATTTTTGAGCGACAAATACGACCTGACCCAGCATCCCAACTACAAGCTGACCTCGGACTACGACCCCAAAAACGCCTTCGATATTGAAAAATATCTGAACCGAAAAGAAAAGATCCGCCCCGGTGATGAGTTCATCGTGGTGGACGCTGATTCGCTTCCGTCTGCCTGACCCGGTAGGCGGTTTTGTTTTTACCCAGACCAGAGAGGTACACCAGAAGGTTCACTTCCGCCGCAGTTTGCGGCTTAACAACAGCGGCTTCAGGTGTGTACGGACGGTCTACAACTTTCATTTATAAAGGAGAAACAACTATGGAATTTTTCAACAGTGCTATCGAAGTTCTTCAGACTCTGGTTGTCGCTCTGGGTGCCGGTCTCGGCGTTTGGGGTGCCGTCAACCTGCTGGAAGGCTATGGTAACGATAACCCCGGCTCCAAGTCTCAGGGCATGAAGCAGCTCATGGCTGGCGGCGGCGTTGCTCTGGTGGGCATCACCCTGATTCCTCTGCTGTCTGGTCTGTTCGGCTAAGAGCCGCAGGCGGGGTTTCCCGCCTGTACATACGCAATCGCTCCATCTCTGCTGTGGATAACAGTCCTTTATCATAAGGAGCGCATTGCAGTACGAATCTCCACCCATCCATGAAAGGCGGTGCTATTATGCAGTTTTTGACCCACATTATTTTTCTCCTGAATCTCCTCAAGACCCTTATCAACCATTTCAGCTAAGGACGGTGACTGAATGGAAACCGTTCTCAAAGCCATTGCCGACTGGATCAAAGGCATCCTGACGGCAGGAATTATGTCAAACCTTTCCGGTCTGTTCGACGATGTGAACACGCAGGTCGGCAACATCGCACAGCAGGTAGGCACCAAGCCCTCCAGTTTTGAGCCGAGAGTGTTCGCCATGATCGAAGCCCTCTCCCGGAATGTAGTGCTGCCCATTGCAGGCATCATCCTGACCTTCATCGCCTGTTATGAGCTGATCGAGATGATCACTCAGCACAACAACATGGCGCAGTTTGAGCCTGCCCTCATTATGCGCTGGATTTTTAAGACCGCTGTTTCGGTATGGCTCATCAGCAATACTTTTGACATCGTGATGGCGGTGTTCGACGTCACCCAGAAGGTAGTGTCCGATTCCAGCAGCATCATTGCCGGAAATACAAGGGTCAACGACATTGGGCTTTCCATGCTGCAATCCAGTCTGATGCAGATGGACGTTGGCCCCCTGTTCGGACTGTTTTTGCAGTCCTTCTTCATCGGCATCACCATGCGGATCTTGAGCATCGTGATCTTTGTTATCGTCTACGGGCGTATGATTGAGATCTATTGCATGGTAAGCCTTGCGCCCATCCCCATGGCGACTTTCGGCAACCACGAGCAGAGCCACATGGGGCAGAACTACCTGAAATGCCTGTTTGCACTGGGCTTTCAGGGCTTTCTCATCCTCATCTGCGTGGCGATTTACGCGGTACTGATACAGGGCGTGGCGATTTCTGGGGATGCCATCAACTCCATTTGGAGCATTGTGGGCTATACCGTTCTGCTCTGCTTCAGCCTGTTCAAGACCAGCTCCGTGACGAAATCCGTCCTCGGAGCGCACTAAAGGAGGTGCTTTATTGGCTGCGTATATTTCAGTTCCCCGTGACCTGACCAAAGTGAAATCGAAGGTCGCGTTCAACCTGACCAAACGGCAGCTTGTCTGCTTTGGCACAGCGGCTCTCATTGGAGTGCCGCTGTTTTTTGTTCTCCGGGATTCCGGCGGCAACACTGCCGCTACCCTCGGCATGATGGCGGTGATGCTGCCGGCGTTCTTCCTTGGAATGTACGAGAAGAACGGACAGCCCTTGGAAAAGCTGCTGTCGTACTATGTGCAGTCCCGGTTTCTCCGCCCGAAGATTCGTCCCTACAAGACCAACAACTACTATGCGATTTTGATGAAGGGAGGCATGACCCATGATCCCGTTTTGGAAAAAGACCAGTAAACACAGTAAGCACAGTAAGCCCCAGTCTGCGCAGAAGCGCAGGCAGAACGCAAAGCCTGCTGTGCCCCGGACCGCCCAGCAGTCCATCCCCATGCAGCGGATGTTTGAGGATGGCACCTGCCGGGTGAAAGCAAACTACTACACCCGCACCATCCAGTATCAGGACATCAACTATCAGCTCGCCCAGCAGGAGGATAAGACGTCGATTTTTGAGGAATGGTGCAGTTTTCTGAACTTCTTCGACAGCTCCATCAAATTTGAGCTGTCCTTCGTGAACATGGCAACCGACAGCACAGAGTTTGAGAAGAGCATCCGCATCCCGTACCAGAAAGATGGCTTTGACGATGTTCGCGCCGAGTATTCTCAAATGCTGCGCCAGCAGCTTGCCAAGGGCAATAATGGTCTGACCAAGACCAAGTTCATCACCTTTGGTGTGGAGGGCGAAAGCATGGCGCAGGTCAAGCCTCGGCTGGACCACATCCAAAACGATTTGCTCAACAACTTTCACCGACTGGGGGTGCAGGCAAAGCCCCTGAACGGTGTCCAGCGGCTGAAACTCATGCACGATATGTTCAACATGGACGGCGCATCCAAGTTTCACTTCGACTGGAAAGACCTTGTGAAAAGCGGCCTTTCGGTGAAGGATGCCATTGCGCCCACCGCCTTTGCCTTCAAAAATTCCCGGACGTTCCAGATGGGCGGCATCTACTGCGCCGCCAGCTTTCTGAGCATTACAGCATCCGACATCAGCGACCAGCTTTTGAAGGATTTTCTGGACATGGATTCCAGCCAGATCGTCACCATGCACATCCAGTCCGTTGACCAGAACCGTGCCATCAAAACGGTCAAGCGCACCATCACGGAACTTGATAGATCAAAGATCGAGGAGGTGCGCCCAGATAGGGCATTGTGTAGTGTAGCGTAAGGGACTACCCCGTAGGATA
>OMGU01000053.1_pt1 | contig 117066 bp, 120 predicted proteins | sample 1646121 | NCBI WGS metagenome assembly OMGU01 (sample SAMN05578581, study PRJEB25193) | human gut metagenome | biome: Human Microbiome; feature: human-associated habitat; material: feces | host: Homo sapiens | place: USA:Birmingham
TGTCGTTGGCGTCCTTCACCAGGTAGCTGTGCTTGGAGAAGGGGGCCACCGCGCCGGTGATGTCCACCTCCTGAAAGATGTCCCGGCCCAGCAGGTAGCTGGGGACCTGGCCGGTGATGGCCACCATGGGGATGGAATCCAGATAGGCGGTGGCGATGCCGGTGATCAGGTTGGTGGCCCCCGGGCCGGAGGTCACCATGCACACCCCAGGCTTGCCGCTGATGCGGGCATAGCCGGATGCCGCGTGTCCCGCGTTCTGTTCCGTCCGAACCAGGGTATAGCCGATCTCCGGGTGGGCCTTCAAGGCGTCCACGGCCGGGCAGATCGTCGCACCGGCGTATCCAAAAATATGTTCCACCTGCTCTTGCAGCAAGCTCTCGATCAGGGCTTCCGCTCCAGTCATGCTTCTGTCACCTCCGCTTGAGATAGAAAAAGCGGCTCCGTCCCATCGTTCCCGATAGGACGAAGCCGCATTGCTCCGTGGTACCACCTAACTTCACAGGCGGTCTGCCTGTGCGCTCATGCCCCGATAACGGCGGGGATCCGTCCTCTCCTACTCAGGGAAGGCCCCGTTCAGAGAAGCGGCTCGCGGGAGAGCTTCAGCCTCTGGGTCCTTTCGGAGAGCTTGCACCGACCGCTCCCTCTCTGCACGTCCAGACCCGCCTACTGCCCGGTCATTGCCATGGTCACGCTTCCAAACGCCTGCGCAATTTGGAATTTCTCACATCTTACCTTAAAAATTTTTGTTTGTCAATTCTTTTTTTCAGCTGTCTCCAGGAGGGAGACGAAATAGACCGTCCTGTCCGGCGCACCGGGGAAGCACTTGCGCGGGAGGGGGCTCCATGCTATACTGGACGGGAAAAATGCTCCAGGAGGGATGCGGAGATGAAGTATTTGGTGTTTGGCGCCGGAGGGACCGGCGGCAGTCTGGCGGCCTTTCTGGCCCAGGGCGGGAAGGACGTCTCACTGATTGCCCGGGGCGCCCATTTGGAGGCCATCCGGAGAAACGGCCTGGTGCTGGAGAGCCGGCATGGGACCTTTGCCATTCCGGTGGAGGCGGAAGATGCGGAGCACTGCTCCTGCCGTCCTGACGTGATTCTGCTGTGTGTCAAGGGATACTCTCTGGCGGAGACGGTCCCTGCTCTGAAGCGGCTGTGCGACGCCCACACCATCGTCATCCCCATCCTGAATCTCTATGGGACGGGGGGACGGCTCCAGCCGGAGCTGGCCCCCGCCCTGGTGACCGATGGGTGCATCTATATCGCCGCGGAGATCAAGGCTCCAGGGACCATCCACATGAGTGGGGATATTTTCCGGGTGGTGTTTGGACCCCGGACGCCGGAGGAGTACCGCCCAGAGCTGGAGCAGGTGGCCCGGGACCTGAATGAGTGCGGTGTGGAGGCCATCCTGTCCCGGGACATCCAGCGGGACGCCCTGATGAAGTTCTCTGTGGTCTCTCCCATGGCGGCCTGCGGCATCTATCACAATGTGAAGGTGGCTGGGATGCAGGTCCCCGGGCAGATTCGGGAGGACTTCAAGGCTCTGGTGGGGGAGATCGGGGCCCTGGCCGAGGCCATGGGCCATCCCTTCCCCGAGGACCCGGTGGCCCGGAGCCTGGCCATCCAGGACGCCCTGGATCCGGACGCCTCTACCTCGCTGAAACGGGATCTGGATGCGGGCAAGCCCTCTGAGGTGGACGGCCTGATCTTTGAGGTGGTGCGCCTGGGCCAAAAGTACGGGGTGCCTACCCCCATGTACAGCCGGGTAGCGGCCAAGCTGGGCTTCTGCCTAAAGGAGGCCTGACATGATCAATACCACGCTGTGCTATATCCGCCGGGGAGAGGAGTACCTGATGCTCCACCGGATCAAGAAGAAGCACGATCTGAACCAGGACAAGTGGATCGGGATCGGGGGCAAGTTCGAGGACGGGGAGAGCCCGGAGGACTGTTTGCTCCGGGAGGCCCGGGAGGAGACCGGGCTTACCCTCACCGACTACCGATACCGGGGGATCGTCACCTTTGTCTCCGACCGGTGGCCCACGGAGTATATGCACCTGTTCACCGCCGACGGCTTTACCGGAACCCTGAAGGAGTGCGACGAGGGAGATCTGGAGTGGATCCCCAAGAGCCACCTGCTGGAGCTGCCCCACTGGGAGGGGGACGCCATCTTCTTGGCCCTGCTGGACCGGGAGGAAGAGCCGTTTTTCTCCCTCAAGCTGCGGTATGAGGGGGAGACTTTGGCGGAGGCGGTGCTCAACGGGACCCACCTGAAGGGGGGACCGGCGGTGTGAGCCGCACCGCATAGGCGTCCGAACCGAGAAAAGATGAGCGCCCGCCGGAGATGTGTTTTCTGCATCTCCGGCGGGCGGCTGTTCGTTATACAGAAGTTTCGCCGCTGGATACGGGAAGAAGCGATTTGCGCTTGCGCAGGAACAGGGTGAGGGTCGTGGCACTGGCCAGGATGTCGGCGATGGGCTCGGCGGCGAAAATGCCGAACACGCTGCCGGTGATCCGGGGCAGGAGCAGCGCCAGGGGGACCAGCAGGATCACCTTGCGCAGGAGGGCCAGAAAGAGGCTGGTACGGGCCTGCCCCAGCGACATAAAGGTGATCTGACAGGCCATCTGTGCCCCAAAGGCCCAGATCCCGCCGAAGAATAAGGGCATGACCTGGGAGACCAGCTGGATCGTCTCCTCCTGAGGCGTGAAGATACGGGCCAGAAGGCCGGGAAACAGGATCACGGCGAGAAAGGCGGAGCAGGTGGCGGTGAGGGTGACGGTGAGCAGGCGCTGGAAGGTGCGGCGGACTCGGGCATAATTTCCGGCGCCGTAGTTGTAGCTCATAATGGGCTGGGTCCCCTGGGTGATGCCCTGGACAGGCATGACGATCATCTGCATGACCGACTGCATGATGGTGAGAGCGCCCACATACAGGTCGCCCCCGTAGGTCTGAAGGCTGGTGTTGAGCACCACGGTGACCAGGCTCTCAGTGGACTGCATGATGAAGGGGGCCACGCCCAGGGAGGCGATGCGGCCAATGACCCGGGCGCTGGGACGGAGGTTGCTCCGGCGGATGCGCAGGCCGCTGTGACGGCTGCACAGGAATCCAAAGACCCAGCAGGCGCTCACCGCCTGAGACAGGATGGTAGCCAGGGCCGCGCCCTGTACGCCCCAATCCAGAAGGAAAATAAAGATGGGATCCAGCACGATGTTCAGTATCGCGCCGATCAGCACGCTGAGCATAGCCACCAGCGCTTTTCCTTGGGCGCTGATGAAGCTGTTCAGCCCCAGGGCCAGCTGGACGAATATCGTCCCCAACAGATAGATGCGGATATAGTCCACCGCGTAGCCAATGGTGGCATCCGAGGCGCCGAAGGCGTACAAAATAGGTTCTTTGTACATGCTGAAGCCCACTGTCAGCAGCAGGGAGGCCGCCAGCAGGAGGACCAGGGAATTGCCCAGGATCCGCTCGGCCTCGTCCCTTCGCCCGGCACCCAGCTGGATGGAGGCCAGGGGCGCGCCGCCCTGTCCGGCAAAGGCGGCGAAGGCGGACACCAGAGTGATGATAGGAAATGTAACGCCCACGCCGGTGAGGGCGGTGCTGCCCACCTCCGGGATGTGTCCAATGTAGATGCGGTCCACGATGTTATACAGCATATTGATGAGTTGGGCCGCCACCGTGGGTACGGCCAGCTTCAGCATGAGCCGTCCGATGGGCGCGGTGGCAAGCTGCTCTTCATTTTTATGGGTCTGCGCCAAAAAACTCACTCCTTGCCTGAAATATAGTTCAGTATAGCACGATTTTTTGAAATAGGAAGGGGAAAAGCCGGAACGGGGAAAATGACAAAAAAGACGCCGTATCCAGGCACGATACTGTTTAATTTTTTGTTAAAGGATCTGAAATCCCTTGCAAGCGCCTCCTAAATATGAAATAATAAAGCCATCCGAACCTGAAGCGTATCGAAGGAGGCAATCGAATGAAACGGAAAAAGTCATTTTCCCAGGAAGAACTGCGTTACTTAAAGCTTCTGGCCCAGCAGTATCCCACGGTACAGGCCGCCAGCAGTGAGATCATCAATCTTCAGGCCATTCTGAACCTGCCCAAGGGCACAGAGCACTTCATCTCTGACGTACACGGGGAGTATGAGGCATTTCTCCACATTTTGAACTCCTGCTCCGGCGTCATCAAGGAAAAGGTGGACGACCTGTTTGCCGCCACCATCTCCCGGTCGGACCGGGATGAGCTGTGTACCCTGATCTACTACCCGGAGGAGAAGCTGGAACAGCTCCACCAGCTGCTGCCGGACATGGACGAGTGGTACCGGATCACCCTGCACCGGCTCATCGAGATCTGCCGCTGGGTGTCCTCCAAGTATACCCGCTCCAAGGTGCGTAAGGCTCTGCCCAAGGATTACGCCTATATCATCGACGAGCTGCTCCATACCCACTATGATGAGGCGGACAAGCGGGACTACTATGAGAATATCATCAACACCATCATCGACCTGGGACAGGCGGACCGGTTCATTGAGGCGGTCTCCCTGGTGATCAAGCGCATGGCGGTGGACCATATGCACATCGTGGGAGACATCTTTGACCGCGGGCCCCGGGCGGACATCATCATGGACTCCCTGTTGGAGTACCACAGTGTGGACATCCAGTGGGGCAACCACGACATCCTGTGGATGGGGGCGGCCTGCGGCTCCCGCACCCTGGTGGCCACGGTGCTGGCCAATTCCATCCATTACAACAACCTGGAGGTCATCGAGACGGGATACGGCATCTCCCTGCGCCCCCTGTCTGTGTTTGCCAACGAGGAATACCGGGACTGCGATGTCCACCGCTTTGCGGTCAAGCTCACCGGGCCGGACGCCGACCAGTACAGCGAGAAGGATAAGCTGCTCTCCGCCCGGATGCACAAGGCCATCACCATCATCCTGTTCAAGCTGGAGGGACAGAAGCTGCTCCGCCACCCGGAGTACGACATGGCCGACCGGCTGCTGCTGGACAAGATCGACTATGAGAACCGCTGCATCACCATCGGGGACGTCACCTATCCCCTGGAGGACACCGACTTCCCCACCGTGGATCCCAAGGACCCCTATACCCTCACGCTGGAGGAGGAGAGCGTGATCGACCAGCTCACCGCCTCCTTCCAGCGCAGTGAGAAGTTGCAAAAGCACGTCCGCTTCCTGTACTCCAAGGGCAGCCTCTATAAGGTTTTCAACGGCAATCTGCTGTTCCACGGCTGCGTTCCCATGACGGAGGATGGGCAGCTGCTCACCTTCACCCTGGGCGGCAAGGCGCGCAGCGGAAAGGAGTTTTTTGACTTTGCAGACACCGCCGCGCGGCAGGCCTATTACCACAAGCCCGGCTCGCCGGAGCGGCAGCAGGGGATGGACTTCCTCTGGTTCCTGTGGGCTGGACGGAACAGTCCCATCTTTGGCCGAAACCGCATGACTACCTTTGAGCGTCGGCTCATCAAGGACGAGTCCGCCTGGACGGAGCCGAAAAACGCCTATTACACCTACTATCAGGACCCCGCGGTGTGCGACGACCTGCTGAAGGAGTTCGGTCTGGAGGGTCCACACTGCCATATCATCAACGGGCACATCCCGGTGAAGTCCAAGAAGGGGGAGAGCCCCATCAAGGGGGGCGGCAAGCTGCTGGTCATCGACGGCGGCTTCTGCAAGGCCTATCAGCCCACCACCGGCATTGCGGGCTACACCCTGATCTACAACTCCTGGGTGCTGCGGCTGGTCTCTCACCAGCCCTTCTGCGGCCAAAAGACCGCCATCGAGGAGAATATCGACATTGCCAGCAGCTCCGAGGTATTTGAGCGCATGGAGGCCCGGATCAAGATTGCCCAGACGGACGTGGGCAAGAAGCTCCAGGCCCAGGCCGACGCCCTGCGGGACCTGCTGGAGGCCTACCGGGCCGGCGCGGTGCTGGAGGACCACCGGGAATAAAATGGATTTTGAAGCGGCGGACAAGTGATCCCGACGGAGAGCAAAGCCCCGACCACGCGCCTTCGGCGCGTGGTCGGGCTGTTCGCTTTGAAGGCAAAATGAAGAAAACCACGACATTCGTCGTGGTTTTCTTTCTGGTGGAGACAACAGAACTCGAATCTGTGACCTTCCGCGTGTGAGGCGGACGCTCTACCGGCTGAGCTATGCCTCCATATAGGAGAAACGGCAGTGAAGAAGTGGTGACCCGGACGGGACTCGAACCCGTGTTGCCGCCGTGAAAGGGCGGAGTCTTAACCGCTTGACCACCGGGCCGTTCTATATGGGAACGGACGCGTAGTCCGAACTTTAGTAAAATGGTAGCGGCACCTGGATTCGAACCGGGGACACTGCGGGTATGAACCGCATGCTCTAGCCACCTGAGCTATGCCGCCTTGTTGGCCTGTCCTCTCGAACAGGGCAAGGATGAGTATACAGGATGACAAGGAAAATGTCAACACTTTTTCTGAAAAAAATCAAAAAATTTTCCCGGCCTCCGGAACGGGCCGGAGACCGGGGGGCATCAGTCCTGGTGGCTGAAGTTTTTCCGGTGGCTGATCATGATGTCGGCGAAGAGCTGTCCGGTGGTGGGGGGGGTGTAGGTAATGGCGTTGGCTCCGGCCTCAATGGTGCGGAGGATGTCCTCCTCCCTGGGACCGCCGGTGGCGATGATGGGGACGGTAGGGAACTCGGCCCGGATCTTGGTCACTATCTCCGGGGTCCTGGACGCGCCGGAGACATTGAGAATGTCCGCCCCGGCGGCCAGCCGTCCGGCGATGTCCATATCGCCGGAGACGATGGTAGTGACCACCGGGATGTCCACCACCGCCTTCATTTTGGCAATGGTCTCGTTGGAGATGGGGGCGTTGACCACCACACCGGAGGCGCCCTGGTGCTCAGAAAACTCTGCCAGGCGGACGGAGCGGTCCCCGTTGGTCATGCCGCCGCCCACGCCCACAAAGACCGGCACCTCAGACACGCTGATGATGGCCTGGGTGATGGAGGGCTGGGGGGTGAAGGGGTAGACCGCAATGATGGCGTCGGCATTGACGTTTTTGATGATGGCCACATCGGTGGAAAAGACCAGGGATTTGATCCGCCGGCCGAAGATCCGGATCCCACCGCACTCAGAGATGCACTTGGGGACGGTGAGCAGGTGGCTCCGCAGAGTGCCGCTGTACTCCGGGGTAAATTTTGTTTTCATGGGATGGATCCCTCCTTTGGGCGTTGCGCATGAAGGCCGCCGGCCCCTGCCGGCGCATCCAGCACAGCTATTATACTACGTTTTTCTGCCCTTGGATAGCGGACAAGAAAAATTTTTATCCCCAGCAACCGGACGGACGGTGGAAAACTGCCGCCCCCCGGCGTGGACCGGAGAGCGGCAGTTGGAAGAGATCATTTGAAGTATTCGGCGCCGGACTCGAAGAGAGGCTGGTGCTTGTTGCCGGGGATGTTGACGCCCACATACTGGCCGCGGCGCTCCAGATGGCCCATCTTGCCCATCACCCGGCCGTCGGGGGAGAAGATGCCCTCGATGGCGGCGATGGATCCGTTGGGGTTGAAGGCGATGTCCATGGTGGGCTGACCGGCGGCGTCCACATACTGGGTGGCGACCTGGCCGTTGGCGATCAGGGACTCCAGGGCGGCCTTGGGGGCCACGAAGCGGCCCTCGCCGTGGGAGATGGGGATGGTGTGCAGGTCGCCCACCTGGCTCTTGAGCATCCAGGGAGAGTTCACGCTGGCTACACGGGTGGTCACATAGCTGGACTGGTGGCGACCGATGAGGTTATAGGTCAGGGTGGGGCAGGTCTCGTCCATATCCCGGATCTCACCATAGGGGACCAGGCCCAGCTTCACCAGGGCCTGGAAGCCGTTGCAGATGCCCAGCATCAGGCCGTCCCGGTGCTTCAGCAGGTCCATGATGGCGTCCGCCAGGGCGGGGGAGCGGAGGAAGGAGGCGATGAACTTGCCGGAGCCCTCGGGCTCGTCGCCGCCGGAGAAGCCGCCGGGGATGACCACCATCTGGGCCGAGCGGATGGCGCGCTCCAGGGCCTGGGCGGACTGGGTGAGGAAATCGGTGGTCAGGTTGCGCACCACCACGATCTCCGGGTCGATGCCCGCACGGATGCAGGCCCGGGCGGTGTCATACTCACAGTTGGTGCCGGGGAACACGGGGATGACCGCCTTGGGATGGGCCGCCTTGTGCTTGCAGACGGCGATGGAGCGCTTGTCCCAGGAGATGGGGGCCACGGTTTCGGCAGTGCCCGCCTTGGTGGGGTAGACGGGCTCCAGGACGGCGTCGTTCAGGGTCAGCAGCTCGTCAATAGAAACGGCCTCGCCGGGCAGGGCGATCATGGGGACCTCGGTGGTCTCGCCAATGCGGCGGGCATGGGGCAGGTTGACGTCCTCGGCCAGCTCGGCCACGATGCCGCCCACCTGGGAAAGATACCAGCTGACGTCCTCCATACCGGCCTGGAAGCCGATCCGGTTGCCGAAGGACATCTTCATCACGGCCTCGGCCAGGCTGTTCTCCACAGCCCAGGCGGCCTTTACCTTCCCGGCCTGGCACAGGGCGTGGAACTGCTCCCAGGAGGACTTGCAGGTCTCCGTATCGCCGGAACCGAAGAGGTAAACGGAATGGCCCGCGGACTTGAACTCGGGGGAGAGGACCTCTTCTGCCTTCACGGGGGCGATGGCGAAGGAAATGAGGGTGGGGGGCACGTCCTTGTCCAGGAAGGAGCCGGACATGGAATCCTTGCCGCCGATGGCGGCCGCCCCCAGCTCCAGCTGGGCGTCCAGAGCGCCCAGCAGGGCGGAGAAGGGCTTGCCCCAGCGCTGAGGCTCGTCCCGCAGCTTCTCAAAGAACTCCTGAAGGGTCAAGTAGGCCTTTTTATAATCGGCGCCGGCGGCCACAATCTTGGCCACGGAGGTATAGACGGCGTCGTGGGCCCCCTGGTAGGGATCGGCGGACAGGGCCTCCGGGTCACAACCCCAGGACATGACGCTGGCCTGGTCAGTCTCCTGGCCGGGCAGGACGGGGAACAGGGCGGCCATGGCCTGGGCGGGGGTGCGCTGAGTCTTTCCGCCGAAGGGCATCAGGACGCTGCCCGCCCCGATGGAGCCGTCAAACCGCTCGGTCAGTCCCCGGCGGCTGGCGCACTTCAGGCTGGAGGCCATCTCCCGCAGGGAGGCGGGGGCCTGCGCAGTTGCTCCCTTGGACTGGGAGACCGAGACGCCGGCGTGCTTCACCGCGCCGTTGGTGTTCAAAAATTCACGGGAGAGGTCGGCCACGGTCTGGCCCTTCCAGTGCATGACCATCCGGGGACTCTCGGTGACCACGGCCACCTGATAGGCCTCCAGGTTCTCCGCCTCAGCGGCGGCGATGAACCTGGCTGCGTCCTCCGGGGCGACGACCACGGCCATGCGCTCCTGGCTCTCGGAGATGGCAAGCTCCGTGCCGTCCAGGCCCTCGTACTTCTTGCGTACTGCGTCCAGCTGGATCTCCAGGCCGTCGGCCAGCTCGCCGATGGCCACGGACACGCCGCCGGCGCCGAAGTCGTTGCACCGCTTGATGAGGCGGGTGATCTCTCCGTTCCGAAACAGACGCTGGATCTTCCGCTCCTCGGGGGCGTTGCCCTTCTGGACCTCGGAGGCCATGGTGGTCAGGGACTTCTTGTTGTGGCTCTTTGAGGAGCCGGTGGCGCCGCCGATGCCGTCCCGGCCGGTGCGGCCGCCCAGCAGGATGACCACGTCTCCGGGGGCGGGGCGCTCCCGGCGGACGTTCTCCGCGGGAGCAGCGCCAACCACAGCGCCGCACTCCAGGCGCTTGGCGATGTAGCCCTCGTGGTACACCTCGGCCACATGGCCGGTAGCCAGGCCGATCTGGTTGCCATAGGAGGAATAGCCCGCCGCCGCGGTCTGGGCCAGCTTCCGCTGGGGCAGCTTGCCCTCCAGGGTCTGGTCAAAGGGTACCCGGGGGTCGCCGCCGCCGGTGAAGCGCATGGCCTGGTGGACATACACGCGCCCGGAGAGGGGATCCCGGATGCAGCCGCCGATGCAGGTGGCCGCACCGCCGAAGGGCTCGATCTCGGTGGGGTGGTTGTGGGTCTCGTTCTTGAACATGAGCAGCCAGTCCTGCTCCTTGCCGTCCACCACGGCGGGGACCTTGATGGAGCAGGCGTTGATCTCCTCGCTCTCATCCAGCTCGGGGAGCAGGCCCCGCTTTTTCAGCGTCTTGGTGCCGATGGTGGCGATGTCCATCAGGGTCTGGGGCCGCTTGGCGGCCTTCTCCTCCCCATAGACCTCCACACGGGCGTCCAGATACCGCTGATAGGCGGCCTTGACCGCGGGGGCGCCGATGTCCACCGCGTCCAGATGGGTGGAGAAGGTGGTGTGGCGGCAGTGGTCGGACCAGTAGGTGTCCACCACCCGCACCTCGGTAATGGTGGGGTCCCGCTTCTCCTCGTCCCGGAAGTAGGTCTGGAGGAATTTCAGGTCATCCAGATCCATCGCCAGGCCCAGCTCAGACAGAAGATGGGCCAGCCCCTTCTCGTCCAGGGCGGTGAAGCCCTCCACCACAGCCACGCGGTCGGGGGCGGCGTGCTCCCGGACCAGAGTGGCGGGCTTGTCTACAGAGGCCTCGCGGCTCTCCACCGGGTTGATAAGGTACTTGCGGATCTTCTCCAGTTCGTTCTGGGACAGCTGGCCGCCCAGGAGGTAGACCTTGGCGTAGGCGATGAGGGGGCGGTCCACGCCGGACTGGAGCTGGATGCACTGGGCGCAGGAGTCGGCCCGCTGGTCGAACTGGCCGGGGAGGGCCTCCACCGCCAGAACGCTGTGGACCGTGTCGGGAGCGGGATAGGTCTCGTCCCAGATGTCGTCCACCTGGGGCTCGGAAAACACCACCGTCTTGGCCGCCTGATAGACCGCGGGATCGATGTGGTCCGCGTCATAGCGGTTCAGGATCCGGACGGACTCCAGGGACTCCACCCCCAGCTGCTCCCGCAGCTGACGGCACAGGCCCTGGGCCTCTACGTCAAAGCCGGGCTTCTTTTCTGAGTAGCATCGAAAAACGCTCATAACCATTCCTCCACGTTTTTTCTGTTGATTCCCGGATACGCGCTGCGGAGGCCGGAGTCGGTGCAGAAGGTCCGCTCCGCCCCGCGGGATGGCCGGGATCTTTTCTTATGGAACTGTCCAGTGGGACAGGTCATAAAAGACGTTGTACTGGGTCGGATTTAGCTGGTCCAGCCGCCCGTACTGGGTGAGGACCGAGCCGTTTTTGAAGCAGATGGGTGCGATGGGCGCCTGCTGGCAGAGATAGCGGTACAGAGAGGCGGCGGCGGACTGCCGAAGCTCCCCCTCCGCGGTGCGGAAGGCGGAGAGCAGGCCGGAGATGACGCTGTCCTCCCAGCCGCCGTAGTTCAGCGCGCCGCCGGGCGCGATGAGGGCGGAGAGGTCGAAGTCCGGGGTGAGATAGACTTCCCCCAGATACAGGTCGAAGTCTCGGGCGGCCAAGGCGGCGGTGTATTCCTCCCAGGGGAGGCGCTCCACCGTGACCCGGAGCCCGGCCTCCTGGAGCTGCCGGGCGATCTCATTGGCGGCCGCGCTTTTGGCGGTATTTTCAATATTCACCAGCAGTGTCAGGGAGCGCCCCTTCAGGTCCAGATCTGTGAGGATGGACGGGTCGTAGGACAGCCGCTTGGCCAGCTCCTCATTGTAAAGGAGAGAGACGGGGTGGACCGGGATGGCCGCCGCCGCCGCGTGCCGGGCGAAGATAGTCTCCGCCAGGGAATCCCGGTCGATGGCCCGGGCCACGGCCCGGCGGACCTCCGGGTCCCGGCACAGCCCCTGGGAGGCGTTGAAGCCCAGATAGAGCAGGTCGGTAGAGGGGTAGTCCCAGACCTGATAGCTGCCGGAGGAGCCCAGCTCACTGTTTCCGGTCAGATCCACATCGATCAGGCTGACCTCTCCGGAATTGAAGGCGGAGACCAGCTCGTCCGATTTGGTGAGCGAAGCCAGGCGGATCTCCTGGACCGGGAGGGAGCCGGAGCCCTGCCACCAGTCGGAGCGGGCGGTGAGGCTGAGGCTTCCACCGCTGTCGGTGAGCAGATAGGGGCCGGTGCCAAGCGGGCGCGCCCCGGTCCCCAGAGCAATGGGGATGTCCAGCAGAAGGGGGAGGGAACTGTTAGGCTGGCTGAGGGTGAGGACCACCTGTCCCTCACCGCCCCGGATGGACTGGACGCCGGACAGGCGGCCGGCGTACCGGGAGGCGGGATCCAGCGCCGTCTGGAGGGCCTGGGCCGCCGTCTCCCCGGTGAGGGGAGTGCCGTCGGAGAAGGTAACTCCGGACCGGAGGGTGAAGGTCCAGGTGAGCCGGTCCTCGCTGACCGTGTAGCCCTCACACAGCAGGGGGACGGCCTGGAACTGGCTGTCCACAGCGAAGAGCCCCTCGTACAGCAGAGGGGCCAGGGTGAGATTGGCCTTGTTCCCGGAGAGGACAGGGTGAAAGCTGGCTGTGGGATAGGCGGCCAGGGTGAGGGGGGCGGCAAACTCCTCCGGAGCGGGGGAGCCGCCAACGGAGTGGTCCTCCGCTGGGGGGGAGGATGCGGAAGAGGAGGAGGCGGCTCCGCCTTCTGAGCCGCAGGCGGACAGCAGAAGAGAGAAGGCGAGAAAGAGAATGAAAATTTGTCGTCTCATGGGCACCTCAGCGGATCTGGATCACAGAGGCCAGGCTGCCCCGGTGGGAGCCCAGCCGGCGGTGGGACCAGAAAGCGGCGCTGTCGCAGGCGGTGCAGTCCGAACAGACCGCGATACGGTGGGGAGACAGGCCGGCCTGGAGCAGCCACCGGCGGTTGGCGCCCTTCAGGTCCACATGGTATTGGTCCGTGCCGGGAACCGGGTGGATGAACGCCTCCGCGGCGCCCCCCAGACCGGCCCGCAGCCCGGCGGGGACATCCCCGTGGGTCTCAAAGCAGCACAGGGAGATGCCCGGCCCGATGGCCGCCATCAGGTCGCCCGGGCGGCAGCCGAAGTTCCGGATCATGGCCTCCGCGGCCCGGGCGGCGATGCCCAGGGCGGTGCCCCGCCATCCGGCGTGGACTGCCGCGGCCACCTTCTTCCTGGGGTCGCACAGCAGCACCGGGATACAGTCGGAGGAAAAGACGGTCAGACACAGGCCGGGGGTCCGGGTGATCAGGCCGTCGGCCTCTACAGTACCGGGCGCGCCCGGGGAGGGGAGCACATCGGCCCGGGTGACCGGGCGGACCAGATCCCCGTGGACCTGATGATTTTTCACCAGAGCGTCCGCGTCTGTCCCCACAGCGCCGCAGAAGCGGCGGAAATTCTCCGCCACACGCTCCGGCTGGTCGCCGCAGGAGGCCCCAAGGTTCAGCGAGTCCCACGGCGGGGGGGAGACGCCCCCCACCCGGGTGGAAAAGCCGTTTGGAAAGCCGGCCTTCTCCATGGCGGCGCAGGAATCAAAAAGGACGCCATGGCGCTCATACCGCGTGATCTCCATGGACGTCCCTCCTTTGTACCGGATCGGTGTGATTGTGGTGATGTGGTGATATTTTATTGTATCCCAAAATCCTGCGGCTGGCAACCCGTAACAAGGGAGAAATGCAGGGAGCTTTTACAAAAAGTTAAGGCGTTTGTTCCAAATGGCAGGGGGAGTGGAAGGGGGTGCGGACCAGTTCCGCGACCGTCTCCACATGGGCGGTTCGTGGGAACAGGTCTACCCCCTGGGCGCGGACCGTCCGGTAGCCCAGCTCCGCCAGGCGCTTCACGTCCCGGGCCAGGGTGGCGGGGTCACAGGAGACGTAGACGATGCGCTCCGGGGCCATCCCGGCCAGGATGGCGGGCACCTCCGGGGCCAGGCCCTTCCGGGGCGGGTCCACACAGATCACCTGGGGGCGGATGCCCTCCCGGGCCAGCTGGGCGGCGGTCTGTCCCGCGTCACCGCAGAGGAAGCGGACGTTGTCCACGCCGTTCCGGGCGGCGTTGGCCCTGGCGTCCTCAATGGCCTGGGGGACGATCTCCGCGCCGATGACCTGGGCGGCCCGCTGGGCCAGCGCCAGGGAGATCGTGCCGATGCCGCAGTAGAGGTCCAGGACGGTCTCCGTTCCGGTGAGCCCGGCGAAGTCCAGAGCCTGAGCGTACAGGCGTTCAGTCTGGGCCCGGTTGATCTGGAAGAAGGAGGGGACAGACAGGCGGAAGGTCATGCCGCACAGGGTCTCCTCCAGAAAATCCCGCCCCCAGAGGGTGTGGTAGTCCGGCCCCAGGATCACATTGGTGTCCCGGGTGTTTTGGTTGAGCACCACCCCGGCCAGCGCGGGGACAGCCTGGCGCAGCCGCCGGACCAGCTCCTGGGTATGGGGGAGGGAGCTTCCATTGGCCACCACACAGCACAGGGCCTCCCCGGCCCGGTTGGTGCGGACGTACAGGTGGCGGATCAGGCCGGAGCGGGACGTCTCCTCGTAGGGAGGGACGTGGAAGTCCTCCATCCACCCCAGAAAGGCCAGACGCAGGGCGGTGACGGTCTCCGGCTGGAGGAGGCAGTCGGCCACATCCAGTACGTCGTGGCTTCTGGGGCGGTAGTAGCCCACCGCAGGGCCCCGGCGGCCAGGCGCCACGGGGAACTGCACCTTGTTGCGGTAGCGGTCGGGCGACTCCGCGCCCAGCAGCGGGGGCAGGTCCAGCCGGACCCCGCCCACCCGCTCCAGGGCGTCGGCGATGCGCTGGCCCTTGGCCCGCAGCTCCTCGGCATAGGTGAGGTGCCGGAACTGACAGCCGCCGCACCGGCCAAACAGAGGACAGTCTGCCTGGGCACGCTCCGGGGAGGACTCCAGCAGCTCCACCCCCCGGCCCCAGGCCATGTTGGGGCGCACCTTCTCCAGACGGACCCGCCAGAGCTCCCCCTGGGCGGTGAAGGGGACAAAGACCACCCGGCCCTCCAGCCGGGCCACCCCCATTCCCTCCGCCGTATATCCCTCAATGCGGAGGGGGTGGACCGCGTTTTTCTTCCATTCTGTCATTGTCTGCTCCTCCATGGGCGGTGTCCCCTGTGCTGCCTCGGAGTGGAGCGGGCGGGGACAGCCGCTGCCTGCGTGTTTTTGTGACCTCTATCATACCATGCTTGGCGAATGACGTAAAGAGAAAACGGCACGGGTGCGGGTCAGGAAAAGAAACTCAGCTGGCGGTCTCCATAGTTCCGGGTGGCGGCGGAAATAATACGGGGCATCTGGTACAAAAGGCCCCGGTCCTGACAGCGGCGGGTAAAGACCTCCCACAGCTGGCGTGCCCGGGGACTGGGACACTGGTACCGGTTGCCGTACCGGGCCAGATACCGTCGTGAGAGGTTTTGATCGGGAAAAGCCAGGTCCAGCTGCCGCAGGAAGTGCTCCCGCTGTCCCTGGCGCATGGTCACCCCGAAGCCGGGATAGACGAACCGGGCCCCTGCGTCCGCCGCCCGGTCCACCACCTCCAGGACCTGCTCCGGCCGGTCCTCCAGAAAGGGGAGCACGGGCATCAGCAGCACGCCGCAGAAGATCCCCGCCCGGGCCAGGCCCTCCACCGCCCTCAGACGCCGGGATGGGGAGGGGGCGCGGGGCTCCACCTTGGAGGCCAGTTCCTCGTCTGCCGTGGTGACGGTGACCTTGCAGATGACGGGGGAGTGCGCCTGAATGGACTGGTACAGGTCGGCGTCACGCAGGATCAGGTCGCTCTTGGTGGCGGCGGCCACGCCGCAGTCATAGGCGTCGATGAGCTCCAGGGCGTGGCGGGTGAGGAGCAGTTCCTTCTCAAAGGGGTTGTAGGGATCGCTCATGGAGCCCATGCTGATGAAGGCCGGGCGGACTTTCCGGGCCAGCTCGTCCCGGAGCAGGGGCAGCGCGTCCGCCTTGGCGGTCACCCGGTCAAAGTCCGGGATGTGGTAGCAGTCGCTGCGGCTGTCGCAGTAGAGACAGCCGTGGCAGCAGCCCCGGTACAGGTTCATGGTGTGGTCGGTGCCGAACCAGGCAGTAGACTTGGTCCGAATCAGAATGTACTTGGCGGGGATATATTCCATGGCGCTCCCTCCCGGCTCCTGTTCTTGTCCCTATCCTATCAGGGATGGCGAAGACTGTCAACAAAAAATAGAACGGACGTTTGACTTTTCGTGCGGGAGGCGGTATAATGTTGGCGGAAGGAGCCTCCTCAGACAGGAGGACGGAGCTCCGGGAACGGGAGAGGAGGAGGACCATGGAGCGGATCATTTTTCACTGCGATCTGAATAGCTTTTACGCCTCGGTGGAGCTGCTGGACCATCCGGAGCTGCGCCATCTTCCCGTGGCGGTGTGCGGCGACCCGGAGAGCCGCCATGGCATCATCCTGGCCAAAAATGAGCCGGCCAAGAAGTTCCGGGTCCAGACGGCGGAGACCATTTGGCAGGCCAAACGGAAGTGCCCCGACCTGGTGCTCCTTCCCGCCCACCACCGGGTGTACCGGGAGTTTTCCAGGCGGATCAACCGGATGTACCAGGACTACACCGATTTGGTGGAGCCCTTCGGCATCGATGAAAGCTGGCTGGATGTGTCCGGCACCCTCCACCTGTTCGGAGGAGATCCCACGGCTCTGGCCGATGAGATCCGCCGCCGGATGCGCCAGGAGTTCGGTCTGACCATCTCGGTGGGAGTCTCCTTTAATAAAGTGTTTGCCAAGCTGGGCAGCGACTATAAAAAGCCGGATGCCACCACCTGCATCACCCGGGAGAATTTCCGGCAGATGGTCTGGCCCCTGCCGGTGGGAGATCTGCTGTATGTGGGCCGTGCGGCGGCGGAGACCATGAAAAAATTCGGCGTCCGCACCATTGGGGACCTGGCCCGCTTTGACCGGGAGAGCCTGTTCCACTTGCTGGGCCGGCACGGAGCGCAGCTCCACGACTATGCCAACGGCCTGGACCGGGCCCCGGTGGCTCCGGCGGGGCAGTATACCCCGCCCAAGTCGGTGGGCAGCGGGAACACCTTCGCCTGGAACCTGACAGGCCGGGAGGAGTTCCAGGCCGGGGTGGGGATGCTGGCCGGACAGGTGGCCGCCCGTCTGCGGCGGCACCGGATGAAGTGTACCGGGGTGGCCCTCCAGATCCGGGACCCGGACTTCCGGGATCTAAGCCGCCAGAAACGGCTGGAGGTCCCCACCTGCCTGGGCCGGGAGATCGCCCGGGCGGCAATGGAGCTGGCGGAGGGCTGCTGGACCATGGAGCGGCCGGTGCGGGCCCTGACGGTCACCGCCATTGCCCTCATCCCGGAGGAGGAAGCGTCCGTTCAGCAGACGCTGTTCAGCGGCGGGGGAGAGGAGAAACGGGCGCGTCTGGAGCGTCTGGCCCGGACCACGGACGCCATCCGGGCCAAATACGGACCGGGGGCCATCGGGATGGCCTCTGAGCCACGGGACGCCGCCCGGGAGCGGCACGCGCCTCCTCCCTCTGGGGCGGGGCGCGGGGAGGATTGACACAGGCGTCCCCGCGCCCTGGGCTATCCGGCCGGGGCGGCGCATACAGTGGGCATGAGGTGAAGCTTCATGTCTGCTTCTTTTTTCACATTTTTCGCCCTGATGGTGGAAAACCCGGCTCTGACAGTCTCTGTGCTCCTCACTCTGGCGGTGCTGGTGGTGAACGGCTGGACGGACGCCCCCAACGCCATCGCCGGGGCGGTGGTCACCGGGGCCCTGTCCTTCCGGAGGGCGGTGGCCCTGGCGGCGGTGTGCAATTTTCTGGGGGTGCTGTGCGTCACAGCGGTGTACCCATCGGTGGTGGAGACCATTTATTCCATCGCCGCCTTCGGTGGTGGGCCCAGGGCGGCCTCCCTGGCCCTGTGCGCCGCAATGGGAGCGGTGGTCCTGTGGGCGGCGGCGGCCTGGTGGTGGGGAATCCCCACCAGCGAAAGCCACGCCCTGGCGGCGGGACTGTCCGGGGCGGCGTTGGCCCTGGAGGGGAGCCTTGGCTGCATCCGCTGGCAGCGGTGGGGTGCGGTGCTGCTGGGGCTGGTCCTGTCTGTGGCCGCCGGGCTTTGGGCGGGGCGGCAGACGGAGCGGCTGACCCGGCGCTGGCCCCTGTCCCCCAAGCTGTTCCGCCTGTGTCAGATCCCGGGGGCGGCGGGGACCGCGTTTTTTCACGGGGCCCAGGATGGACAGAAGTTCATCGGTGTGTTCCTCCTGGGGTCGGCCCTGGCCCAGGGGAGGCAGGAGACGCAGATCCTCCGGGTCCCCCTCTGGCTGATGGTGCTGTGCGCCGCCGCCATGGCGGCGGGGACCGCCCTGGGGGGACGGCGGATCATTGACACCGTGTGCCGGGAGATGGTCTCCCTGGGGCCGCGGGAGGGTTTTTCGGCCGATTTGGCGGGCATCCTGTGCCTGCTGGCGGCCACCCTGCTGGGCCTTCCGGTCTCCACCACCCACACCAGGACGGCGGCGCTGCTGGGGGTTGGGGCAGCAGGGCCGCGGGGCGTGGACCGGCGGGTGGTCCGGTCTGTCCTGCTGGCCTGGCTGGCCACCTTCCCGGGGTGTATGGCCCTGGGCTATGTCCTGGCGAGGGCCGCGCTGGCCCGATGGAGCTGAGGCGTCGGGGGACCGCCGTTTTTCCCCAAAGGGGTGCGGACTTCCCTTGACACGACTGCCCGGGTGTTATACTATATGACACAAGATTCTGATTCTCAGGAGGTCCGCCTTATGCGCTCTGACGTTGTGAAAAAAGGGGCTCCCGCCGCCCCAAACCGCTCTCTGCTCTATGCCCTGGGCTACACCCGGGAGGAGCTGGAGCGCCCCCTCATCGGCGTAGTCTGCTCTTATAATGAGATTGTCCCCGGCCACATGAACCTGGATAAGATCGCCGAGGCCGTCAAGGCCGGTGTTCGGGCCGCCGGCGGCACCCCCGTGGAGTTCCCCGCCATCGCCGTGTGTGACGGGATTGCCATGGGCCATGTGGGCATGAAATACTCCCTGGTCACCCGGGACCTGATTGCCGACTCCACCGAGGCCATGGCGATGGCCCACCAGTTTGACGGCCTGGTGATGATCCCAAACTGTGACAAGAACGTGCCCGGCCTGCTCATGGCCGCCGCCCGGGTGAACATCCCCACCATCTTTGTCTCCGGTGGACCTATGCTGGCCGGTACGATGAATGACGGCCGCCGCACCTGCCTGTCCCATATGTTTGAGGCTGTGGGCGCCTATTACGCGGGCAAGCTGGACGAGGAGGGGCTGGAGGAGTACGAGAACAACGCCTGCCCCACCTGCGGCTCCTGCTCCGGGATGTACACCGCCAACTCCATGAACTGCCTGACTGAGGCCATCGGAATGGGCCTGCGGGGGAACGGGACCATCCCCGCCGTCTGGTCCGCCCGGCTGCGCCTGGCCAAGCACGCCGGGATGCAGATCATGGACCTGGTGGAAAAGAATATCCGGCCCCGGGACATTATGACCGAGGCAGCTTTCCACAATGCCGAGACGGTGGATATGGCCCTGGGCTGCTCCACCAACACCATGCTCCACCTGCCCGCCATCGCCCACGAGTGCGGCATCGAGCTGTCCTTCGACATGGCCAACGAGATCAGCGCCAGGACTCCCAACCTGTGCCACCTGGCCCCCGCCGGGGACACCTACATGGAGGACCTGGAGCGGGCCGGCGGCGTGTACGCCGTGATGGCGGAGCTGGCGCAGGCCGGGCTGCTGGACACGGGAACGCTCACCTGCACCGGCAGGACCGTGGCCGAAAATCTGGAGGGCGTGGTCAACCGGAATGAGGAGATCATCCGGCCGCTGGACAACCCCTATTCCAGAACCGGCGGCATCGCTGTCCTGAAGGGCAACCTGGCCCCCGACGGCTGCGTGGTCAAGCAGTCCGCCGTAGCCCCGGAGATGATGGTCCACGAGGGACCCGCCCGGGTGTTCGACAGCGAGGACGACGCCATCCGGGCCATCTATGACGGAAAGATCGTGGCTGGAGATGTGGTGGTCATCCGCTATGAGGGCCCCAAGGGCGGTCCTGGGATGCGGGAGATGCTCAACCCCACCTCTGCCATTGCGGGCATGGGGCTGGATAAGGACGTGGCCCTGATCACCGACGGGCGGTTCTCCGGCGCCACCCGGGGCGCGTCCATCGGACACGTCTCCCCGGAGGCGGCCTCCGGCGGGACCATCGGCCTGGTGGAGGAGGGCGACCTCATCGCCATCGACATTCCCGCCCGCACCATCAACCTGAAGGTGGCGGAGGAGGAGCTGGCCGCCCGACGGGCCAAGTGGGTGTGTCCCGAGCCCAAGATCAAGACAGGCTACCTGGCCCGCTATGCCAAGCTGGTGTCCTCCGCGGACCGGGGCGCTATCCTGGAGTAAAAGGGGCAGGTACAGAAGGGAGAACAGGCCCCGGAGGCGGCATCCGCCGCCCCCGGGGCTGTGAGCGTTTTATGAGCACAGAGGAGGGATAGGTGTGGACAGAGATCTGTGGACGCTGCTGGCCGGTTATCTGCTGCTGGTCAACCTGGCTGGCTTTCTGCTGATGGGCCTGGACAAGAGAAGGGCCAGACGGGGCGCGTGGCGCATCTCAGAAAAAGCCCTGTTCCTGCCGGCGGTGCTGGGCGGGAGCCTGGGCTCCATTGTGGGGATGCGGACCTTCCGCCACAAGACGAAGCACTGGTATTTCCGATACGGGCTGCCCGCCCTGCTGATCGGTCAGCTGGCGCTGGCTGCCCTTCTGGGCTGGTATTTTGCGAAATGAATGGCCTATTTTGTAATATTATAAAATGATATAACAAAATGTACTGCCCCCGCCGGAGAAAAAGGACATACCGGCGGGGGCAGTGTCATATAGATGGGGGGAACAAACGAGTCAGGAGTGTGATACAGCATGAAGCAGACCGGGACGGATGTCAATCGGATGGTCCTCCATGGCCGGGTCGCCCAGCCCCCCGCCCTCTCCCACTGCAACCATGAGGTGGAGTTTTTTACCTTCCCCCTGGCGGTCAGCCGCCTGTCCGGGGTGGCCGATCAGGTGAACGTGGTGGCCTCACGGGCGCTGCTGGAGGGCTGCGGCTGGCTGGAGCGGGGGGAGGAGGTCACGGTCCATGGGGAGGTCCGCACCTTCAACAACCGTTCCGGTGTGGGCAGCAGGCTGATCATCAGCGTGTTTGCCAAGGAGCTGCTTCTGGAGCAGGGGGAGGACGAGAACCGCCTGCTCCTGTCCGGGACACTGTGCAAGCCGCCCAGCCTCCGGTCCACCCCCCTGGGCCGGACGATCTGTGACATGATCCTGGCGGTGAACCGGCGCTATGGCCGGGCGGATTATCTCCCCTGCATCACCTGGGGCAGTCTGGCCCACCAGTGCGGCGGGATGGAGGTGGGGAGCACCCTGTACTTCGAAGGCCGTCTCCAGAGCCGTACTTATACCAAGAACCTGGGGGACCGGACGGAGGAGCGGGTAGCCTTTGAGGTGTCGGTGATGAACCTGGCCGCCAGGGAAGCGCTGGAGCCGGCCGCCTTGTAACGGGGGGACCTGAGGGACGGAGGAGCACAAAAACAGCCCCTGGAAGCCTTTGCTTCCAGGGGCTTGTACGTTCGTTGATCCGATCAGCTCAGATGAAGGCCATAGAAGCCAACCAAAGACAGGGCCATCAGCCCGGCGGTGATCAGGTTGATGGGCAGCCCCTGGAAGCACCGGGGGCAGCTAGTCAAGCTGACCTCCCGCCGCAGACCGGCGAAGCACATCATCGCCACTGTGGCTCCAGCTCCGCCAAAAAGGGCGTATAGGAACGCTCCGCCCGGGCCGTAGCCACGCTGGGCAATGAGCAGCGCCGTGCCCATAGCCGCGCAGTTGGAGGTGACAGAGGACAGGTTTTCATCCATCCGCCGGGACAGCTCCGGGATGCAGGTCCGCAGAAAATACCGCAGGCCGGCCACCACCAGGGGACCTGTCAGGGCGAAGGCCAGCGTTTGGAAATAGCTCAGGGCAAAGTGCCTCAACAGCTGGTTCACCACCCAGGCGGCCAGTGCAGTTATCACCATCACTGACGTCAGGCTGTATCCAGTGCGCCAGGCGTCCAGGGGATCCCGGAACGCCTGGGTCCGGGACCCAATTCCCAGACAGCTGACTAAAATAAAGTTTTCTGACAGCAGGGCCGCCAAAGCGATCCCTGCCAGCTGAACTGCCGTCATATCCGGCTGCCTCCTTTCTGTTGATCCAGGTCAGACCTCGCCATCCACATAGTCCACTTTTCCCTCCGTATCCAGGCTGGCCACAATGGCCAGGGCCTGGTTCACACAGGATGTGACCGCCTCTGATGTGGCGGTTGCCCCGGACACCGCCTCCACTGCGTTGCTGCCGGAGGTGCGGATGGTGCCGGAGCGCCCGGTATACTGACTGAGGTAGCCGCTCTTCAGAGCCTGTGTCCCCACACCCACCGTCTCCCGGTGGTCGGTGACTGCCACGCCGGTGACCTCACCGTTGGTGTTGACGCCCACCACAGCGGTGAGCACGCCTCCGAAGCCGTTGGCCTGGACCTCCACACAGTAGCCCACCAGCCCGCTATCGTTGTAGCCGGCCGTGATGCTCAGTGCGCCAGGCGCGCGGTACGGGGTCTCAGAGCGTACAGTGGCCTGGGGCATGACCTGGGCCAGCAGGGTCTGCTGGGCCGCGGTCTCCGCACGGACGGCGGCGTAGTCCGTTGCCCGATGGACCCCGAACACCATGCCGCAGGTCACGGCAAACACCGCGGCCAGAGCCGCCAGCTGCCGAACAGTGCCCCGCAGCTCGTCCAGATAGCCCTCGCCGGGCATGGTGCCGTCCCCGGCCCGGGCCAGGAATTTCACCTTGGGAGGCACGAAATGGATGGCGGCAGCGCTGGCACGCAGGTGCTCTGCCCAGCCCCGAACCGCTTCAAAGCGGCCCACGCCAAAGCGCCGGGGCAGGGCGGCGCGGTCCAGCAGCCAAACGCAGCAGTTCATGGTGAGAATGGCCCAGCCCACCCCGTCAGGATAGGAGCCGAAGTAGCGCAGCAGCACAGTCAGCACGCCGCAGCCCATCCCGAACAGGGTCTGACCCACCGGTGTGACCGGTGTGGTAGTGTAATCGGAGGCCATGAACACCGCCCCCAGCACCAGACCGCCGCTGCACAGCTGGGCAGTCATCCAGGCCAGCGCCCCCCCATTTCCCCGGGGGAAGAGCAGGGTCAGCAGGGCGACGGTCCCCAGATAGGACAGGGGGATGCGGGGGGAGATCACGCGCCGCCCCACCAGGTACACCCCGCCCAGCAGAAGCATGAACACCGGCGCTCCGCCCATTGCGCCTCCGTGCTGCCCCAGCATCAGCTGGCTCAGGGTCAGGTCGGGCAGCGCTCCGGCGTGGAGCAGGGCCATCGGGGTAGGGGAGGAGACCGCGTCCACCGCTCCAAACAGCGGAGTTTTCTGGAACGCGTCCACCCAGGTGGTCATCAGGCCGGGAAAGGTACACAGCAGCGCGCGCCCCGCCAGGGCGGGGTTCATAAAGTTCCGCCCCAGTCCGCCGTAAAACTGCTTGACCACCACAATGGAAAAGACGCCGCCCAGCACCGGGGCCCAGTAGGGCGCGGTCACCGGAAGGCTCATGGCCAGCAGCAGGCCGGTGACGCAGGCGGACAGGTCGCCCACTGTATTGCTCAGCCCCATCAGCCGGCGGTAGCCGTACTCCGCCCCCACGCAGGCTGCCACGGACACCAGGGTCAGGGCCAGCACCCGGGGGCCGAACAGATAGACCGCCATGCCCAGGGCGGGCAGCAGGGCCACGATCACATCCAGCATCGTGGAGGAGATGCTGGACACCTGGGCGATCTGCGGGGATGACCGGCGGATCACAGGTCCGTTCTGACTCATTCCTGCTCGCCTCCTTCCCTTGGAAACTGTCTGGCCTGACGGACCAGATCCGCCAGGGGGATATGTGAGGGACAGATATAGGAGCAGCAGCCGCACTCCATGCAGTCCTCCAGATGGAGCTCCGGGAGCCGCTCCCGCTCGCCCATCCGCATGGCCCGATAGACCGACACCGGGTTCAGGTTCATGGGACAGCTGGAGACACAGTGGCCGCAGCGGACGCACACCGTCTCCGTCTGGCTGGCGGAGTTGTGCTCCTGGTCCGTGAGGCACAGCAGGGCGTTGGTGTTCTTCACCACTGGGGCCTCCAGGTCCCCCTGGACCGTCCCGGTCATGGGGCCGCCGGTGAGGATGACTGCGGGCTCCTCCCGCAGGCCTCCGGCAGACTCCAGCAGGCAGCGCAGAGGGGTCCCGATGGGAACCCAGAGGTTCCGGGGCCGGGCCACCGCGCCGCCGCTCACCGTCACTGCCCGGTGGGTCAGGGGACTCCCCTTCATCAGGGCGGAGTGCACCATATACACCGTGGCCACGTTGAACACAGAACATTTCACATCCAGCGCCGACTGACCTGGCGGCACCTCACGCCCGGTCACGGTGCGGATCAGCTGCTTTTCCATGCCCAGGGGATAGCGGGTCTGGATGGTGAGCAGCTCCACCGCCCGCTTCTTCCGGCGCAGGCGGCGCTCCAAAAACTCCACCGCGTTGAGTTTGTCCCCGGCTACCACCAGCACGGCCCGCTCCACCCGGAGCAGCCGGGCCATCATCTGCACGCCCTGGAGGACCTGGTCCCCCTTCTCCAGCAGCAGCCGGTGGTCGGCGGTCAGATAGGGCTCGCACTCGGCGGCGTTGACGATCAGGGTGTCCACCCGGCCCACCGCCTGGCGCAGGCGCAGGTGGGTGGGACTGGCGCCGCCCCCCATGCTGGTGATCCCAGCCCGGCAGATCCGGTCCAGGGCCTCGTCCCGGTCCATCCGGGACCAGTCCATGGGCTCCGGCAGCTCGGGGCAGGGGGTGTCCTTCCCGTCGTTGTCGATGACGATGGCGTCCCAGCTGCCGCCCCAGGGATGGGGCCTGGGCTCGATGGCGCGCACCCGGCCGGAGACGCTGGCGTGGACATAGACGCCGTTGTCCTCCGGCTCGGCGATGACCTGTCCCACAGTCACCAGATCCCCGGGCCGGACCACCGGGACCGCTCCGCCGCCGCTGCACATGGTCAGGGGAATGATCACCTGATCGGGTTCCGTCTCCAGGGGGACAATGGGTTTGCGCCTGGTGCTCTCTTTATAGGAAACGGGGTGGACCCCGCCCAAATAGCTTCGCCGCATGGCTACCTCCCAGGCCGTTCCGCCGGACGCCTCACGCCCGGCCGGCCTTCTGTTTCGGTCAAATTTCGATCCGTGTATATCATACTCAACTGAGGCCCTTCTGTCCAGTCGTCCGGAGAAAAATTCACATTTTCCTAAATTTTATCCGGCTTTTCTGGGGATTTTGTGTCCATTTTCCTGTTCCGGCATAGGATGTGTCAGGAGGTGACGCGATGGAGCGCCGCACTGGACCTGACCCGGGGCTGGACGCTGAGGGGACTGCGGCCTGGGACACACTGAGCACCGTGGCGGTCAGCCTGGTGCTGCTGCTCTTTGCCCTGCTGCTGTCCCTGCAGGCTGTCCGGCTCCAGCGGGACAGCCTGGACGCCCGTTCCGGAGAAGCCGCTTCGGCTCCGGAAATCACCGGACTGCGCCGCGCCGCAGGAGCCCTGGTCCTGCCGCCGCTGGCCTTCTTTTTCAGGCTGGCGCTGGAGACCTGGAGGAGCGCTCCGGATCCTGAAGGCTCCGCCAGGATCAATGCCTGGGCCTCGCTCCTGGTCCTGGCGGCCGCGCTGCTGCGGTACTACGACCTGACTGTCATCCAGCCCGGGCCGGGCCGGGGATGAAATCGGGAGAGCGCCGCGGCGCTCTCCCGATTTTCATGTATTTGGGGGAAACCAGCGGGACAGGATCTGAGCTACCCCGTCCTCCTCATTGGAGGGGGCGGTCAGGTCGGCCGCAGCCAGCGTCTCGGGGGCGCCGTTGGCCATGGCTACCCCGATCCCGGCCTCTTGCAGAAGACTCAGGTCGTTGGTCCCATCGCCGAATGCCGCGGCCTCCCGGGGATCGATCCCCAGACAGCGGCACAGGGTGCGCAGGCCGTTTCCTTTGGTGGCGTCCGGGGCGTTGAACTCCAGGTTGGCGGGCATGGAGATGGCCTGGACCAGATCCGGGAACACCAGTTTGCACTGCTCCATCACTTTGGGCCGCAGCTCCAGATCGGGGAAATAGGCCTGGAGCTTCTGAACGGAGCCCCCTCCGGCCAGCACCGCCTCCTTCAGGTCATCCACCGGCTCACGGGTGCGCTTGACCAGGGCGAAGGAGGGCGGGTGAGTAACATACTGCTCCAGGCGGTCATAGTATTTCCGGGCCATCAGGCCCCGGTCGTTCTGAAAGCAGTCCACCGAGCAGTGCAGAGGTTCCAGAAAATCGATGACTGCCTCCACTGTCTCCCAGGGGATCTCCGCCCGGCCAAGCGTCTTGTCCATCCGGCGGTCATACACCTTGGCCCCGTTCATCAGGATGAAATAGCGCAGAAAGGGCAGGTCCCGCAGCTCCTGAGGAATCCCGCCGTAAAAGCGGCCGGTAGCCACCACTACCTCCGCTCCCTGGGCGGCGGCCTGCTCCAGGGCGGCGCGGTTGATAGGGGAGAGGGTCTTGTCCTCCCGCAGGAGGGTCCCGTCCAGATCCGTCAGGATCAGCTTTGGTCTCATGTTCCCGTCCCCTTTTTAAAATTTCGCGCCGCCGAACTCGGCCAGCTTCAGACCCTTGTTCCGGTCGCTGACCCACTGGATGGACCACTGGGAGGCGAACAGCAGCAGCTGGTTCCCCTTATAGTCCTCCACCAGCTTGGCGTCGTTGGGCAGCAACAGGTCCTCCTCCTTCAGCGGGGGGGCGTCCTCCTCCCGTACGATCCAGCGCAGGTATTCGTAGGGAAGGCCTTCTTTATACAGCTCTACATTGTACTCGCTGCGCAGGCGGTACTCCAGCACGTCAAACTGCAGGGTGCCCACCACGCCCACGATGACCTCCTCCATACCGGAGTAGGGGGTCTTGAAGATCTGGATGGCGCCCTCTTGGGCAATCTGCTCCACGCCCTTGAGGAACTGCTTGCGCTTCATGGTGTCCACAGAACGGATGCGCTCAAAGTGCTCCGGCGCGAAGGTGGGGATTGGGTCGAAGCAAAACTTCCTGCTGGGGGCACACAGGGTGTCTCCAATGGAGAAAATGCCCGGGTCGAACACGCCAATGATGTCTCCGGCGTAGGCCTCCTCAATGATCTCCCGCTCGGCGGCCATCAGCTGCTGGGGGCGGGACAGGCGGATCTTCTTGCCGCCCTGGATGTGGTAGACCTCCCGGTCTGCCTCAAACTTTCCGGAGACGATGCGCATAAAGGCGATTCGGTCCCGATGGGCCTTGTTCATGTTGGCCTGGATCTTAAAGACAAAGGCGGAAAAGTCTTCGTCAAAGGAATCGATCACATCATCCCCGGCTTTTCGGGGCAGGGGAGCGGTCGTCATGCGGAGAAACTCCTCCAGGAAGGGCTCCACACCGAAGTTGGTCAGGGCGGAGCCGAAAAACACTGGAGACAGCTTGCCGTGGCGCACCCGGTCCAGGTCGAAGTCACAGGAGGCCCCGTCCAGCAGCTCGATCTCATCCACCAGCTGGTTCCGCTTGGCCTGCCCGATCAGGTCGGCCAGGGCGGGATCGTCCGGCTCGATCTCGGTGGCGGTGGCTGCCCGGGCGTTGGTGTTGGAGGTGAAATGGATCACCTTCCGATTCTGCCGGTCGTAGACGCCCTTGAACTCCTTGCCACAGCCGATGGGCCAGTTCATGGCGTAGGTGTCCAGACCCAGCTCCTTCTCCAGTTCCTCGCACAGCTCAAAGGGGTCCCGGGCCTCCCGGTCCATCTTGTTGATGAAGGTGAAGATGGGGATGTCCCGCATGGCGCATACCTTGAACAGCTTTCGGGTCTGGGCCTCCACGCCCTTGGCCGCGTCGATGACCATGACGGCGGAGTCGGCGGCCATCAGGGTGCGGTAGGTGTCCTCCGAGAAGTCCTGGTGGCCCGGGGTGTCCAGGATGTTGATGCAGTAGCCCTCATACTGGAACTGCATTACCGAGGAGGTAACGGAAATGCCGCGCTGCTTCTCAATCTCCATCCAGTCGGAGGTGGCCGCCCGGGTGTTCTTCTTGCCCTTGACCTGGCCGGCCTGGGCGATAGCTCCGCCGTAGAGCAGGAACTTCTCCGTCAGGGTCGTCTTACCGGCGTCCGGGTGGGAGATGATGGCAAAGGTGCGGCGACGCTTGATCTCAGATTCGTAATTCGGCAAAAGGGTCCACTCCCTCTACATTTGATATTCACAGGATTTAACAAGTTATTTTATCATAGCAGACCCTGGGCCGCAAGGGGGGGAGGGGGGCATTTTTCCTGTATTTTATGGGGAAAGGGCCCACTCCCGACTGGTTGCACCCTCCCTGAAAATGTGGTATACTTAACATCTATCGAAATCATACCCAACAGGCTGAGGAGGAGGATCATTTGCACGATTCCATTGCAGTGGCGATGAGCGGCGGAGTTGACAGCTCGGTGGCCGCCTGGCTGCTCCGGCAGCAGGGGGAGCAGGCGGTGGGGGTTACCATGCGCCTGTTTGTCCCAGAAGACCTGGCCCCCGGCCAGAGGGAACAGTGCCACATCTTGGAGGACCTTCAGGATGCCCAGACCGTCGCCGGCCAGCTGGGCATCCCACATCACACCCTGGACCTGTCCGGCCCCTTCCAAGAGCAGGTCATGGAGCCCTTTGTCCAGGCGTATGAGCAGGGACGCACCCCGAACCCCTGTGTGACCTGCAACCGGACCATCAAATTCGGCGCGCTGCTGGAGGCTGCCGGACAGCGGGGCTGCGGCCGCCTGGCCACGGGGCACTACGCCCGGACTGAGCGGGACACCGGCAGCGGCCGGGTCCTGCTCAAGCGGGCCGTCCACCCGGAGAAGGACCAGAGCTATGTCCTCTGGTCCCTGTCCCAGGCCCAGCTGGAGCGGGTGTGCTTCCCTCTGGGCGGCCTGTCCAAGGAGGAGATCCGGGCCATTGCGGAAGAGCAAGGGCTGGTCAGCGCCCGCCGGTGGGACAGCCAGGACATCTGCTTCGTCCCGGACGGGGACTACGCCGCGTTCCTCTGCCACCACACCGGCCGGACCTATTCCCCCGGACCGTTCTGTGACCCAGAGGGGCGGGTGCTGGGCGTCCACGAAGGCATCATCCACTATACAGTGGGCCAGCGCCGGGGCCTGAAGGTCTCCTCCAATCAGGGGCGTCTCTACGTCAAGGAACTCTGCCCCCAGGAGAACCGGGTGATTCTGTCGGACAACCAGGCACTGTTCCACCGGGGACTGACAGGGAAGGAACTGAACCTGATCCCCACAGAACGGCTGGACCGGCCTATCCGGGTGCAGGCCCGGATCCGGTACCGCATGACGCCTCAGCCGGCTTGGCTGGAGCAGACAGGACCGGATACCTGCCGCGTCACCTTTGACCAGCCCCAGCGGGCCATCACCCCGGGGCAGTCTGTTGTCTTTTATGACGGTCCGCTGGTGGTGGGCGGAGCCGTGATTTTGAAGGAGGAGGACTGAGTCCATGAGCCAAAAGAAACACAAGAAGCGCCATCCTCAGGCCAAACGCCGGGTGAGCGCGCCGGTGGAGGAGTCGGAGTTTGCGTCGGACGGCACCCGCAAGCGGATGAACGGGACCACCCGGAATATCCTGCTGTTCGCCCTGATTCTGCTAGCTGCGACGGAGGCGATGTTTCGTGCCGGACTTCTGCCTGAGGCGGTTTCCAACGTGGTGGCCATCGTGGGCCTGGTCCTCCTGATGATCGCCCTGTGGTTCCAGTTCGGGGATCCCTCCGGCGGCAGCCGGACATCCTCCGGCAGACCAAAGCTGAAGTGAAGGCCGGACCTGGCGGCCCGGCGATCGAGGAGGTTTTCAATGGGAAAGCATCATATTCTGCCCGCCCTGGCCCTGGCCGGCGGCCTGGCGGGCTTTGGCCTGCGCCTGTGGCAGCGGACTTCCGCTCTGGATCCGGTCACAGAACTGTTCGCATCCGGTGCGCCGGCGTCTCTGGCTCTGTGGGGGCTGATGGCGGCGCTGGCCCTGGCGGCCCTCCTGCTGAGCCGGGGTGGAGCCCAGCCGGAGCAGCCGGAGCATGCCTTTCTCTGTCCTTCTGCAGGATATATGACCCTGATGACGGCCGCGGGGATGTGCTTCCTGCTGGCCGCGGCTCTGGGGGTCCCTGAGCTGATGGAGCAGATTCAGACGTGGCAGGTGGATCCTGTGCACCACATCATGCCCGCCGTCTTTGCGGTGACTGTGGCCGCCTGTCCCGTAGGGGCGGTGGGGGCCCTGGTTTCCGGGCGGAACAACTACCGGGGGGTCACTGGGCTGCGGACCCGGATACCGGCTGTCCTCCCTGCCTGCGCCGCCCTTCCCTGGCTGATGGAGGTCTATCAGACCTACTCCCGTGATCCGGTGTTGCTGCGGTCATCGGTCCCTCTGCTGGCCTGTGTGTTCCTTCTGCTGGCCCTGTACCAGCAGGCAGCCTTTTTTTATCAGCGTCCCCATCCCCGGCGCTTTATCCTGTTTGCGGTGCTGGGCATGGCCTTTGGCGGGGCCTCGCTGGCGGACGGGCTCTCCCTGTTCGGGGCGGTGCTCACCGCCGCTTTCCTGCTGTGTACCCTGGGCGGGCTGACCGCCCTGTCTTACAGCCGATTCGCACCCGGGACAGCCGGGCGGCAGGCTCCGGATCCCACAGTCCGCTGATCACATCATGTACTAATTCATCGGGAGGAATCAGACCCATGGAACAAAAGAGATTTTATATCACCACCCCCATCTACTACCCCAGCGATAAGCTGCACATCGGCCACACCTACTGCACTGTGGCCACCGACGCCATGGCCCGCTATAAGCGGCTGAGCGGCTGTGACGTGCTGTTCCTCACCGGCACCGACGAGCACGGCCAGAAAATCGAGGACAAAGCCAGGGAAGCCGGCGTCACCCCCAAGGAGTTCGTAGACAACATCGTGGAGGGCCCCAAGGGAGTCAAGGACCTGTGGAAGCTGATGAACATCTCCAACGACCGCTTCATCCGCACCACGGATGACTACCATGTGGCCTCCATCCAGAAGATTTTTAAGAAGATGTACGAGAAGGGCGACATCTACAAGGGCAAGTATGAGGGCAAGTACTGCAAGCCCTGCGAGTCCTTTTGGACGGAGTCCCAGCTGGTGGACGGCAAGTGCCCCGACTGCGGCCGTCCGGTGCAGGATGCGGAGGAGGAGGCCTATTTCTTCCGTCTGTCCAAGTACGCCGACAGGATCCAGCACCTGTTGGAGGACACCGATTTCCTGGAACCCCGCTCCCGGGTGAACGAGATGGTGAACAACTTCATCAAGCCCGGCCTGGAGGACCTGTGCGTCTCCCGCACCAGCTTCACCTGGGGCGTGCCTGTGGACTTTGACCCAGGCCATGTGGTCTATGTGTGGGTGGACGCCCTGTTCAACTATACCACCGCCCTGGGCTTCCTCAACGACAAATATGATGACTATGAGAAGTTCTGGCCTGCCGACGTCCACTTCGTGGGCAAGGAGATCGTCCGCTTCCACTCCATCATCTGGCCCGCCATGCTGATGAGCATGGAGATGCCCCTGCCCAAGAAGGTGTTCGGCCACGGCTGGCTGCTGCTGGACGGTGGCAAGATGTCCAAGTCCAAGGGCAACGTGGTGGACCCCTATCTGCTGGCGGAGCACTTCGGCGTGGACGCCCTGCGCTTCTTCCTGCTGCGTACCTTCCCCTTCGGCTCGGACGGCAATTTCTCCAACGAGTCCCTCATCAACACCATCAACGTGGACCTGGCCAACGATCTGGGCAACCTGCTCAGCCGCACCGTGTCCATGGTGGGCAAGTACTTCGGCGGCACTCTGCCTGCCGCTCAGGCCGGCGACCCGGAGAAGGACCGGGAGCTGGAGGAGCTGGTCTCCGGCCTCCGGGGCCGCTATGAGGAGCAGATGGAGCACTACGCCTTCCAGAACGCCCTGGCGGAGATCTTCAAGGTCATCTCCCGTGCAAACAAGTATATCGACGAGAATACCCCCTGGGTGCTGGCCAAGGATATGGAGGCCAATGGAGCCCGTCTGGCCAGCGTCATGTACCACCTGCTGGAGACCCTGCGGGTGTGCGCCGTCCTGCTGACACCCTTCATTCCGGATTCCTCCGCGGAGATCCTGCGCCAGATCGGCGCCTGTGCGGACTGCTCCACCTGGGAGAGCGCCGGACAGTTCGGCTCTCTCCGCAGGGATGTCACTGTGGTCCGGGGCGACAACCTGTTCCCCCGCATTGACGCTGAGAAGGAACTGGAGGCCCTGGAGCAGGCCGCTCAGGAGGCCCGCAAGGCCGCCCTTCCCGCGCTGGAGGTGGAGCCTCAGCTCACCGAGAAGGTGGACTTCGACACCTTCTGCAAGAGCGACTTCCGGGCTGTGAAGGTAAAGGACTGCCAGGCGGTGAAGAAGTCCAATAAGCTGCTGCGCTTCACCCTGGACGACGGCACCGGGACCGACCGGCAGATCCTCTCCGGCATCGCGGCCTGGTACCAGCCTGAGGAGCTGGTGGGCAAGACCCTGGTGGCCATCGTCAACCTGCCCCCCCGGAAGATGATGGGCCAGGAGAGCTGCGGAATGCTGATTTCTGCCGTCCACACGGAGAAGGGCGAGGAAAAGCTGAACCTGCTGATGATCGACGATCAGATCCCCGCCGGGGCCAAGCTGTGCTGATGCAGCCTCTGGCAGAATTTCATATCTGACGCACCGGCACATTATCAATAGGAGCAAAAAAGCCAGGCTGAACGGGCCCAACAGGGTCGTGAACTGCCCCAGCTTGTGCGGACAGCACAAAAAGGTCTCTATATAGGGAAATATGAAGTTTTAAGCGGAGTGGCGCAGCGTGAGCGGCGCCACTCCAGTTTTTTAGCTGAATGCACTCGTGGTTGTAAAAATAGATATAGTACGCCTTGCTTCGTGTGGGTGTAAGAAATATTCTGTTGGGCCTGTCCGCATGGAACTCCCTGTTGAGTAGATTCTCATACTTGTGGAGCTGCTGCCCTATCTGCTGCCACTCTCTGCGGCGGATCTCCTGGTTCAACCTCTCAATGACATTGTTGGTGCGGATACGAGTCCAATGCTCACTGGGAAAATCGCAGTAAGTCAGTGTTTCCTCAATACCATCCTCCACCTTCTTCGCAGCCTCCTTCAGTTTCATGGAGCAAAGCCCTTCCACAACGGCTTTGGCCTTTTCCCGGGCAGCTTTCCTGCTCTCCTGGGCGTGGATCGCCTTGAGCATTTTGGCTGCCAGCTTCACCTTGGAACGAGGTGTGACGGAGAACACATTGCAGTAAAAGTGGACGGTACAGAGCTGGTACTTGGCTTCTGGGAATACTTCTCCCACGGCCTCCAGTATACCAAAATGCCTGTTTTCTATTTGCAGCTATTCACCGGAGGCATTTTGGGCCTCTTCTTCAAAGAAAGGAATTGCGATGCCCAGCCATTCCTCCGGCAGATAGACGGACAGATAGCCGTGCCCATACCCTTTCGCTTCGTAGATCCGGCAGGATGGGAGAAGCTGCTGGAACATACGGGCGGAGTTCTTGACGCACTTCATTTCCTTTTCCCCGTACCAGTACATGACCTGGGCGCGGCTGCTTCCCACGCTTTCTTTCAAACGATATTGCGCCATATAGGTCCGGTACATGGTGTACAGGGTTTTTCGCGGCGTTCGGGGCATGTCCCGCAGATAGTATTCCTGGATCTCCTGGGGATAAGCCATCTTTGCAGGCAGCAGCTTGGGCATAAGCTTCAGCCGAAAGCGGCACGCACGTTTGCTGAACATCAGGCATCCAAACAGCCATACCGAGGCGATGCAAAACCGGGCCATCAGTGGCTGTGGATAACAAAGGCTGCCGTCAATGATGGCCTTTTCGGTAAGATCCGACTTCCGTGTCAAAAGCTCCATCACGATCTGGCCGCCCAGGGATACCCCGCACAGAGCAAAGAGACGTCCGCCGCAATGCTGCTGGATATAGTCCATGAGCTGATCGGCGGTCCGCTCGGTGGAGACATAGGGCGTTTGACATTCTTCGCCATGCCCATCCAAAGTGGGCAGGATGACATGGTAGTGCCGGGCCAGAACACAGGCCTGCCTCAGGTAGTTCCACCATGCGTTTCCACCGCCGTGGATCAGCATGATGTGGGGGAGTGTACAGTCTCCGAATTCATGAAAGATCATATTGGATCTCCTCCAGAATGGTAAAAAGTAGGATAACAGGGTCATTATACTGCAAACCCACACGGGATTCCATACCAGAGCGGTGAGAAATCTGCGCTGCATATAAGCAAGGCTCCCACCTTCTAAAATTCCGAGGGTGGGAGCCTTGCTTATATCTGCTTCCAGTGATCCAGTTTTGGCAGTTGATTTTCAAAATAGGCTCTGACCTGTTCCGGGGGCCAGGCCTCATTGGACATATGGCTCTCCAGAAAATCCAGCAGTTCCTCAAGGCTTGTGTAGATGAATTTCCCATCGGCATAGCACCATTTGCAGTACTCCTCATTAAAGGTTCCATCCGGCTCCCGGCTGATATTGTCGTCCTCAAGAGGCATACCGCAGCACTGGCAGATCAGCTGCCGGGGCGAGCCCAGCAGAGTATTGATGGAGACATCAAACAGGCTGGAGAGCAGTTGCAACGTCTCCGTATTGGGTACCGTTTCGCCAGTCTCCCAGCGGGAGACCGCCTGCCGGGTCACATGCACCTGTTCCCCTAACTGCTCCTGGGAGAGTCCGTGCTTGGTGCGCAGTTCCAGGAGGATTTCTTTGGTATCCATGTTGATCACCACCTTGGGTAGATCATATCACAACGGAAGCAGAAAGGAAAGCAACCGGCGGTTGCCCCCCCTGATCCGTTTTTCACATTTCACGGGATGGTTGAAACATTAAGAAGAATTAAGAAAAAATTCATAAGAAACGCGCATTTATCTGCTATTATGATGCTCAGTATTTTGGAACGCTCTGCCGCGATGGCACGGGAGGTATGTATGGAATTCACCTGTCACACCACATACGATCAAAAAGCACTGACCGCCATGGCCCGGGTGGTCCGCAAGACTGTACGGGCGAAACGGAGCCGCATGATCCGTGTCTGGGCCTGGGTCATCATCGGGCTTCTTGCAGTATCCCTCTGGCTCTCCTGGGGGAACATCTGGCAGACGGCGGCAAACTGCGCGGTCATTGCGGCGCTGCTGCTGATTAACTGGAAGGAGGACGCCCTCAATGCCTTTTTTGCAAAGCGTAAGGCCCTGCCGGGCACGGACTGCGCCGATACCACATTCTTCCCCGACTGCTTTCTCGTCAAGACTGCTGCGGCGGAATCCAAGTGGCAGTATGATAAAATTCTTGCGCTGGCGGAGACCGTGGAATACCTTGTTCTGGTGATGGGAAAGAACTACGCCCTGGCTGTGGAGAAAGCTACGCTGGCAGGCGGCAGCCTCCCGGGATTCCGACGCTTTCTGGAGGAGCAGTCCGGCCAAAACATTCAAAATATCGGAGGGTAGCGCAAGGTGAAAACCAGTCATAAAATTGCAGCCTTGGGCAGTCTGACAGCAGTGGCCGGTGCCGCCGCCTGCTGGAAATGGATGATCCGAATGCCCCTCAAAGAGTTCACCCGGTACGCCCTCTACATGGCGGCTCTGGATGATGAGATCTGCCGGAACGAGCTGGAGGGCAACCAAATTGGAGGGGAAGTCATCACGTTTCCGCCCAAGGCAGAAACCCTGCAGGAGCGATATCAGCTCTTCCTGCAAATGAACCGGGCGAAAAGCCGCCGACAGCTCCAAAAGGAAGTCGCAGAAATGGAGCGGCGGCTCCAGGAGTCCAGGCAGTATACGGATAAGCCCGAAGAGCAGCTGGAGGTGGAGCTTGCCGGGGAAAGCGAAATGGGAAGCCGGCCCTCTGCTCAGCCTGTATAGGCGTCCTCTGCCGTATTCTTGAAATTCTGCTTAGCAAGCCACTGTTTTTCCTCTTCGGTTTCCGGGATGTCGATCCGTTCGATCTTGAAGATCACCGGCCGGGTCCCGTCGTTGCAGCAGGCGATCATCATCCGCTCGTCATTGGTCCAGTTGTGCATGATGGCCCCACCCTGCAGGGCGGTGTAGACATACCGGCTGATGGCGTCCCACGCCTCCCCGCAGAATTTTCCGTCCATCAGGCGGTAAAAATCATCCCGCTCCGGGGTGCGCTTGAGAAAAAAGGTGTCTCCCTTCCGAAAGCAGGGGCAGGGGCCCGACTTGGGGTTGGCCAGGTAGTGCTCCTGATAGTCCTCAAATACCTTTGTCTCCAGTACTGTGATTCTGCATTCGTGCTGCATCGTTTCGTCCTCCTCAGCTGCTTGCACTTCGGCATGCCGGTGAGATAGGGCAGGCCGCCTTTCTTGCTGCTATTGTACCGGGGAAAGCCCCTGCTGGCAAGAGGGATCGGGCATAGCAGTTTTTAATATGCGATAGCCCAAATAAGGAGGGATAGCCTATGGCAAAACGCAGGCCGTCCGGCGACGGCATGGTGCGAAAACGGGAGGACGGCCGCTGGGAGGGCCGCATCGTAGTGGGCCACAAGCAAAACGGAGAGCCCATCTTCGGGTATGTCCTGGCGAAAACCCAGAAGGAACTGCTGGACAAGCTCCACCGGGACATGGAGGGCTTTCAGGATATGGAGCTCACCGAGGACAGCCGCATGACCCTGGCGAGTGGCTGGGCCGGTGGATGGAGGACTATGGTGCGGCTACCCTGCGGCCCAACACCCTGCGGAGTTATGAGCAGTTCATCCGGTGCTACATCAAGCCCTACCTGGGGGATAAGATCGTCTCCCGGGTGACCCGCATGGACATCCAGAAGCTGTACCGAAAGCTGAAACACGAGGGCCGTGTCCACGGCCACCCGGAGCACGGGCACGAATTGTCGGACACCATGGTGCTCCGCATCCACGCCATGCTCCACCAGTGTCTGAAGGATGCGGAGGCGGCCCATGTGGTCGCCCGGAATCCCACCGACGGGGCCGTGGTGCCCAAGGCCAGCTATAAGCCAAAACAAATTCTCACAAAGGAGCAGATGGACACCTTCCTGGCGGCGGTGGACCGCAATGAGATCTGGCGGGACTTCTTCTACACGGAGCTGACCACCGGCTTGCGGCGGGGCGAACTGCTGGCCCTCCGTGGTGGAGGTGCTGCGGCAGTATCGGGAGACGGTGGACTCCCGGTGGATGTTCCCCTCGCCGGTCAAAGAGGATGTACCCCTGACGCCGGGCGCGGTGCGACGGCGGCTCCAGATTATTCTGGAGCGGGCCGGGTGTAAGAGAATCAGATTTCACGATTTACGCCACACCTTTGCCACCCTGTCCTTGGAGAGCGGCATGGATGTGAAGACCCTCTCCGCCATGCTGGGCCATGTGTCAGCGGCCACCACCCTGGACATCTATACCCATGTCACCGGGGATATGCAGACCGAGGCGGCAGCCAAGATCGACCGTGGACTGGGCAACGAAGTGCAGGAGAGTCCTGCTCAGACAGAGCAGAGCTCAGTCGAAGACTTCCAGCCGGTGCTGGGGCGAAAGCGAAAGTCGGGCTCCGGGTGTATTACCCAGATCAATGACCATCTGTTTGAGGGACGCTACTCCCCCACCTGGCCGGACGGCACAAAGCATTCCAAATGCGTCTACGCCCACACCCGGGAGGAGTGCGAGGCGAAGCTGAAAACGCTCATCCGGGAAATGCAGGCGGAGCGAAAGCTGCTCCTGGATCAGATGCGTGGGATCACGCCGCCGGATAAGCTTACCAAGAAGCAGAAGCAGATCTGGCAGTATCTGCGGTTCCATCCCGATGAAACGAACCTGAGTGTCATCGCCAGAGGGGCCGGGGTGAACCGACATACGGTGGCAAAGTGGTATGAGATGATCCGGGGAATGGTAGGAATACAAAAGACATAACTTGACAGACCTGTTGAAGAGGATACCGTTCACAGCGGCTAAAATAGCTCTAATGTACTCAGAATTTACAGGTGGCAATGAAAAATATACGCATGTTTATGAGAAGTTTCTTTTGAATGTGTTTCAAGTAGATAAGTAAGCCCCAGTGTACCGCGACATGCTGGGGCTTGCTTGTTTGTAGGTTATTTTTCCGAATTGCTCTAAATAGTCTACGAAAATTATCCTAAAAATACTACTGTAAAAGGCCTATAAGCAATCGTTTAAAGGAATGCGTTCCAGATTGTATGCTGTTAAACCGTAGGAAGTGGCAGAAGTTAGAATAATAGAATAAGGGATGTTCTATAGATTGGTTACAGATTATTTTACCCTGCCTGTACGGCTCAGCGCCTGGATCGGGGACTCAGTCCTCCGGATCGCCAAACACCACACGGTAGTAGTCATTGTCCAGAATGGATGCGGAGTAGGCTACCCGGTTTTGGACCTCTGCCACCCGCTCCGCCACATAGTCCGGATCCGGCTCGCTCCCGTCCCACATCGTAAAGACGTCGGTAGTGGAGTTATAAGCCCCCAGATCGGTGAGGAAGCTGTAATTGGAGAAGATCACCAAGCCGGGCGTGTCGGAGAGGATGTCCCGCCCCGCCATCAGGCGGGAGTCGTACTCCAGTCCAAAGAGGTTGGCCAGCGTGGGCATCACGTCCAGGCTGGAGCAGTATTTGTCCACATGGACAGGCTCCTCCAGGTCGGCGCTCCAGAGGATCAGGCTGTTCTCATAGATCTCGAAGACCGGGTCCACCGGGTGGCCGAACAGCTCGCTGTACTCCTCGTCCGTCAGGCCGTAGGGATAGTGGTCGGCGGACAGAACGATCACCGTGTCCTCCAGCCTGCCGGCCTCCTCCAGCTGGCGGACCAGACTCTCCATGGCCAGCTCCAGCTCCTGCTGGCAGGCCAGGTAGCATTTGACCCCCTCGCTGTACGGCAGGCCGGCCACCTCGTCATAGTGCCGGTCGGACATGACGTTTCCCTCGCGGTTGTAGTTCAGATGGCCGCTCACCGTCAGGCAGTAGACCATGAAGTGATCCTCGTCTACGAATCGGGGGACAATTTCTTCCATCATCTCCAGGTCGGAGGGGGGAAATACCTCCTCCAGCTCCAGCCCATTGCCGATTCCGTAGTATTCATACCCCATGTTTGGGTGGGAGAGATTCCGGTCATAGTAGGTGTACAGATAGTCGTGGAAGGCCATGGTCCGATAGCCCAGGGCCCGGAACTGATGGCCGAAGGCGAAAGGCATGGCGTTGTCCGACGATTCAGAGTAGCTCCACACCCCGGACTTGGGGATCAGGCCGGTGGTGGTCACATACTCCCCGTCGGAGGTGGACACCCCCCACAGCGGGGTATAGAAGTTGTCGCAGATGATGCCCTCGTGGGCCAGCTTCCACAAGGTGGGGGTGCGCACCGGGTCCAGCAGCCGGTCAGAAAACCCTTCGGCTACGATCCAAACCAGGTTTTTCCCCTGGAACCGGCCGGTCCACTCATTTTCCGCTGTGGGCTTTACCTTAGAAAAATAGCCGTGCATCTCAGACAGCTCCAGGTCCTCGCGGTCCCGCTCCATCAGAGCCTGGAAGTCAATATCCATGGTGTGAAGCTTCGGCTCCTCCCCGGCGGGGGACTGCTCCGCCTGGATCCAGCGGCGGGTCTGCCGCCCCTGGTGCTTGGGGAGGATCTGGTCGTCCGGGTCGATGCCGAACAGCACCCGGCGGATCTCCAGCTCGGTCTGGGTGAACATCCCGAAGTTCTGCACCTCCAGCTCCGGCACTGCCGCCTGGAAATAGATATACCGCAGAGAGAGCACCCCGCCGCCGCAGAACAGAACCAGGACGATCCCAGCCAGCTGCACCCCGAGGCCCAGAGCCAGCCAGCGCAGATTGTTCCGCCGCCCCATGGGGCGGTCGGGAAGCAGCCGATTCCCGAGCATGGCCGCAAGCACCACCGGCACCGCCATCATCAGAATGGGGAACCAGTTCAGCAGGATCTCGCCCACCGCCATATTGCCGAACGCCCCCGCCACCATCATCATCTTGGTCAGGGAAAAGATGGTCAAAAAGGTCTTAAAGAGGTGATAGTACACCGTCTGTGCACCCATCCAAAGGGAAACCAGGGCGGTGCACAGGACCAACAGCCGCCGTCCCAGACGATCCTCCACCCCCCCGCACAGGGCCCCCAGCAGCATGGCGATGGGGATGGAGAAGAGGAGGGTGAACACTGCCCCTGCGAGGGACAGCCCGTGGAAGCAGTACAGCTTCAGAAACAGCTCCTCATAGTAAATGACGCCCAGGAAAAACAGAGAAGGAGCCGCCAGCCGCCGCCAGCGGCTCCAAAGCAGCCTGCCCTCAGACTGTCCACCCAGTCGATGTGAAAGCTTCAAGCCCTTGTCCCTCCCTGCCGCCCCCCGCGGCGTCCGTTCCGACCGTCATCGTCCCTTCTTTTGGGTTATTGTACCCACTTCCCTGAGGGATGTCAATTGAATTTCCGCCTTTTTCTGCCCGCCGCATGGATTGGGACGCTGACAGCTGGATCGAGCAGATTATTTGGTTCATAGCAGCACAATAATACCCAGAACCGAGGAGTTTATTCCCTTGACTTGAGGAGCAAAATGAATTAAAATCAAACTGGAAATGCAAAAAATTTGGCGTTTTCGACAAGAACATGCCGTGCACCTCGCCGCCGGACGGAGCAGAGGCCTGCAGAACCAGAAACCATCAAAAAAGAAAAGGAGAGGTTTTTATGTATCAAGTTGACCTGAACAGTGACCTGGGTGAGAGCTTTGGCGCCTATACCATCGGTTTGGACCAGGACGTCATTGCCCATGTCTCCTCCGCCAATATTGCCTGTTGGTATCATGCAGGCGATCCGCTGGTGATGGATCGGACTGTGGCCGCCTGCAAGGCCGCCGGCGTGGCGGTAGGCGCTCACCCCGGCTATCCCGACCTGATGGGCTTTGGACGGCGGAACATGGCGTGCTCTCCCAAGGAAGTCAAAGCGTACATTCAGTATCAGATGGGGGCCCTGCTGGCCTTCACTGCCGCCCACGGCGTGAAGCTTCAGCACTGCAAGCCCCACGGAGCGCTGTACAACATGGCCGGCAAGGACATGGACCTGGCCATGGCCATTGCGGAGGGCATTTACAGCGTGGACAGGGATGTGATCCTGCTGGGGCTGGCGGGCAGCAAGATGCTGGAGGCCGGCAGGCAGGTGGGTATGCGGGTAGCCAGCGAGGTCTTTGCCGACCGCGCCTATCAGGCGGACGGCTCCCTGGTGCCCCGCAGCAAGCCGGGCGCGGTGATCCACGACAAGGACGAGGCCATCTCCCGCACCATCCGCATGGTCACCGAGGGCAAGGTGACCGCCATCACTGGCGAAGAGGTCTCCATCGAGGCCCACTCCATCTGTGTCCACGGAGATAACCCCTCCGCAGTGGAGTTTGTCAAGAACATCCGGGCCAAGCTGGAGGGCGATGGCGTCGCCATCGCTCCCATCGCACAGATCGTCTGATTCGGAAGAGAAGCGATCCAAAGCGGGCTGTTCCAGCCCATCGAAACAAAATGTGGGAGGTATATCATGAGCAAGGGATCCAACACTCTGAACCAGCAGACTGCAAAGCCCAGCCGCTCGGTCCTGTTCGGCGCTGCGTTCCTGATGGCCACGTCCGCCATTGGGCCCGGCTTCCTGACCCAGACGTCCAAGTTCACCGCTCAGTTCGGCACCGCGCTCTCTCTGGTCATCGTGCTGGCCATCATCATGGACATCACTGCCCAGATGAACATCTGGTCCGTGGTCTCCGTCTCCGGGATGCGCGCCCAGGATGTGGCCAATAAGCTGCTGCCCGGATTGGGCGTCGTCATCGCCATTCTGGTGGCCATCGGCGGCCTGGCCTTCAACGTGGGCAACGTGGGCGGCGTGGCCCTGGGCTTCAACGCCATGTTCGGATTGAACGAAAAGATCGGCGCCGTCATCGCCGGCTGTCTGGGCATCATCATCTTTGTGAACAAGAACGCCAAGACCATCATGGACAAGGTGGCCACCGTCCTGGCCGCTGTGATCCTGCTCACGGTGGCGACTGTTGCGGTCATCTCCAAGCCCCCGGTGGGTGAGGCTGTCTCCAGCCTGGCCCAGCTGGGCAACGCTGCCGCACTGCTCATCATCGCCGGCGCGTTCAACGGCCTGATCCTCCCCGTGACCCTGGGCGTGATGCTCATTGCCGGCCACAACAAGCGCATCGTGGGCGAGAGCTATCACCATCCCCTGTGGATGACCGTTCTCGGCGCCGTGGTGACCCTGGTTGCCCTCTACGCTGGGATCAAGGCCGTCCCCGGCATTATGCAGCTCTTCCAGTAAAATGAAAGCCGAATGGCCCGGCCGACCTGGATCCCAGGCCGCCGGGCCGTTCAGAAAGGAGCCAGCCATGGCTGACGTCAGATTCCTGCTGACGGGCGATACCTCGGTGTGCGTGGAATTCGGCAATGAGATCAGCGAGGCCATCAACGCCAAGATCCGCGCCTATAACATCGCCCTTCAGAACAGCAAGATCCCCGGCATCGTAGAGACAGTGCCCACCTACCGCTCTCTGATGATCCACTATGACCCGGAGGTCATCCTCTGCGCACCCCTGATGGAGGAACTGAGGGGCCTGCTGGGCAAGCTGGATCAGATCCGGATCCCGCCCAGCGAGGTGATCGAGATCCCCGTCCTCTACGGCGGGGAGGAGATGGGGCCCGACCTGGCCTTCGTTGCCGAGCACGCGGGCAAGACGCAGGAGGAGGTCATTCAGATCCACACCTCCACCGAGTACCTCATCTATATGCTGGGCTTCACCCCCGGCTTCACCTATCTGGGCGGCATGGACGAGGCCATCGCCACCCCCCGCCTGAAGACCCCGCGGGTGAAGATCCCCGCCGGCTCCGTGGGCATCGCCGGCAGTCAGACCGGCGTCTATCCCATCGACTCGCCGGGCGGCTGGCAGCTGATCGGCCGCACTCCGGTGCGGATGTATGACGCCGGCCGCGCCAAGCCCATCCTGCCTGAGGCCGGACAGTACATCAAATTCTGCGCCATCGACCGGGCGGAATTTGACCGCATCGCCGCCCAGGAGGCCGCCGGCGGATATACCTGCCGCCGCTGCCCCAGAAAGGAGGCGGAACAATGAGCATCACTGTTTTGAACCCCGGCCTGCTCACCACGGTCCAGGATCTGGGGCGCATCGGCTATCAGCAGTTCGGCGTCTCTGTGTCCGGCGTTATGGATCCCCGCTCCGCCGGGATCGCCAATATCCTGGCGGGCAACCCCCAGGGGGAGGCGGTCCTGGAGTGTACCATGATGGGGCCTCAGCTTCAATTCGACCGGGCAAACTGCATCGCCATCGCCGGAGGCGACCTGGGCCCCACTCTGGACGGAAAACCCATCCCCAGCTATCAGGCCGTGTCCATCAAGGCCGGCCAGGTCCTGCGCTTCACCGCCCCCAAGACCGGGTGCCGGGCCTTTCTCGCCTTCGCCGGCGGCCTGGACATCCCGGAGACCATGGGCAGCCGCTCTACCTACATGAAGGCTAAGATCGGCGGCTTTCAGGGCCGCAAGCTGGAGAAGGGCGACCAGATCGGCTTCCGCTCCCCTGTGGAGCGCCTGAAGAACATGGAGCAGCGCCGCCTCACCCCTGAGTTCAAGCCCCAGCCCATCTACCCCCTGCGGGTGGTGATGGGTCCCCAGGATGAGGCCTTCTCCGACGAGGGCATCCGCACCTTCCTGTCCGGGACCTATACCGTCACCAAGGAATTTGACCGCATGGGCTGCCGCCTGGAGGGCGAGGTCATTGCCCACAGAGAGAGCGGCGACATCATCTCGGACGGCATCGCCTTCGGCGCCATCCAGGTCCCGTCCGCTGGTCAGCCCATCATCATGCTGGCCGACCGGCAGACCACCGGCGGATATACGAAGATCGCCAACGTGATCACGGCGGATTTCCGCTATCTGGCCCAGCTCAAGGCGGGCGACAAGGTCCGGTTCGTCAAGGTGTCCGTGGAATTTGCCCAGTACACACTGCTGGCCCAGCGGGCAGCCCTGAGAGCGCTGGAGGCTATCAATTCATAAACGGTCAGGAGGAATATCAGTATGGCATTTGACATTACCCCCTATATCGACAAAAAGCCTGCGGAGGTCCGCCAGCTGATCCGGGAGGGCAGGATCGACTTTCCCACCGCCGGGATGTGCCGGGGCTATGCCCAGGCCAATCTGGTCATCCTGCCCCCTGAGTATGCCGCCGACTTCGAGGAATACGCCAAGAGAAACCCCTTCCCCTGCCCCATTCTGGAGATCATCCGGGGGGAGCAGCCCCTGACCCACGACATGGGCGAGGGGGGCAACATCTGCTCGGACATCCCCCGGTACCGCGTGTATGAGCACGGTGTGTTCACCAAGGAGCTGACCGACGCCTCGGACTACTGGAAGGAGGGCTATGTGGGCTTCCTCATCGGCTGCTCCTTCTCCTTTGAGGAGGCGCTGATGCGGGAGGGCATCGAGGTCCGGCACATCGCCCAGGGCCGCAACGTCCCCATGTACAAAACCAACATCCAGACCGTCAAGGCCGGGCCCTTTGAGGGCCCCATGGTGTGCTCCATGCGCCCCATGACCCCGGAGAACGCCCAAAAGGCCTATGACATCACGGTGAAGATGCCCAACGTCCACGGCGCTCCCGTCCACATGGGCGACCCGGCTCAGGTGGGGGTAGCCGATGTGATGAAGCCCGACTATGGTGAGGCGGTGGACATCTATGAGGGGGAGATCCCCGTGTTCTGGCCCTGCGGCGTCACGCCCCAGGCCGCCATTGAGAACGCCAAGCCTCCCATCGTCATCACCCACGCCCCCGGACATATGTTCATCACCGACGTGCTGAACACAGAGCTGAATGAGTTCCTGGAGCGGAAAAAAGCGGCGCTGACCAATGAGCCATGATGCGCCGCACCTTCCGCAAATTTGAAATTCCGGTTGACGTGTTTGGCAAGCAGCGCTATACTGAAACAGATGTAAGGTCCCCTCTGCGGTGCTGCCCGCAGAGGGGACCTTTCCCCATACGCCGCCCGGGCGTTGGGATCCGGCGCGGGCCATGGCCGGAAGGCGCTTTGCCCGCTGTGTAAGGAGAACCAGCTATGATTCGAGAGATCTGTAAAGATGAGGCCTTTCTGGCGCAAAAGGCGGAACAGGCCACGCCGGACGATCTGACCACCGCCGCCGACCTGCTGGAGACGCTGGCGTATCACAAGGCTGGCTGTGTGGGCATGGCGGCCAACATGATCGGTGTGAACAAGCGGATCATCGCCTTTGACAACGAGGGGACCTATATGGTCATGTTCAACCCGGAGATTGTCAAGCGGTCCGGCCCCTACGATGCGGAGGAGGGCTGCCTCTCCCTCTCCGGGATCCGCCCGGCCCGGCGGTGGACGTCCATCAAGGTGCGCTGGCAGAACGAGAAGTTCCAGGAGCGGCTGAAAACCTTCACCGGCTGGACGGCCCAGATCATCCAGCATGAGATCGACCACTGTGAAGGCATCATCATCTGAGGAGGAGACGCGATGAAGCTTGCCATTCTATCCGACACCCACGGCCTCCTGCGGCCTGAGGTGATGGAGCGCCTGAAGGACGCCGGCGCCATTCTCCACGGCGGGGACATCAACCGGCAGAGTATTCTGGATCAGCTGGAGGAATACGCCCCCCTCTATGTCGTCCGGGGCAACAATGACAAGGAGTGGGCGGAGCAGCTTCCCCACGACCGCACAGTGACTCTGGAGGGCGTCACCTTCTTCCTGGTCCACAACAGGAAGGAGGTCCCGGCGGAGCTTTCCGGTGTGGACGTGGTGGTGTTCGGCCACTCCCACCGGTATGTGCAGGAGGAGCGGGACGGCGTCCTCTGGCTCAATCCCGGCTCCTGCGGCCCCCGGCGGTTCCATCAGGAGATCACTATGATGCTGGCGGAGGTCTCCAATGGGCAGATTTTTGTGGAAAAGGTCGCCATCCCCCACGGGACAGCGGATCATGGCGGGGCATGAACCCGCAGGAGGGGAAGAGATGGACTTCAAGACAGAACACCTTCTCATCGGCGGCGTCCCCGCGGTGTTATATGGGTCCCAAGCGGCGCAGGGATACTTATTTCTCCACGGCCAGATGGGCTGCAAGGAGGAGGCGGAGGCGTTCGCCCAGGTGGTCTGCCCTAAAGGGCGGCAGGTGCTGTCCATTGACCTGCCCGGCCATGGGGCGCGCCGGGGCCAGGGTGGGGAACTGCTCCCCTGGACCGCAGTGCCGGAGATCCAGACGGCGCTGGACTGGGCCGCCCGCCGCTGGGATTCAGTCTCTCTGCGGGCCAACAGCATCGGGGCCTACCTCGCCATGCTGGCCTGGGAGGACCCGGCCCGCGCGCTCCTGGTCTCACCCGTCCTGGACATGGAGGGACTGATCCTGACTATGATGGGCTGGGCTGGCGTGACGGAGGAGAAACTTCGGGCACAGGGCGAGATCCCCACTTCTTTCGGCCAGACCCTGTCCTGGGACTACCTGGTCTGGGTGCGGGAGCACCCGGCCCACACATGGCGCTGTCCCACCCGCATCCTCTATGGGAGTGGGGACAGCATGACGCCCCGCCGGACCGCAGAGGCATACGCCCGGAGGCACAATGCAGAGCTCACTGTGACAGAGGGCGGGGAGCACTGGTTCCACACCCCGGAACAGCTTGCCGCCCTGCGGAAATGGGAGGAGAGAGAGCCATGAATACCGAGGAATGCTTGATCTGCGGCGCACCGCTGGAGTACCTGACCCGGGATGAGGACATGGAGTGCGCCATCTGCCACAGGTGGGAGCCCAGCAAGACCCGCTGCGCTCAGGGCCACTATGTATGCAGTGACTGCCATACGCAAGGGATGGACAGCATCTTCGGGCTGTGTCTCGCTGAAACTTCCGCCGACCCGGTGGCCATCGTCCGCCGGATGATGGAACTGCCCTTCTGCCACACCCACGGCCCGGAGCACCATGTGATGGTGGGGGCGGCGCTGCTCACCGCCTACCGCAACGCCGGGGGCCGGCTGGAACTGGAGCGGGCCCTTCAGGAGATGTACCGCCGCGGAAAAGAGGTCCCGGGCGGGGCCTGTGGCTTCTGGGGGGCCTGCGGGGCGGGGATCAGTGCAGGTCAGTTTCTGGCCATCGCCACAGAGTCTACCCCACTGGCCCAGGAGCCGTGGGGGCTGAGCAATCAGATGACCGCCCGGGCCCTGGACAGCATCGGCAGGGTGGGCGGCCCCCGGTGCTGCAAGCGGGATTCCTGGCTGGCCATTCTGGCCGCCGTGGACTTCGTCCGGGAGCGGCTCGGGGTGGAGATGGCGCGGACCGTTCCTGTCTGTCCTTACAGCAGGCACAACAGCCAGTGCATTGGGAGCCGCTGCCCCTTCTCAGCGGTGAATCGCAAAAAGCCCACCGTGGCCTTCCTCTGCGTCCATAACTCCTGCCGCAGCCAGATGGCGGAGGCTCTGGGCAGACGACTGGCCGGCGAGGTGTTCCGCAGCGTCTCCGCCGGAACTCAGCCCAGCGGCCGGATCAACCCAGATGCGGTGCGTTTGATGAAGCAGGTCTATGGCATCGACATGGAGGAGGACCAGTACAGCAAACCCCTCTCCCAGCTGCCTGCGGTGGATCTTGTGGTCACTATGGGCTGTCAGGTCCAGTGCCCAGCCCTGCCCTGTTCCCACCGTGAGGACTGGGGCCTGGAGGATCCCAGCGGTCAAGAGGACCGCGCTTTTCTCTCCGTCATGGCCCAGATCGAAGAAAAGGTGCTGGACCTGAAACGGCGCATCCAGGCAGATCGGCAAATGCTTTGATCCCATGCGGTCCTTCCCATCCGATTGCGGGGGCTGCTGGCCGATCTCTGGACCCATATCCGAGCTTAGGCCCCGGTCCACTTTCAGCGGTCCGGGGCCTGTTTTGAATTTTGCTCCGGCTTCAAAATTTTCTCTTGACAGACACCTGGGTTTGTGGTATTCTAAGTAAGCACTTGAGAGACTGGAGCCACACCAGATGCCGGAGTGGCGGAATTGGCAGACGCCCGGGACTTAAAATCCCGTGGGAGTGATCCCGTGCCGGTTCGATCCCGGTCTCCGGCACCAAATATCGCGGGATAGAGCAGTTGGTAGCTCGTCGGGCTCATAACCCGAAGAGGTAATCGCTGTGGTCTACATTCAGTTCGAGTCTGAACACCGTGAAAATTAGCGATACGGTCTCCATATCGCGGGGTAGAGCAGTTGGTAGCTCGTCGGGCTCATAACCCGGAGGTCGCAGGTTCAAATCCTGTCCCCGCAACCAGAAGAAACCCTGTAACCCTTGTGGTTACAGGGTTTTCTTTATTTGTCCCACCTTACTTCTACAAAAATCAGGATCATTTGGTGGGACAGATAGAAAACCGGTCGTGGGAAATCGTGGGACGATGTAAGTAAAAAGGTTTTTGACGCCACTCTCACCTGCGTAGCCAAGCCCGACAAGAATTTGACGCCAGGACGCAGCCTTCTGGGGCCTGTCCCACCTCATTCCCACCATTATTCACCTCTTCGGGCTTTTTGTGCTGCAGCAAGAGAAATGACATTTGCACCGACCACTTGAGGCACGATTTCGACAGGGGCCTGCTCAGGCATGGTATCGAGATCTTCCTTTGGTTTATTGCCAGCATCGACTTCCTGATCGAAAATCTTAACGGATTCCCTCTGCTGCTCATCCATCCAATGGACATACATGTTCAGTGTGGTGGAGATATTAGCATGGCCAAGGTTCCGGGATAGCGTGGCGATGTCCATTCCTTTTTCGACCGATCTGGTGGCATAGGTGTGGCGGAGTGCATGAAAGTTGACGTGCTTCATCCCGAGTGCCCTTACCATAGCATCCAGCTTGTCAGAATAGGTCCGGGGCTCCATAGGACCACCTTTCAGCGTGCATACCACAAATCCCTCCGGGTTCCACTCCATTCCGAATGTATCCTGCATGGTTTCCTGCCATGCCTTCAGACGTGTCAGCGCCAGACGGGCCTTCTGCGGCAGGTACAGTTTTCGATTGGACTGGTCAGTCTTCGTATCGCCTACCGTGATAGCTGTTGCCTGTCCTTTCTTGTGCCGAATAACCGTGTAATCCCGGTCATTTGCCTTGGGTGTCGATTGGCGGGCCAGCGTTCCCTTGACATGGATCGTGGCCGGGATTGCATCGAGGTCTACATTACTCCAGGTCAGCGCCATCAACTCACCAACCCGAAGCCCGGTGTAGAGTGCGAAGATGATCCCCTGGGTACTGACATCGTGGGATACGTTCACAACTGCCTCCAGACTTTGCTGCTCCGCTACGGTAAGAACACGCATATCTTTCTTCTTGTCCTTGGGCAGACGCACACCTTGTACGGGATTTGCCTGAATTAGTCCGTCGAAGACAGCCTGCTTGAGCGCGACATTGAGTGCATTGCGCATGTTTCGAAGCGTTTTAGGTGATAACCCTCCATCGCCGTCCAGCCGGCCGCCGACCTCTCCTTTTTCTGTGAAAAACTTTTGAAGCATTTTACCTGTCAGTTCGCCGAGTGGTTTCCTTGCGATCATGTGCTCTGCGACATGGTGGTTAAAATAGTTGTCGTAGGTTACATAGGTGGAGTGACGTAGGGTCGGCTCACCATAGATTTTTAACCATTCGTTCAGGTATTCCAGCAGTGGCATGGCGGACTGGGTACGGTAGGTATGCTCCTCGACTTTCATGCGGATGCGTTCCAGTTCCCGCCTACAGGCCGCTTCAGTTGTACGGGTGAAGCTGTGTTTTTCCCCGTTGACAGAGTACCTCCCTTCCCAGCAGTTCTCGCGTTTTTGTCGAATAGAACCAAATTTTTTCTCAGACATCATATTCGCTCCTTTTCTAAGAACGAATACACCTGCCCTTGCTCACCGCTATCATATCATTTTCCGGATGAATGGGCAAGGTCGATCCCAGAAGTATTCTCACCGGTCAAATCAGAAGTGATGGTATCATCGCCGGGATTTAATGCGGATGCTCCATAGGGAACATTTGAGACATACCAGTCTAAAAACAGCTTTTTGGGAACGATCAGCCTTTTGCAGCCGGGTAAGCGCATTGCGGGAAACCCTTCTGAGTGGACCAATTTGTATGCGGTACTGCGTCCGACTCCCAAAAAGCGTGCAATATCCATGACAGTCAGCTGAATCGGAAGATCTGCAGCTGACTGGGCCAGTTCGGCTGCTGCCTGTTCTTTCAAATGGAAAAAAGTATCCATTACAGTCTTCTCCTTTTGCTATGAGTAATTCATAAAATGACCAACAGGCGGCGGCTGGCTGGGCCGCTCCACAGGGCATACCTCCGCGGTCTCCGGCATCCACTACGGCCTGCGACGGATTAGCTACCGCTCGGACCATAGCCTGGATGGTGTATCATGATGGGGTATATGGGTCCTGGCCTCAAACTGCCACCGTTTGCTTGTATGCGGCATCCGGCTCCCCATATCCTCCTCTCCAAATTGGATCCTGGCCCAAGTCTGCCCATACGGCTCGCCATATACCTAATGTACCTGTTGGCGATATGAGGTTTTCACCTGTTTGTCAAGGTGCAGAAGGATGCCTTCCCAGAAGAACATGGTGTCTTCACCTCATACCCCGATATCTGACAGGCTTTTTGCCAAAAAATCGACCCCTTTGCCAAAAATGGCTTTGGGGCCGATTCTCATTGATTGAATATATCCAGATGGGAGAGCATATCATCCAGATCCTGCTGACTCGGGCCAGTAGGCTCCGACTCCGGCAGCGCCTGTTCTCCCAACTGCTTCAGGCTGGACTTCAGCTTTTCCATGGAGGCGTCGATCATGCTCTGAATCTTTGTCATGGTCTGCTCATCTGTGGGCGTAGAATGAACTGTGATCACAATTTTTGCTTCAGGTACCAGCACCTCTGGGTGGCGCTGGATATACTCCCAGACAGCCTGAACGACCAAATCACTTTTATGGTTTTTCAGCCGCTCCAGAAGATCGCCAACAGCGGCCTTTTCATTGGAGTCGCTGCGCCATCCGAGAGTAAAGCGATATTTGTCATCCCTGCGCAAAGCTCTCCCCTCCGTGATTCTGCATCATCCGACGCAGCTGCGCGGTGGCCAGCATTCCGTAGCCGATGGCATTTGCCTTGGGATCCAGCACAAAGTCAGCTTTAGCCACCAGTGGGGACTGCTCCAAGAATGTCTTAAACAGGATGGAACCGCCGCCGATAAAAATCGCAGGGTTGGCCCGCAGATCTACCTGGAGTTCACGGAGCTTATCCAGAATCCCATAGGCATAGTCGCGCACTGTGGTAAGTACGGCATTCTGAACCTCTTGGGGCAAGATCGTGCTCCTCCCTTGAATGATATCAGCAATGTGGTCGTCTTCGATCTTCATGTCATACAGAGCACTTACTCGGCCAATGATGTCGTTTGACATTGGGATCACGCCCATCTCCAAACTACGGCAGAACCGCATATCCGGCTCTGTCCGGCGCAGGAGCATCACATCCGTGGTAAATCCTCCGATGTCGATGATAAAGGTGCGCGGAATCTCTTTGAGGAGATGGCTCTGCGGAACAACTGCCGCATAGGCTTGAGGGTAGACTATCACATGACGGATCACCAGACAGACCGGCATACCGTTAAACACAAAATTTACGGTTCCTCGCTTGAAGTAGTCGGCAAATCGCTGGCGCAGGGCGTAATGCTCGGGGGGCAGCCCCACAGCCAGATCAGTTTCCACCATAGGACAGAGGTTATTGCTGTGCTGCAGTTCCTTTGCGATGGCAAAGAGCGTCAGAATGAAATAGCGATCATCCTTTGTCTTATCCCTCATGTAGGAAATGCGCTGACCGGAGAGTGTCCAGAACTTGCCTCCGTACTCCAAAACATCTGTATCGACGGGCGGGCGGATCGGGTAGTCTGCAAGACCTGAGGCGAAGACAAAATTGGTGGTCTTCATTTGAGAGTTGCCATGATCGATGGGGAATAACATGATAAATCACTCCTAATACTATCTTGATACTTTATTACACCGACAAGAATGCGTTTTTACAACGGAATACGCAAAACAACGGTGCACCTATATTTATCTTGTAATCTTGATGCCAGATATGAGAGATGAGCGCCGGACAATAGCGAGTCGATTACTGCGCTCCAGTTTATTGCAGAACCGGCAATCACATGGTATAATATCAAAACCGATAACACGCAAGGGTGGATTCCTTGTGGTTATCGGTTTTATATAATCGTTGTAATCTAAACAGATGGTATCCCTCTTCAATCCTTATTATTTGCTGCTCGATTTTCAGTGAATTATCAGAAAAAGCTGCAAGCGATTCTACCGCAACTTGATAAGATAAAAAGACGTCCAGACTGTCCTGCGACTGGCCTTCCTTGCATATTTCCAGCGAAAAGACACAGACTGACGAATATCACAGAAAAGGAGCGGCAGCCATGTTCAAACACGAAAAGCAGTTATTCCATCCGGTGGCCGTGGAGCGGCCGAATCCCCAATACGCGGCACTGCTGCAGGAGCAGTTGGGCGGCGGCAACGGCGAGCTGAAAGCGGCTATGCAGTATATGTCCCAGAGCTTCCGCGTCAAGGACCAGAAGATCAAAGACCTGTTTCTGGACATCGCAGCAGAGGAACTGGGACACATGGAAATGGTGGCCCAGACCATCAACCTGCTCAACGGCCATGATGTAGATGCAGATCAGGTCAAGGCAGGCGAGATCCAGAGCCATGTGATCCTGGGGCTGAACCCCGGCCTGATCAACGCCTCCGGCTATTCCTGGACGGGCGATTATGTGACAGTGACCGGCGACCTGTGCGCGGATCTGCTCAGTAACATCGCCTCCGAACAGCGGGCCAAGGTGGTCTATGAATACCTGTACCGCCAGATCGACGACAAGAAGGTGCGGGAAACCATTGACTTCCTCCTGAACCGGGAGGAGGCCCACAACCAGATGTTCCGGGATGCCTTCAACGAGGTGCAGGACAGCGGCTCCAACCGGGATTTCGGCACCACTAAAGCGGCGAAGATGTACTTCTCCATGTCCAATCCCGGCCCCAACACTTTCGCCGGCAACGAAGTCCGCCCACCCAAATTTGATTGAGACAGCGGGCCAGAGCGAACCCACAGCACCAACCATCTACCTCTGAGTGAAGATAAGGACTGGGCCACCGCCATCAATAGGAAGACGCCTCGCCGGATATGAAACCGGCGAGGCGGCTGTATTCCCAGCGGCGGATGGGATGTTCTGCTGACAGTCTACGTACTTGACTTACGACAAGTAATCGTGCTATGATGGACGCGAAAGAAGGTGGTAGTATGCACACGGAGATCATCCACGAGAAGCAGGACCTCACCTATCTGTCCTGGTCCCTGATCCGGTCCTCTTCCGGCACCGCAGGCTCGTTCTTAAAGGCCACTTCCCACTTAGGGGACCGGAAGATATACTATAAGCTCTCCAACTACGATTCTATGAACGGTATTGTCGGCCATGAGTGCGTCAACGAGATCATCGCAGACCGGCTGCTTACGGTTCTGGGTATCGAGCATCTGCACTACCAGCTCATTCATGCCGAGATCCAGGTGAACGAGCAGATCATAGAAACCTATCTCTGCGCCTCAGAGGATTTCAAGCAGCGGGGCGAGGATAAGGTGGCACTGGATGTCTATTATGAATTGGAGCACGAGCCCGGCGAGACGCCGCTGGCCTTCTGCATCCGAAACGGCTGGGCAGATCATATCTATAAAATGCTGGTAGCGGATTTCCTGCTGCTGAACCGTGACCGACATGGTGCCAATATGGAAGTGCTCAGAAACAGCAGAAGAAAGAGCATCCGGCTGGCGCCGATCTTCGACCACGGCCTATCCCTCCTCTTCAACTGCCACGATGAAGCATCTGTGTCCGCCTTTGACGTGATGCAGGACCGTCCGATCCAGTGTTTTGTTGGCTCCAGATCTGCTCAGGATAATCTGGGCCTGATCCCTGCAAATGCGATGCCGCGGATCAACCGGCTGAACGCTCAGGACCGGGCAATCATTATGGAGGGGCTTGATTCCATTCTGCCGCAGCTGTGGCTGGATAAGATATGGGAAATGATCGAGGGGAGGTGGCGCTATTATGAGGATTTTTGCAATCAGAGAAGAGCATGATCCACAAAACTCTGATATTGCCTACCTGTTTTATTATGAGCAGGAGAAGCGGTTTTATATTGAACTGCCGGATGACGCGGATCCATGGAGCACACCGCTCATTTTGTCCTCGATTCTCAAACAGGGGCGTAAGACGGTTAATTCCTATTGGAGCAGAGTGTGGGTACAGCAGCGGATTGTACCCTCTGACCGGCAGAACCTGGGACAGATCCTAAAGGCGAACGGGCTGGACGCATACGATGAATTTAAGCTGCTGCTCCTGAATGAAGGGCGGTGTTCACAAGATGACTACTATATCTCGGAAATATCATCCAACGATCTCCCCGATAGCTTTTCAAATCGGTTTAACCATAAAATCGAGGATGTCGTCCCGCTGTCCGGCAAAGCTCTGCTCGTATTTTTCCGCAACGGAGTGACTAAGCGCTGCGAAGTCCAAAGCATCCTGCGATCCAGCAAGGCGTTTGCGCCTGTACTGAACAACGATTCGGTTTTTCAGAGGGTAGGGATCCAAATCGGTGGGTATGGCGTCTGCTGGGGAGACCAGCTCACGATCTCGGACAGCGACCTCTATGAGATTGGCCAGCCGGTCCCGCTGTCACAGGAGGACTTCGCCACCTTCGTTCAGCAGAGAGTGGTTACCACAGCGGAGGCCGCAGAGCTCTTGCAGTGCACGAAGCAGAATATCGACGATTTGATCCGCCGTGGAAAACTCCACCCGGTCAAGGAAGCCCCCAAGAGCAAGCTGTTCCTCAAGAGCGAGATCCTGCAGCGGCTTTGGCAGTAGTGGGCCTACTCTTTTAACACATTCCGTAATATCTTGTGTTCAAATCGTTGTCCGGCTATAATATGACCGTGTGCATCTGGTCAAAAGATATAGTAGGAAGGAGATGTTTTTATGAACAAGAGCGAACTGATTGCGGCAATGGCCACGGAGAGCGGTCTATCCAAAGCGGATACTGAGAAGGCACTAAATGCGTTTATCTCACAGGTGGGAAAGGTTTTGCAGGCCGGTGATAAGATCCAACTTACCGGGTTTGGCAGCTTCGAGATCAAGGAGCGTGCGGAGCGCACTGGCAGAAATCCCAAGACTAAGGAGCCAATCACGATTCCCGCGGGGAAGGTTCCCGTGTTCAAGGCCGGTAAGGCGTTGAAGGATGCTGTGGGCTAATAGGGCTTCCGATCTTTAATAGCGATTGTACCTACAAAAAAGCAGCGAGGCATTAAATTGCCCCGCTGCTTTTGCGTCACTTTGGGAGGTTTCCCTTGTTCAAGCAGAATTCCCAGATATAATCGTCCAGCCCATTGTAGTCAGGTGCCCACAGATAGGTGCCGAAGGTGAGATTCTGCTTTGCAAGCAGTTCTATGAGGTTGCAGTAGGCGTGCTCTACGTGCCAGTTCTTCAAATAGTCCATATCAAAGCAGGTCATGACATGACGCACCCCAAGGGAGGTCAGGTCATGCAGGGCACGCTCCAGATGGTTGAGGGAGGTGACGCCAGGGATGGCCAGTACAGTCTGGCCAGTAAAGTGATTGACGATGTCCGCCTTCATATATCCTTCAATCAGCAGGATCTGTTCCCGAACCGGCCCTACCAGATGACACCAGTTTTCACCTTGGACGCCGTTCAGCTTGTCTGTGCTGGAGAATGTGAGAAATTTCCCGCCTTTCTTCATCTTTTTATCCAATCGGATCTGAAAACCCTGTATTTTACCGTGGTAACGGCCGGGGATCAGGATACCTCTCCGGTAGACAGCCAACGTCCACCGCCCGTCCTCGTCCCGGTAAAATCCAGGGATACCAAACAGGTTGTGCCCCTCGTCGATCAGGGACTGCGCCAGGGCGTGATAGCCGATCACCGGCGTTGATTTATAGCCCAGCCGCTGGATGGCCTCATCTGTCAGGCCGCGCTGCAGGAGGTTCTCCCGATGATCCGGGGCCAATGACAGCTTGCTGAGCAACGACTCATATACCTTGCTTCGGTCCTCCAGGCTAGCCAGCTTGGCCTGTGGTATCACGGGAGGGGACTCGACACGGTTTTTACTCACTGGGTATTGCCCTGGTCTTCCATCCAGCTTGGCAGAGACATCCTCCAGCACCTGATCCCGTGGAATACCCATATAGTAAGCATAGAGGTCGAAGACGCCCCCAGAAAACTGTCCGCATTTGGGGCAGCGAAACACATTTCGCTTCAGGTTGATATTCAGGTGCTTCTCTTTCGAACCGGAATGGTCACATATGGGGCACGGAATATTATAGGAGCTCTTCCCATAGGGCGGCTGTTGGATCGGGAGCAGGGGCAGTATGTCGGTCATTTTATAACGTATTTCCATCGAGAGCTCCTTTCAGGGGGACAGCCTTATGGCCGTCCCCCTATGTGCGATCAGGCGCTCTCCTGCATCGCCGTGTCACAGATCAGCTTGGCGGCCGCCGAGATCTCAGCGTCCCCGCTAAACTTGGTGGCGACCCATACGATAGCCTTCTGGTCCTGTTCCAGCACCTCACCAAGCGTTTTCCCACTGTATTTGGCGATGGGGCAAGGCATACCCTTTGCCTTAGTCAGCGGATCCTCCTCAATGGGCTTGGGCTGAGGCGGTACAGGTGGTTTTGCATGTTCTCCTGTATCAATGGAGCCATCAAGGGCCTGCGGCTGATGCGGGGCACTGTCTCCGCTCCAGACGATCCCGCCCAACTCATCCACAGCGGGCGAATCAAACGCATCACCCGCCGCGGAAAACTGAAGTCCAAAGCCGGCATACTGAAGCGCCCGGCCAATAGCCGCAGTCTGTGCCCACTCCCGCGGGGAGATCGTAGGTTTGTCGGGAAGGTATCCCCTTGATACCGTCGCCTCTGCCAGATATTGCTCCGGCGGATTGGTGTAGTGGGGATAGACCCGGGCAGTCGCTACAAAGCAGTCCTTTGCCGGCATCACAGAGGTGGCGACGCGGCCTTCAGGATATTTCAGCCGGAACCAGGCAAGCTGCTGCATCACCGGTAGACGCAGTCGCGTTTCTTTTTCATTGAAGTCAGTGTACTCTACCGCCAGCGGAGTGGGATCAAAGCCATCCACTGCATTGATCGTTTGGATCACAGCCAGAGCGGCCTGTTTATCGTTTGTCATGATGCGACAGCCTCCTTCGCTTTTTTGATGGGTACCAGTGTCTCGCGGAACTGCAGCCAGGCCGGCAGCAGTGTCGTGATGACCCGCCTCACCTCGTTGGAATAAGAATCGTCTGACGCCGGACGGAAGCCGGAAAACCGGCTGCGATAATCCTGAATGACCCGGCCAAGATTGTTCTGAGCCGCATCCCGCTCCTTTTGGGTATCAGGGCCGCGATCGGGACCATAGCGGCGCTCATAGGTCAAGCTCTGAATATAGGCATCCAGCATCTGATAGTGCCCCATCAGTGTCGCAATATTGGTCGTTACCGGCGCACTGCGCTGGTACATCTGGCAGGTTTCCAGCACACTGATGCGGTACACGACCTCGCCAAAGAACCACAGGTGGTCAGCCCGAATGGGGAGCTGTACCATGTGTCGCTCCAGTTCCTGCCGAAGCCCATAGTAGTTTTCAAGGACAGTGGCCATTGCGCTCAGTCTCCTTTCATCTGTTCGTTGATACGTGCGGCCAGCAGCGTATTTCTGTGTTCGGTATCGGTTGTCGCAACGGCATGGACGACCGCGTCCCAATCACCAACGATAATGACCCGCTTCTTTGCTCTGGTGATCGCTGTGTAAAAAAGGGCGCGGTTCAACATCCGCCTATGGATATGCTGGATGTTGATGAGCACAGAGTCGTACTCGCCCCCTTGGGATTTGTGGATGGTGGTGGCGTAGGCCAGATCGAGCTGGCGGAGGGATTCCGCATCCTCATAGGCTACAATGCGGTCATCGCCAAAGTCCACTTCCACCATAAAGCCATCCGTATCCCGGATCACATTGCAGACATAGCCGATGTCCCCATTGCTGGCGAAATCGGTGTTTTTCATCTGCATCATCTTGTCACCAACCCGGACCACGCGCTGGCCAAGTTCCAGTTCCGCCTTCTCCGGTGATGGAGGATTTGCGATGTTGTGCAGCGCTTGGTTCATGCTGTGGACGCCGGTTTCTGTTTTCTTGCGGAACGGTGTCAGCATCGCTACATTATCCACGCCAAACTGGCCGATCTCGCTCATATAGAGGCGCTCCAGCCATTCAGTCGACTGGCTGACATCCCCGGAGGCCCAGAACTGGAAATCTCCATCGAATGCCAACTCCGGATCATTGGCCCGGATCCGCTGCGCGTTTTCCGCCACAATGCTGCCCTCACTCTGCCGGAACACCTTGTCCAGCACGACCACCGGCAGTTTCCCGCAGGCCAGCAGCTCACTGAGCACGGCGCCCGGTCCCACAGAGGGGAGCTGATCGGCGTCGCCGACCAGGATCAGGCGGCACCCGGGCGGCAGTGCGCTGAACAGGTGCCAGGTGGTCACCATGTCCAGCATACTGATCTCATCGACCAGCACCAGATCGGCTTTCATATGCTCCAGGGGCTGAAGCTCTGAAACCGCACCGGCGACCAGTCCCACCGCCTTGTGGACGGTAGAGGCATCGAAGGCGGTGCTCTGCTCCATCCGCCGCGCGGCCCGTCCGGTGGGCGCACAGCACACGATCTTCTTGTCAGGAAAAGCCTTGTGGTAAATGTTTAGGATCGCCTGCTGGATCGAGGTCTTTCCTGTACCAGGGCCGCCGGAGATGATACAAATGGGTGAGGTCAGGGCGAGCTTGACGGCGGTGCGCTGTTTCTGTGCAAAGGTGAACCCCATCGCCGCCTGCTGCGCATCGATCTCATCGTCCAGATCACCCATATAGGGCAGCTTGTCCCGACGGAGCATCTCACAGATCCACATAGCCACATCCGCTTCCGCTTGTGCCATAATGGGGCGATATGTGTAGTCGTGGTAGAGAGCCAGCCGGTCGGCCTTGAGCATTTCAAAGGCCCTCTGCGCCACCAGTTTCCAGGTTACCTCCGGTGTGTGCAAAAGATCGACAGTTTTGTGGATAAACCGCTCCTTATGCAATGCCAGATGCCCCTCGCTCTCCGCCAACTGCAGGGTATAGAGCAGCGCGGCATCCAGCCGCTCCGGTGCATTCCGGGGGATTCCATTGGCCTGCGCCAGCTGGTCTGCGGTATGAAAGTCGATCAGACCACGTTCAAAGACCGTATAAGGCATCTGTGTGAGCAGCCACTGTGCATCGTTCCCTAGCTTTTGACGCAGATGGACGGCCTGCCCTGCACTGATGTCAAAGGGGGCAAGCATGGCAATGATCTTCCGGGCGCCGCGTGTCTCCATGTAGGCGCTACAGAACTGAGCACATTGCTTTTTCCCGATGCCCGGCACCTCACAGATACGTTCTGCATCCGCATCCAGGATCTCCAATGTTTTCTCGCCAAAGGTTGCATAGATCCGCTCTGCCAGCTTTTTCCCGATGCCGCGTATCATTCCGGAAGATAGATAGGACACAATCCCAGATTTGTCGGGCCTAATGTCCTCCTCAAAAGACTCCATTTCAAATTGTAGTCCGTACCGGGGATCCTTCTTCCAGTGGCCTGTCATATCCACCTTGACGCTGGGAACTGTGGGCAGATAATGGCCCACCACTTTGATGCTGTCCAGTTTCTCACCCCGTGCGTCAAGAACAGTTTCACAGGGCCTGAAGATTGCAATCATATAGCTGCCGCTCTGCGCCTCCTCGGTAGTCTTGGGATAGAGCAGACGGCTGAACCTGCATTTCACTGATTTGTTCCTCCTTGCATACGGAACCGGATATGCAGAAGCTACCTTCATGGCATACCCCGTCTCCTGTCACATTTTTTGCCACAATGGCGGCAGAATTCTTTGGTTCTGCCGCCATTGTGATCTGATACTATGATGCAGCTGTTACGCGGGCTGGATAGAAACCTTAACCTTCCGGCTTTCGGAGGTGTGCAGAGACTCCTCATAGATCGCAGGATAGGTCTTTTTTAGGTAGTCAGAATTGACTCGTCTGGTCGTTTTAGTAACAAAATCGATCAGAAGCCGATCTGTGCTAGTAGTCAGGATCCCGTGCTCATGCTGCTTCATCAGTTCTGCAACTCGCACACTATGTGCTTCAATATCCTCCTCGTTTTTTTTGATTTCTTTGCCAAGTGCCGTGTTTTTTGCCTGTAACTCGGCAATTTTCCGTAGATGTGGCTCAAATTTTTTCGGGAATTCAACGGTGGGCAAGCCCTTCAGACTGGCACCATAGATCTTCGCAAGAGATTCCATGGCCAGCTTTGGTTTGACGTCTGCCATCGTGGGGGGCTTATCATTGCGCAGACTCCAAATCCATCGGTCCAGCTTTTCAAAGATGATATCCTCTTTCGCTGTGTCACGGATCAGGTGCGGTGTCGCCAGATCATGATCCGGGTTGTTGCCCCACAGGGCAGAAAAGGCGCCATACTTTATATCCAGCACAGCCAGATAGTAGCGCAGCTGCAATTCGTAGTATGCGGGATAGGCCCCATCCGCCCAATCCTCCGCTTTGTGGTAGGTCAGGCTCTTGCACTCCAGAATGCCCGGTTCGCCATCCTCCTTCCGGGTATAGCGCCGATCGATGTTTGCCAGCGCATAGGGGAAATGGGCATGCTGGTAAAGGTGATTGTCCTCGGAGACAAGGTTCCCGGTCCGTCTGGCGTAGAAGTGTGCAGCGATGGGTTCCAGCATATGGCCCATAGCCAGCTGGTCCGGGTTGGGCGGCGTCTTCGGCTTCATGCGGCCCTTTTTGATCATCCAGAGCTCCAGCGGCGTGGTCCAGGGAGAAAGGCCAAATATGGTGGCTACATCGCTGCCGCCGACGGTATATTCAATGTCGCCTTTTGGCCCGTGCGCCCGACACTCCAGCCAGCGGTCATTGTCCATACCTGTGCAGTCACACAAAATGATGGGAGCAGCCATTACCACTCCACCTTCCTGGCATAGTCGTAATCCCGCCAGTTGAGTGTGAGGGCCCGCGCCATATTCTCCTGCAAGGCCAGCAGCTTGCTCTCCGGGGCGCCCTCCGACTTGAGGGTGAAAGGGATCTCCTGCATGGCCACGAACACATCATGCGCGGAGGCATCTCCTCCGCCAATGGCAATCTCAAACATATTGATGGCTTCCAGCGACGCCTTCTTGGGCAAGGCCAGACGCTTGCAGATGGCAGTCATGGCATTGACGGGATGATCCAGATGCACTGAGAGCAGACCGCTCAACCGGGCAACAGAGTCGCCGAACTGAGCGAAGAGCATATCCAGACTGGCCACAAAGTCAGGTACCTTGGACTGCCGGCGATGCTCTACTGAGATCATGCCGCCGATGTGGATCGGATACTGCATCCCCACCAGCAATGCTGAAACCTTGGCCGACGCCATGCCGGTATCCGAAGTAGAAAAGCGGATACCTGGCACCAGCTTGGAGGCCATAGATGCCTTACCCTCTGCGGCGAGCAACTTGATGTATGTGTCCAGAAGCTCGGCGCGCTGGCCGGGGAGAGTCCAGAATGCACTGGTGAGCGCATGGTCGGAGTACCCGGACGAAAACTGATTGCCTGGGAACCGCTCATCCATCTTACTCTGCAGCCCTTCCAGCAGCTGATCGATCTCCAGAATGGAGTAGTCCTTGTTGTCGCCGGAGTGGGCGGCTGATACCTTTTCTTCACGGACCAGCAGCAGTGCGCTGTCCTTGTGGAGTATGAGGCAGGAGTTGAGTACATCCGCCAGCTTTTCGCGGGGTAGCTTGGGCAGCGCAGATCCGCTGATTTTCGCGCGGTCCAACAGGCTTTTGTATGCGGTGTCCCGCAGAGGGAAAAACTTTTCTCCAACCTTAATGGCCAGCTTCAGGTTTTCTGCCGTATCCTGAATGGCCTCCTCTGAGACAGAGGCGTCGAAGAGGTCTGCGTCAGCAAACAGCGGCGAGTTTTTGTCCAATGCCGCCACCTGCAGGTTTTTGACCTCCGTGCGTTCCCATCGGCTGTCAGCACGCACCTTTTCGTGGTAGCTGAGCAGGTCCGGGAAAGCGCTGAACTGGGTGTGATAGCTGTCACAGCATGGTTTCATAGGATTCGATCTCCTTTCGTTTTTTGCGGCGTGCGCCGCTGAATATGCAAAAACAGCGTCCCGAAATCGGAACGCTGTCTGTGCCGATGGAATGGCCGGAAAATAAAAAAAGTGCCACTTGCATTTCTGCAAATGGCACTTTGTAACACTGTAAACTATGCATGCCGCTGGCATGACTCTGATACTATATGGGTAAATTATAGCATTCCCGCACAGTTTCGTCAATGACGGAAATCGACCTACAATACCGCGGGCAGGGGGATCAGGCGGCACGGATCAGGCCCCATACCAGCTTCGGAGAACAGTTGCCTCTATACTGGTTGCTGCCACCAGCTCCATGCTCCGGGTAGGATACGATGGTGGTCAATGGATTTTTCTGATTTGTTATGAATGGTTGATTCAAGTTTCCTCTAATATCTGCTGGAGCTGTCCCTACACAATGGCTGTCAAAGCGTTCAGCCGTTCCTGCGGCGTATGGATCTGAGGATGCGGCTGGAATGTGAACTCTCTGAGCATAGTCTACCTCCTGCTTATGCTTCCGATAGGCACAGGAAAGCGTTTTCCAGATCACATGCCAGCCTGCTGCCGTCGGCCATCTGGATGTATCCTGCTGAAACTTCCGTCTCATTGAACGGGCGGCTACAGTAGACCGCTCCGTCCTGAAAATCTACAACAGCATCATAGATTCTGCTGCCTCCATCCCTGTATTCCAACACAAGGGAGGCTGGCACATCTCTGGGTGCCAACAGCTCATCCTGACTTACTCGCACACAGGCACTGTCCAGAATCTCATAGCCGCCGGCGTCCTCTCTGGTGAAAAATGCTTGGATACGCGCAGAGGGCAGGTTGTTGATCAGATCGCCCCAGTTAAAATCTCTGGAGGCGCAGCAACTGCTTTTCCAACCATCCGGCGTAGACAGCCACGCCTGTATCCGACTGCGCAGAGTCTGCATCACAAATTTCTCAGTAGCCTCAAAATGAGAGGCGCTTTGCTGGAATGCCCTTTTCTCAACCAGAACAAACAGGTCATTGGCCCAGATCTCATCTTCACAGGGGCGCTCTCGGATCAGCGTCAGGTCAATGAGACCAGTTGTACCCATGCCTTCCGGGCCAGTCTCGGGCCATTTCCATCCTTCGATAGGGCCGGACTCTTCTACCTGACCATCTTCCAGCTCGCCATAGACAGCGCCGCAGCCGCAGCACTGGAACGGGCCGAAGGGGGTATTGCTCTCGTAGATCGATGCCGCGGCTCCTCTGGGCATATTGTCAAGAAATGCACCAGAGCCATCTACCAGAACATCCATGTGGCAGACCTGGTGCCCCACAAACCTTTCCCCATTACAAAATCTGCATTTCATATTGATGTCCTCCTTTCTTTTGCGGCTATTCAGCCGCCATTTTCCACTTCCTGCGCATCGATTTCTATCGGATCATCGGTCAATATACTGACATAGCGGCTGAACAGTTCGTTTAGCTTATCCTCCGTCAGATCAAGCTCTTTCTCTGTGATCTCCCAGGGGTAGCGCGGCTGGTAAATGAGATATGTCCTACCGCTTGAATCATCGCAGGCGGTCAGGCACAGACCGTCCGCCTCCTCGATTACCTGTTGTAAGATCGTGGCAAGGCCCAGATAGTAGTCCCGGTCGAACTCCATATAGTCATCCCAGTCCGGTTCTGTGACAGACAGGTCCGACAACCATGCATGGATCCTCCCATCCAGTTTTGGCGCTAGCTTCAGCAATGCCTGTAGCCGCTGCACACTCTGCGCCTGAATGTCATCTACACAGATCCCGTACCCATAGTTGTGCCAGGTGTGATAGCTCATGTTTGCTCCTCCTTCTGACTGAATTTTCGTATTTTCTTGAGCTGTCCGATGCGCAGTTCCCGCTCGCTGAGGAAGCGGAAGCAGTGCCCCAGGGTTCTTCTCAGGCATAGTGGTTATTCGCTGCTCTTCCAATATGAGAGAGGGACAGAAGAAGTCTCCTGTCCCTCTCGGATATGCTTTGCCTTATTTATACAGCGATTTCAATTTCCTTCTCCCGCCCCCATTGCTGGAGGAACCGGTGTTCCTGCTTCGTGACGGCACGCCGGTTCTTCCCCTGAGCCTGACAGATCTGTTTTCCGCTCAACTGCAAGGTGACCAGCGACTGGTCAGCGGCGCTCCGAAGCCGCAGGAACAGGATATGGCACTCACCGCTGGCCACACGGTCAATATACTGGCCCACACAGTGGTTGAGGTTGATCCCTTCTTCCGCCAGTTCCTCCGGCTTGGTTGGGATCACAATACTGTACCTTCCGCCGGTATAGGCCAGATCTTTGATCTGCTCGCTCTGTTCTGCAAAATTTTCGCAGGCGGCAATGAGTTTTGCCTGATTGACCTTCAGCGCCATCACATCGTGCTCAGTCTTGAAGTGCGCCGGATACTTCTCTTTGACCTTCCCGTAAAAATCCATCTGCATACGCAGATAATCCTTATATTCGGTGAAAAAGTGGCGGTCGATCGCGGCGTAGCCCTGTGCATACAGATCGAAGAGGATATAGTCGATGAAGCGACGCAGGTTGATATTGTGCGGAGATTCAATGACCGATTTGAATGCTTCGATATTCGGAGCGTTTTGATGCCGATTATAGTAGGAATCGGAAAAATTCAGATCGGAAACGCCAGATTGGACCAGCTTTTCCGCGAAATACATTGCCTCATTTGTTCCAAAGCATTCTTCGATCCAGAAGATGACAGGGATACTCGGCTGATATTTTTTCGGATCGGCCATATTGGGGAACAGGTTATAAAGGCGCGTGAAGAGTTTGCTGTTCTGCTTCCAGAATGACACGAACCAGTGTGGATACGGTGAATTTACCAGTACATTGTGTCGGCACATATCCAGCAAGCTTTCATTGGTAGTCACAGTCATGATCAGTTCCACAGACTCACGGAAGATCACATTGATCCAATGCACCTGCTGAAGTGTGATGTATCGGTCCCTCAGATCCCGCAGGAAGGTGTTCAGATTACCTTCTGTTAGAGAATCGATCTGTCCGGTCTTACAGTCCTTGATGTAGAAAAGGCCCTTACTGACCAAGATCACCAGCTCACGGTCCGTCTTCATCGTGCGCCGCTTGATGATGAAGTCGGTGTTGTTTTCCAGAACGACCTCATATTGTGCGGCAGCCTTTGCTGATACATTCTCCACATCAATGATGTAGTCTTTCAGTGTCACAGCATTTGTTGTGCATTCGCTCCCCATAAGAGCAACCTCCTTTGAACTAAAATGTTTTGGTGATAATGACATCCTGCGGTTTCATGGGTGGCGGTGTGGTTTCCCGGCTATACAGCTCACCATTGTCGATATGGGCAGCTGTCGCTGCCATCCAGATGATCTTTTCCAGTTCCGTATCCGGGATCGGACAATAGAGCGTCACCTCCCGGTTATACCGGATGTGCGCCACAGTAGGCCAATCCCCGGGTCCTACACGGTTCCCAACGGTGATTCCGTTCCCCATGCAGAAGAACCCAAGGTTCCAACGGTCTGCCGGATGTTTTGCTGCCTGTGCCGCACAACCCGGACAGTTCAGGCACATCCCTGTGTCCTGAGCTGTTTCGACAGTCCAGGACGGATCGTTGATACACATATTCATGGTTCTGAGATCATTCCTCCAAATACCTGATGTGTATGCAGGAGGGCCATCGCCTCTGTCGCATCCTGCAGTGCAAGATAAAACTCCCGCAATTTTTCCATTGCGATATTGAGCATCTCCCGCTCAGCTCTCCGCCTCGGTTTCGTCCCCTCCAGATAGAGAAGCACTGCTTGCCGCTCTGAAGGGGCAAGCTTTGACAGGGCCTGCCGCAGCCGGTTCTCGCACAGCGGCTCCTCCTCGTAGGGATCTACCGCGATAGAATGACCGTACTCTTCAGAGAGCTCCAGCGGCCAAACAGTAGGGGCAAAGTCACTGGCGCCGGTAAGCCCGTGTGACTTCCGACGGCGCTTGAGATCCAGAATCGCATACTGCAGCTGCATCCAGATATGTGTGGAGATGGATGCTGAACGGCTGGCATCAAAAGATTCGATAGCCTGTAGGGCAGCCATTGCCAACTCCTGATAGACATCGTCCTGTTCCAGATGCAGCGCGTACAGCAATAGGCGGTTACGGTTCAGCGTCCGCTGGATGAGGTCCAGGTGATCCATAAAAATCATGTTCCGTGTGATGATATCCATATTGTTATTCCTCCTGTATTGGTGTGCAGGACGAGAGAGAGGGGGCATCCCTCCTGTCCCACTGTTGTTTGAAAGCAGATCATCAGTTGATGGCGCCGGATCCCCGGGCCTTAGGCTGAGATGTGTCCGGTAGCCAGGTAGGTATCGGAGAGCAGCCAGTATAGCTCGTCAGAAAGATCGGTTGCACGCATCCCCTTGTAGTACCAGAGCAGCCGTGGGTCCTTTCCATTCAGGGTGATCATCACAGGCAGCTTGCTGCAGGGCGGATATGGGATGGCCTGTACCTCAGCGCAGATGGTCGTTTTGTCAAAGAAACGGTCCAGAACCGCTTTCAAGTAACGAAGGATACTGGGGACATCCTCTCCCGGTTCAATGGGACAACAGACCGCTGCCACCGATAGCGCAAACTTGAAATTCACGTCAAAAAAATCTATAAACATTTGTTACACTCCTCATCGTGCATCGTAAACGGTGTGTTCAGTCTCCAATCCGCTCAACGAGCTGTTTCACAGCGTCTGCGGAGGGACGAAAGAGATCTTCCTCCACATCAAGCTGATCGAAATAGTCGTAATCAAACAGGGAGAGCTGTCCGTTTATAGTGTTGATTTTCTGATAGTCCTTTGAGGCCCCATACAGATACCAGTCCATGACATCGTACTTGGTTTTCCACTTTTTGAAGTCACGGCCTTCCAGCATCTTTTCAAATGCCCACAGGTAGGCCCGTTCAAAGTTCGGCCAGCGCTTGAACTCAGCCAGGATCTTTGCAGTAGAGGCGAGAGGGCAGCCCACACATCCGATACGGGTAAACCCTTCATCATAGAGGGAGCAGTAGGGAATATGTTCTGCCTGGATGAAGTCCCACACCTGTTCATCGCTCCAGTTGATGATCGGGTGGAAGAAATTCACCCCTTTATCTGCCTGACAGGATTCATATTTCGCTCTGCTTTTGCGCTTGGGACTCTCCTCCTTCCGCACACCGGTCAGTGTGAGGAGGCTGCCACTGCGGCCGCATACATTCCGTTCCTTGAACTCCTGACAGCAGTAGCGACACAGTCTGGTGGGAGGGAACCCCTTCTTAATGATCAGCTGGAACATAGTTATTCTTGGCGGTTCGACCTGTACATCCGGATGTTCGGCCCGAATGAACTGGAGCAATTCTGGAGGATCGACCGAAGTGCGGCTGAATTTTGCCGTAAACTCCACACCGGCCATCTCCAACAGCCGTTTCATCACCACGCTGTCCTTTCCACCTGAAAACCGGAGACAGAACTTGTGGTGCTGCGCGCTCCCGCGGATCTCTTGGATGGTACGCGCTACAATATCCTCTGTTCCCCAGAGTGTATGGGATATGAGCGAATTCTCAGGCACTTATGCTGTGCACCTCCTTCCTGTAAATGTACAGGGCAAGACCATTCCCACGGTCTTGCCCTGTACAGATTAAAAGCGGATAAACCGCTTGATGATCCCGGCCAGCTTGACCGGCAACTTTGTGAGATCTGTTATATCGAGGTAGGAATCTCCATAGATCCGCTCAATGTTCTCTCGGTCATTTCCAATGGCGGCCGCCACGAACAGGATCCCCTTACGCTGATACTCATGCTTGATCCCGCGCAGGTCCTCTTCAGCCGCAGTGCCCATATAGCCGGCATCTGCCGGCTGTCCGTCAGATACCAGCATCAGAAGCTTGATGTCCTCTGGCCGGCGCACCAGCTGCTCTGCCACAAAGCGGAGTGCTGCACCGTCCCGGTTGCTGCCCCGTGCTGAGATGTCCATCATCCGATACCGGTCATCCCGGTCGATGGCGTCAAACTCTGCATAGGAATACAGATCTACACCACCGGAGGTGGAATGACCGTAGACGGTGATGGGGATCCCCAGTGCCTGACAGAAATCATAGAGTATGATCGCTGTCGCTCTGGCGTAGGTGGCCCGATCATCCCAAGCCATACTGCCTGACTCATCCAGCAGAAGGCCCACACAGAGTTCTGGTGTTTCGATGGGCAGCGAATTTTTATAGAATACGCGGGAATCTGTGCGGTACAGGGCGTGGGAGTCCAGCCGGCGGCCCATAAGCAGGCTCGTCTGTTTTCCTCCGCGCCTGCTGTCCTGCATCTGCTGAAGCACAGACTTCTGCAGCTGTTTGGAGATATGCAGCAGCTCACCGGCAACGGCGTCGTACTCCTCCTTGCTCTCATCATTGACGGAAGCGATGCGGTGTACGGTCTTCTGGACCCCCTCGTGGATATCGCCATAAGAGATGCCCTGAGCCAGTTCTGTCAATTCCTTGGTGCGCTGGCGTTCCAGCTCAGTCGTTACGCTGTTTTCTGCAATGCGCTCCAAGAGCCGTTCGATGTCGGCGGCGGCCCCAGTATAGCCACTCCCTTCATAGTCGTCATCCTGCTCCATACCCCCGCCTTCCGGCGCGGAGACCTCACAGGTGTTCTGAAGGGGGATTCGACCGCCCTCTTGAGCAGTTACCTCCTGGTAGGGTTGGGCTGCGCATCCACCGTCCAGCGGTACCGAACTGCCATCGGAATCCTCGTTTTCAGCTTCCGGCGTCTGCCCACTGACGGGGGCGGTAGGCTCTTCGGTTTCTTTCTCCTCCTGGCTGGGCTCTGTGCCAGCCGCATCACCGCTTTCCTCCTCATCGGAGGGATTGGGGCTGGCTGCCAGCGTCGCTGTTGCAGCGCGCTGCCGGCCAGTGGCCGAACCAGCAGTTGGGGCGGCGGTTGGACCGCTCACAGGGGTTGTGTCGCCAGTCCCTTCCTCACTGCCGCCGGCAAGGGTGGATAGGATGCCGTGGAGCAGTTCTCCCGCATCACCACTGCCGGAACCGCTGGAGAGGGCATTTTCTGCCTGCTCCTTACAGAACTCCATAAAGTCCTTGATGTAAGGCCAGCAGCGGATCAGGATGAGATTTGTGATGCGGCATCTGTCCTTGAAATCGCGGCTGATCAGAGCGGTGTCCAACTCGCTCAGGAGAGAAAAAACCATCCGGACTCGCTCGTCAGTCAGCGGTGTGCCACCGTATTTCAGTTCCCCCCAGCGCATATAGGAGAGGAGCGCGTTGCGGATCGTCAGCCAGATATGGCCGCCTTTCTCCTCATGGTCAATGTCGTCCTCGACCGTGGGGTAGTCCTCAAATGTGCGCTGCCGCATGAACTGCAGGCTGCTGCCGAGAACGCCGGGATAGTCCATCAGCATACGGTTTTCAATGTAGCCGTCCTCCAGGATATTCAGGATATCGTGGGTGATCCTGGCCAGCATCTCCGCATTTTTGGGTTCTGTCTTCTGATATTCCCAAAGTGCCTCCTCTGCATTGCGTTCAGCCGCATTGCGGAGAGGCGGCGCATCGGGGAACCATCTGCCCATCTCCTGAAAGCGGTGGTAGGACTGCATCCCAAGGAAGTCCGAGTGGAGAACATGGCCAAGTTCATGGGTGAACATTCCGCACACCTGCTCATACCGGGCCTGACGCCCTTTCTGGCGTGTCACGATAGGATTGCCGCCATTGATCAGGATCGCGGCATTATTGGTCACTGCAGTTAAGGAATCTTTTGGCTTCCAGATGACACTGACCTTGACCCGCCGCCGGTAGCCATAGCGTTTTGTCTGCGCAATGGCAATGTCGGCAAAATGGTTGGCCAGAATGCGGGAGGTGAAAAACTGCCGGTCTGTGATCTTCGACTGTTTTTGTGCGATCAACTGCTTGATCTTCTTATGACTCACTCTTGCCAAGAGTCGATTTCCTCCTTCCGAGCATAATTTTGCTTAGACGGCTTTTTTCCGTTTTGGTGCGAAGATGGGTTCCAGCACTGTAGTGAGCAGTGCGTTCCGATCCTCCTCATCCGAAGTGGCTTTGCTCACGATGGTATAGAGCGCAGAGGTATAGGGATCCCCGGTGATCTCTGTACTCATGATCCAATCAATGAGGCTGCGCATACCGCAGTTGCCATCGGATATCCCGTTTTTCCTGCAGTAGTCGGCCATATCGCCCACTACATGAACCATGCGTTCCACCATCACATCGTCCTCACAGCCTGTGATGCTCATGGCCCGCTGTGCCATGATTTCTGGTGACGGCAGTTCAATGTCCTGAGTTAGATTCATGCGGTCGAGAACCGACTGATTGAGTCCCCGGCAGCCCTCATAGCTGATGTTCGTAGTCACCACGACCACAGCATCGGGATGGCGCCGAACGACCTCGTCAGTAGGCAGTGTAATGGATCCGTTCTGCTCCAAAAGAGAGTTCAGGCCCACCAATACTCCAGGCTGGATGATTGTTGAGGGTTCCTGCACCTCAACTAAGTATCCATGCTTGAGTGCGCGGATAAAATCGCTCTCCACATAGGTGAAGGTCTGGCCGCCGTTCGCTGTTTCGGGCTTTACCTTGCAGAGCTGCTGCAGTTTGTTCGTGACCATCTCCATGACCAGTCCCATGCACTCCTGTGCAGTGGCATCGGGTTTGGCGACACCGGATAGCTTCAGGTAGGTGCCTGCAGGGTCATAGTCCATGTCATCGAGATCGGGCAGGCCCATGAGCGTTTTTACATTCTCATAGGTGATGCCGCCCATATCCCGGAGCTGCTGCCGCTGCTGATCCAGATCGGCATCTCCAGTGGATGCGCCGTCCGTATCGGGAAACACCTGTCCGACAAGGTCAAACAGTTCCGTGCCTGCCGAGCAAGTATATTTCATATACGGGAGGTTCAGGCCGGCTGCGATGGCACGTGCCCCCTCAGTCTTGCCGGTTCCGGCAGGGCCACGCAGCAGGAAATTACGCATGGGCAACGCTTTTCCAGTAGACTGCTGAGCGTGCTTGCAGATGCTGATGACCTCCTCTGGCAATACATACCACGGCGCCAGGACAGGCACAAGGGACTGCTCGTGGGCGGAAAGCGTCCGAGCGGGATTGAGCACATATTTCCCAACGAAATCGCTGTGCGGCGTCACTTCCTGATACTCCAGCTTGACAGGCCCACCGCTGTGTCCCAGAATGGTGAACTCGCCAGCCATGACACGGTCCGGCTGGAAGTTTCCAGAATCAATGTGTGTGCTGGAGACCCGCATCAGGTTCCCACTGGCATCGATACTGACTGGGAGATGTGCGCCGCAGCCGCTATCGTTCACACGCCGGTAGGCGTTGTCGCACAGGATCGCCAACTGCTCCGTTGCCTTTTCCATATCAGGGTACCCGGCCTGATACTGTTTCTCAAACTCTGTCAAGTACTGGTCAAACTCCTCATCCGCCGATAGCGCTGGGATCATGGCCATAACAACCGCGGCACCGTCCTGCCCATTGTTTCGTACAGTATATGTCTCGGCCAGCTCAGTTTCTTTGCTGTAAATACTGGCCAGAACTGAGCCGGTGGCCGGATCATAGACGGCCAGATGGTAGATTTCCGGGCCGGAAGTGGACTTGTACTCCGCTACGCCTTTAGCGCCACAAGTTCCCACAGCTCCCAGGCCAGCCCCGTCCCTGCACTTGAGATAGGACAGAACTCCCTTTGCCACAGTACAGGTCAGTGTTGCTTCCGTCCCATCGCCGTACTTAGAGGACACCTTGACCTTCTTTTTTACCTTGTCAAACGGTGCAGGCAATGGCCGGCTAAAGGAAAACAGTTTTGAACTCATAGGAACACGCTCCTCAATTCATTTTGATCTGAACCTGGATACCGTCAGCCAACGGCTCGGCAGACACGAAGCCGTTTCGCAGAAGCTCCTGACAGATGGATTGCCAGCTGTCCCCGTGGGGCAGCTGAGCGGCAAGGATGCGGAAACCGTCTTGGCCCTGAGCAATGACCTCGTTGCAGCGGATGTTCAGCTCCTGAAGATTTGCCTCCACCCACTCGAATGCCAACAGTCCGTAGTCCACAGACTCCTGCTCAGATGCCGGCTCCTGAGTTTCCGTCGTCTCTTCTTCCTCTTCGGTGCTCGTCCGGTCCGTACGGTCGGCAGATATATAGGACAGACCTGCAAACTGCAGATTGGACACCTGTACCACCGCCCTCTGGTATCCACCGGCATGGCCCAGCATGATGGAAAGCGGCTCACCCTGTGCAAACCGGCTCCTGGCGTCTGCCACATCCCATACCCATTTGGCATTTGGATAGCGGGCGGCAACCTGCTCTGTGATCCGCCGCTGTATCAGCGCGAAGGCGGTGGTCAGCATGGATTCTTCCGATGCAGGTTCCGGCAGAGCCAAAAGCGGCGGCATCTCGGTTGCTGCAGGCGTCTTCTCCAAATGGAACAGCAGCCATAGTGCGTAGCCAAAAACGCCGATCAGCATAAGCAGCAGGATCGGCCACATCCGCAAAACGAACACCATTCCAGCCATCAGCGCGATGATCGTCAGGACATCATGCCTCTTTTCTTTCTTTTGTTCGGGTCTCATCCCGTTTTTCCCCCTTCAAGTCTGGTAAGTAGAGATACAAGGTATGCTCTCGCGTTTTGGCATTCCGCCGCCGGACAAGGGCTGCAAGTGGAACATCATCATGGTCATTCAGATCGCCCAACAGGATGCGCACTGTACCCGGCCTGCCCCTGCCTGTCGCGGGCGCCGCAGCTTGCAGGAATGCCCTCTTTGATGCGCATAGCCGCAGACAATACTGCCTGCGCTGCTCCAAAGCACGCCAAAGCCGCCGCCTCTGTTCCTCTGTGAGTGCATCGCCAGTCATCCGGCGCAGTACCACTTCCAGCTTTCTTCGATTCTTCTGATCGGTTTGTTTCCTGAATGCCTGATTATTCATCTCAATCACCTCCTAAACGCAAAAAAGAGCGCACATGGAGTGGATCGATCCGACTTCATGTGCGCTCTTTACGCCTGTATTCTTTTACTGTGGCTACTGGCAGCTCATCCCGGAAAATAGGGATTGCCAGTGGTGCCAAAGCCCTCATAGCCTGTAAAACCCTGCGGTGCAGGGGCCGCTCCGGCGGGAGGTGTATTCTGACCCTGCTGAGGTCCGGCGGGGGGATAGCCCCCGGCAGGAGGATAGCTACCAGTAGGAGGATACCCCGGTTCCTGACCGCTTCCGCTCTGTGCTCCGCTATTTTGTTCCTTCTTTTGGCCGCCTGCATAGGAAAATTTAATGTCATTCGCTCCGCTCAGTGTGAGGGCCGGCGAGGACCGCTCCTCACCGGACTCTCTGTCCTTCCAAGATTCTTCATCATAGTCACCGACCAGGTTGACCGATGACCCCTCCTTGAGCTTCATCTTCTTGATGCGCTCACAAGCATCGCCGAATGCCTTGACCTTCAGGTTGACCCACCGGTGATTGTTGTCCGCGCGGCTGTCGTATTTGCGCTTTCCGATCTGGAACACCGCAAACTCACCATTGCCGCTTTCACTGTTGAAAAAGCGGATCGCCGGTGCGCCGTCGTATCCTCGGGATACAATGGCGTCTGAGATAAACATCTTCATCATGGTCTTGCGCTCCTTTCCGCAGGGCTTGGCCTGCAACAAGATAATTTATTTCAACCCGTATTCCACGGGCAGAAAACAAAAAAAGTGCCAAACGACGCAATGCGTCATTTGACACTGTGGAACACGGGAACTTTGTTTTCAGGCAGAAAACACGGTTACTATCGACTTGATTATAGCATGGCATATTTCAAAGGTCAACAGCAATCCGTTTCCTTGCTCTCTATGCTATCAGGAGATAATACCGCTGATTCCACCATGCGCAGATTGATACAAGCAGGAAAATATGATAGAGTAAAATGGATTCTAAAATGATAAAGGAGATCTATGCTGGACGATGGCATTGTTTGATAGAAAAGATAAAAAGCTTGCGGCGATAAAAAAGGAACATATTGCTTTGCTAAAAAAGGAAGCACATTTCAAGCAAAAAGCGCGGAAGGCGGAACAGCCTCGTTGGAAGGCTGAACTGGAGAAAAAGGTGCCAGAAAAGGCTTATCAGAGTTTGGAGGCAGCATTTAGAAAAGCATTCTCTGTAGTATTTACAAAAGGCACTGGTGTAATAGAGAAAGCCTACAACCGAAAAGAACTTGAGGAGTCCTATTCCATTCAAGACTACGCTGTGCAAGTCAAAGGTGGTCGCAGGGAATTGAAGCAGGTCAAGCGGTATGCAAAGCGTACTGGTATGGCAAATACAGCGCTGACAGCTGTCGAAGGACTTGGCCTTGGGATACTCGGTATCGGCTTGCCGGATATAGTTTTATTCATTGGTATGTTACTCAAGGGTATTTATCAGACAGCAGTCAGCTACGGCTTTACATATGAGGGAGTTGGGGAGCAGGTGTTCATTCTCCGCTTGATGGATACAGCCCTTGCGAGGGGGGCTGAGTTTGAAGAGAAAGATTCGCAAATCGACGCTATGATAGCTGGAACAGTTTCGGCCAGTGAGGAGGAATTGCAGGAACAGCTTCAAAAAACCTCCAGTGCTTTTGCGGTAGATATGCTACTGCTTAAATTTGTGCAGGGCTTTCCGCTCATAGGAATCCTTGGTGGAGCTGCGAATCCAGTTTATTTTAACAAAATCATGAACTATGTCCAGCTGAAATACCACAAGAGATATCTGATGGCTGCGGCACAGCGGAATGGGTGGACTCTCTGATGGAATTACATAGTGAGCCGAGGCGGACAACGACAGGTATGCACTCCATCGTCGTCTGCCTCGGCTCGTTTTACTTGTAGTTATATCATCATCTTATCCTTTGGAATTCTGCTGCGGCAAAGCCAGGGCCAGATAGGAGTGCAGCTGGTGGATGCCGCGGCGCTCGTAAATGGGTGTGGTATCGGCCAGATAGAGCACCACAGTGTGTCCTTCACTGGGAGAGATATGCCGGTTCTGGAGCACGAGACGAAGGGCCTTCCCCTCCGCCTCCAGAAGCAGGGCTTTGGGCCGCTGCCGGATCGGTGTGCGTTCCACTTTCAGAATGACTCCATGAAGGATCAGATAGTGCCCCTGTACCCCAATGAGGTACAGCCTGATTATACTGCCTGCCAGCAGAAGCGAGACCATCAGAAAGGGAATAGAAACAGCAGCAGAAAAGGCGAAAAGTGTGATAAAGGCGAGGAAGATGTTGAGCAGAATCAACACAACCTGGATCATCAGCTGATGCTGCAGGGCAGTCGGGATCAGGGATAATCTCTCTTTCATGGCATACCTCCGTTCTCATACGAGAAAGACTCTATCTCTGCGTAGTAACCGCAGAACCGAGGCCACAAGGGCATCTCTGGCCGGAGACCGCTCCATCAGTGTCGCCAGCCTCCCATCCGTGATGGTATCTGGCGTATAGATCCGCTCCGTCAGCTCCTGACGTCCATCTTCGCCCAGCAGCTGCGGAGCTGGCTTGGTATGTTGTTCCTCCAGCCGGATGAGCTCACTGGCCGTCAGGCGCAGCCCGGCCTTTTTGATCCAGGTCCAAACTCTGCTGTCCCTGCCCGGCCGGAGGATACCGCCGTTATCGGAACCAGGGCAGATGATACAGTCAGATAGAAGGCGATAATGTCCCAGTGATCCAGGCTCCGCCGTGGTCATTACTAGGCCAGTTTGCTCCAAACGCCGGATGAACCGCTCCTTGCCGACTGGTACTTCTTGGGGTGTACGCTGGGCGGCACACCACAGCGCCTCCAGCTTGGGTCCCAGCGCATAGACCTTTCCGCAGTGCGATACTTGAAATTCTCTGCCGCCCCGTTCCTGAACGGGCAGCCCTTTAGATAGATACATCATTTTATTCACCCCGTCTGTGTTTTCTTATATTCTATTACACAGATGGATGCGCCTTTTTACAACAGTATCATAAGAGATGCGGCCAGAATGATGACCAGGACAGCACCACATAGGAGAAGCGCAACCTGTTTGATCATCTCTGTATCCATGCGGTCACTTTGCTGTCCGGCATCGATAGGCTGGACGTCATCGTAGTAACCATCATAGTTGATGTCCATAGGATCCTGCTTTCGATTGGAGGGATGCGGCCGGGGTCCCGACTTCGTATGCGTCTTGCGGTGCGGCGGTTTAGGCCTGCGCCGCAGTGGTTTCTGCATAGTGGACATCCTTGCGTTCATTTCCGGTTTTGCTGGTATTTTTTTGCCGCATTCAGAGCAAAAAGAGGCGGCGCCTCCAGCAATGGAAGCGCCGCAATAGGGACAATACTTCATGGGATCCACTCCTTATGATAGTTTCCGGCATTTAAGCCGTCCATTAGGGAATGGAGTGGATATTATGAGTATAGCATCAAAACATCTGCATGCCAACTGCATCAGGTTTGCCATTTAGGCTGCCAATTTCTCTGCCATAAACACTGCCAAATGTGCTGGAAAAGCCTGGCTGCTGTGTGGGAGCAGGTGGGGACTGCGGTGTGCCTGCCTGCCGCGGGGCTTGCGGTGCGGCAAGTGCGGGCGCCGTGTCTTTCGTTCCGGACGGATCCCTCATGCGTGGTGCGTGGACCTCCGCCCACTCTGCTGCATATTTTGCGGCGAGCCATGCACGATAATGTTCCACCGTGGTCAGCAACAGTTCGTTGAGTTGCCGCCAGTTCAGGATCACAGAAACGTGCTGTTCCGGATTCTTTCCAAACCTCGGGACGATCAGGCCGGTCTGATTCTCCTCTCCCGGGCCGCAGTCTGCGGTGAGGAAGTAGTCTGACTTGGCGGCGACAGTCAGCCTGACCACTCGGGACAGGCACTTGCCATCGGGTCTGGATTTTCCATACTTGGCAAGCCGCTTGGCCGAGGTGCCGCCCAGATGCTCATACAGCGGTTCCATCCTGCCTTGCTGCTTATATTGCTGCATCCTCATGTGCAGGGTGCCGGAAGCCGCTTCCTGTGCGAGCGTGAGGAACTCTGGTATGTCGAGATAGATGTTGATGTTGTTGGTATACCGGCTGCCCTTGGGCTGATTGGTATCGTAGGATATAAATTGCAGATGCACCTTATCCCGATGGAAGTAGTCGTTTTTGATCTCTACAAAGCAGCCTTTGGCATCTTTGCGGATGATCTGTCCCCAGTTATCGGGGAACGTCTGTTTAGTGCGATCCATACTGTATCACCGAACCCTCTCAAGTATCGAAGTCCTCTGCAGATACAAGGACACAGTTGCAGGTTTCACACTCAATACAGATATCGGCCGGGTCATCAGCGTCGCCGTAATATATACAGACGATGTCGTGCCCGATATGGGGCAAAAGCTTGTCCCACATCCAGTTTCGTTTTGGGACGGCCTGCTCATGATCCATATTGTGTATCCTCCTTATTCTTTCCCTCAAACTGTGCCCAGTAAAGCAGGAGCAGCTTGGAGTTGTCCAGGGGGTAGCCCCTTGTTCTGGCATATTTCTTCATGAAAAAGATCCCTTTTTCCGTTTCAACGATCTTCCCGTCCATCTGATGATAGTAGCAGGGATGACCGAGCATCTGCGGCAGGAGCTCTTTTACCTTGGTGTCGATTTTTTCCTGATACCTGTAGAGCTTATACTGCACGACGAGATGGAGGTTGGGGTCCTCATTGAACTGTGTCTCAATGAGCGAGAGGACCTTGGTGTACATGTTAAGCCGTGTTTCCGTATCATGTTCCTCGTTGAAGGAGAGCCTGGTATCCGAATAGTCCCTGCCGCTCATGGAATATCCGCGCATCGTGTTGGAGAAGCTGTTGCACCAAAAGAACAGATCCCAGGTCCGGTTTCGGTACGTGAGGGAACGGTCGTGATCATACTGATAGCAAATGAACGCTTTGCTGATTACGTCCATAACAGCGTGGATCGCTTCGCTTTTTCGTATGGCTTCCTGCCGGCAGATGGCTTCCCATTCATCCGGGCTGCATTGCTCCCTCTGTATACGATTTGCGCAGAGTTCCACCTCCGTGTACTGAAAACGAAGGTTCAGGCTATGGGGCAGTTCGACTCCATAACCATGTGCAATAATGGCACGGTCATCTGCTGATAGATAGGAGTGGTTGTGTTGAATATCCATTTGACGCCTCCATCTGTGTCAAGCTGATCTGTACTGGCCAATCAGGTTTCCGTCCCCTCGCGGGATTGGACCGGTGCAGTACCCAGGCCGTTGCTCTGCTGATTCAGAACAGCAAGCATCTTCTGCGGAAACGGCCCGTCACCCGTGGTGAATTGGTCCAGCTGAGCTACGGTCTCACAGATCTCGGTGAGTTTGGCTGCTGTTGCTTCAAACTGCGAGAAGAAATCCTGCTCTGTGTCGTAGTCCAGATACAACGCATGGAGGATAACATGCCAAACCAGCTTCATCGTGTTTTCAGAGCAGCGGTGTTCCTCCAATTTCCGTGCCATCGTACCGAGATTCGCCGTTACCGCGCTCCAGAGCAGGAAGAACTCATCCTCCTCCGGGATCCCGAATCGGGCCAGCCAGTCCCGGATGGTATTGACACGTTTCCCGGATCCGCATGAAATATCATTGATGATATATTTGATGTGTATATGTTCCTTTTTGATGAGTTCTTTGGTCGATACATCAAACAAGGCAACACGGCCTACTGGATAGAGAGCGCAGACCGTTGGCTTACAGTCATGTACGCTGCACCGGCCATCCTCCAAAAGCAGTGGGCAGCGTTCCTGTGCACCCCGGGTGACCATGTGGACGACCGGAATATGGGAATTTCTTCCAATATAGACCTCAGCGCACTCACGGACGACCTGCTCAGGAGTTTTCCCAAGCTTTTTAGCGATGTTGAAAATATCCCTGCCCGTAAACAGAATAGTGTCCTGATGCTTGCAGCATTTGCCGCATTTACGGCACTTGAAGCGGAATTCATAGTCCGCAGGTAAAAGATGGGACTCCAGTTCTTTGCGGCTACCGGAATTTTGAAGCAGTTCACGAATATCCATCGTTGTATATTCCTCCCATAAAATAGAATAAGGGAGACATCCGGATTCGGATGTCTCCCTCGATTTGTGTGCTATGACCGGAAAGATGGTGCTCAGGGTTCGATGCCGGAATCAGCCAGCATCTCCAAAAACGCCTGTTCTGTGAGCATCGTCACACCCAGAGACCGGGCCTTCTCCAGCTTGCTGCCGGCGTTCTCGCCCACGATCAGATAGTCCGTCTTCTTACTGACGGAGCTGGCGGGCTTGGCGCCCAAACTCAGCAACTTCATCTGGATCCCATCACGGGTGTAGTGCTCCAGCTTGCCGGTGGCCACTACAGTCTTGCCGGTAAAGGGGTTGTTGGTCACTTCAGTCATGGTGTTGTCCTCCTTCAAGAATGTGATGTGTTTCAACGCGGGGCGCCAAAGCTTGGCCTCCTCCGCATCGCTATACCAGGTGTAGATGTTGTCGTGCATGACCTGTCCGAAGTCCTCCAGCTGCGAGAAGTCGAAACCGGTCTGGATAGCAGTTTCAAATGCTTCCCATGAGCCATGAAACTGCCGGTTCAGAATCCGGCCGGCATGCCGACCAACCTCTGGGATGCCCAGAGCCGCGATGAACTGATTGAGCGTACAGCTGCGCCGCTTATCCACGGACTGCTGGATCCGGGCATAGGACTTCTCCCCAAAGCCGGGCGAGGAGATAATATCGTCCTTATGCCGCTCCAGTTCATAGAGATCGCCGAAATTTCGAACCCAGCCGTGCTGCACAAAGGTTTCCAGTGTGCGTTCTGCAAGCCCCTCTATCTCCATACGAGTCTTACTGCAGAAATGGACGAACTTGCGCACCATCCGCGCAGCGCAGTGCTCATTCTCGCAATAGAGCTGTCTAGTCCCGCCGGAGCTTGTGCGGATATACAGTGTACTGCCGCAGCAGGGGCATTTAGTAGGGAGCGGGAAGCCACCGCTTTTCGTGTGGTTCTCTACGATCTGCGGTATGATCATATTGGCTTTGATCACGGAGATCGCGTCACCGGGGCCCAGAGCCAAACGCTCGAAGTTATCTATGTTGTGCAGGTAGGCGTGGTTCACGGTGGTCCCGTCGATCACCACATCATCGAAGACGCCGGTGAGGCTGACCATGCCGGTTCGCGTGGCAGCCACCTCCAGGCGGCGGAACATAGTGATCTCCGCCTTGTCCGGCCATTTGAACGAGGTCAGCCGGTTTTCATGGTGCCCGGTAGCGCCCAGAGAACGGCCATAGGCCAGATCGTCAAACTCGAAGATCAGGCCATCCACAGGATAGGGATACTCTTTGGGCTGATACTGATCCATTGCATTCTGAAGTCCCTCTTCCGTAATACCAGCAGCCAAAACAGAGTAGCCCACCGTGGTAAAGCCCATCTGTGCCATGTAACGAAGCTGCTCCCATTTTGTCTGGATACCGAGATGATTGCTGATAAGGTCGAAGGCCATGAATCTCAGATTCCGTTTCCGACTCTCCTCTGCATCCAGCTTACGGGTACTGCCTGCGGCCAGATTGCGGGGGTGGGAATATGGCTCGTCCAGTGTCTCGTTGAGCGCGCTAAAGTCCAGCCAGCTGACGACTCCCTCACCGCGCACCTCCAGTGGATCCTGACAGGGAATGGTCAGCGGCACATTCTGCATGACGCGGACAGTATGTGTCACATCCTCGCCCTCCAGGCCATCACCACGGGTAATGGCCTGCACCAGCTTGCCCTGCTCGTAGCGCAGCACAAGGGTCAATCCATCCAGCTTCCAGCTCAGGATCGCCATCTTTCCATTGAGGAATTTATGGATATCCGCAACATTCTTCCGCTTGGCTGCAGAGAGCATGGGCCGGGTGTGGCGCACCGTTGTCAAGCCTTCCAGGACCTCACCGGACACACGCTGTGTGGGGGAGGAGGATAGGATAATTCCTGTTTTCTGCTCCAGATCAACCAGCTCATCATATAACTGGTCATACGCCTTGTCCGGCATGACAGGATCATCCTGCTTATAGTAGGCGGTATCCGCATCTGTGATGATTTTGATGAGTTCTCTCATCCGATCAATTTTTTGCATGTTCATGCCTCCAATCAGTAGAGTTGTGTACAGGTCTGCCTGACCTCATCGACGCGCCTGCGGACTGTCTCATACTTCTCGTCCTCGCTGACCTTGGCATTGTCGAGATCCAGAAGCTCCACATCCAGACCGGTCAATGTCAATGAGCCATAGACGGCCTGAAGGGTACCACCCTCGACCACAATGACAATGCTCTGGCTCGGCCGCTGTTCGTAGTCCACACAGTGGTGTTCCTGAATCGTGACAGAGCTACCCTTCATGCAATCTCCATCGTTCCAATGGATACAGTCGGGCGTATCGCACTCAAAGTGCTGTACGGGGTCCAATCGATCGCCTCCTTTTTTCAAAAAATAAAAAGGGACGTATGAAACGTCCCTTTTCTGTGGCCAAAAGGCCCAATATATATAAAAAAACGTCTGAAGACAGATATTGTCCTCAGACGCTTTGTAACACGGCAACTTTGACTGCAGATGCAATCATCAGATACTTTATGCTGGTATTATACATGACTGGATTTGGAATTGCAAGTCCCCCACCGCCATAGCGGGGGCTGTTCTCATTCCGGGGATTGCAATTTCATTCCTGGCAGGTTATAATCAAAGCATCAGTATCAGTGCCATACGGCAAAGTACACCGTGTACCATTGTGCCATTGCCCTCCGGGGCGGTGGCATTTTTTGTTTTATGGCCAAACAAGGCAACAAAGCGAGCAGTGGACAGTAGCGTTCTGTCCCTGCTCGCTTTTTTATATAGATCTGCTTCCAGCCCGGAAGCTTTCCCTGTGTTCCGGGCCGGAAGGCCCGTTCATTATATAATAACTTCTTAGGAGGGTATTCAGCATGGAAAATATTCAATTCACGCTATTTCAGGCGCCCTATGCATCTCTAAACGAACATGATGTGCTGATGAAAATGCACGATCCCAATCATCCTTTCGCCGATCCGGTCCCGGCACAGTACTATATGCCGGTGTTCCACGGTACGGTAGAGGTCCCAGCCCCGCCAACAACAGAGCCGGATCAGCGTCAGCTCTACATACTGGAGTCTCTGCACGCCCTCTATAACCGAGCTGACCGCCCAAATCCCATGACCAGCCGCAGTATGTCCATCGGCGATGTGGTGCAGCTGGGCAACCAGTTCTATCTCTGCTCCGTATGGGGGTTCACGCCAGTTACATTTCAGAATGTGGAGTGGGAGAAGGAGATGCGGCTCACCACCCCCGCCGGTCTTACACTGCAGGCCAAAGTCTGCCCAGAGGGTGACTATCCCTGCATCAACATTGATCTCATCCAGGAGGATGGGGATAAAGAACGAGTATGCTTTGTGGAGCATAACCCGGAAAAGGTGCCGGGGCATGAGCTGCACATCGGCGTCTACTGCTCGGAAGAGGAGGACACTGTCTACTACGACAGTTACTACAAAATTCAGGAAAGTGAGGAGACCGTATGAAAGCGGCGAATAGCGAACATCTCCAGATTGGGAGTTTTGAAACCACGCGAGAAGTGCTGATCGTTTCCGACCCCTGCTACAAGCTTGGTACCTGGTGCATGGGCCAGGTGTCCGATGCCAAGCCCGGTCTGTGGAATGCCAGCGTCGGAGTTGCAGATATGGGTGAATGGGGCCGCCGCATCGCCTATTTGGCGGCATTCCATCAGGAGGCCCCAGACATCAAGACCTTGAAGCTCAATGAGGCGAAGTTTGAGGTTGGCGTCGACAGCGGGCAGGCCGGCATCTTCGACTTTGATCACTATCAGGATCAGTCTGTTATTCCGGACCAATCCCTGTCCGAGTTCGGCGACCCGTGGTACACCCACTGCTGTCATCAGACCTTGAACACGGAGCACCATGCGGGAGTGATCCCGTTTGGTGTGGTAGCCAGTTCCGGCTTTGGAGATGGCGCGTACGTCTGCCGGTACTATACCAGCCAGAGTGAGCATACGCCCATCACATGGGGCGTGGTCATCGACTTCGAACTGGTGCGGATGTCCCAGATCATGAAAAAACTGTGCGAGAGACAGTTTGGACGGTGATGCAGATGAACCGGCAGGTCACAAGCGAGGAATTCTACAAGGTGATCGGGCCTCTCAACGTCACGCTCGAAGTCAAGGGAAACTATCCGTTTAAGACGCTGTTTCTGTTGAAAGATGGCAGAAAGCTGGTCGGGTTTGAAGAACACGAAAGATACTACCTGTGTGAGGAGGCTGTTACCCGTGGATCAGGGCAAGAGAACCACTGTCATCAGAGCAGTGAGCAGATTGAACACGCGCCGGCAAGTGCGACAAAAGCCATGATCCACAGCACTGCGGCAGCGCCAGCCGAATCTGAGGCGGCCGGAAATACGCCATTGCTCCTGAACGAGTGGATCCTTGAGATATTCAGTGGAGAGAGCTGCATATTATCCAGATATTTTCTGGATAAGCAATACTTCTACGCTCGATGCACAGAAGGCGATCAGGAAAAAAGTATGCTGGCGTTCTTTTGGTATTTGGACTACCTGGACGCTCAGCAGGCAATGGAGAAAGCCTGTGATGCATTCTCTTTTGATCAACCAAGCACCATCAAACTATTCCGGCTTTTCAAGAAGTGGGCGGAGCGACAACAGGCGGCATCCTTCCCCCTGAGCTCCCATGTAGATTCCATAAGGCGGTATCTGATCCATAGGCCGTTGCTCCAAAAAGCGCGCGAAGCTGCGCACTTTCCGCTGCTTGGACAAGATGCTTCTTCTACTGGCTGCTTTTTGAATCTCTATACCTATCCAGAGAGTGAAGGACTTTGTATCTATGCCTGCTGTCTATGTGCAGATGGCTACACTGTTCCTTGTTTGGAGCTTACGGAGCAAGTGGGCAGGTTGGAGCGTGACTGCATCGCATTGCGGGACGATTCCGAAACACAGGAGATCCTGACTGCAATGCGCTCTGCAGGCATCGTCACCGATGTCATCCGATATGAGGCGCGCCGCAATCGTTCCATTCCAATTTGCCGGTATGATGGTGCGGCGCTGAAGCAGTTTACGCACATCAATCGAAGCTTTTTGAATTGGGACGGCATCGTAGCCGAACCAATCAGCGTACAGAAAAAACAGGAGGAACCACGATGAAAAAAGAGAAAATGAACAATACCCCCGGAACGATCGATCACCATTCGTGTCCGGAGCAGGAACCTACAAACGCCAACGCCGCAGAGACTTTGTGGACGCAGATCGGTGCAGAGAAGTTCATTCGCGGCTATGTCAGTGATGACCGTGGTACGACAGCATATCTCTTTGAGAACACACCCCAAAATATCGCACATTTCATTGGGGCCAATCCCTTGGCAGAGAGGATCGTTATCACCGACCTGCTTGACCGCGAGATCGTATCCACCTTTGGGTGGTTCATTGATCGCTGCCCTGACCAGACCCTGCTGAGGGAGATCACCTCGGTTCTTGTCCCGATCCAGATGGGGGAAACCGAGCCGGAGCCGATCCTCCTTGCCACAGAGGAGGAATTGGAACGCTATTTGGAGCAGTGCCAAGGCAGGGACGAGGCGTGATGGGCTGATGACAACACTGTAACAGATGAACAAATCCAACAGGGGTATCCGAACCATCGGATACCCCTGTGCATCTTTCTATGAGGAAATCAAAAATGAAAATATTGAGCTGTGGCGCCGGGATGCAAAGTACAGCATTGGCGCTGATCTCTTGTGAGCAGGTCCATTTTCCAGTGAGGCACCCGGAAGTGCCGCGGTATGATGCCATCATATACTGCGACCTTGGGATCGAGCCGGCCTGGGTCCCGCAACAGGTCCAGTTTATTGAGCGGGCCTGCAAGAGCGCCGGCATTCCATTCTATATTTTGCAGAGCAATTTGTATCAGGACTATATCCAGAATTTCGGTGTTCGGAGAGTATCGGCCATGCCATTCTGGACACTGGACGACGATGACAAGCCCGGCCGCATTGCACGCCGCTCCTGCACGGTGGACTACAAGATCACAATGATCCAGAAATTTGTCCGCTATGAACTGTTGGGCTACCGGCCCTATCAGCGGCTCCGGACAGAGGATATCGGCGGGCATGAGCTGCATATCGGTTTTTCAAAGGAAGAATCCAACCGATCCTTTCCCAGCAGGCACAAAATGTTCCGTAATCAGTTCCCCTTAATTGACATGGGTTGGGAGCGCAAGGACTGCTATCAATACAATCTGGAGACTTGGGGCCTTGACAGCAAAGCCAGCGCCTGTCTGGCCTGCCCGTTCCACCGCAACTATTTCTTCCAGCATATCAAACACAACTTCCCCAGCGACTATGCCTGCGTCATCAATTTCGATGAGCTGCTGGAAAAGCGGCAGCCGCAAAGTAATATCCGTAACAGGATCTTTCTCTCTCGGTCCAGGAAGCGGATCCGGGATCTGACTCCTGAGGATTGCAGCGATGCTCAGACTTTTGAGTATAGAGGGAATCGAATCTGGAATGGATTCTAATTGCAGAAAATCCGCTGCTCCTTTCCTGGAGCAGCGGATTTCTTTTCTATTCTCGCGGATGAAGCAATAAAATTTACTGGGCCAAACTTCATCATTGCAGAGTGGTGTGAATAGAATATACAACTGAAAAGCAAGGAGAAAAGGAAATTTTATCAGATACAACTGATGAAATTTCGGATGGAGCAAACTTTAATTGAATATCAAGATACATTCTAAGTAGTCAGGTACGAAGTTGATGAGAAGTTATTCTCCTACACAATGCATGCTAATAATTACCAATATAATGACGTCACACTTTTGGCTTTTGCGTGACTCCCAAATAACTGAAAATGGCCCTCCGCAGAATGCTTCCATTCTGCGGAGGGCCATTTAACTATGGTTCTTGGTTAAGATGAGCTGGGATCATGGTCATTCTATTTCCAATGCACCCAGAAGATCCTCCTCCAACAGACAACCAGCAATCAGCGGCAACCGTCGGCCGTATTCTGTTCGGAGCATCCGATAATCCAGGCCGTTGAAGCGTACACGGTCCAGTCCGTCCATATCCTTGCAGATATGGTAGAGGTGAAGGGTATGTTCCTTTTCCCTGCGGGTCAGCCCCGGCTCCGCCATGATTGCTGTGGCACCAGCGTTATCATCATGACTGTGGTGGGCGATCAGCAATTCCGCGATGCGGTATTGCTTTCTGGTCAGCGCCATGCCCCGCAGACGCAGCCCCTTCTTGTGAATCGCTGCGACTGATCGTTCCCCGTGGGCATCGTCCTGGTCATCGTTGGTCCGTCCAATGTCGTGCATCAGGCTGAAGTAGATCAGAATGTTCCGATCCGCTTGCGTCAAAGAATCTCCTGAATGGTGATAGTAGACCAGAGTCAAGAGCAGTACACGCAGGATATGCTTGACTCCATGAATCTTGAACAGGCTCTCTTCCGGATAACCCAGTGCCTTTGCCTGCCTGCCATAATACTGAAATTCCAGCAAGGTGGGGGCTAAAAGGGGCAGCACCGTCTCCGGGACCGCAGGGATCATGTCCTCATAGCGATAATCTGTTATGGAACCAGGCAGGACCAGCACTTCATTCTCCTCGGAAAATGTGGGAAAGTATGCCACAATCAGCTCTGGTTTGATCTTGGCTACGGCGATATGCGTACCATGGCCGCTGTGGATGGCAAACCACAGGGCATTGCCTGGATGACTGCTCCATGAGATGGCCCGCTCTGGCGGCATGGAGCGTTCGCCCATACCGCGGTAGATCGTGATAAGGCCATCTGTGTCAGCTGGAGGCAGCGGCCCCGGCGGTGCATACCGGGATACATACGCCAGAATTTCCGGCTGCCACATATCATTGGCATAGTCGATCCGTTTATAGATCTTGTGCCAGACCGGGAAGACAGTTTCCTTCGGGATATCCTGATAGCGCTGCTGGAAATCCCAGATCAGCATGGGCAGCGGCACACTCTTGGTGTAATATGAGGCCCAGTCCCGTTCTGCAAGTTCATGGCAGATACCGCCCTGCTGAGCAAGGGCATGAAGTGCCCGCCGTCCTGTATCATGGATGTACTGCCTGTTCAGGATAAGATCAGCATACAGGCCATGCTCATAGTCGGCATAATAGGTGTGGAAGATCTTTCGCGTAGGATCATGGACAGCCTTACTGATGTCCAGACCGTGCGCAGACAGCGCCTCAGCCAGTTCGGCATAGGACAGACCATCCTCGGTCCGCTCTGATACAATCTCCTCTGTCAGTGGATCAAATCTGGTCATGACGCCGCGCACTTCTTGCAGCAGAAGGGAATTTCTCATTGGTGCTCCACCTCTTTCCCTTCCGTCAATTTTCGGAAGTGATCCACGCCCGGAACAAGGGTGTGGCCGAACCCAGTATCGAAGCGGCAATGGATCTGGCCTATGTCATCGACATGCCATACGGTTCCTTTTGTGTTGTCCGGGATGGGCCACGGGTCCTGCTCCATGTGCAGAAGGAGTATCCGGGTCCCGGTCGGATACTCTTTTTGCAGCTGCAGAACGGCATCGTGGTTTAATCCATTCATTTTTAACCTCCTTGTTGTCATGCCCAGAACAGCCAATGGCCATCCAGTGAACGGAGCAGCTGGTAAAACGCATCGAACACTTTGTAATCGGGAAGGCCAGTCCGCAGCAGAGCTTTCAGCGGCTCGCTGTCAACGGGGACACAGAAGTTATACTGGAAATTATAAATGGGCTGCCCGGTGTAGGGGACCAGATCGTCGCTGTCGTGTTTGCCCAAATAGACCACTCCGTGTACATCAGCCATTGCCTGGATCAGTTCCCGGCTGATGTCATTGATGGGAAGCCGTTCTGTGACAGGATATGTCTGCATCCTGATATAACGGGTTTTTTGTTCCAGAACCGACTCCAGCCGGGCCATAGGTGCGCTGGACTCATCAGGTGATTCGTCCACAGCTTCAAGACCGGCTGCCTTCTGCAGCGCCCTGTGCAGCGAGCTATAGTGTGTTTCCAAAATATCCAGAAGGCGCCGGGCCTCTGCGCCGTCCAGTAGATGCGCGTCCCCCACCTTAAACTGCTCATAGCAGTCAGAACACACGCAGTCATAGGGCAAGTAGAGGATTCCCTCCTTGACCGGCAGAAAGACGCCGCCAAGGTGGCTGCCGTCATGGAACGGGAAGCTCCAGGTCTGGTCACTGCCAAACTGCGCTTCATACCGCTCGCGGATAGGGGCCAGGTCCGTAAAGCTGTGCCCACCATTCTTGAGCAGTGTTATCACCTCGGCCATTGGAGCCAATTTTTCCTGTTGGGCCATGTCACCAATGATGCAGGTGTCGATTCTGTCTGCAGCCGGATTTTGATGGTTTTGTTTATGATCCATTTCTGTGGTACCTCCTATCTTTTCCTGAAGAGTTGATCGACATAACGGGCTTTTGCGTAGAGCGGCTCCTCCAGCATCTTCAGCTGTTCGTCACTTTTGCTTCTGCGGGTACCGAAGGGCATCGGATAACGCCATACCCATTTTCTCCAAAGATAAATTGGCGTGTACCAGCGCTCATACTCTGTCACGGTGAGAGTATCGCCACGAATGACGACTGCGGGAATCCCATATAAGCTCAACTGGATAAAGGCCATTTCCGCACAGGTGGCATCCAGATCGACAGCCTGAAGAACCAGCTCTTCTGTGGGATTGAGGCCCAGCTGTAGAAGCCGTTCCGCCGCCGCAAGCAGTAATATTCCGCTGCCGCAGGTGGGGTCGGTCAATGTAAAATAGCCCTGTTCGGAAATGTCCGGGGAGCTGCGATAGGTGAGGCGGGCCAGCAGCCTTGCTATGCTCTCCGGCGTAAAGTCCTGCTTCATGCCCCGATTTGCTGCACCCAGCTCCAGGAATACATCGCCCAGGATATCCGGATAAATGCCGCATTGGACATTCCGGGAAACGGTATTGGCCAGTTCCTGAAATGCCTGTCCAAATGCGGCCTGTTCAGCTGAAGTGTAGTCCTTCAGCAATGCGGTAAGCCGTTTTTTTCGCTCCAGATGATGCACGGGATCTGTGCAGGCGCTGAGGTGCAGCGCGCAGTAGCTGATGAAGCTGCGATAGACACGCTGTGTATCGTTCCGTCCACGGGTGATCTCCGCTGTTTGTATGAGCAATTTTTTCACATCATTTATTCCGTTTCTATCATTCATAGCGATCTCCTGAAATTTTAGGGCCGGAAGACATCTAATCTTCCGGCCCATTCTTTTTTTTGAACCCAGTGCGGGATGTTCACTCAGATGTGGCAATCCACATATACCAACATACTCTCCTCCGGCAGTGCAGCAATGAATTCCTGGACCATCCGGTCCCATACCTGATCTGCATTTTCTTTTCCGCAAGCAGATACGTCACAGAACTCAGACCATCCGTAATCAGACAGGTAAGCGTAAGGGCTGACTGGCCAGTGACACGCTTCCGTACATTGATTGCGGGTGAGATAGTCATCTAAGGATTCATTTTTGATATAAACCAAGGCGCCAGACTGTACGATTCCCTGTTCTGTAATGGATAGCCCAAACGTGCCCTCTGGAAGCTTCCCATCCAGATACCATGCCTCCAGATTGTGAAATTGTTCGGTGGCCTGATGAATCTTCCACCCTTGCATGACGTCCCAGGCAATATCACATTTGCGTGCTCCAGCGACCCATCGATAGCCGGCTGGTGCAGGATTATCGAACAGGTTCTTTGGAAGATAACCTCGATTCCCAAGAATGAACGTCTGACAATTCTCAGGAACTAAAAAGACTTCTGGAAAACGGCCGCCAACTGAGCACCAGTCCCATTTTGTATTGGGATTAACATAATATCCCCAGGCCTGCCGGGTCGGTTCAAAGGAATAGGCATAACAGTCATTTGCAAATGACTCGTAGGTAGGGAACAGTTTTCTGGCCGGATAGTCCGGCAGCAGTTTCATGTGGCGTGCGTTCTTCGTTCGCTTACGATGATGGAGTTGGCCAAATCGCATCTGGTAAATGATCCCCTCATGGACCTCGTACTTGTGGAAAAATTCTCTGTCATATATCGAGAGGATCCTGCCGTTTGGCATACGAACACAGTCTAAAACGCTGTGCTCGTACTCATGCCGGGACTGTTCGGTACAGTCTATAAATTCCAGATTTTTTGGATCTTGAGTATATTCCCAGTATGGATCAAGCCGCTGGCAAACCAGTTCCTCAACAAATGACTCCAAGCGCATCTGCGGTTGGATGGATAGCGCATCAGAATCCAATGAAAGGGGGATGCCCTGGAGATGCGTGAGAAATGCGACCTCCATGATATGGGCGAGGATCTCCTGCTCTGGGATCTGTTGAATCTGGTCGGCAAGGTCATCTGGCAGACTTACCGCTGTAAGAACTGAAAAGTGGCTCATAGTATCACACTCCTTGTTTTTTCCTTTTGTGATCCTTCAAACAGTCTCGGTGCGATACCGCTGCCGATACAGCGCACCCATATCCCTCTTTTCGCTGGGACTGAGCTGTTTGGCATACCGCTCCTCACAACCATCCTCCCAGGGGTACTTACCTGCGGGATCGCAGAGCAGGACACGCAGGACCCGCTTGAAGTAGGAATCAGGTACTGCCGGTTCTGTTTCAAAGAAATAGACCGGGAGATTAAAAACCTCGGTTTCTCTGTCGCCGGACTGGTATCGCTTCCCGTTTTCTGCGATCTCCCGCCCAAGCAGGTTGAGGATCATACCTGCGCTCTTTTTCACCAGCGGGAGGTTCAGCTCCAGTTCCAGACTGCCGTGCTTGTCCAGCCCATGTGTGTGGCTGCTGGGCCGCTCACACAGGACAAGGTGGATGATCCAATCAGGTTTCATGGCAATCTGCTCCTTCTCCTGTGCTGGATGCGTCCTGTATCAGCCCTGCCTGTGGCAATAGCCCCAGCAGAATAAATTTGAATGCACACTGGTATCCTACCAGAAACGCATATTCCAGCTCCTTTGCAACCCGGAGATTGTCCAGATCACAATATTCTTCCAGTAGCCCTCTGTGTTTATCGCCAAGCAGCTCCAGAATTTGACTCTGTTTTTGAAGGGCCAGTTTGTTCGCTTGGCGCAGCTCATCATTATCGAGCCTCGTCACCTCCTCAAAGGGGTCCCAGCAGCCATCCATCATACTGTGGAAGAAGTCAGAGATCGTGCTGTGGTCGGGTGCGGGGCCGCCGATGGCTTTCGCCAGTGATTGGATCGCCAATTCCAAGGCTGGCAGCCGTTCAGTAAATGTTGATCTGATCGGATCATTGGGATTTGTTTTTTTGCACATAGTTTCGTGCACACCTCCATTTCATTTGTAACGCGGCAGTTGGCCGCTTTGTGTATATATAAAAAACGCATGGATCTGGCGTAATCCATGCGTTTGCTGCCCTTAGGCACTGAAATGAATTTGTCGCCACAAGGGCAGAAAACAAAAAAGCTCTCAAAGGCCATAAGACCTCCGAGAGCTTTGAAACGCGGTTACTGTGCTTGCCAATGGCAAACAACGGATACTGTATGCTGTCATTATACTGGAGTCTATTATAATTTACAAGTGGAATCTATACGATCGTTTTTGCTTTCGGAATGATGGGATCTCACTCCGTCAGATTAACTATGCTACAAGAAGGTATAAGCCACTTTACTTTTATGCTCTTACCGAATATAATCAGAGTATATAAGTAAGGTGGTGGGTAATGTGAAATATGAGAAGCTGGATAAACTGCTGCTGCAGCAAAACGGCATCCTGCGGACAGCCGACCTCCAGACGATTGGGGTATCCAGAGCCTATTTTGCCACATACATGAAAGACCGTGGATTGGAGCGGATCGCCCACGGCGTCTATCTCTCCCCGGACTCTCTGGGAGACGACTTTTTCATTTTACAGTCCAGATGGCCGAAAGCCGTGTTCTCCCACGAGGCGGCCCTCTACCTGTGGGGACTGGCTGAGCGGGAACCTCTGCCCATTACTGTCACGCTCAAGGCAGGCTATAACGCCACGAACCTTACCGCAGAGGGGATCAAGGTCTATAAAGTCAAACCGGAGCTCTATGAGCTGGGTAAGGCGGAGACCACATCCCCCGGAGGACATCTGGTGACAGTATATGACGCAGAGCGCAGCATCTGTGACCTGTTCCGCAGCAGAAGTCAGGTGGAGGTCCAGGACCTTCATTCCGCTCTGCGAAACTATCTCAAAGGGAAAAAGAAAAACATTCCACTCCTGATGCGCTATGCCAAAGCGCTTCATGTGGATCGGATCATGAAACCATATTTGGAGGCGTTGCTGGCATGATACACACACCCAAACAACTAAAAGACCTTGTGAGGAATTTGAGCAAAGGCAACAGTATGCAGGCCCAGATCCTGATCCGGAATTACATGATGGAACGCTTTCTGGAGCGCCTGTCACGCTCTCCATATCAGAAAAATTTTATCTTGAAGGGCGGGGCTTTGGTGTCCGCGATGGTGGGAGTGGATACCCGCTCCACCATGGACATCGACACCACGCTGCGCGGCCTTCCTCTCACCGAGGATGACATATCAGACATTCTGGCGGAGATCGTATCCATCCCATTGGAAGACGGGATCACCTTCCATATCAACCGCATCTCTGAGATCATGGATGAGGCCGAGTATCCGGGGATTCGTGTGACGATGGAGGCAGAGCTTGGGACTATGCGTACCCCGCTGAAGCTGGATATTTCCACAGGTGATGCCATTACTCCAAGGGAGATCTCCTATGAGTTCAAGTTGATGTTTGAGGACCGGACTATCTGTATCCTGGCCTACAACTTGGAAACCGTGCTGGCGGAAAAGCTGGAGACAGTCCTAAGCCGTGGTACCGCCAACACCCGTCTGCGGGACTACTACGACCTCTACATCCTGCAGCATGATGTCCCAACAGCCATTGACTGCGAGCATCTGCGCTGTGCGTTCATGGCCACTTGTGCAAAACGTGGGACCCAGTTTACTGTTCAGGAGGGGGATCTGATCCTGAGCGAGATCCGCTCCAGTCAGGACCTTCAACTTCTATGGCGCAGGTACCAGAGCAAGTATTCCTATGCTGCGCAGCTCTCTTGGGATGCTGTCATGGATGCAGTTCACTCACTGTACCGTCAGGCCGCAGGAACCTAAGCGATCCATACAGCGGCCCTTCCACGGTCAGAAATGATTGGAGTTGACTTACCTCCAAAGAGCCGGTAGAATAATTGCTTGGTGATGACATATGGAAGAAAAGGATCTGCCAACACAGGCGGAAGAAGCAAATCATGACAGTGAACCGCTGGTAGGCCAGATCAGTCTTGCCGAACTGCTTGCGGAACTGCGGATCTAAGGGAGGCCCTGCTTGGGGCCTCCCTTTTCTGTCCCTTCGGGCTGGCCTACTATCAACGCCAAGGTGACAGCTTATACATCTCCTTGTTTTGTGTAGCGCCGGACATACCAGGGCAGGATAGCCACTGCACTGTTCAGAAACGCGGTGTCAGAATAGGGATCGAAGAGATCTTGCTCTTCAAAAACTGCTTTTGTGACATGGTGTGCAGCCCATCCATGTTCGCTCTGGACGCACTCTGTCATCGGCAGCCCGTGGGCCAGTGCTATGCGCCGCATGGCATAGAGAGCCAGTTCCTTATACCAATCAGGGGGACAGGCGCAAAACAGCTCACATTGGTCGTCTAATGCGCGGGGATCGTCCCGCAGAATGCCGCGCAGGCGGTAGAATTCCTCTGCTGGATGCAGCATCCGGCTTGGTTGATCGTGTTGTCCGTCTGGGAACAGATAGATAGGTTCCAGACCATCTTGCATGGTCTGGGCTCCGATCAAATAGGCGTCCTCACCCTCAGTATGGATCGCCATTGGCCAGCCGTGCTCAACTTGTAACCGTTTCCGCTCCAGAGTTTGGCCGGGGTCATGGCGGAGCGGACACCCCTGGCACCGTTCTCTATATTGACCGGAACAGGCAGGATAGGGACTGCCCGGCACAGGTGTAAAACAGGTGCGCTGTGTCTCAAACAGCCTGGTCCCGGTCGCCAGCGGATCCGCGTAGACGAACAGGATCCTGTCGGCGTCCGGTGCCTCCCGGCCCTTACGAAGATTCCGTACCACGCCACTGTTCCCATCCTCGCCGAGGAACGAGTGATAGGCTGCCTGTGCTTTCAGATTGGCCTTGATGAACTGAGTGTAGGTTGCGGTTTCCTGGAAGATATCTCGGATCTCTGACCATGCCATGTCACAGCCGTCCTGGCACCGCCCGCGGGCGGCGTACTCGTTTTTATCCCCGTTGAACTCCTCAGTAATGTATCTGCGCCCATCCTTGCAGATGAAGATGATCCTCCGTCTTGTCATATGTCCTCCTTTTCCGCGGCGTGTCTGGCCGCACTGATAATCTGATCCTCTGTGGTGCAGGGAAATTGGCTGATGGGATCGTCCACATGCAGCCGGTAGCGCTCCCGATGCTGGAACAATCCGTATGTGATACTGGCCAGGATCTCTCCAGTACGAAGATCGATCTGGCCCGAACAGCGGTCGTACTCGCTGGCCAGCCGTTCTGAGGTCTGAAAGGAAAAGAATTGGTATTTGGATCCTCTCTCAGAGTCCATCCATAAACATCTCCTTCTGATCATGCGTTGTTGCCAGAGCACAGCAGGCGCACCAGATCGAAAAGCGGAGTATGAGAGCAGATCTACCTGCGCTCATACTCCGCTTTATGCTGTTTTGGGTCCTTGCAAAGCCGTCCGGTTCGGTCGCTGTGTCTGCTCGGCTAACTCCGCTCACCTCTCAGCCATGCAGCGGCCTTTTCCAACAGGATGGCCGAAGTGGAGGCGTCAACTTCCACTTCAATATCAAAATCCTGCTCGCCGGCCCGGGCGCTGTTGTTGGCATAGTAGATGGACAGGCTGACGCTCTGCTTCCTGATATCATAATTGCAGTAGAGATTGATGTAGTCATCGTTTTCCTCTGTCTCCACATGGATACCGGCAAAGACACTGTCCACATGGAACCAGCATGGGATATAGAAGGAACCCGTATCATCGTCCAGCCACTCTGGCTCCTCCAACCGCAATTCATGATCCGTCAGGGGCCGCAGCATCGTTGTGGTCTGAAATGGTCTCATGTTGCTGTAGCCTCCTCTACCTGCGGCGGCTTGCCTGTGGTCAGCCAGGACAGCCAACAGGTCTGGCAGTCCTGCTCCTGACATGGAAAACTGGACTGCTCTGCTGAAAACGGCGGACAGGAGCCGCTGAGCAGGAGCGCCTTCTGCGCCGCGGTCAGTTCCGTTGACTGCAGCAACGTCATCCCAGGGCAGGCTGGACCTGTAAAGGATCCACCGGGCCCCAGCGTCAGCTCCGTCACACGATCCAGCGCCTGAATGAAGGCCTTCCGGGGGATAGAGTTACGATAGCGGTCCAGCACATCGCTGGTGATCTTGACAATGGTATTGGATTTATTCATGCCTGCACACCTCCATTTTCTGTGTCATGCTCCGCTTCCGGCATAAGGGCCTTCATCTGCGTGTAGAGCTCCCGCCGGCGCTCCTCTGTGATGAGTCCCAGCTGGCGGGCAAGATCAATGGAGCCGATGTGCGACCAGTACCATGCCCTGCGGGATGCCGGCAGCGAATCAGGGTTCCTGATACTGCGCTCAGCCTCCTGCTTCATGGCATCCAGCAGAGTTTCAATGTTCTGCGCCGGGTCTGCCCATGAGTTCCCGCAAGTTGGGCAGTATTTGACCGGCGGGAGCGCCGCTGCACAAACTGGGCAGTTCTCCGTATCCGCAAGCTCGTAGAGGCAGACCTCATCGCCGGGCGGTTCGTCCAGCAGCTCCATGCAGCCGTTGCCGCCCAGTGTTGCCTCAGAACAGTTGAGCAGGATGGCATAGTGGCCGTTCCATTGTTGGCCGGCATAGCGAAGGGTATCCTCGATCTCATCCAGAGTCAGCTTCCCCCGTTTTTTCCGGATAACGACACATGGAATGTCACGGCGGTCGTAGCTTCGCTCGATGGTTGTCCCGCGTTTCATTCTATCACCCCTTCTCCACAGCCGCCTTCTACGGGCTGCAGCCCATGTTTTTCAGCGTACGCATCCAGATCCCGCTGCGCCAGGTTACGGCTGCTGCGATAGGGTACGGCATGAAGGCCGGACTCACGGCGCTGGCCCTTCTTAGGCGCAGCATAGCGGCGGAACGCTTTGTAGCTGCTGCCGATCCCCGTTCGGACGAAATAGAGATTACCCTGTGCATCGGTGTAGCAGACGGTCGGCACATCCAGTTCGCGTGCCATATCATCCAGCGCCGCGCAAAGGCCGCTGGTCTGACTGCGGTAGGCCTCACGAAGTTTTGCGGCATCCTCAGCATTCAGCAATCTGGCTGAAGCCAGGTCATAGTGGACATTGCCTCTTTTTCCACATTCGTCATAAGAAATGTGCAAAAATCCCTCCCGAACTGGGATCATGGCGCCGCCGCTGCGGAAATCTCCAAAACAGGGGTACTTACAGACCAGCTGGTGTCCAAACCGCAGTTGGAATAGATGCCGGTAGTGATCCAGCGCCAAATCTGTTGGAAGCCGCTCCTTCAGGTAGGCGACCACATCATCCATCTTGGGGAGGCCCGCTTGTGGGAGCGACATCCCCATGTAATGGATGGTGCGCCCTTCCGCTTCATCATTGAGTCTTGTAAAGATCTCCTTGCGCTCCTCTGATTCCACAAAACAGCGGGCGGCCAGCTCCGCAAGTTTACAGTTGCATTCGCTCCATTCGACCTCATCGGACGGAACGGTATAGAGATCATCTCCGTTTCCATATAAGTGAATTTGTTATGTATGTTTTGTAGACAGCCTGAGTCGGGCTGTGTGCGCTGCCTCTTTGGGGAGACGAGACACCGAAGATCAGTGGTGGCTGTGCATGGACAATGCTACGGTGTTTTCCCATTGCATCTCTCACCGGCGGATCTTGCCATACCCCGCTGCTTGATATAGGCGTAGGGGCAGTTAGGCCACTGTCTGCCCTCACACTGCAAGCAGTTGGTCTGCAAACAGTGTTCTTCCATGCAGCTGCTGCACAGCGATGTGCCCACATACTCAGGGGCCGCAATGTAGTGGGGAGGCATTGAAGCCAGCGCTGATCTGCGGATCAGAGGCTGCCCGCAGCGGATGCAGTCCAGTTCCTTCCACTGCACAGGCTCCGCCATCTCGTACTCAATACACTCACCACAGATTGGGCAGAAGTGCCACGGCCTTCTCTGACCGGTATTTTCAGGTCCTTCCGGTGGTGGCAGCTTACCGCCGCAGGTCCCGCACCAATAGTTTGGCAGGACATTCGGCCGTGCCTGCGTCAGTTTAGGGATCATATCGTTCATCCTCCGCTTCTTTTGTCATGGTCGCATACCGTAGCGCACAGGCTGTCCTCCTGCCAAGCATAGAGGAGCAGATCATGGCTGCTGGATTTTTCAGGGCGCGATGCTGCCCGAAACCGATAATTTGTGAATACAAAACCAGTCGGACTGTGAGTGTATCGGACTGCAAGGATCTGATACTCCCGGCCCAGCCAGCTGGCGGTGCCCACAATCTGTTCGGTTTCATTGCCAAAATCCAGATTGAACACCCAATTTTCCCAGCACTGCTGCGGCTCGGCGTACCATGCCCCACCTGGCAGAGACAGTAGCTTTCTCTTCATCTCTTCATAGCCATGCAGATCGGGATGCTGCTCTGAAAATGATTTTGTCAGTTCTTTTTCAAAGACACAGAATGGGATAAATGGCTTTTCCCAGCGAAGTCACTGTTCCCATCCAACGCAATGACCTGCCCGTCTGCGATGACCTCGACGATCACATCCTGCCGGATACGGCTATCGTTTTCATATGCGGTCGGGGTTGCGGTGTACCAGATGCCGCTCTCTGTATTGCGGTTATAGAAGCGGTGTGGAGAGTCTACGGACTTGAACACGTCCGTGCATAAGCCTGCGTTTTCAAACAGGTAGCTGACCTGAATCTTCTTCATCGTGTGTCCCTCCACAGCATACAGGAATGTTCCAGAGGCTGATACCACATAAGCACCTCGCCCTCAGGCAGTGGGCAGTTTGGGATCCACTCCATATGGTCCTTCACCTTCCACTCCGGCCGGCAGGTTAGGGTCCCCGCCTCTTCAAACACATTCAGCCGAAGGGACTTTCCTGCAAGATTGCGGGCTGTCCGGTCGAAGGCTTCGAATACTGGGATGTCCTCCGGCGCATGGAGTGTCACCGTCACCCCATCCAGCAGAGGCATCAGCGCATCCAGCTCCGCGGGTTGGGCGGTATAGAGGTAGATGGGCGCATTCGTCTGGCTGCGGATGTCAGCCACAGCCGCCTGGATGATCTCCGGATGCAGCATGGGCTCGCCGCCTGTGAGCATGATCAGCTGGTAGGGACTATAATCCCGGCATACGGGCAGAGACTGGAGATCCCAGTCCCGGTTACAGCAGCCGGGGCAGTTCCGTGTACATTCCTCGAAAAGGAGCAGCCGCAGCTTCTTTTGATCCGTCATCCCTGCGCCTCCTCTCCGGCATCTGCCGCATCGGTATCTGACAGGCATTCTCTAACGGCGGTTTCATCAAAACTGAATACCTCCGTCAACTCTTCCGCAGTGAATCCGAGAGCCATCAGAGTTTCGATCACTTCCCGAACATGGCCTCCGGCATCGTTGAGCATGTGGTCGATGATGCAGTTGGTCAATGTCAAAATGCGCTCCAGTGTAATAATGGGTTCATGTGTTTCCTCATGCATTGTCCATGTCTCCTTTCAAAACTCGATCAGGGCATAGCCACACCAGACTGCGGACGCCCCGAATGTGTTGCGCACAGCAAGCTCCGCCACCGTATCGGTGTCAGGCTCGTCCAGTACCTGCTTGAGCCTGGTCAGTTCAACCCGGAGGGCGCGTGTTTCTTCCGGCGTGACAGAGTGATCTACCTGGACCATTACATCCGCACAGCCACCGCAGCCGTCAATGTTCGTCTCCCGGATCAGGAGCAGATTTGCTTTTTCCATGTACCGTTCTCCTTTTTCTATTATTTTTGTGTTCGGCCTTCTTCCTGAAGTCTATTACCCCCCCTTCACTGTCTTTTGCGGCACTCCCGCATGGAAAAATCTATATAAAAAGGCACATGGGCCTGAGCCGCATGTGCCTTGTGGACAAAAGCGTCCGAGATGAAATTGTTCCCATACGGGCCTAAAAAACAAAAAAGCTCCCAAAGGCCAGATGACCTCCGGGAGCTATCAAACACGGTTACTTTGTTTGCCTTAAAACAAACAACGGATACTGTATGCCTGTATTATACTGGGATACACAAGAATTTGCAAGAGGGAAAGAATTTCATTAAACCAGCTAAAAGGAAATCAGATATCCGCCGACTTGAAATAGACAAGACACAATGGATTCCCCCCTGCGCCGAATAGCGGTAAAGCAAATGGGCGTTGTGCTGGAGAAATTCTTTGAAAAAAGCTATCTCAGCATCTGAGAACCCCTCATTAAATTTCCATTGATACGCAGGTAGAACACATCGTGCGGAGTCAAAACCGTGCTCTGCGGGGCGCTCAAAATGTACCTCGACTTTTGAACATCGCCATCTTCTATAATTTGAGAGTGTGTGATCTCTGTTTCATCCGACAAAGTAATATATGGATACATCACAATGAGGTCACCTCCAGCTTTCCCTGTCAGTATTCTCTGATATCTAATTTCCCGTCAGGCGTCAATCGAAATACACAAGCATGGCAAAGCTATTCAATCAGCATACCATATTCTATCAAACCAAAAAGCATTTGACAATGCCCCTTTAGGGGGCTATAATAAAGACACAGGGAATGCCTGCTGGTAACAAGCATCCCCCGTGGTGGAAACCCAGACGGTCGCCACTACATAAAACTTACGAGCTGGAGGGTTTTAACCCTCAAACAACTGTGAGCCGTTCTGTTGCAGCAGACGGCTCACTTCTTTCTGCTATGGAACTTGTCCCATGCTTGGTACAGAGTCCATGCAATGGAAACAATCCAAAAAACTTCTTGAAGCGTTATATGTATCACCCCCTGGGAAAAAATTTCCCGCGAGGCTATACATTCACCTATCTTTCCGCTCTCGCGGGATACCAGGCGACCGTCCTTTAACCATCACCGTCTCTGACTGTCATAACGGTTGGGTTCCACAGAATTTATTATACACAAGCCGTCGAGTGCTGTCAACTTAGTGAGAGCTACCCTTTTATGGGATATGCTCTCATTTTTTACAGGCCAGGGGACGAAGCATCCCCGCAGGCCTGCTGGAGGGATGAGACTTGCGAAGTATATTCATATAAAACAGATCTAAGGCTATCTTCATCTGAGATCCAAGTTTCGTTTGTCATAATTTTATACAGTGCTACACTCTCAATAGCTGATCGGTCTTCTGCAGAGAGCGTATCCCAATTATGCCGTCCAAGGAGGTTCAGTACTTCCCCATTGCATGTGGGGCGATAGCCAGTTAAAACATCATTCTCGAAGCGAAGCTGTACAGGAACTCCCTCATAGATAAACTTTGGATATACCATTTCCTTTCCATTGGAGGAGAGGGCCGCACAGGCAAGAAATCCAGTATCACGCTGAATTTTCTTTACAGATAAGCCATTTGAGATTTTCTGCTGGAATTCTGATTCTGCAATCAGATCCACATATTCTCCGTCGTAGTGCAAATCATTCTCTGCGTGCAGAAACCAGTACGAACCAAGCACTAACAGTGCAATAATCAAGACCGTTGGATAAAGTATGATATGTTTCCTACCCATATTCAGAAACCCTCCGATTCAGATGAAATTATTGTTTGCATAGCTGTTCTACCACGGTGAATTCGACGATTTCATTACTCGGGGCACTCGGCGGAAGAACGACAGCTTGGATCGCATACCGGCCAGAGCACATACGCTCATAGGGATATACATCGATCCCACAGCCCCTATATTCATCAAGGGTGGAAAGTTCATCGCGGATGGCCCTTGCTATTCCCTCATAAGCAGAATCCATATCTGTGCCATACTCGACTGCTATGAGGTCACCAATCATGTCATCATCTTTCGAGTAATAGAGCAAGTATTTATAATTTTCCCTCCCAGTTGGTTTCCTGTCATGCTCAGATTGCCGCTCCTCTTTCTGCAGCTGGATCTGTTCATCGCGATAGGCAGCACAGTAAAACATGGGGTCGATATTGAGCGCATAGCAGACGCTCAGACCTAACCGGAGGGAGGTGCCTTCCATACTCCGCTCGCCGTTTTCAAGCCGTTGGTATTGCCTGATGTTGATATTTGCTCTGTCAGCAACCTGCTGCTGTGTGAGCCCTAAAGCACGACGCTGCTTTGCCAATTCTTCACCTTTACCAAGTAAGCCGAGTAAATCGCCAATGCCAGGGAATTGAGTAACTTCATAGTCAAAGAGAAAGCCATATTCAGGATAAAATGGATATGACATAGCGGCAACCTCCTTTTTATGACCAATCGGTCGTGTTACCTGAATATTACCACCAGCTGGTCGTAAAGTCAACCCCATTTTTGGATAAAAATGGGGTTGATGTGCAGGCTGTTACGATGGTCATCCGAGTGAAAATAAGAAGGATGAACAAACTACCAAAATATACCCTGATTATTGTGTAACACAAATGACATCATTTGTGTTGACTTTTGGGCGGGATATGCATATACTGAAAGCGAAAGGAGTGGATTCCATGGCTACGAATACGATTCGCATTGACGACAGCACAAAGGCCGAGGCGACCCGGATTGCCGATGAGTTGGGCCTGACATTCAACGCAGTGGTCAATATTTTGCTGAGAAAATTTAATATGGAGAAGGGATTTCCTTTCCCGGTGAAGATCGAGAGCAAAAAACAGGTTACTGTTTTTGATATGGACTCACAGGAGTTTGAGGCCGCCTGCAGGGAGGCGATTGCCAACCGGGATCCCTATCCTGTGGCGGAATACACCACCTTGCTGGACAGCGAAACCGGGAACTTAATGCGAAAGTATGCCGATGGGCGGGTGGAATATGTCTTGGACTGAAGCTATGGACCGGGCCCCTCGACTGCTCGTATTTGCGGGGCCGAATGGCTCAGGTAAGAGTTCCATCACAGTGAAGATTCCGCCGGTGGGACTATATGTGAATGCGGATGACATTAAGAGGGCCAGAGGCTGCACAGACCTGGAGGCGGCCCAGGAGGCGGAGCAGATTCGACATCTGCTTTTATCCAACAAAAAGGATTTCACATTCGAAACCGTCTTGTCCACACCCCGGAATCTGGACCTGCTGCGGCAGGCGAAGGCTGCTGGCTATCAAATCAAGGCAGTTTTCGTCCTGACAAAAGATCCGGCAGTCAATATGGAACGTGTACGGCAGCGGACGGCGGCCGGCGGGCACGATGTCCCGGAGGACAAGATCGTCAGCCGGTACCACAGATCTCTGCGCAATCTGGCTGAGTTGGTTCGCATTGCGGATCAGACAAGGGTGATCGACAATACAGGGGAGCCTCCGGAGCTGATCTGCGAAGTCAATGGAGACAGCGTCCGTATCATTGAGGGCACCCACTGGAAGAAAAAAGAGATCCTTGCCCTGCTGTCATTGAAAAAATAGGAAGCTCCAACGGCTATGAGCCGGAAGGGCATGGAAAAGCTATTGCCTTTTTCCGTCATACACAGTATAATAAACTCATTCAGTATCAGAAATTACTTTCATGTAATTTACAGTAATCCGTGTTGCACAGCGTCTGAAGGTCGATTGGCCTTTGGGCGCTTTTTCATTTTCTGAATTCGTTTACAAGGCGGCGTGAATGACGCTCCCTTTCCTGAGTTCACCCGGGGTTATCCCGCATGGACTCTTACGGGATCGGAGCATGTCTTTCCGCCGCCTTTTTTATATAGATCCCCCGCGGCCTATGCTGTGGGGCGTCCCTGTTCAACGTTGCGCCCTGCGGCGCACCGATTATATATAGCCTGACGGTGGGAGAAGTATCCCGGCTGTCGCTGAACCCCAATATAGAAAAAAGGAGTTGTTTTGTTTGGACCCGAAAGAACTGTTTATCGCTGCTTATCAGAAGTATATCACCAGGCCCGGCGCCGAGTCGCTGCTGAACTGGCTACTATCCACGGATTTCTTTGAGGCGCCTGCCAGCAGCAAGTACCATAGCAGTTTTTCAGGCGGCCTGGTCCGCCACACGCTCAATGTGTTCGACCGTATGCGGCAGAACTGTGTCTATGAGTTTGGCATGGCCTGCGGCGGCAGTATCCCGTTCCCGGAGTCGGAGACGGAATCCATTGCCGTTGTGGCACTGCTCCACGATATATGCAAGGCCGACTTCTATCAGACTGAGTTTAAGAACAGGAAAATCTACTCCGAATATGGCACTCATCGGGATAACCGGGGGACCTATTCCTGGGAGTCTGTCCCGGTCTATACCATTGCGGAAAAGTTCCCCTTCGGCCACGGCGAGAAGTCGGTCTTTTTGATCTGCGAGCATATGCGCCTGACCCGGGAGGAGGCAATGGCGATCCGATACCACATGGGTGACTTCAGCGACCGCAATACCGGGAAGGTCTATGAGATGTGTCCTCTGGCGCTCCAGCTCCATGTGGCTGACCTGCAGGCCACCTATCTGGATGAAGCCAGGCAGAATAACAAGAAGGAGGGATAGAAGATGGGGCGTGGCAACTGCTGCGTGCATGGCCCTTATGAAGGGCTGTACTTCATCGACAATGAAGATCTCCATGTGTACCGCAGTTCCGAGGCGAGCGCGGCCGATGGCCCGGAGACGCGGCTGCTGCGGGAGCTGGACTATGAGGAACTGACCGGTGGGCGCTGGCTTTATGATGACCTTTGTACGGAGGATGCCACTCAGGAGCTTCTGGATACCTTTGCTGACGACCTGATGAACGTATTCCCGAGCTTCAGACGAGTCCCTTCGGGATATTGGATCTCCCAGGATAGAAGGGCGATTTTAGAGAACCAGCTGTTTTATGTCTGCATCGAGGACAACCAGTGGTCTCTGGCCATAGAACTCATTCAAAAGGAACTGTGCGATGACGCGGCATGGAGCACATTTCAGGCCCGCCATTACCGCCGGTATCTGGACGGTATGAAGCGGTGTCTGCTGCGGTACCTGCCCAGCATCGGCATCTATAACGGACCATGGACCAGTCGATTTATTAAAAGAGAGGAGCTTGCCGGATGAAGAAGGTCAGGGTACTGGGCCATGCAATGGTCACCGTTTCGGTCCTGCTCGAAGTGGAGGACGACAAGGAACTCAATGAGCAGGAGCTGTATGCACAGGCCGGGAGATCCTTTGGCGGTTTCATTGCCTATGCCGGCAATGGCGGTGTGGATCAGCTCATCGGTGTCGAGGGTGAGGATGAGACGATCTCAGCCGATGAGATGCCGGTATTTGATGACTATCAGGAGGAATGAGCAGTATGGACGAACGCAAAAGGAAGGCGATTGAGATCATGGATGCCCTGCACCAGACCATCCCGTACAGCTACTACTGCGCGGTGATGGATGGACTGCAGGATCTCGAGACACTGCAGGAGCGGGACAGGGAGTTGGAAAAACTATGGTCAGAGTTTGGCGAGCTACCTATGGACCCGGAGAGCGAGTGTATGGAGGCCCCATTTATGGGATGGAACACTGGAGTCCACCGGGAGGAGATCTGGCAGTGGTTTGACCAGCGGCACAGCAAGGGCGTGGCCTATCTGCTGTACGGAGAGGCTGCCGACAGAACATCGGAAGCGGCGAAGCTCCTGTACTTGAAGAGCCAGTGCCCGGAGTGCACGAGCGGTTCCTGTCAATTCAATCATGACGACCTGTGCCGCTTCCCACTAGTGTATGAGCGGAGACCACGGATCACAGAGGAGGACGGGTGCATCGACTACAATTACTGTGGAGGAGATGCGTGATAGTGGAACGGGATATTCTCAGGACAGTCCAGCATCAAAAAAGGCCCGGCCATACGCGGCCGACCAGACATGGAGGCAACATGAAACAGTTTGATTTATTTGAAGTGCAGCAAGAGCAGCGACTGCGGTCGAGGCAAGAATGTATGTTCCAAAAATGGGCGTCTCTGCCACCGGAACATACTGTACCAGCAGGAAGTCCTGAAAGGCCTCTGGTCCGTCAAGAACTGGCCGATGGATACGGCATGGTTTGGGAATATGCCCTACACCGCTGCCAGTGGCTTCCGCCAGACCACTATATCTGGCTGAACCATATTGAAGCGCCGGAGTACTGGGTGATGAACCAGGGGGATGACCCGTGCGGAGAGCATGTTGAGGTCTGCCCCTTTTGCGGCGCGGATCTCAGGCATGGCGAGGGCGATGTAATCCTGATGAAAGCCGATGACGGCTGGTGGCGTATCTTGAAACGGATCAAATCAGATGAAAAGTGAACGCGGCAGAGTGCTGACATTCAGCACAACAGGAGAATTCTTGACAGGGCTGGCAAGAGAGTGGTTTTGGGTGGAGAAAAAACCATGGTCCACCGTGGAGCGGCTGCTGCTGGCCTGTATGTGTGGGACCAATCAGCCCAAGGCAGAACTGGTAAAACTGGCGCGGGAAATCGTATGCGGGACGAAAAAGCTGGTTGGCCGCACGGATGACGGAACCTACGCAATGGTAGACGATGACCAGGACCTGCTGGCTGTATATCAGGCGCAATGGTCTGATGCGCTCAATGCCTCAGAGGCAGCGCGGGCCGAGATGGAGCAGAAGTTCTACCAACTCACCGACTACCTGATTGACAGCGGATACGGCCACCTGCTTCAGATATCCGGCAGTTCAGAAGATGAGGGCGGCTCTAATATGAGTGACGCACTGAAAAGCTATCTGGAGCAGGCCCGACTGGAGACGCAGGGGTTTGACGATAACTACGGATGGCTGGCTCCTGATGGGACCTTCTACCCAGTCGATTGGGGCGAGCATCAGGGCTGGGCCTATCGGAAGGCCCAGCAGATGAGATGGCTTGAACACAGCTCCCTGCGTACCGGCCGGGAGGGTGACATCCTCGTCCAGCATGGATGGGTCCTGCTCCATAGCCCAGGTATGGGGATAGCGGATGTGACCGCCAGCGATCTGAAACCACTGACCAAGGCACAGCGCGAGTTCCTGTTCAATTATTACTCAGGCCGCGGGAAGCCGGACCTGGCCAGCAAATATTTCAGGGACGAGTAGTAGGTACAAATATCGTACAACGAGAATAAGAAAGAGGAGTATCCGCACAGATTTTGCAGAGATCTAACGGCAGAGCGGGCATCTGGAGATGCCCGCTCTGCCTGATACACTATGTTTCCGCCGTTTCCTATCTGTCTTGGCGTTTCTGATGTCGGAGACCCTTTTTCCGCTGTTTCATATCAATCTCATGGAGCCACGCACTAACCGGAGCCTTCCAGGCTTCTCTTTTGTTTGGTACATTCTTGATCAGGCTCCGAGGCGTCAGCCCTAGTCGCTTTGCCAAAGCGATATCTGCATCGTCCAGCCGACACTTTTTCTTGGCATCCTGCCACAGTCGATCCTTTTTCATCGTCACCTCTTATTTACTTATTTTATTATAATTAGCAAAATATCAGAAGGAGTATCAGACACATATTTAGCCCCATGCTGCCCTGAATATGACCAGAAAATAGAATCAGTCATTGAACAAAGGGGGACCCATGTGCTAAAATAGTAAAGAACACTGTAAGCGGAGAATTAGAAGTCACAAAGGCTCCTCTGATTGGCATCCGGCACGTATGCCTCTGCAACTTCGCTGCAATGCGCTAAGAATACAGATTGAGAAAGGAACTATGATTCGTATGAAAAAACGATTGCTACCTATATTTGCAGCAGCACTTTTACTGGTTAGCTGCAGTTCTCCTGCCATAGGTGATATACAAGGGATGGAACAGGGAAAGACGCTCTACTCCAATCTGGCGGATGAAGGGTCTAAAAATGAGGTAATTGGTGTACTCCAGCGTCATGGGATAGCTCCAGAACAGACAGACACCCTGTTGGCCTGGATAAACGATTTTAATGGTCGGGTGACATCTCCGGCACTCCCGGAAGGGTTCACCCCCATGGAAGGAGATTTGGTGGACTACAGCGGTCTTCTGTTTGACTACAAGGAATTGGCGGATGGCTCTCTTTTTCCCGACGCCAATTGCCGCTTAACCGCTTTCATGTTGATGCAGAAACACATTCAGACCAAAGGTACTGCCAACGAAAATGACACCTACCTGATGTTTGATATTGAGGCCATCGACACACAGGGAGAATATGCACTCAGCGAAAAGGCCCGCACCGATTTCATCACGCTGTTCAATGCAGTACCACTGGCGGGGGCAGAGAATCAAGAAGAGCACCAGGCCTGCCTTGAGAAAGCGTGGAGAGATCGTGGCATCCAAGTAGACACCTCCACGAGTTTATCCTTAATAGAGGTATACCTGCATTCCACATTTGATGATGTTAGATTTGTGGGGCATGTTGGTGTACTCATAGATACAGCGGAGGGATTGCTGTTTGTAGAGAAGTATGGGCCAGAAGCTCCGTTTCAGGCGACTAAATTTTCCAGTAGGAATGCACTGGAACACTACCTCCTGGCTCGCCCTGATCTGTATGGAGATGATACAGAATTGCCGCCTATTATAATGGAAAATGGACGTTGCATGGACCCCGCGCAAACAACTTTTAATCGCGGGAATTAAGACCATTGCAGACAAAATCCATGTTGTCTTGGAAAGGAATCAATTCGCAGGAACCGGCATCATCGAACTCGATGATGCCGGTTCCTGTATGCAATGCCTATTAGTCCCTAACAACAGGCAGCACATTGGTTGGATTATTCTAACTCAGGCTTCTTTCTTCATCGACTCAATAATCGCATCGGCAAATGTCTCAAGTTCAAACACCTTATCTTCCTTCAGGGTGGAGGCAAGAGACAGTCTCTCGTTGAGAACCGTCATATTTTTAAGTTCCTCATCAATAAATTTCTGCATCAGATCGCCGGATTTACATGCCCACGACCCGTTTTCCACCAAAGCGAATGTCCGATTTTGAACATTGAGTGCCTTCATATCCATCAAAAAATTATGGATGGCGGGGTAAATTCCCAAATTATAAGTTACAGACGCCAGCACGATATGGCTGTACTTAAATGCTTCTGAAATAAGTTGCGACACATGGGTAGAGGAAACATCATACATGACTACGTTTGTCATGCCTTTTTCGCATAGCTTAGATGCCAGCGCCTGAGCAGCTGCCTCAGTATTGCCATACATCGAGGCATACACGATCAGCACCCCGTCAACCTCGGGCCGATACTTGCTCCAAGTATCGTATTTCCCGATAAAATACATCAGATCCTTGCGCCATACCGGGCCATGCAGCGGGCAGATGATTTTGATTTTGTCCAGGATCCCACCAGCTTTTCCTAGCAAAAGCTGGATGTGTGGACCGTACTTGCCCACAATGTTGGTGAGATAGCGGCGAGCGTCGTCCAGCCAGTCACGGTCAAAATTCACCTCATCGGCAAACAGCTTCCCGTCCAAAGCTCCAAAGGTTCCAAAGGCGTCAGCGGAAAACAGCACGCCATCGGTCAAATCAAAGGTTACCATTGCCTCCGGCCAATGGACCATTTGAGCAAATACAAATGTAACAGTGTGTTTGCCGAAGGAAAATGTATCCCCTTCCTTTACCTCAATACACTCATGATCGTCAACATGGAACCCGAATTGACGCATCAGCATAAAGGCCTTTTCATTGCTGATGATCTTAACATCCGGATAGCGGAGCAGCACTTCCTCAATACAGGCAGCATGATCTGGCTCCAAGTGATTGATGACCAAATAGTTCAGCAGACGGCCATCAAGCACATGCTCCAGATTCTCCATCAGCTGACGACATGCGGACCAGTCTACGGTGTCAAAAAGGGCGGTCTTCTCATCCAGCAGGCAGTATGCGTTATAGCTGACACCCCGCGGAATGGGGAAGCAGTTTTCGAACAATGCCAGCCGATGGTCATTGGCGCCGACCCAGTAAAGATCCTCGGTCACATTACGAACACAATACATACAGACTCCTCCTTTTCATTAAGCCTCAATGAACTGGTCTTTTTCTTCCGCACATTCGGGGCAGACCCAGTCGGCCGGCAAGTTTTCAAACAGAGTACCGGCGGGAACCTCTGCGTCTTCATCCCCCACCTCTGGGATATACTCGTATCCGCAGCCGCCGCAGACATAGCTCTTTCCAATCGGGGTCGGCTTTGGCGGCGTGGGCCGCTTCATCTTTACCATCGGAGGCGCAAGCAGCTTCTCACCTGTATCCAGCGCGGCGGTGAGCAGCGGGAGAATCTCCATGACATCGCCTACAATGCCGTAGTCGCAGTTCTTAAAGATGGGGGCATTTCCATTTTTATTGATAGCGACGATAGTTGACGCATCCTTAATCCCTTTCAAGTGCTGGGAGGCACCGGAAATTCCGCATGCGATGTATAGGTTCCCAGTGAATTTCTGTCCGGACATACCGACATAGCGGTTAAGCGGCAGATACTTCAATGTTTCGGCCACCGGGCGCGAAGACCCAATTGCCGCGCCAGCAGCCTTGGCCAGGTTTTCCACCAGCTTCATATTCTTTTTTTCGCCAATACCCTTGCCTGCCGAAACGACGCGCTCAGCTTGTACAATGGGCGTGTCTGACGGAATCCCAACATTGAAGTCATGCCCATCCTTTTTCAGCGCTTCGACCAGGGCGGCCACCTTTTCAGCTGCATCGCCCTCCCTGAAGATATGCCGCTTCCGAATGCCGGTAATAGGGAATTCCCATCAGGCCCAGTTCTCCCAGCTTTTTGATGGCGTCATCGGGGAACGCATTTTGCTGGTCCAGCAAAAATGCGATGGGCTTGATCTCCTCTTCGGCAAAACTCCGGACTCTTGCGCGCAGCGATTCATGCTCAGGTGTGGTTTGGAACAACATGTTTCTGCCTCCTTCATTCAATAGTTGAGATTCCGGATCGATTCTCTCGTCTTCTATGGTGGTTGGCATCCTGAGAGAAGCTGCTTCAGGCTTATGGTTCGCATCTCTGCGACCACCTTCTCTTGCAGCTCCATAAGTCTGCTGTGTACTTTGCAGGTGCCGTATTTTTCGCGCCAAAGACAAGAATAGGTTGGTTCCATGCATGGGCTCAACTCTCCTTTCTCCCCTATGGCCAGCATGAGATCATACAAAGAAACCGTTTCCAGGTCCGCAATTAACTGACAACCACCTCCAGGTCCTCTGGTCACTTCAATCAGGCCGGCCCTGTCCAGCTTTCGAAGGATCTTGTAGGAGAACTGCATTGGGATCATCTCACGATCTGAGATTTGGGGCATTGTGTGCCGCTCCCGGTCGGACAGTGACCTTAGAATTCGCAGTGCATAATCGACTTCCTTGGTTAAAAGCAGCTGTATCCCTCCTTTTGAAGCCCAAAATATATGTAAATCCTACTAATTTGGATATTGTATGTCAAGATTTAATGTGCAGATTATATAAAAATCGGTCGTATAGACAAAAAGCAGTCCATAAATCGGCCTGGAAATAGCTAAAATGACCAAATATTAAATTTGGTCATTTTAGAGTAGAGTGGAAGAGCGATTTAGAGAAAACTGTGCGGGAACTGCCCCCCCGCCTCCCCATGTTTCTTGGCCGCTCATCTCTCTGATAGAGCGGTTTTCCTTTACTTTTTTGCCAGAGCGAGCTATCATGGTTTCAGATAGCTCGACTGCTTAGGAATTGGCGTAAGGAAGGCGAACAGAATGCATAGTGTGGAAGAGAAAATTCTAATCGGCATGCACAGAAATGTCCGTGAGATGGACCGGATCACAACCAAGATCGCGGCAGAGTATAAGCTCTCATTCAGCCAGTTCATGGTTTTGGAAGTCCTTTATAGCAAAGGAGATATGTCGATCAGCGAAGTGCGGGAGAAGATCCTCAGCAGTGTAGGGACAATCCCTGTCATCATAAGAAACCTGGAAAAGATGGGTTATATTGAACGGCATCCCTGCGAAACTGACCGGCGGATCTCTATTCTGCACATTACGGATGCCGGTCTTGATGTGATCCAAAAAGTGGCGCCCTTAAATCATCAAAGGATCGATGCGTATATGTCAGTTCTGAGCCCAGACGAAAAAAGGCAGCTACTGCTCTTGATGAAAAAACTCGGGCGTCAAGACCCGGTGCGCGTTTCACCCTGAGACTTGATGCAAGGTCGTGACAAAAAGAAAAAATCGTGGGGCGGGGTGGTCTTTGTTGGCCACCCCGCCCTGCTGTTTTTTTGGGGATCCTTGTGTACAGTCCCCTGTTTGGACGCTTGTTAAGGGAGGGGAGATATCCGGAGGCTTTGCTGTGCGGAGATTTTTGTTCAAAATGCATAAGAAAAAAGCATACTTGAGAAAACTACGATTTTTTGTATAGACTTTTTTTCTGACAGGAGATATAATGAACAAAAAAGAAAAATAGTCACATAACAACACGGATGTGTTGTTAATTTTAACATCTTATATGACTGTTTTTTCTGTTTGGTCAATCATTGTGCATATCAATCCCGGAGATGGGAGCAGGAGGTTGCTCCCCTGCTTCCACGGGATGCTTTTGTACTCTATTTCTGGAGGATTTTAGCCCAAAATTACAGGTACACAACCATTGTGCGCACCACTGACAGCGGATTTAGCTAGGAGTATGGTCAGTGGCCCCATGTGGGTAGCGGCCTGTTTAATATATAAACATTAGAAAGGAATTGAGGAGGCAGCTGATATGAAGCAGAACGGTAAAAAGGGCCAGCGATTCCTATGCTGGATCCTCTGCTTGCTGATGGCACTCTCGCTTGTGCCAACAACAGTCCTTGCAGCTGAGACACTGCCGGACTGGCAAGCGGGGAATGCCAGCGTACAAAAGGTGGATTGGCCGGTATCTCCGAACACGAAGATCATTCCTTCCGGTATGGCAGGCCCGGATCCGCTGACCATGGTGGGTTTATCCTATGTGGGCCATTTTATTGACAACACCGGCAGGACGGTATTAAAGGGAAGGTACACGCAGGATCTCATAGCAACGACTCTCGTGTGGAAGCACATCGCTTTTCGATTTGATCCAGAGCTGTATAATCAAATTGATTTTGCCCGCTCCTTCATGATGGATAAAAACGGGAAGAATAAGGCCAGCTTTGCCAATGCGGTGTTTATTGGCCAGCACGAGAAGGTTGTGCCCTTCCAGACGCAGGGGTCCGGCACACAAAAAAGAGATTTTTATCTGGTTTTGAAGCAGGGAGTCACATGGGAGGATGTTGTCCGGAACGGAGGGCACATCGTTCAGGTAAGGATCTATGACAGTGACGGAGGCCGTTTGTGGTCCAAACACTCGGGGTACTATAAGGATCTGGATGCGCAGGTCAATTACAATACTTATACCCACTCCTTCACAATCGGGAACCTGCTCAACGAGAGGTCGAATCTTGTATACGGAAGAAGCAACAATCAGAATAACCATGTGGATGCGGCTGGAATCCGAACCGTGTATTACCCCAACGAGGGGATATACCGGGTCATTTATCAGTATACGCACAATGTGATAAATGAAGGCGCCAGTTACTACAAGGCGTTCAGGCAGGGATTCTCCAAAGAGTTTCAGCAGTACCTGAAGTCAGATGGAACAGATGCGATCGCGCGCGTCTATATTAAGGATCACGCCTTCAATGCCTACCATGATCCCATTCTGAAGCTGGCGGTCAAAGCAGAGAACCTGAACTCGGGCACAGATGGGTTCTACTTTGTGGCCGCGGACAACCAGTTTGTTGTGCCCAATAACGCCTACAAGGTGGTCCGCGTCCCGGCGGGAGAAGCGAATCGGTACATTTACTCTGGCACAACCACCGTCAACCCCACCGTGGTCATTGTGGATTACAACGTGGACACGGAGAAGATCGCGGCCGCCTTTGCTGATGACGAGCTGGCCACCGCCTTCTCCTTTGACGCAGCCTTTTTGGAAGACGGCAAAGCGGTAAAATACTTCCAATACACAACCAGTAAGACCTTAAATATCCCGACTGGCTCCACGGTGGAGGTCAAATATAATAAAACCTATCTGGCAACCAACCACTATCAGCACCATGCGAATGTGATGTTCGGTGATAACAAGGCGCTGGATCTGGTCTACGGGGAATCGCACACGGAAAACGTAGGCTCGGTGACTACCCCGAAGGGGATGAAGTACATCATAGACCAGGGGTTCCGGCTGCCGGCCAATACGCCGATCACCATTGTCAACCTGGAGAATAATCTTGAGGACCGTTCTTTCCTGACCCTGGTAATCACAGGGCCCAACAAGGAGGTCTTGCTGAATACAAGCGCACCGGCGCAAAACAACAAATTCCACAAAACGGAGATCGTGCAGCGGTCCGACGTTGTGGGCGGCGGCATTATCAACAAAACGGCCAAGCCCCTTGTTGACGAGATTTTTACAGACTCGGCCTCGATCGAAGGTATGATCCGGCGGCCCAATACCTGGGTCACAGCTGCCTACATGGATAAATCCGTCCAAAGGGTGTTTGCATATGATGCCGAGAACGCGAATCTGATTCCGGACGATGCGGAGGAGAATGAAAAGGTTGCGATTACAGGCAGCGTGAACAAAGAGGTCTCCGGCAGGACATATCACGGGTACCCTTATGTCTTTGCAGCAATCAATTACAGTGGGCTGCAAAAGGACATGCCCATTGCCTTTTTCGCAACCAACCTGTCAACTGTGACCTCGGACACTGTCATCGAACAGGTTCAGGCAAAGGTCATGTTTGACCTGAACGAGGGCCAGGTGAACGGCTCCGGTCAGGCAATTGAAAAGATCGCGCCCTTGAATGCGCAGTATTCGTATGATTTGGAGACGGGGCAAAAAAATCCCGCTTACTCCGCCAGCGGATTTGAGGGGGATAATCTGCGCTTGACAGGGGGCGTTTTGGCGGATCACAATGGCGTGGCCCTGACCGGCGAGGCCCTTGCCAAACGCCAGTTCCCAGGGAGGGAATCAGAGCATCCCATGCCTGCCCCGGTGAAGGGCGCAGATACCTTCCTGGGCTGGTCAACAAAGCCTTTGACGACAGCACAGGAGGTGGAGAGCTTTGCTTCCGCCACCAATCTGACCGACGTTTCTGACTGGGAAAAGGTGGATGCCGGAACAGCGGTTTATAAGTTTGTGCCGTCTTCTCCGGTTGATAAGGCACGGACTGTATATGCCGTTTATGGTTCTCTGCCGGAGATCATTGAGGTAACGCCCAAGGACCCGGACCAGCCCTTCCATCCCGAGGACCAGGACGATACGAACAACAGCCATAAGACCCCGGACGGCTTTGTACGAGTGGTCTTCCACTCCGGCATGGGCGGCACCTTCGGCCAGTATGCCGGCGGGCAGGACAAGGTTGCCGTGGCTTATGACGTCAAGAACACCCTGACCTGGGAAAAGATCACGGTTCCCAGTGTGACTGCGAAGATCGGGTACGCCCCCAAGTCCGGCGAGGAGCTGTGGGCTCCCCAGCTGCCCTCGGCTGCCACTACGGTCAGCGCAGGCGAATACACCGCCCAGTACGATCAGCTGGACAAGGTCATCCCCGTGAATCCCAACGATCCCGGCACCGTGCCCAACGGCTACGTGACGGTGACCTTTGACCCGGGCGCCGGCAGCTGGAAGGACGGCACCAGACCCACCCAGTATTATGTGCAGAAGGGCGCGGATGTGACCCCGGCGGACTTCCAGGATATGACCGACAATCTGCAGTCCCCGGCAGACCACAGGTTCAGCAGCTGGACAGGGTTCCCTGAAAACGGGCGGTTCACTGCGGACCAGACGCTGACTGCGGCCTATGTGGACACCAGGGAGCTCATTGAGGTAACGCCCAAGGACCCGGATCAGCCCTTCCATCCTGAAAACCAGGATGATACGAACAACAGCCATAAGACCCCGGATGGCTTTGTGCGTGTGGTCTTCCACTCCGGCACGGGCGGCACCTTCGGCCAGTATGCCGGCGGGCAGGACAAGGTGGCCGTGGCTTACGACGTAAAGAACACCCTGACCTGGGAAAAGGTCACGGTTCCCAGTGTGACTGCGAAGATCGGGTACGCCCCCAAGTCCGGCGAGGAGCTGTGGGCTCCCCAGCTGCCCTCGGCTGCCACTACGGTCAGCGCAGGCGAATACACCGCCCAGTACGATCAGCTGGACAAGGTCATCCCCGTGGGCCCCGACACCATCAAGCCTGATGGCTACGTAACGGTAGCTTTTGCAGATGGTGGACACGGCACGTTGGCCGGCGTGACAACCTACTATGTAAATCCGGAAGCGACCGATATAACGATTATGCCGCCAACCGTACAGCCACACGAAGGATATCGATTCACTGCTTGGGTCCCTGATGTGATGACCAGCTACATACAGGACACAACCCACACAGCACAATATAGTCAAGTTCATACTCCTACGACCAATGCAGACCAGTATACACCTCAGGGTCAGGACATCACGGTGGAGAAGAATGGCACCCCCGATGCAGCGGATGCCATCTCCAATAAGGATGGCCTGCCTCCGAACACCACCTATGAGTGGAAGGACCCGGTGGATACCTCCACCACAGGCACGAAGCCCGGCACCGTGGTTGTGACCTACCCCGACAACTCCAAGGACGAAGTGGAGGTCCAGATCACCGTCACCGAGCCGGTAGCTCCGACCACCAATGCAGACCAGTATACGCCTCAGGGTCAGGACATCACGGTGGAGAAGAATGGCACCCCCGATGCAGCGGATGCCATCTCCAATAAGGATGGCCTGCCTCCGAACACCACCTATGAGTGGAAGGACCCGGTGGATACCTCCACCACAGGCACGAAGCCCGGCACCGTGGTTGTGACCTACCCCGACAACTCCAAGGACGAAGTGGAGGTCCAGATCACCGTCACCGAGCCGGTAGCTCCGGTTCCGGCAGACAGAGTTGGCACCCTAATAATCGCAAAAACGGTGAGTGGATCCGGCGGAAATCAGACGAAGGAATTCACTTTCACAGTGACCCTTAACAGGCAGGATATTTCCGGAACATATGGGGATATCGTGTTCACCAATGGCATAGGAACTTTCAATTTGAAGCATGGTCAACGCAAGACTGCTACCAATCTCCCTGCTGGCGTATCTTATGCTGTGGAAGAACATAGTAGCGAAGGTTACACTGTGACCAAGATCAGCGACACAGGCATCATCCCGGACGGCTCTAGTATTACAGCTATTTTTGACAACTATAGAGGAGGATCCAGCGGCGGAAACGGCGGTGGAACAACGCGATACACCCTCAGCTACGAATCCAATGGCGGCACAAAATACAAAGACGAGCGTTATGCTGCGGGGACAATGGTAAAGCTGGATAAGGCGCCGCAGCGTGAGGGCTATGTCTTTACCGGCTGGTATTCCGACAAAAAGCTGACGGAAAAAATCAAAAAGGTCACCATAAACAGGGATAAGATCGTCTATGCGGGCTGGGAAAAGGAGGTTTCAGCACATCAGCTCCACATTCCGGACATGCTCAATGGGGATGACCACATCGCCTATATCGCCGGCTATACAGACGGCACGGTGGGTCCCA
>OMGU01000066.1_pt1 | contig 107549 bp, 101 predicted proteins | sample 1646121 | NCBI WGS metagenome assembly OMGU01 (sample SAMN05578581, study PRJEB25193) | human gut metagenome | biome: Human Microbiome; feature: human-associated habitat; material: feces | host: Homo sapiens | place: USA:Birmingham
CCAATGTGGGTCTGGGCATCGTCCACTCCATGGCACACGGCCTGTCCGCTCTGTACGACACCCCGCACGGTGTGGCCTGCGCCATCCTGCTGCCGGTGGGTCTGGAGTACAACAAGTCCGTTGCCGGTGAGCGCTACCGCGCCGTGGGCAAGGCCATGGGCGTTGTGGGCATCGATGAGATGAACGATGTGGAAGCCGCTGACGCAACCATCGCCGCCGTCAAGCAGCTGAGCGCAGACGTGGGCATCCCCGCAAATCTGCACGGCATCCTGAAGGAAGAGGATATCCAGTTCCTCGCCGAGTCCGCATTTGCGGATGCCTGCCGTCCCGGCAATCCCCGCGACACCAGCGTGGAGGAGATCGTGGAGCTGTATAAGAGCCAGCTGTGATTCCGCTCTGTAAATTCAAGCTGTAATTTTGAGCCCTGCTGTCCTTCGGGATGGCAGGGCCTTTTTCTAAGATGTATCTGAAAACAAAGCAACAGACTGGATCTTCGTCTTTTCAGAGATGCCCGGAGAGCCTGCCGCGTCGCAGAGTGACAAAATTTCTGCACGGCTCTTGTACACAGCGCCCAAAACGGGTACAATCAATGCAGTAAGAAAAAACTGGAAGCGAAAGGAACCTTATGACGCTGAACTTCTATACTCTGGGTGTTATTTATCTAGTATATTCCTTTCTGGGCTGGGTTGCTGAGACGGTAGTCGCGACCATCCGGGGCGGAAGGTTTGCCAACCGCGGCGCGGCGGCAGGCCCGTTCTGCTTTATCTACGGTACTACCGGCGTACTGCTGGCCGTGAGTTTCGGCGACCTGCGCACCGAGCCGGTCTACCTGTTCTTTGCCTGTATGATGGCGGCAACGGTGATGGAATGGATCACCGCCAAGCTGCTGGAACGCCTGCACCGCCGTAAGTGGTGGGACTATTCCGGAAAAAAATTCAATCTGAACGGCTATGTGTGCCTGCAGTATTCGCTGCTGTGGGGTGCGCTGGGCACGGCAAGTGTGCTGTGGGGCAATAATGTGTTGCTGCAGCTGTGCGCGCATATCCCTGTCTGGCTGCTACGCCCGGCAGTATGGGTCTCGCTGACGGTGGCGGTGCTGGACCAGATCGGTTCGGCGGTGCTGGTGCAGCAGTATGCGGCCCGGCACCCGGTGCTGGAGCAGCTCAACCAGAGACTGGGAGAGCGGTCGGATACGCTGCGCCGCAGGATCGCGCTTTACATTGAAAAACGCATCCAGTATGCTTACCCGGCTGCGGCCCGGCAGGAGCAGACTGCGCTCCGGAAGGGGGAAAAGAACTTTCTCAGCGTGTCCGATCTGCTGTGGCTGTTCGTGATCGGCGCGTTTCTGGGCGACATGGTGGAGACGGTGTTCTGCCGCGTGACCGCCGGGGTCTGGATGAGCCGCTCCAGTCTGGTCTGGGGGCCGTTCAGCGTGGTGTGGGGTCTGGCGCTGGTGCTGGCAACGGTGCTGCTGCGTCAGGAAAAGGACCGGAGCGACCGCTATTTGTTCGCCTTCGGCACCGTCATGGGCGGTGTGTACGAATACGTGTGCAGCGCCGTCACCGAGCTGCTGTTCGGCACCGTGTTCTGGGACTACAGCAAGTTCAAGTTCAATCTGGGCGGGCGCATCAACCTGCTGTACTGCTTTTTCTGGGGCATTGCGGCGGTGGTATGGATGCGCTACGGCTATCCGCTGGTGCTCAGAGGCATGGAGAAGGTGCGCAGCCGCGTCCGCCCATGGATGACCGTCCTGCTGGCAGTGTTCATGGCGGTGAACATGCTCACCAGTGCGCTGGCGCTGGCCCGGTACGATGCCCGCACCAGCGGTGAAGGCCCCAAAAGCAGCATCGATATGCTGCTGGATGCGCATTTTGACGATGCCCGCATGGAGCGTATTTATCCCAACGCGAAGAAAGTGACCAAGGCCGGATGAAATTTCAACGCTCCTCTTGCACTTTGGTGCAAAAACCGGTATAATATTTTTCGGATAAAAGGGAGTAAAGGGCGCTCGTTTTGCAAAAACGGTGCGCTGTGGCGCAGCGACATCCCGGCAGAAATGCCCGCTGTGTCACCGGAAGCTTGAGACTTTTATTACACTTTCCCGTTTTTGGGCAGGATGTAATAAAGGCCTCTTTTTTATTGCTGCTCTGCCAAAAACAAAAGGAGAAAACTATGCTCATTCCTGTTTTGCTGTTCATCGTGGGCCTGCTGTGCCTCATCAAGGGCGGTGACTGGTTCGTGGATGGTGCCACGGGCATTGCCCGCCGCTTCCATGTGCCGGAGCTGCTCATCGGTGCCACCGTGGTGTCCATCGGCACCACCCTGCCGGAGGTGATGGTCTCCACCACCTCGGCCTTCACCGGCCACGGCGAGATCGCCTACGGCAACGCCATCGGTTCGATCATCTGCAATGCATCGCTCATTGCGGCCCTCACCATTGCGGTAAAGCCGGGCAAGGTAGACCCCAAGAGCCTGCGCACGCCGGTGCTGTTCTTCTTTGTGGCAGCGGCCTTCTATGCCGGTGTGGCCTACACCACCGGCTACTTCTCCCGCCCGGTGGGCCTGATCCTTCTGGCCATGTTCGCAGCGTATATCATCTGCAACGTGATGGCCATGAAGAACGCCCCCGCCCTGGAAGAAGAGGAAGAACCGGAAGAAAATGCGTCCTTTGCCAAGGAGCTGGGCCTGCTGGCCGTGGGCGCTGTGCTCATTGCCGTGGGTGCCAACCTGCTGGTGGACAACGGCACCCTGATCGCACAGGCACTGGGCGTGCCGGAGTCGGTGATCGCGCTCACCTTTGTGGCACTGGGCACCTCGCTGCCGGAGCTGGTAACGGCCATCACCTCGCTGGCAAAGGGCCACGGTGCACTTTCGCTGGGCAATGTCATTGGCGCAAACGTGTTCAATCTGGTGCTGGTGAGCGGTGTTTCCGCCACGGTGGCACCCTTTACCATCCCGCAGAACTCCCTGCTCTTCGGCCACAATGCATCGCTGGTGCTGGAGTTCCCGGTCATGTTTGCCGTGATGCTGCTGCTCACCCTGCCCGCCCTCTTCAAGGGCAAGCTGAGCCGCCCGCAGGGCATTGCGCTGCTGTGCATCTACGCGGCATTCTGTGTGGTGCAGTTCACCATCTGATAAAACAGCAAAAGGCCGACGCAGCACTGCGTCGGCCTTTTGCCGTTTTAAGGGTTACTTTTTCAAATGGGAATCCCAGCCGGAAGAGGTGATGACCTGCTGATCCGGTGTGCACCACATGGCTTCCACGCCGTCCAGACTTTCCACGATCTTCATCCCGTCCTCCAGCGGCTGGCAGAACAGGCCGGTGGTCAGGCAGTCGGCAAGGCCGGAGTCGCTGCACAGCACGGTCACGCCGTTAAAGTAGGCGGCGGGGAACAGGGTGTCCGGGTCGATCAGGTGGTGGTAGCGCTTGCCGTCCACCACGTAGTAGCGCTGGTAGTCGCCGCTGGTCACAAGGGCCATATCGCTCATGTTGATGGCACCGTCCAGCATGGAATCCGAAGTGTATACATCCGAAGAGCTCCACGGGTTTTCCACGCCGCCGGTCCACTGGCTGCCGTCCGGTTTTACACCAATGGCGCGCAGATTGCCGCCCACGCTCACCAGAGCGCTGGTCAGGCCGCGGGCCTCGGCAGCCTGACACACCATTTCCACGGCGTAGCCCTTGCCCACGCTGCCCACATCCAGCAACATTTCCGGGTCGGCCAGATAAACGGTCTTGGCATCCGCGTCGATGATCACGTTGTTGATATCACAGTGCTGGGCGGCTGCTTCCAGCTCTTCCATGGTGGGCAGCTTGTTGTCGGCATCCGTCTCGGCGGCTTCGGCAGCTTCGCGGTAATTGTGCCAGATATTCAGCACGCTGCCCATGGCAATGTTCAGCTTGCCGTTGGTGGTCTGGTACATCTGGTCGGCCAGCTCCAGCATGGAGAGGATGCGGTCGTCCACCTCCACCGGAGCGCTGCCGGCATTGTCGTTGATGGTCTTGACGTTGGTCACGCCGGGATAATCGTTGTAGATATCATACAGCTGGTTATAGGTAATAAGGTCTGCGTGCAGGGCATCCATCTGGGTGTTGAATTCTTCCTCGCTCTCGCAGTAGGCGATCACCTGCGTTATGGTATCGAACACATCATAAAAAACGGTGGAATAGCGGGTAAGCTCTTTCTTTTTGGGGGCACAGCCTGCCAGCAGGCTCAGGCAGAGCACCCCGGCCAGCAGGGCGCTGACGAAACGTTTTGCGCGGGTCTTCATACGGTGTGGTTCTCCTTTGCGGCGGTAAAGGCGGCGTGCTCCTCCTGCAGGTGGGCCAGCAGATCGCCGAACACCCAATTGCGGTTGGAGGGGGTGACAAGAGCCTTGAGCGGCACGGTGACCTGTGCCTGCTTCATCAGATCCAGCAGGGTGTCCACATCCTTCTCCTTGAAGTTGGCCAGAACCACTGCCGGCGGGTAGGCACCCGGTTCCAGCACCAGCGTGCGTGCGGCCTTGGTCTCCACCTCGCCCAGCAGCTGTGCCACGGTCTTGCCCGCATCGGCAGGGGAGACGAGCAGCAGCTTCATGTCAAAAGCAGGAGCCATGCCTTCCAGCTTGCCGCGGTCGGCGGAGGAAAGATTCCAGCCCAGAACCAGCGGGACACCGGCGTTCTGGTTGCGTGCGATATGTGCTTTCATAATGATACCTCTTTTTAAAGGATAGATTCAAAATACACTATAGTATAACACAAATACGCAAAAAAAGGAATGCGCGGGAACTGTTCCGGAACTACCGGTTAAAGTTTCGTAAAATTTCGAACAAAGGTAACAAAAATTAGAAGAAATTACAAGGAAAATTTCAGTGCAGATGAAGCTTGTTTGCCCAAAATGCGGGTGCTATACTGAGTGTAAAGAGACGGTCGTCTCGTAAAATTCAACAGAAAGCAGAGGTTTTGAGGATGAAAAAACAGAAGATGCGGCTCATCAGTGCAGTGCTTGCGGCATGCATGATGACATCTGTCCTTCCGGTCAATGCACTTGCTCTGGGGGGGTACGTCTGAAAATGGCGTAACTGCGCAGGAAAACGCGGAAACGGCCACGACGATCCCCACTACGGGCATGAAAATCACCGAAGGCGGCAATTACGAGATCCCGGAGGAAACTTATACTGGCAATGTTACGATCGATGTAACGGATACGAAGGAGCCTGTGAACATTACCATTAAGGGAAATGTAAAAGTTACGGGTTCTGACCCTTTTATTGATGTTGTAAAAGCAGGTGTCGTAAACATCAATAATGAAGGAAACTATGAGGTTGACGGTGTCACAGTCGCGAGACATTTCATGTATGTGAAAGATGCGGCAGCACAGGTGACGATTACGAAAGGCCGATACAAATCAGTAACCTTCAATACGATTATGGTTTGGGCGGGAACCCTTATTGTAAATGATGCAGAGATGGAGTCTAACTGCTACTGCATTTATGCAGGAGGCTCTAGCAGCAATGTAACAGTTAATAGAGGCAAATATACTCATACAAACCTGAAGGATAGATCTGCATTCTTTTGTGAGGGCGGCAGTAGTGTGACTTTGAATGATGTGACCGCAACCTCCGTAAAGACTGTCGTCATAAACAACGCCAGTACAGTAACCGTCAACGGCGGCGACTTCAAAACCACCGGCAGCAACAGCTGCTTTGTCAACAGCTCTGCAAACCTGACCATTAACAAGGGCGCTACAACAGAAGGCAACTTCGAGTCTGAGGGTGCCAGCTGCATCAATAACAACTGGGGCCGGGTGGAGATCAACGACGGCACCATTACCTCGGATGCCGACTGCACCATCAAAAACCGCGGCGGCCTGCGCATGAACGGCGGCACGGTGGCTACCTCGAATGCGGAAGGCACGGTCATTGACTGCAACGGCGATTTCGGCGATACACAGATCAACGGCGGCACCATCAAGGGCGGAAAAGACGGCATCCGTCTGGCGGACCTTGGCAGTTCCGAAGTGACCCTGAAGAACGCGGCCTTTGAGAACAACACCCAAAGCAATATCCATCTGGGTGAGGGTCAGACGATCAACATCAAAAAGACCTTTACCGGTACGGCAACGATCCTGACCGACGATCCAAGCCGCGGCCGTCATATCACGCTGGAAAATGAGGATCTCAGCTATCAGAACAAGCTGAAACTTTTCAGCATGAATCCCGGCTACATCATCGGCTATAAGCGCGGCGAAGACGGCAAGGAGTACCGCTACCTCGCCGATGCGAACGGCAATGCTGTCTCCACCCAGGACGCAAAGGCGACGGCCGACCTCGGTGCCGGTGCCCAGCAGCTGGACACCACCGACGTTGTGCCGGAAGGTAAGGATGTGACCGTGACGGCAGATCTGCAGGAGGGCGCAGAGTTCCTCGGCTGGAGCGTCTCGCGTGCCGACAGCGAAGCACTGGACTGGACTCCGGCTAGGGACGACCCCCAGACCATCACCTTTACAATGCCCGACTGCAATGTGACCGTCACGGCACTGTGTCAGGGTGGAAATGATGACATCGACAACCCGAGCGGCGGCGGCAGCAGCGATGTGGTGACCGGCATTGCGGCTGTTGCGCTGACCGGTGCAGCCGCGTGGGGCATTTACGAAGCCGGAACCGGCATCTATCGCGTGCTGAATATGCCCGGTGTCCCCATGCCCTCCAACCGCGCCGGTCTGGCGACCCTGATCTGGGAAAAGGCCGGCTGCCCGGAACCGCAGACGGTGAAGAGCTTCAGCGACATCGATGACGCCGACCTTCATCTGCGGCAGGCTGCCAGCTGGATGGAAGAGCAGGGTCTGATGGACGATGTGAAGGAAAACGAGTTCCGCCCCTATCGCTATGTGACCAAGCTCCAAACCTGCCTTGTCTGGGATAAGGCCAAGGAAAAGAGCCTGATCTCCTGAAAAGTAGATCATTCTTGTAACAACCCCGGGGTGACCGCAAGCGCCCCGGGGTTGTTTTTTTTTTTACAGGAAAAGGGGCAGAACCGGAAGATGCAGTGTGAAAAAAGCAACGAGGAAGATCCCGCAGGATCTTCCTCGTTGCAAACACAAAATAATAATTCCGCAGAGGATAGTTCAAATCATCAGTTCAGCTTCTTGCCAAAGAACTCCACCTCTTTGCCGATGAACTGCATCAGCTCGTCGAACTGGTCGGGGGTCAGGCTCTGGGCACCGTCGCACTTTGCCTTGGCGGGGTTGTTGTGCACCTCGATCATCAGGCCGTCGGCACCGGCAGCAACAGCGGCCTTTGCCAGATCCGGCACCATCCATGCGTGGCCGCAGGCATGGCTGGGGTCCACAATAACGGGCAGGTGGGTCATCTTGTGCAGCATCACCACACCGGCAAGGTCGAGGGTGTTGCGCATGCTGGTCTCAAAGGTGCGGATGCCGCGCTCGCAGAGGATGACATTCTCGTTGCCCTCAGCCATGATGTACTCGGCGCTCATCACGAACTCTTCCAGCGTATTGGCAAGGCCGCGCTTGAGCAGCACCGGCTTCTTCTGACGGCCGACGGCCTTGAGCAGCTCAAAGTTCTGCATGTTGCGGGCACCCACCTGAATGAGGTCTACATTCTCGAACAGGGGCAGGTGCTCGGTGTTCATGATCTCGGTCACGATGGGAGCACCGGTGGCGCGGCGTGCCAGCTTGAGCAGGTCGAGGCCCTCGCTGCGCATACCCTGAAAGGAGTAAGGCGAGGTGCGGGGCTTGAATGCGCCGCCGCGCAGCAGGGAAGCACCCGCAGCCTTCACGCGCTGTGCGCAGTAGGTGATCTGCTCCTCGCTCTCAATGCTGCAGGGGCCTGCAATGACCGCAAAGTTTCCGCCGCCGATCTTTACGCCGTCCACATCGATCACGCTGTCGTCCGGGTGGAACTTGCGGTTGGCCTTCTTATAAGGCTCGGTCACGCGGCGGCAGGTCTCCACCACCGGGTTTGCCAGCACCCAGCTCTCGGCCACGGCCTTGGTGTCGCCGATCAGGCCCAGAATGTGGCTCTCACTGCCCTTGGAATCGTTGATCTGCAGGCCCATATCCTGCAGTTCGTGGCAGAACTCGCGTACCTGTACCTCAGGTGCGTTCTGTTTGAGTACGATGATCATAGTGCGTTGTCTCCTTTGCCTTATCGTGTGAAACGGCGAGGGAGACCGGCTCCTTTGCCGCAGCTTGCAGTGTCAAACTTCAGGGTTCTGAAGTGTGTGACGCTATGATATCACTTCAGGAAACTGAAGTCAAGAGAATTTTGAATTTTTTTGAAGAAAGTGGTAGAATGGGGGCAGGAAAAGGAAAAGCAGGCTCGCCCTCTCAGCTTCGCTTGCGCTCAGCAGCTCCCCCAAAGGGGGAGCCCTTGGCAAAAACGGAAACTTTGCGTGGATTGCCAAAGCCTCTCACTTTGGGAGAGGTGGCATTGCGTTAGCAATGACGGAGAGGGCGAGGACGCTGACCCAATGCCATCATACTTAAGAATAGAACCAGCTAAATATAAAGGGGAATACTACAATGGGAAAAGAAGCAAAAACCAATGCCATGCGCATTCTGGAGCGCGAGAAGGTGCCCTACACCGCCCACGAGTACGCTCATGAAGAGGGCGTTGCCGTGGCAGGTGTGGATGTGGCAGGCAGCATGGGCGAAGACCCTGCCTGCGTGTATAAGACGCTGGTGACGCAGGGCAATAGCAAAAACTATTTTGTGTTCGTCATTCCGGTGGCAGCAGAGCTGGATCTGAAAGCCGCTGCCCGCAGTGTGGGCGAAAAAAGCGTTGCCATGATCCATGTGGCCGATATCAACAAGGTCACCGGCTATGTGCGCGGTGGCTGCAGCCCGGTAGGCATGAAAAAGCAGTATAAGACTGTGTTCGATGAGAGCGTGCTGACGCAGGAGAAGGTCTATGTCTCCGGCGGGCGCATCGGCACGCAGGTGTGCTGTGCCCCGGCGGACCTCATCCGCGCTGCACGGGCAATTACAGCAAAAATTATTTTTTAAAAAAAGTCCGTCTATTGTACAAAAAGTTAACGCATCCTATTTACATAAAATATACTTAAACTATAAGTCATACTTAAAAAGAAAAACAATGTCGAAACTGCACAAAACTTTTGAAAGTTTTTTGACGGCATGAAAACACAAGGTAGAATTTGTGGGAACACTCTTTTCAAAGATGTTTTTTTGCCGTAAACTGTATGTAGTACAGGGACGGCGGCCCGCAGAAAGGGCTTTTCCGCCGCCTGAAAACGCAAGCACAAGGAACTGCGGAGGAGAACTTCAATGATGAAGATGCTGCCGGGTCTCATGGGTCGAAACAACATTCGGGCATGTCAGGGGCATCGTGCAACTTTGTGCAAAGCGTCGGGAGAGCATACGCAGAATTAAAGGCCGTGGTACGGGTGTACCGCAGCCTTTTTTGTTTGTCGGTTGAGAAAGAGAGGTTTGGATATGGTTCGTAAAGTGGCTGTGATCATGGGTTCTGACAGCGATTGGCCGGTGGTAAAGGGCGCATGTGCCCAGCTGAAAGCGCTGGACATTCCTTTTGAGGCGCACATCCTTTCAGCACACCGCACCCCTGCCGGGGCAGCGGAGTTTGCCAAAAGCGCCCGTGCCAACGGCTTCGGCGTGATCCTGTGCGCAGCAGGCATGGCAGCACATCTGGCGGGTGCCTTTGCTGCCAACACCACCCTGCCGGTGATCGGCATTCCCATGAAGGGCGGTGCCATGGACGGCATGGATGCTCTGCTTGCCACGGTGCAGATGCCCAGCGGCATCCCGGTGGCAACGGTGGCTCTGAACGGTGCCAAGAACGCCGCATGGCTGGCTGCGGAAATTCTGGCTTTGAGCGACGACGCTCTGGCCGAAAAGCTGGCAGCAGAGCGCACCGCCATGGCCGCACAGATCGCTGCCAAAGAGGAAAAGCTGCAGGCTGAGATCGCCCAGCTGTAAAGGAGAACCAATGTCTGATTTTGCATATCCGCTGCACGAAGAATGCGGCGTTTTCGGCATTTACGACCGTGCCGGTACCGAGGATGTGGCCGCTGCGGCCTACTCGGCTCTGTATGCCCTGCAGCACCGTGGTCAGGAGAGCTGCGGCATCGCCGTAAACGATGATGGCGTGATCAACGGCCACCGCGACCTCGGCCTTGTGAACGAGGTGTTCACCCCGGCGGTGCTGGCAAGTCTGGCAAACCCCAATGCGCACATGGCTACCGGTCACGTGCGCTACGCCACGGCAGGCAGCCGCGTGCGGGCCAACGCACAGCCCATGATCGTGCGCCATGGCCGCGGCACCATGGCACTGTGCCACAACGGCAACCTGACCAATGCCATCGAGCTGCGCCGCCAGCTGGAAAATGAAGGTGCCATCTTCCACGGCTCCTCCGATACCGAGGTGATCTGCTACCTGATCACCCGCAACCGCCTGCGCATGGGCAGCATCGAGACCGCCATCAGCAAGACGATGGACGTGCTGGAAGGCGCCTACAGTCTGGTGATCATGTCCGCTACCAAGCTCATTGCAGTGCGTGACCCCCGCGGCTACCGGCCCCTGTGCATCGGCACGCTGCCCGGCGGCGGCTACGTATTTGCCAGTGAGAGCTGTGCACTGGACGCTGCCGGTGCCACCCTGCTGCGGGACGTGGAGCCCGGCGAGATCGTGGTGGCAGACGCAAAAACCGGCGAGCTGCGCAGCATCAAGGATCACTGCGGTCGGCCGGACACCCAGATGTGCGTGTTCGAGTTCATTTATTTCTCCCGTCCGGACAGCATCATCGAGGGCAGCTCGGTGCACGAGGCCCGCAAGCAGGCCGGCCGGTTCCTTGCACAGGAACACCCCGTGGAAGCGGACGTGGTCATCGGCGTGCCGGATTCCGGTCTGGATGCAGCTCTCGGCTACTCGCAGGAGAGCGGCATCCCCTATGGCATCGGCTTTATTAAGAATAAGTACATCGGACGCACTTTCATTCAGGGCAGCCAGAAGCAGCGCGAGAACAGCGTGCGCATCAAGCTGAACGTCGTTTCCAGCACGGTCAAGGGCAAGCGGGTGGTGCTGGTGGATGACTCCATCGTGCGCGGCACCACATCTGCCCGCATCATCAAGCTGCTGCGGGATGCCGGTGCCACCGAGGTGCACTTTATGGTGTCGGCACCGCCGTTCAAGTACCCCTGCTACTTCGGCACTGACATCCCGGATCAGAAACTGCTGGTGGCCACCGGCCGCACGGTCAAGCAGATCAATGAAGTGATCGGGGCCGATACGCTGGGCTACCTTTCCACTGAGCATGTTGTCCAGCTTACAAAGAACGCAAAATGCGGATTCTGCACCGCCTGCTTTACCGGCGAATATGCCGTGAAGCCGGACGAGGTGCTTTCCACCGATATTCACGAACGCCACCTGAACGACCGTCCCAAGGACGAGAAAAAGTTAGGAGAGTAAGACCATGGAAAAAAGCTATTCTGAAAGCTATGCAGCCGCCGGTGTGGATATCACCGCCGGTTATCGCTCTGTTGAACTGATGAAGCAGTATGTGGCCCGCACCATGAACGAGCACTGCATTGGCGGTCTGGGCGGCTTTGGTGGCCTGTTTGAGCTGGACTGCACCGGCTACAAGCACCCGGTGCTGATCTCCGGCACCGACGGCGTGGGCACCAAACTGAAAATTGCCATGATCATGGACAAGCACAATACCATCGGCATCGACTGCGTGGCTATGTGCGTGAACGATGTCATCTGCGCCGGTGCAAAGCCGCTGGTGTTCCTGGATTACATCGCCTGCGGCCGCAACATTCCCGAGAAGATCGCAGAGATCGTCAAGGGTGTGGCTGAGGGCTGCGTGCAGGCCGACTGCTCTCTGGTGGGCGGCGAGACTGCCGAGCACCCGGGCATGATGCCGGAGGAGGAGTACGATCTGGCCGGTTTCACCGTGGGTGTCGTGGATAAGGAAAAGATCCTGAGCAATGAGACCATGGCAGCCGGTGATGTGATCCTTGCCCTGCCTTCCACCGGTGTGCACTCCAACGGTTTCTCGCTGGTGCGCAAGATCTTTGACATTGACGCAAACCCCGATGTGCTGCACACTGCCCCTGCAGAGCTGGGCGGCAAGACGCTGGGCGAGGCCCTGCTGGCTCCCACCAAGATCTACGTCAAGCCTGTGCTCAAGGTGCTGGAAGAGGTGGATGTGAAGGGCATTTCCCACATCACCGGCGGCGGCTTCTACGAGAACATTCCCCGCAGCCTGAAAAAGGGCTGCTGCGCACGCATCAACAAGGCAGATGTCCGCACCCCGGCTCTGTTCCAGCTGATGCAGAAGACCGGCAATATCTCCGAGCACGATATGTTCAACACCTTCAACATGGGCGTTGGCATGGTGCTCACCGTCCCCGCAGAGCAGGCCGACAAGGCGCTGGACATCCTGCACGCAAATGGCGAGCCGGAAGCTTACCGTCTGGGCGTCATTGCAGAAGGTGAGGGCGTGGAGCTGTGCTGAACATTGCAGTTTTAGTCTCCGGCGGCGGCACCAACCTGCAGGCTCTGCTGGACAGCGAAGCCCGAGGCGAGAACCCCAACGGCAGGATCACCCTTGTGGTGGCCTCCAAGCCCGGTGTATATGCGCTGGAACGGGCCGCAAAGGCCGGTGTGGAAGGCTGCGTGGTGCGCCGCAAGGATTACGCCAGTAGTGAGGATTTTGACGCAGCTCTGCTGAAAACGTTGAAAGACCACAACATCGATCTGGTGGTGCTGGCAGGCTTTCTGTCCGTGCTGGGGCCCAGTGTCATTGAAGCGTATCCCCGCCGCATCCTGAATGTGCACCCGGCGCTCATCCCGTCTTTCTGCGGGCCCGGAATGTACGGCCTGCGTCCGCATGAGGCGGCTCTGGCCCGGGGCTGCAAGGTGACCGGTGCCACCGTCCACTTCGTGAACGAAGAGTGCGACGGCGGGCCCATCCTGCTGCAGAAGGCCGTGGACATCCTGCCCGGCGACACCCCCGAGGTGCTGCAGAAGCGTGTGATGGAGCAGGCCGAATGGAAGCTGCTGCCCAAGGCCGTGGCTATGGTGTGCAGCGGAGAGATCGAGTGAAAACTCCTTCCGTCACGCCTGACGGCGTGCCACCTCCCTCAAGGAGGGAGGCAAGGCTCCCTCTCCGAGGGGGCTGTCGCCGCAGGCGACTGGGGGAGTTCCATAATAGGAGAATTTGACATGGAAAAGATCAACCTGAACGAGTATCTGGCATCCAACGAGTATCCCGGCCGCGGCATTGCTGTGGCAATGGCTCCGGATGGCCGCCAGATGTTCATTGGCTACTTTATCATGGGCCGCAGCGAGAACAGCCGCAACCGCGTGTTTGACCCCGTGCCCGAGCGCGGCGGCATCTGCACCATCGCAGCGGACCCAGCAAAGCTGGAGGACCCCAGCCTCATTATTTATAATCCGGTGCTGACGCTGGGCAAGACCCATATCGTGACCAACGGCGACCAGACCGATACCATTTATGACCTGATGAGTCAGGGCAAGAGTTTTGCCGATGCCCTGCGCACCCGCACCTTTGAGCCGGACGGCCCCAACTACACCCCCCGCATCTCCGCTGTGGTGTACGCCGACGGCAGCTATCAGATGAGCATTCTCAAGTCTGCGGACGGCAATGGCGACAGCGTGCAGCGCTATTTCTTTGATTACCCGCAGCCCGTTGCAGGCGAGGGCCATTTCATCAGCACCTACAAGCACAACGGAAATCCCATCCCCAGCTTTGAGGGTGAGCCGCTGCGCTTTGCCTGCCCCCGCACCATCGGCGATTTTGCACAGGGTCTGTGGAGCAGCCTGAACCCGGACAACAAGGTGAGCCTGTTTGCCCGGGTCATTGATCTGGACTCCGGCGAGACCGGCGACATGATCTTTAACAAGTACGATGCCGTGTGCAGCGATCTGGACGACCCCGAAGAGCCGGAGCTGCTGCCCGAAGAGCTGGAACTGCTCAAAAAGCTTGACGCAGAGGAAAAACAGGACTAAAACAATAGAGAAATAAGGAGGATGCACCAATGAACGAACTGGCACTGAAGTACGGCTGCAACCCCAACCAGAAGCCCAGCCGCATTTATATGGAAGATGGCTCTGACCTGCCGGTCACTGTGCTGAACGGCAAGCCCGGCTACATCAATTTTCTGGACGCGCTTAACTCCATCCAGCTGGTCAAGGAGCTGAAAGCTGCCTGTGGTCTGCCCGCAGCAGCTTCCTTTAAGCACGTTTCCCCGGCAGGCGCAGCGCTGGGGCTGCCCCTGACCGATGTGGAACGCAAAATGTACCACATTGCCCCGGATATGGAGCTGTCGCCGCTGGCAAATGCCTATGCCCGTGCACGCGGTGCGGACCGCATGTCCTCCTTTGGCGACTGGATCGCCCTTTCGGACATCTGCGATGTGCCCACCGCAAAGCTGATCCAACACGAGGTGTCCGACGGCATCATCGCCCCGGGCTACGAGCCGGAGGCACTGGCTATCCTGTCCGGCAAGAAAAAGGGTAACTACAATGTGGTCGCCATCGACCCGGCCTACAAGCCCGCTCCTATCGAGCACAAGCAGGTGTACGGCATCACCTTTGAGCAGGGCCGCAACGAGCTGGTCATCAACGCCGACACCATGCTGAACAACTGGGTCACTGAGAACAAGGATGTGACCGAAGAGCAGAAGCGTGATCTGGTCATTGCACTCATCACCCTGAAGTATACTCAGTCCAACAGCGTGTGCTACACCTACCACGGCCAGACCATCGGCGTGGGCGCAGGCCAGCAGAGCCGCATCCACTGCACCCGTCTGGCAGGCCAGAAGGCTGACAACTGGCAGCTGCGCCACATGGATAAGGTGCTCAACCTGCCCTTCCGCGACGATGTGGCAAAGCCCAACCGTGACAACGCCATTGATGTTTACATCGGCGATACGCCCGAGGATGTGATTGGCGACGATGTGTGGGCCGAGACCTTTACCGAGCAGCCCGCCCCGCTGACCGCTGAGGAAAAGAAGGAATATCTGAGCAAAGTAACCGGTGTGTGCCTTGGCTCGGATGCCTTCTTCCCCTTCGGCGACAACATCGAGCGTGCCCGCCGCTCCGGCGTGACCGCCATCGTGCAGCCCGGCGGCTCCATCCGCGACCAGCAGGTCATTGACACCTGCAACAAGTACGGCATTGCAATGGCCTTCTGCGGCCTGCGGCTGTTCCATCACTAAGAGAAGGTGTAAAAATGAGCAAAAAAATTCTGGTAGTGGGCGGCGGCGGCCGTGAGCACGCCATCATCAAGGCACTGAAAAAAAGCCCTGACTGCGGCGAGATCTGGTGCGCACCCGGCAACGGCGGCATCAGCTATGACGCAAAGTGCAAAAACATCAAGTCTACCGATGTGGACACCATGGTGGGCTTTGCCGTAGAAGAAAAGTTCGATTACGTTGTGGTGGCGCAGGACGACCCGCTGGCTCTGGGCATGGTGGATGCGCTGGCAGCAGTGGGCATCCCGGCCTTTGGCCCGGATAAGGCCGCTGCCCGCATCGAGGCCTCCAAGGTGTTCTCCAAGGACCTGATGAAGAAATACGGCATCCCCACCGCAAAGTACGAGACCTTTGACGACCCCGCCAAGGTCATGGAGTACATCAAGGCCGAGGGCAAGTACCCGGTGGTCATCAAGGCCGACGGTCTGGCACTGGGCAAGGGCGTGCTCATCTGCGAGAACGAGCAGCAGGCTGCGGACGGCGTGAAGGAGATCATGCTGGATAAGAAATTCGGCGCATCCGGCAACCATGTGGTGGTGGAGGAATTCCTCACCGGCCCCGAGGTCAGTGTGCTGAGCTTTACGGACGGCAAGGTGGTCAAGCCTATGGTGTCCAGCATGGACCACAAGCGTGCCAACGACCACGACACCGGTCTGAACACCGGCGGCATGGGCACCATTGCTCCCAACCCCTACTACACCCCGGAAGTGGCCGCTGAGTGCATGGAGAAAATTTTCCTGCCCACCATCAAGGCCATGAACGCCGAGGGCTGCCCCTTCAAGGGCTGCCTCTACTTCGGCCTGATGCTCACCCCGGACGGCCCGAAGGTCATCGAGTACAACTGCCGCTTTGGTGACCCCGAAACGCAGGTGGTGCTGCCCCTGCTGGAAGGCGACCTGCTGCACATCATGCAGGCCTGCACCAACGGCACGCTGGAAAACGAGGAGGTCAAGTTCTCGGACGGTGCTGCCGCCTGCGTCATTCTGGCTTCCGGCGGCTACCCGGTGGCTTACGAGAAGGGCAAGCCCATCACAGGCCTTGTGGACGGCCAGCTGCCCGGCGAGGAGAATGTGACGGTCTACCACTCCGGCACCGCCATCACCGAGGATGGCACCCTTGTCACGGCCGGCGGCCGTGTGCTGGGTGTCACCGCCACCGGCCCGCGGCTGACCAATGCGCTGAGCCATGCCTATGAGGCGGCAGAGAAGATCAGCTTTGAAAAGCTGCACAAGCGCAGCGATATCGGCCTGCGCGCCCTGAAGGCACTGGCAGAGAAGCAGTAAGAAAGAAAACCCTCTCAGTCGCCTGGCGGCGACAGCTCCCCCGAAGGGGGAGCTTTATGCGGGAAAATGGGCAAGCCTAGGTTTGCCATCGAACGCGGTACTTTCCGCCAGCAGAAAAAGCTCCCCCTTTCGGGGGAGCTGGCACGGCGTAAGCCGTGACTGAGAGGGTCGGTTCAAAGAATACAAAGGGGGAACCTACCCAATGGTCTATCGTATTTATGTGGAAAAAAAGCCCGGCTTTGATGTGGAAGCCACCGGCCTGAAAAATGAGCTGACCAGCCTGCTGGGCATCCAGTCGCTTACCGGTCTGCGTCTGCTGAACCGCTACGATGTGGAAGGCATCGACGAAGAACTGTTCAACCAGTGTGCAAACACCGTGTTCAGTGAGCCGCCGGTGGATAACACCTATGCCGAGCTGCCCGCCAGCGACGGCGTGTCCTTTGCAGTGGAGTATCTGCCCGGCCAGTTCGACCAGCGCGCCGACTCCGCTGCTGAGTGCATCCAGCTCATCAGTCAGGGCGAGCGCCCGCTGGTGCGCTCTGCCCGCGTCTATCTGCTGGAAGGCACCCTGACCGACGAGCAGGTGGCCGAGATCAAGAAATACGTCATCAACCCGGTGGAGGCCCGCGAGGCTTCGCTGGACACCAAGCAGACCCTGAAAATGGAGTACCCCGTGCCCGCCCCGGTCAAGGTGCTGGAGGGCTTCAACCAGCTGGACGAAGAGCAGCTGAAAAAGTTCATTGCGGACAACGGCCTTGCCATGGATCTTGGCGATATCGAGTTCTGCCAGAAGTATTTCCGCTCGGAGCACCGCGACCCCACCATCACCGAGATCAAGATGATCGACACCTACTGGTCCGATCACTGCCGCCACACCACCTTCGGCACCATTCTGGACGATGTGCAGATCGATGATGCCGTGGTACAGAAGGCCTTTGACCGCTACATGGCCATGCGCGCCGATCTGGGCCGCGAGAACAAGCCCCGCTGCATGATGGACCTTGCCACCATCGGTGCCAAGGAGCTGAAGAAGCAGGGCATCCTGAAAAATCTGGACGAGTCCGACGAGATCAACGCCTGCACCGTCAAGATCAAGTGCGATGTGAACGGTAAGGATGAGGACTGGCTGTTCCTGTTCAAGAACGAGACCCACAACCACCCCACCGAGATTGAGCCCTTCGGTGGTGCGGCTACCTGCATCGGCGGTGCTATCCGTGACCCGCTGTCCGGCCGCAGCTACGTCTATCAGGCCATGCGCGTTACCGGCGCAGGCGACCCGCTCAAGCCGGTCAGTGAGACGTTGCCCGGCAAGCTGCCCCAGCGCAAGCTGGTGACCACTGCTGCTGCAGGCTATTCCTCCTACGGCAACCAGATCGGTCTTGCTACCGGTCAGGTGGACGAGATCTATCACCCCGGCTATGTGGCAAAGCGCATGGAGATCGGTGCCGTTGTAGGCGCTACTCCCGCTTCCCACGTCCGCCGCGAGTGCCCCGCCCCCGGCGATGTCATCGTTCTGCTGGGCGGCCGCACCGGCCGCGATGGTGTGGGCGGTGCTACCGGTTCTTCCAAGGCCCACAAGCTGGACAGCCTTGAGCACTGCGGTGCCGAGGTGCAGAAGGGCAACGCTCCCATCGAGCGCAAGCTGCAGCGCCTGTTCCGCCGCGAGGATGCCTGCAGGATGATCAAGCGCTGCAACGACTTTGGCGCAGGCGGTGTGTCGGTGGCCATCGGCGAGCTGGCCGACGGCCTGTACATCGACCTGAACAAGGTCACCAAGAAGTACGAGGGTCTGGACGGCACCGAGCTGGCCATCAGCGAGAGCCAGGAGCGCATGGCTGTGGCGCTGGCCCCCGAGGACGTGGACAAGTTCATTGCTCTCGCCAACGAAGAGAACCTTGAGGCCACTCCGGTGGCAAAGGTGACGGCTGAACCCCGCCTGAACATGGTGTGGAACGGCATGTCCATTGTGAACATCAGCCGCGAGTTCCTGAACTCCAACGGTGCCGAGAAGCACCAGAAGGTCCATGTGGAAAAGGCCACGGTCTGGCAGCCCCAGTGGGAGGGCCTGACCTTCAGCCAGAAGATGAAGAACATGGTGGGCGATTTGAACGTCTGCAGCAAGAAGGGCCTGTCTGAGCGGTTCGACTCCACCATTGGTGCCGCCACCGTGCTCATGCCCTTTGGCGGTGCCTATCAGCTGACCCCGCAGAACGCCATGGTGGCAAAGCTGCCGGTGGACGGCGAGACCAGCACCTGCTCCGGCATGGCATGGGGCTTCAACCCCTTCCTGATGAGCGCAGACCAGTACAAGGGCGCTCAGATGGCTGTCATCGAGAGCGTTACCAAGCTGGTGGCCTCCGGCTTCCGCTATGAGGATGCTTACCTCACCTTCCAGGAATATTTCGAGCGTCTGGGCACCGCCCCGGAGCGCTGGGGCAAGCCGCTGGCCGCTCTGCTGGGTGCACTGGATGCTCAGATGGGTCTGGGCATTGCATCCATCGGCGGCAAGGACAGTATGTCCGGCTCCTTTGAAAAGCTGGATGTGCCTCCCACGCTGGTCTCCTTTGCAACCGCCATCGGCAAGGCAAACAAGGTAGTCTCCACCGAATTCAAGAAGCCGGAGAGCACGGTGGTGCTGGTACGGCCCATCATCGACCCCGAGACCGGTTGCCCCAACTTCTTCTCCCTGAAGGCCAACTACAAGATCGTGGAGGACATGATCGAAGAGGGCATGGTGGCATCCGCCTGCTCTGTGGGCTACGGCGGCATTGCCGAGGCTCTGTTCAAGATGGGCCTTGGCAACCACATCGGCTTCAAGATGCGTGCGGATAAGACCACCCATGAGATGTTCCAGCCCATGTACGGCTCCATCGTTCTGGAAATGGTGTCCGATTCGCCCGCCGGTGAGATCCTGGGCGAGACCACCAAGGAATACGTCTTTGAAGCCTGCGGCGAAAAGCTGGACATGGCCCAGCTGCAGGAGATCTGGGAAGGCAAGCTGGAGCCGGTGTACCCCTACCGCAAGGCAGGCCCCACCGTGGAAAAGATCAACGGCAAGCTGACCGCACCCGCCGCACCCAAGATCGGTGTGGCAAAGCCAAAGGTCATCATTCCGGTGTTCCCGGGCACCAACTGCGAGTACGACACCGCCAAGGCCTTCGCCCGCGCCGGTGCCGACCCGGAGATCCTGGTCATCCGCAACCTGACCCCCGCCGACGTGGCCGAGAGCTGCAAGGCACTGGTCAAGGCCATCGATAACAGCCAGATCGTCATGCTGCCCGGCGGCTTCTCCGGCGGCGACGAGCCGGATGGCAGCGCAAAGTTTATTGCCTCCTTCTTCCGCAACCCGGAAGTCACCGAGGCAGTGCGCCGTCTGCTGCAGCAGCGCGACGGCCTGATGCTGGGCATCTGCAACGGCTTCCAGGCCCTCATCAAGCTGGGTCTGGTCCCCTACGGCGATATCCGCCCCATCACCGCTTACGATCCCACCCTGACCTTCAACACCATCGGCCGCCACCAGAGCATGCTGGTGCGCACCCGCATTGCATCCACCGGCAGCCCGTGGCTGTCCAAGTGCGAGGTGGGCGAACAGTTCACCGTTGCCATCAGCCATGGCGAGGGCCGTTTCGTGGCTCCGCAGGAGGTGCTGGACACCCTCATGAAGAATGGTCAGATCGCCACCCAGTATGTGGACATCGAGGGCAATCCCACCATGGATCAGAGCTATAACCCCAACGGCTCTGTGCTGGCGATCGAAGGCATCACCAGCCCGGATGGTCGTGTGTTCGGCAAGATGGGCCACTCGGAGCGCAGCGGCGAGTACCTGTACAAGAACGTTACCGGTGACAAATATCAGCCGATCTTTGAGGGCGGCGTGGACTATTTCAAGATTTGATGGTAGAATAGAGAAAAACTCCTTCCGTCATCGCTGATGCGATGCCACCCCCCTCGGAGAGGGAGGCTGAAAGGCCCCCTCCCCGAGGGGGCTGTCGCCGGAAGGCGACTGGGGGAGTCACTTTCAGGAGGAAACAATCAATGTCTCAGCATGATCGTTATATCAGCCCCTTTTCCACCCGCTATTCCTCGGACGAGATGCAGTATATCTTCTCGGACGATAACAAATTCCGCACATGGCGCCGCCTGTGGGTGGCGCTGGCCCGGGCCGAAATGGAGCAGGGCCTGACCAACATCACCCCCGATATGGTGGCTGAGCTGGAAGCCCATGTGGACGATATCAACTATGAAGTGGCCATCGAGCGCGAAAAGCTGGTGCGCCACGACGTGATGAGCCATGTGTACGCCTACGGCCAGCAGTGCCCCAAGGCTGCCGGCATCATCCATCTGGGTGCCACCAGCTGCTATGTGGGCGACAACACCGACATCATCGTGATGCGTCAGGGTCTGGAACTGGTGCGCAAAAAGCTGATTGGTGTGTTGGCAAAGCTGGGCCGCTTCGCCGAGGAATACAAGGACATGCCCTGCATGGCCTACACTCACTGCCAGCCCGCTCAGCCCACCACTGTGGGCAAGCGCGCCACCCTGTGGGCCAACGAGCTGGTGATGGACCTGCAGGAGATCGACCACCGTCTTGCTGTTCTGCAGCTGCGCGGTGTCAAGGGTACCACCGGCACGCAGGCTTCCTTTATGGAGCTGTTCAAGGGCGATGCCGATAAGATCCGCGCCGTGGATGCTTCCATCGCCAAGGAGATGGGCTTTGCGCCCGAAGCGGTCATCCCCGTGTCCGGCCAGACCTACAGCCGCAAGGTGGATGCCTTCATCCTGAACGCCCTTGCCGGCATTGGCCAGAGCTGCATGAAGTTTGCCACCGACCTGCGTCTGCTGGCTAACTTCAAGGAGATGGAAGAGCCGTTTGAAAAGAACCAGATCGGTTCCTCCGCCATGCCTTACAAGCGCAACCCCATGCGCTGCGAGCGTATCTGCGCGCTGAGCCGCTACCTGATGGTGGATGTGCTGAACCCCAGCTTCACCACCGGCACCCAGTGGTTTGAGCGCACGCTGGACGACAGCGCCAACAAGCGTGTCGCCATGGCTGAGGGCTTCCTTGCCACCGACGCTATCCTGAACATCATGCTCAACGTCACCGACGGCATCGTGGTGTATCCCAAGGTGGTGCGCAGCCGTCTGATGGCAGAGCTGCCCTTCATGGCCAGCGAGAACATCATGATGCAGGCTGTGGAAAAGGGCGGCAACCGTCAGGAGCTGCACGAGCGTCTGCGCCAGCACGCCATCGCCGCCGGCAAGCAGGTCAAGGAAGAGGGCCTGCCCAACGATATGGTGGACCGTATTGCTGCCGACCCTGCCTTTGGCCTGACCCGCGAGGAGATCGTGGCGGGCCTTGTGCCGGAGAACTTTGTGGGACGTGCACCGCAGCAGGTGGAGGAGTTCATCGCCAATGTGCTCAAGCCCATCTTCGATGCTAACCCCGATGCCGTGGAGCAGCACGCATCCCTGAGCGTGTAATAGGGCAGGCCATCAGGGAGCTTTCTCCGCGAACAGCGACGGGTTGCGGCACCTAGCATCCGCTTCGCTATCGCTTGCGTCTTGCTGGCCGCTGCCCCAACAGCTTCTCCCTGTTTTCTGCCGCGGGCAGCGGTCGTCGCTGTTGCAAGACTCCAGTCCCGCCCTACCGCCTGCGGCGGCAGGGTCCCACCCCCAGGACATTCGCTGGAGAAACTTCCTGCCGTCCTGCCGGGTAGCTGCAGTAAATATTAAAAGGTCGTCGCCGAAAGGCGGCGGCCTTTTTTGATGCCTGTCCCCCCTTGAGAAAAATCCGCTGTCATGCTACACTGGGAGCATCATCAACAAAGGAGAACCGCGTATGCGATTGGATAAATACTTAGCCGAGACGGCCCAGTGCACCCGCAGCGAAGCAAAGGCGCTGCTTTCCAAAGGGCGGGTGCAGGTGAACGGTGCTGTCTGCAAAAAAGGGGACACCCAGCTCAAAGAAAGTGACACTGTGGCTGTGGATGGCAGAGCACTCAGCTATCAGCAGTTCGTGTACATCATGCTCAACAAGCCCGAGGGCGTGGTGAGCGCTTCCACCGACAAGCGCGACACCACCGTGGTCGATCTGGTGGGGGATGCCTATCTCCGGCGGCAGCTGTTCCCGGCGGGAAGGCTGGACAAGACCAGCACCGGCTTTGTGCTGCTGACCGATGACGGCACCTTTGCCCACGACATCCTTGCTCCAAAGCGCCACGTCTCCAAGACCTACACCGTGGTGTTGGACACGCCGCTGACCGAGCAGATGCGCACCGGCTTTGCGGCGGGCGTGACCCTTGCCGACGGCACAGCGCTTTCGCCTGCGGAGGTGACGGCCCTTTCTGCCGATGGCTGCACTGTGCGGGTGGTGCTCAAGCAGGGCGTATACCACCAGATCAAGCGGATGTTCGGCGTGTACGGCGCAGGCGTGAACGGCCTGCACCGGGATGCCATCGGCGGCCTTGCACTCGACCCGGCCCTTGCACCGGGCCAGTGGCGGGAGCTTTCTGCCGAAGAAGTGTCAAAAATTTCCAGCTGACAGGGTCGGCTTTTCACCCGAATTTCAAAAAAGCAACACATTTTTCCGGTAGAATAGGGGGCAGAACCACGCAAAAAGGCACTTTTTTGGTTCAGAATGGCCCCTGAAGATAATATTCACAAGAAAAAACTATCTTTTTTGTTGAAATATGTTGCAAAAGTAAATTCTTTTGTGTAAAATATAAAATGTAATGCAGCTAAATTGTTAAAAATCACGACCGGCTGCCGCTGCGGTTTGCACAAACGAGGAAAAGGGGTATCCATTATGGCCAATAGAGTATTTCAAAGCGTGATCTACCAGATGAAAGACGCGATCAACCGGGTGGTCGGCGTGGTGGATGAGACCGGCGCTGTTATTTCCTGCTCGGAGCTGAACCTGATCGGCGAGGTGCGCGAGGGTTTCATGGCGGAGCGTCTGACCGCAAGCGACCGCTTTGTGCGCGATGGCTACACCTATCAGCAGTTCTCCAGCGCCAAGCATAATGATTATGCAGTATTCGTGGAAGGCGTGGACGAGACGGCTGGTCAGTTTGCCGCCATGCTGTCCATCAGCCTGCAGAGCATCAAGCAGTACCACGACGAAAAGTTTGATAAGTCCAACTTTATCAAGAATGTGGTGCTGGATAACATCCTGCCCGGCGATATCTATGCCAAGGCCCGTGAGCTGCACTTTGCCACCGATGTTTCCCGCGTGGTGTTCATCGTGCGTGTTACCAGCGGCGGCGATATCTCCGCCTACGATGTGGTCAGCAGCCTGTTCCCCGACAAGCAGAAGGACTTTGTGTTCAATATCAGCGAGACGGATACCGTGCTGGTCAAGGAGATCCGCAAGGGCATCGACCGCACCGATATGGAAAAGCTGGCTGCCAGCATCGTGGATACCCTGTCCGGCGAGCATTACATCAAGGCTGTGGTGGGCATCGGCACCCCCATCTCCAACGTGAAGGATCTGGCTACCTCCTTTAAGGAAGCGCAGATCGCCATGGAAGTGAGCAAGGTGTTCGACACCGAAAAGCAGATCATCCGCTACGATAATCTGGGCATTGCACGCCTGATCTATCAGCTGCCCACCACCGTGTGCGAGATGTTCCTGCGCGAGGTGTTCAAGCAGGGCAGCATCGAAAGCCTGGATCAGGAGACCCTGTTCACCATCCAGCGCTTCTTCGAGAATAACCTGAATGTGTCTGAAACCAGCCGCGGCCTGTTTGTGCACCGCAACACGCTGGTGTATCGTCTGGAAAAGATCAAAAAGCTGACTGGCCTGGATCTGCGTGAGTTCGACGATGCTATCGTCTTTAAGGTAGCACTGATGGTCAAGAAGTACCTGTCCAACAATCCGGCCAAATACTAATAAGCTGCAGGCTCTGCCTGCAGTGCAGAACCGGCCGCTCGAAACCGATGCTGGCCGGTTCTTTTTGCTGTGAAAACAGATTTTAATGTCAGGAGCTAATATTACCCTATGATCGATTTAGAACACGTTTCCAAGGAATATAAACGGGGCGGACCGCTGGCACTGGACGATATCAACCTCCATGTGGACGACGGCGAGTTCGTGTTCCTGCTGGGCCATTCCGGCGCAGGCAAATCCACCCTGCTCAAGCTGCTGCTGCGCGAAGAGCTGCCCAGTGAGGGCAAGGTGACCGTGCTGGGCAAGGATGTTGCCAGCCTGCACCGCCATCAGGTGCCGTATCTGCGCCGTCAGATGGGCATTATCTTTCAGGATTTCCGGCTGATCCCCACCATGACTGTGTACGAAAACATCGCCTTTGCCATGCATGTGACCAACGTCAAGCGCCGGGAGATCAGCGACCGTGTGGAGTACATGCTGGAGCTGGTGCATCTGGAGGATAAGGCCAAGGCCTATCCGGACACCCTTTCCGGCGGTGAACAGCAGCGCGTGGCTGTGGCCCGCGCCCTTGCCCACGGCCCCAAGCTGGTCATTGCGGACGAGCCCACCGGCAACATCGACCCGGAATTGAGCCTGGAAATGATGGAGCTGCTGGAGCGGGTGAGCGAAACGGGCATCACCGTGGTGGTCGTTACCCATGAGCACGAGCTGGTGCGCCAGTTCCACCAGCGCGTCGTCACCCTGAAAAAGGGCCGCATCATTTCGGATGTGCCTGCCGACAAGGAAGCCATCCGCGCACGCGCAGAGCGCAAAGAACGCCTGTTCGAGACCGAGCTGGAACCTGCTGACACCGCAGAAAAGGAGGCGGCCACCGTATGATGAGACCTTCTACCTTCTTTTTTCTGGTCCGGCGCGGTATCCGCAATCTGGGCAAGCACTGGGCCATGACCTTTGTGTGCATCCTGTCCCTCAGTGTCTGTATGACCCTGAACACCTTTGCAAGCCTTGCCGAGGTGAACGTGGACAGCATGGTGAACTATCTGGGCAGCCAGAACGAGACCGTGGTCTATCTGGACCCGGAGTGTGATGATGCCACTGCGCAGGCCGTGGGCGAAAAGCTGGCGGCAATGCCCGGCGTGACCAATGTGCAGTTCGTCTCCAAGCAGGACGTGCTGAACACCTACCGCAATTACATGGAAGATTACTCCTCCCTGTGGGATGAGTTTGAAAATGACAACCCCTTCAAGGCCAACTACCGCGTTTCCATCGCGGATCTGAGCCAGATGGAGAGCATGAGCAAGCAGATGCAGGCCATTCAGGGCGTGTACAGCGTTACCGCCCCGGTGGAAATGACCAACGTCTTTGTGCAGGTGCAGCGCTCTGTTACCAAAGTGGGCCGCGGCATCGTGCTGGTGCTGATGGTCGTCAGCATCATCACGGTGGGCAGCACCATCCGCCTGAGCGTGTTTGCGCGCCGCCGCGAAATTGAGATCATGAAGTACGTGGGCGCCACCAACGGTCTGGTCACTCTGCCCTTCGTTGTGGAAGGTCTGGCCATGGGCTTGATCTCCGGCGTGCTCACTGCAGCGATCAGTCTGGGCGGCTACTCCTACATGGTGCAGGCCTCCGACGGTCTGGGCGGCGTGTGGGAAATGATCATGGGTCAGGCACTGGTGCCGGTGAGCGCCGTCTGGTCCACTATCATCCCGTACAGCCTCATCGGCGGTGCCGTTGTGGGTGGTCTGGGCAGTATGTTCTCCATCCGCAAGCACCTGAACGTGTGATCGAAAGGAGCTGCACATGAAAAAAGCACTTCATGCAAAGCCCTTCCGGCTGCAGATGCCCGGCCATACGCCGCGCCATGCACGGCCGGAGCCTGCCCGCAGCAAGCTGCTGCGCGGCGTGAGTCTGTGCCTGGCGGCGGTATGCCTTGCGGCAAGCGTCAGCTTCCAGCCGGCCACGGCAGCCACCAGCATGGCCAGCCTGCAGAACAAGCTGAACAGCCTTTCCAAATCCATCGACCAGCACAAGAAGGAGCTTTCGGACGCAAAGAAAAAGGAAGCTGCTGCAAAAGCGCTGGAAAGTGAGCTGAAGGAGCGCGTGGGCGTCATTCAGTCTCAGATCAGCGTGCTGAGCACCCAGATCGCTGCTGTGCAGAACAACATTGGCCAGACCGAGCAGAAGATCACCGCCAAGGAAGGCGAAATCACCCAGAAGCAGGCCGAGATCGACAGCCAGTGGGGCGATTTTAAAAAGCACATGGCTGCCATGCAGGAGCTGCGCGACGGCGGCAGCGTGGCCATGCTGAGCGCAGTGAATGACCTGTATGAGCTGCTCACCTTCAACGAGGTCATGCAGGATATCTCCATCAAAGATACCGAGATCATGGACAACATGAAAGCGGCCAAGTCCGAACTGGAAGCGGACAAGGTGGAGCTGGAGGCCCAGCGCAAGGAACTGCAGAGCCAGAAGGCGGAGCTGGATACCCAGAACTACCAGATGAAGGCAAAGCAGAGCGAGCTGAACAGCAGCATTTCTGCGGCGCAGCTTTCTGCACAGGATGCCCAGAAGGCTCAGCAGACGGCACAGGCCGCTATTGAATCGGACGAGCTGAACTATGAGGCCGTCAAGAAAGAGATCCAGAAGCTGATCGCGGCGGCTGCATCCAGCAAGCCGCAGCTGAGCTTTACCGGCTTTGCCTGCCCGCTGAAGAGCTATACCCGCGTTTCCAGCGAGTACGGCTGGCGTAAGAACCCGGTGTCCGGCGTGAACAGGCTGCATGCCGGCATCGATCTGGCGGCCCCGGGCGGTACCCCCATCTACGCAGCCGCAAGCGGCTATGTGCAGGTGGCGGGCTGGTCCAGCGGCGGCTATGGCAACTATGTCATCATCTACCACGGAAGCATGTCGGACGGCAACGCCTACAGTACCTTGTACGGCCACATGAGGTCGGTCGCCACCAGCGCAGGCAAGTATGTCAAGCAGGGCGAGTTGATCGGCTACGTTGGCTCTACCGGCAACTCTACCGGCAACCATCTGCATCTGGAGGTCTGGAAGGGCGGCAAAAAGGCCAATGCGGTCAATCCGCGCGGTTATATCCCGTTCCCGCACAACTGAGTGTGTTTATAAGGAGTCTGGTATTCTATGAACGAACAAAAACACAAGCGCTGGCTGCGTATCGGCTGCCTTGTTCTGGCAGGCGTGTTTGCACTCTCGCTGCTGAGCAGTGTGATCATGATGCTGCTGTATTAACAGGGAGGGGCAAGCATGAACCGTAAGATCTCTGTGGGCATGGCTGTCACCATTGTGATTCTTGCCATGACCGTGACCTTTTCCATTACCATGCTCATTGCCATGCGTCTGTTTGACAGCACGGTGAGCAGCGTGAAGGAAAAGGAGAGCATGTACAACAAAGTGGCCGAGGTGGACCGCTATGTGCGCAGCAACGACTACTACACCATTGATGAAACGATGCTGTACGACCGCCTGACCGCAGGCTACCTGCTGGGTACCGGCGACAAGTACGCCCGTTACTACACCGCCAACGCCTACACCGAGCTGATGAACCAGCAGAGCGGCAAGGTGATGGGCATTGGCGTGGAACTTGGCATGGACCAGACCGGCTATGCCAGAGTGACCAGGGTGTATGAGGACTCGCCTGCGCAGGAAGCAGGTATCGTGGTGGGCGATTACATCACTGCTATTGACGGCACCGATGTGAAGAGCCTTTCCGGGGTGGATGCCGTGCAGTCCCGCCTGCAGGGCGAAGCCGGCACCATCGTCAATGTTACATGGCTCGACAGCAAGGCTGCTTCCCGGACGACGGACCTGACCCACTCCGGCTACACCAGCACCACCGTGGACTACCAGATGCTGGACAGCGTGGGTTACATCAAGATCCGCCAGTTCGACGGCAGCACGCCCAGCGAGCTGGACTATGCCATCCGGTCTCTCACTACCAGCGGTGCCCAGAGCCTTGTGTTCGACCTGCGCGATAACGGCGGCGGCGTGTTGGATGATGCCATCAGCTGCATCGACCTGATCGCCCCGGAAGGCACTGTGGCCTATGCCGAGGATAAGAACGGAAACCGCACCATCATTGGCAGCAGCGACGATGAGAGCAAGGTGGAGCTGCCCATCGTCTGTCTGGTCAACGGCAACACCGCCAGCGCCGCAGAGCTGTTTGCTGCCAGCCTGCGCACTATGAACGGCGCACGTCTGGTGGGCACCACCACCATGGGCAAGGGAACCATCCAGAGCAGCCCGCAGCGCCTTTCGGATGGCAGCGCCGTGAGCATCACGGTGGCAAAGCTCATCTGCGGCGACGGCTCCTGCTTTGATGGCACAGGCCTGAGCGTGGATGTGGAGCGTGCCCTCAGTGCCGAAGAGACCACGAATTTCTACGATTATACCCCCGAGGATGACCCGCAGATCCAGCGTGCGGTCAGCGCAGCACAGCAGCTGAGCGGTACCACGACTCTGGGCGGTGTCAACGAAGCAGCTTCTTCGGCTGCTGCTTCCGAAGAAGCCGACAGCGCTGCCACTGAGCCGGAGAACGCTTCCTCTGAGGAAACGGCTTCCTCCACCGAAGCAGAAGCCGGCGGCGAAGCAGCATCCAGCGCAGAATAAAGGGTAAAACCGGCAGAAATGCTGCATGGGCTTCTTTTTGCAAAAAGGAACCCGGTTTATTGCGGTGCTGTTTGCCGTACTGATCCCTTCTCGTGAAAATGCAACCCAGCCAGACCCGCAGGTCTGGCTGGGTTGCCATATTATAATAATATTTCCGCTGAATATGCCCAAAGCGACGCGGAGGGCATTCAAATCGTACTATGAAAAAGGATGGAATCTATGCCCGAACTGACCGACCTCTCGGTGATCCGCGCCCTGTGTGAAAAATACGATTTTGCACTCTCCAAGGGTTTTGGACAGAACTTTATCATCAACCCGGGTCTGCCGCCCAAGATCGTGGATGCCAGCGGCGTGGATAAGCGCTATGGTGTCATTGAGATCGGCCCCGGCATCGGTGTGCTGACTCGGGAACTGGCAAAGCGCGCCGCCAAGGTGGTGTCCATTGAAGTGGACGAACGCCTGCCGCCGCTGCTGGCCGAAACGATGGCCGGAGTGGACAATTTTAAACTGGTATTACAGGATGTACTGAAAGTTGACCTGAAGGCTCTTATTGCGGAAGAGTTCCCCGGTATGCCGGTGGCTGTGTGCGCCAACCTGCCCTACTACATCACCAGTCCCATCGTCATGAAGCTGCTGGGCGACCGCCTGCCCATTGAAAGCCTGACCGTCATGGTACAGAAGGAAGCTGCCGACCGTCTGGCTGCTGCGCCCGGCACCCGTGCATCCAGCGCCATCAGCTGCGCGGTGAGCTACTATGCCACCTCCAAAATGATGTTCACCGCTGCGCCCGGCAGTTTTTACCCGGCCCCCAAGGTGACCAGCGCCGTGGTGCGCATGGAGATCCGTCCGCAGCCCGCTGTGCAGGTGGAGGACGAAGAAGGCTATTTTGCGCTGGTGCGTGCCGCCTTCGGACAGCGCCGCAAAACGGCTGCAAACGCCATTGCCAGCGGCCTGGGGATGCCCAAGGACGCGGTGACAGCCGCCATTGAAGCCGCCGGTTTTGATGCCCGCATCCGCCCGGAAGCCCTCACACTGGAGGATTTTGCAAAGATCCAGCAGGCCCTTGCCCGCTGAAGCAGCCCGCTGCTCAAAAAAGAATACAACAGGCTTTGAACCCCACAGGAGCCGTCCGCGGTTCCTGTGGGGTTTTTATGATAATAGAATCGAATGGTTCGATTTTATTATCGATGTATTGCGTTGAAAATTCCTGGTATCAAAACGTGATACAACAGAAAAGAATGCTAAAAGCAGACGAAAGCATGAACTGATGGCAATGGCACCTCATTTGTTAAACGGTATAGTATACTGTTTGAGGAATGGGTTGTTTTTTTTTGCGCGCCAAGAAGATATTGACAAGCCGCGCGTTTTTTGGTATTCTATCAAAAGACCGCTTGGTCCATGCTGGTGTGGCGCAATGGCAGCGCAACTGATTTGTAATCAGTGGGTTGCAGGTTCAACTCCTGTCACCAGCTCCATCAAAAAGAGCCTGGATTCGTTAAAATCTAGGCTCTTTTCTTTTGTTATAACACACTATTTAACACACATTGCGCTTTCTGGTACGTCCTCTGGGATAGTCAGAGCGGCTAGAGCGGTTCTCCTATAGCCCGAAATAGATGTTGGACTTAACCCCACTTTGTCGGCAGTCTGTGCACAGTTCAGGCCGTCGATATACTGACAACACAGCACCCGAATCTGATTCAGGGTCAACTGCCGTTGGTCGTACAGAGCGTTGATGATCTCGGTGGCGATGTTCTGCCCGCGCTGCTGTTCGTCCTGCAGTTTCCTTTCCAGCGCGGTGATACGCTGCACGCTGTCGGCTGTACGGTCGGAGTGTGTGCCGGTGGGCGCTGATCTGCCGGGGTTCAGGCTTACGCAGATGGACGTAGAGCGGTCGCGGGCTTCTTCCAGCTGTTCAGCAATACGGCGCTGTTCGGCAAGGCTTTCCCGGTAGCGGTTCAACCATGTACGTTTGCGCTCAATATCGGGGTTCTGCTGCTTTTCCATCGTCTATTCCTCCTGTGTGTTATCGTGTCAAGAAATTATCTGATTACGCTGGGCACGGCTGCAAGCAGCTGCCGCGCGGCCCTCAGATTCAGTGCTTCCGGGTTCTTCCAGATCGGCATAGCCAGCATACCACCGGCGGCGTTGTACTGGCTCACCGTCATGCGCTGGGAACCGTTTTCGGTCTCAATCAGCAGCACCGCGGGCGCGGTCTGGGCACTCAATGCCTGAACCCTGGCTTCCAGCCGGTCAATGCGGTTACTCATCGTCTGCCACTCCTTCCAGTTCATCCAATTTTCTTTCAAGCTCGGTCAAACGCCGCTCCTGTTCGTCGGCCCGGATGGAGCTTAACACGGCATTGCCTGCGTAGATCAGGGCGTTTGCCTGCTGCGGGGTGATCTCGCCATTCAATACCATGTTGGAAACGCGGGTCATGGCTCTGCGCACCTCGCCCGGATTGGTCATTTTAAGGTGCTTTTTTGCGGTCATGGGTTCGGTTCGCCTCCTGTCAAAAAAAGGGCGCACAGGTTGCCCCATACGCCCGGATGATGTCTTATCAGGTGGTGGCCTGATAATAGATGCCCTTTTTCTTGTTGTCGGTGACGAACGCGCCGTAGTTGTAGCGGCCCTCCACCAGCCAGCCGGACACGCCCGGCGGGTTATCATGCAGAACGGCACTGGACAGCTTCACAGGGGCCGTGCAGGCCAGCGGGTGGCACAGCATAAAGCCAAATTTTGCGGGCAGACGGTTTGCGGGAACCTTCTGCACTGCGGCACCGTCCAGATTGGAGACAACGCCCTGCAGGCGCAGATTCTGGCCGATATCGGATTCCAGAACGATCTCCTTGCACTTCTTCATGATGCGGTAGGTGTCAGGGGATACCACAAGAACGCGGTTGGTCTCCGGCACCTCTGCATCATCCAGTGCGGCGCTGGCCTTGCAGATCTCGTCATAGATGTTGGTAGCGGTCAGGGCCACAGCGTCGGGCTTGGTGCCTGCATCCGTGCACATAATGCCGTAGGTGTATGCATCGATCTCCGGAATGACCACCTCACGCTGCTGGCGAGCCAGACACTTAGCGGCTTCCAGCACGGCACCGGTCTCGTCCATGTCCAGCCGGTCGATCACAAAAGAAAAGCTGCGGTCTTTGGGCAGGGTGTAAGTTTCGGTCACAGCGGTCAGGGTCTCCGGATTGCCGTAGCGGTTGCCAGTGGTGACGCCTGCGCGGTCGTAGTCGTTCATTGCGGCGGTGCCCACTTTATAGATGCAGACACTGTTCGCTCCGTCAAAGCTGTAGTCCTGATTCGTCACAAGGCTGCGCTTCGATTCGTTTTTGAAAAGCTCGTCCACCTGCTGGGGATACTTTTCAACAAGATTGATTGCCATATTCTAAAACCTCTCAATAAGTTCCTGAGGGCTTGAAAAACTGTGCTCCATCGGGTTCTTTGCGCTGCGACATGCTGCCATGCGGTGCACCGGTAGAAACTACGGCCACAGCGCCGGGCTGGTTCTTCTGCGACTTTGCAAAGATGCTCCACAGAGATTCCGTTTTTTCTTTGAACTCTTCCGGGTCGCTGTTGCCGATCAGCTCCACAAGCTTGGGGTCAATGCCATTTTCCTTGCAGTAGCGTTCACATTCAAAGGCGTTGCGCTCGTCCTGCAGCTTCTGGCGGTCGGCTTCCAGCTGGGCCTTTTCGGTGTCCAGCTCGGCGGCGGAATTGTCGGTAGCGCCCGAAGTCTGGCCCTTCGCCCTCTCACGTGCCAGACGATCCTTAACGATGGAGTTTACTTCTTCCTGGGTGAACATCTTCCCGGCGGTGCCGTTTCCCTCCGGCGGAGTGTTTGCCTGCTGGGTGGTGTTCGGGGTGTTGTTGTCGGTCATGGTGATTTCCTTTCCCGGCCTGATGCCTGCGGCCGTTACAGTGATGCCCCTGCCAATGCAGGGAAAATAGACACAGGGAACCGCTCGAAGCGTTTTCCCTTGGAGCACCTCCGCAAATGCGGAGAATATAAACAAAAAAGAGCGCAAAGAAAAGCGTGCTTGCTTTTCCCTGCGCTCTACAGCTAACCGGTCAGCCCGGCGGTACTCTATGCCTTATAGGTTTATTATACCGCTTGCCCGGGGGATAGTCAACTGTTTTACTTGGTGTTATGCGGCTTTTCCGGTTTTGTAACGGTCAGAAACACGGCAGAAACCCCGGCTTTCTTCGCGCTTTCATGTACTCTTGCCGCCGGAAACATTGCGCGCAGGGCGTTCAGCGTGGCCTGTGCGGCGTTTTCCTGCTCTGGGGTGTAAGTTATCTTCACCTTCACTGCTGGCCCTCCTGCGGCTTCCTGCGCTCCTGCTCACAGTACAGGCGGGAAGCGTGCAGCAGGATGCCGCGCACGGCTTCCGGGTCGTCCAGCAGATCCAGCAGGGTGATGCAGGATTCCCGCAGGCGCTGCACCTCTTTGTCGGTCTGCTGACCGACCTTTGCCTTCTCGCGGTTGATATCCGCGCCGTTCATGGTCATGATGGTGTCGATCTGGTCGGGGGTCAGCCCCATTGCTCGCAAGTCATTCCTCTTCATTGTCGGTTCCTTTCTTTGCCCATTCAAAAATATGCCGGACTTCCACGGCTTTGCCGATGATCTTCGCGCCGGACAGCTCGTCGAAGCGAATAACATGCTCCCGCCGGTTGCGCGGCGCATCTGCCAGCAGTTCACCGTTGCAGATCTGGCGAAGCAGCAGCACGGCACTGTCCGTCTGCACGGCCACGATCTGGCTGTCTTCTGCGTGGTCGCAGGCAGTAAAGGCCACGATGTCCCCGGCGCGGATGCCGGCGCATTCCATGCTATCATCATTCATGATAAAGCAGAAATCCGGGTGCAGGTATGCCAGCGCGCTGGCGGTTCGACGTTCGCTCATGCCGATGCACCTTCTTTCTCAATCAGGTGGCTTGCGTGCACCCACACAAGCCGAAGCTGGCGGAAATCGGCTTTTTCCAGCAGTTTCAGAATGGCGTTGATGTAATCTTGCCTTGTCATGCGGCCCACCCCCTCACCGGATGCCGCTGAACCACATCACAGCGGCACCAAAGAAACAGACCAGAGCGAACGGGCCCACGATAGAAAATTGATACGCAGTGTAACCAAGCATTGTAAAATCCTCCATTTTTGATATAATGGGGGCGGTATTGTCTGGAAACTTTACCGCCCATCTGCCGCCCACGCTGCTGGTACAGTGTGAGCGGCTTTCTTTATGCGGTCATGTAGGGGCTTACAGGTGGCGCGGGTAAGTGGTGTCAGGGCAGTTTCCAGTGCAGGGGGTAGCATCAAGGGGGCAGTCCTCCACAGGCTTTGCGTCGTCGTCGCTGTCACAAGCCAGCGTTGCAATGAGCTTGCCGCCGGGCTTCACGGCCAGCAGGTCGGATGCATCTGGGTATGCGCTTTCAAACACCAGCAGCACATTGCCCAGTTCATCGGGCACGATGTTCAACAGCTTCTCGCCCTGCAGGCGTTCAAGGATGGTGTCGCGGTCAGTGCTGATAAATGCATTCATGGTAAATTCCTTTCTGTGCCCTAAGGGCACGCTAAAAATATGCAACGCGCTCAATTTTGAGCGGTCAGGCGGTACGCTTCCACCGGTTTTCCCGGCCATCTGGCACCGCAAGGAAATACCGCCCGCCGCCGCTGGCCTGTTCAATGCGGCTTGCGATCTGGGGCGCGATATCTTCCAGCCGTTCCGGTGTCCAGCAGCTGGAAATAATGGTGATCTTCCCGGCGCTGCACCGTGCATCGATCACTTCAAGCGCCTTGTCAAGGTCCGTAGCCGTGGGCGTGCCGCGGCTGCTTACAACGTCCAGAAAGCTATCCAGCCACAGCACGTTGCAACCCTTGGCCGTCTCGATCAGTTGCCAGTCTTTGGAGCTGCGCCGGGCAAACGATTTCCACGGCTGGTAGTTCAGGCCGCTGCAATTGTTTGCCATCAGGTGATAGTAAATTTTGCTGCACAGGTGGCTTTTTCCGGTGGCGGTCTGACCGCCGATGTAAAACACCCCTTCCGGGTGCTGGGCAAATGCGCAGGCTTTCCGGTGCAGCTCCCGCTGCCAGTCGGTCATGTCGATGTAATCGCCGTACCGGGGCGCATTGCCTGCTCTGCGGGTATCGTCCTCTTTCAGGCGGACAGTGCCGCATTCCGGGCAGATGGTCAGCAGACCATGATAATACTCGCTGTCAGACCAGATTTTCATAACGTGGCCGCTGCCATTGCAGACAGGGCAGGCGCTTCCCTCAGGGTGGTTATACTCTCGTCTGCGCTGCTCGTTCAGCTCCTGCCATGCTTTTTCCGGGTTATCCATTGCTTATCCCTCCTCCTTTTCAGCGTCAGGCGGGGCCGCTTCTGCGGCGGGCCACGCCGTGCGCTGTTGCATCTTTTCAAAAAATATCCGTCTTGCTTCATCCGTTGCCGCGTCCCGGTCGCCATTGTCTAAACTACTATTTAGCGCTGCCATGCCGCCGCCAGCGCCATTCTGGGGCGCACAGGCGGCAGGCGGCGTGGTCGGGCGCTGATGATTTTCTTTTCCGGTATCCTTCTCATTATCCTTTTCTTTCTCCTTCTCCTTATATGAACCATTGGTTATAGAATCAGGAAAACCAAAAGAATCACTTTTTGACGGTCTGCCGCCGTTTGTACCGGCTTCATAATGTGACTTGGCGGCGTCCAACATAGGCTTGACTAACGGCCAGTACCCTGCAATACTCTTTGGAAGAGTTGGCTCTGTGCCGGTGGTTCCGTACTCTATAAGAGCTTCATAGAATACAGCGCGGAGTTTCGGCGGCATGGTCTGGGCAGTCTCGTAAAACGTGAAGTAGAACGGAAAATATTTCCGGGCCACCCTATCACCCTACCTTTTTCCGGTATTCCTTGGGCGCGTCCTCAAAGAAGAACGTGCCGATTTGGTCGGTGGGGATGTCCAGCGCCTTGGCAACACGGGCAATCTCGTCCCCGTTCCACGGCAAACGGCCAGTCATGCGGGCAGTCAAGGTGCTTTCGGCCATGTTGGCGCGCTTGGCTACTTCGCCCTGCTTCATTTCCAGTTCTGCGAACCGGACGCGGAGCTTGTGAAAATATTGATACATGGTTTAGTCCTCCTTCAAATCGTCCACGGACACGCCCAGAGCGGCGGCGATGCGGCGTGCCACTTTCTCACTGATGTTCTTTTCGCCGTTGAGTGCAGCGTTCACCCAACGGCGGGACAACTCAAGGCTTTCGGCAATCTCGCATTGGGTCTTGCCCGTGACCAAAAGCGCCGTTTTAGCTTTCACTTTATTGAATCGCATTTTCAAACTCCTTTCTTTGAGAAATTCGCAAATTGGCATTTACGCAATACGATTATATGCCAATTTGGGCACTTTGTCAATGCCTGATTGCGAATTTTATTTTGATATGCTATTATGACTGTGAAGGAGTGAGCTACATGGGCATTGGTGCTAAGATAGGCGAAGTGGCAAAAGAAAAGGGAATCTCGCTTAAAGAGTTGAGTAGAAAAATCAATATCCCATATACAACGCTTTACCATGCAGTAAAGCGTGATAGTAAAATAGAATATGAAATCGCTGTCAAGGTTGCGAGCGCTTTGGGGGTGTCTGTAGACGAGTTTTATACTATTGGTGATGTCTACACCCATGGATATAAAGACAGCATAGAAGCCGAAGCGTATGAGTTGAACAGCCTTATAACAAATCTTGGCTATGCGGTTCTTGGCGCAAATATTGACGGAAAATATAAAATGTGGCTGGAAAGCCGCGTAAATAGTTCTGATGAGAAATACAAATATTACCAATTTGACTATACAGAACTTCGCAAAATATTTGATGAAATCAACGACTGTGCAATGTATTGCTTGGGCACATTTGAAGATTCCCACAGTGAAATTGATATCCTAAAAGATAAAGATTTTCTTGAATGCAATGTTGCAGGGCGTGAATTGCTTTTTGCGGAAGTCAATCAGCGCCCGGCAGACACTGCCCAGTCCGCTCCCGTCTCCACGCCCGATAAAGACCCCGCCAAAAAATAAAAAGCCCACAGGGGCCTTATAGCCGGTGTGGGCGCATGGTGGATGATATGGGACATACAGCCTATACAGAGCAGGATATAATAGAAATGCAGCAGGTTCTTCTGGAAACTCCGATAGACCCAGCATATGATGATATCTGTAACTCATTTTACGATGGGTGGGACAGAGCAGTTCACCGTCAGATGTATGTTCGTGACTGCTACAATATTCTGAAAGAACTTGGTCGTCTCCCTCCGGAGACAAAATGCACAAAAAGATAGCAGGTGAACCCATGGAAGAACTTTATAGCCAGCTGGCCGCGCTGGCCCGCCGATACGGCGCAAAGCGGCTCGTGCTGTTCGGTTCCCGTGCCAGAGGGGATAACCGATACAACAGCGACATAGATCTGGCCGTGTACGGGATGCCAGAGGGCAGCCGGTCGAATTTCTGGATGGACTGCGAAGACTTGCCCACCCTGTTAAAATTCGATATCGTGCACATCACGGACGGCATGAACCCCGCATTTCTGGCAAATATCGAAAAGGACGGTGTAACCCTCTATGCTGCAAAAGATTGAAAACTATAACAGCGCTCTGGCTCAGCTGGAACAGGCGGTAGCCATTTACCAGAAGAGCCAGCAGGATGCACTTTACCGTGATGGACTAATTCAGCGGTTCGAGTTCACGGTGGAGCTGTCGTGGAAGTCCCTGAAAGAGTATCTCGAAGATCAGGGCTTTGTACTGGCTGCATCGTCCCCGCGTGCAGTGTTGAAAGATGCTTATGCCGCCGGGGTGATTCAGGACGCGGAGCGCTGGAACCGGATCCTGACGGCCCGGAACATCACCTCCCACGTCTACGATGAAAAGACCGCTGACGGCGTGGCCGCGCAGATCTGCAACGACTTCCTGCCGGTGCTGCAGGCGCTGGGCCGGTTCTACCGCGATGAGTAAGCGCACCAACACGGCCCAGTGGGAAGAAAAATACCAGCGCTGGCGCATTGCCGTGCAGAAAGACGGCGTGCGCAAACAGTTCTACAGCAGCACCCCGGGCCGCACTGGGCAGCGGGAAGCCAATGCAAAGGCTGACCGCTGGTTAGATGATGGCATTGGGGTCAAGGCCCGCCGGGTGGAGGATCTATATCAAGAGTGGTATGCCACAGTGGTAAAGACCACGGGCACCGGCAACCAGCGGAACGTTGAAAGCCGCTGGCGCACCCGGATACTGCCTGCGATCGGCAGGAAGCGTATTACCAGCTTGACAGAACAAGACCTGCAGGACGTGGTAAACGATGCCTACAGCGATGGCCTTGCAAAGAAGTCCCTGCAATCCCTCTGCGCGGATATGCGGGCATTCTGCAAATGGTGCCGTGCAAAGAAGCTGACCACCTTCCACCCCGAAGGGCTGCACGTGCCCGCCGGTGCCCGTCCAAAGGGCAAGAAGGTGTTGCAGCCGGATGCCCTGATAACGCTGTTCCGCGTGGACACGACCCTGTACAGGGGCAAGCGGGTGCATGATGATTTTATCCATGCCTACCGCTTTCAGGTGCTCACGGGCCTGCGCCCGGGTGAACTGGTGGGCCTGCGCTGGGCCGATGTCAAGGGCGGCACAGTGTTCATCTCCCGCGCCGTGAACGTGCTGGGCGAACAGACCCGCGGCAAGAACGACAACGCCGTGCGGGCCTTTGTGCTGTCTGATCTGGCGCGTGCCGTGCTGGAACAGCAGCGGGCCGTCACTGGGGCCGGTGAGAGCGTGTTCTGCCTGAAAAGCGAAGCCTATTACTATAAGCGCTGGCAGGTCTATTGCCGGGTGAACGAGATCCCGACCGTGTCGGCCTACGAGATGCGACACACCTTTGTCAGCGTAGCAAAGAAGCTGCCCGCCGGTGAGGTCAAAGACCTTGTAGGCCACAGCGAGGACATGGACACATTCGGCGTGTACGGCCACGCTCTGACCGGTGAGGACACAGAGACCGCGCAGGCCGTCAACGGCATGTTTTTGAAGCTGCTACACGCCGGAAAATAACACACATTTTAACACACGTTTGATTTTGTGGGTGTGTGGGCTGTGCAGGATGGTACAAGAAAAAGACTGCTAAACGTGCAGATTTTAGTGTAAAAATCTCTATTTTTCAGTGATGCAATGCCGGTGGCTCGTTCAACTCCTGTCACCAGCTCCAAAAAGCCGCTCAGGAACGTTGATTTCTGGGCGGCTTTTGCTTTTGTGTTTTTGCTTTCGGCACAAAAATCCAAAAATTCCGCAAAAGATGTTGACAAACTACCATCCGGGTGGTAATATATACAGGCAATCCATGGACTGCAAAACTGAATATGGGCGTGTTCCCGAGTGGCCAATGGGGACAGACTGTAAATCTGCTGCTTTCAGCTTCGGTGGTTCGAATCCACCCGCGCCCACCAAAAGGACCAGCGTAGAAATTACGCTGGTTTTTTGTTTTGCCCGGCATCTTAAGTCTCCCTCTCGAGGGTGGATTCGAACAGCATCGGCCCTCCGAATAGTCCGGAGGGCAAAAAAGCCCCTGCGGGGCTTTTTTAGATGCGCGGCTCGCGACATCCACCCGCGCCCACCAAAAAAGCTCTAGCGTATTTAGTACGTTAGAGCTTTTTGTTTTGCTTGTGCGTGAGGCTCACAAATGCAGGTGGATTCGAACAGCTGCGGCGATGTCGTTGAAGACGGCGCAAAAACAGCCCCGATGGACCGTCAGGTTCACCGGGGCTGCTGCTATACCATGATTTTGTTGACGTTAACATTTTCGTGATGCCGCGAAAACATCACATGTAGACCTTCTGGCTGCGCACCTGCGCTTCGATCAAAAGAGCTGCTTCCCCGTGGGGGCTATGCACATGCAGGATATCTGTTTGTGCCGCCGTTACTCTTCCGCTGCAGCTTTGGATTCGTTCACAAAGGCGGCAATCTTATCCACCTGAATTTCGGCAACGGCACGGCCGGTCTCGTAGACGCGGCGCAGCTGGACCGGATCGCGCTCCATGGAGCCGATCTCCAGCGGGATGGGCGGGCGGATGACGAACGCCTTGCCGGTCTGCTCCAGCATGGCAATGTGATCCAGCGTTTCGTTGTAGCGTTCGTGACGGTCGGCAACGGCTTCCACGAAAGCGGGGTAGCGCAGGTAGCGTGCCCGGATGGCGGGCAGCATCTTGTTCTTCTTTTTCACAAAGCCCTTGGGCTGGGTCAGCACAATGAGGTTTCGTTTGTAGCCGATGGACTCGAAGAACCGCACGGGGATGGAATCGGCAATGCCGCCGTCCAGCAGCTGATAATGGCCGATCTTTACGATCTTGGCCGCCAGCGGCATGGAAGCGGATGCCTGCATCCACTGGATATCCTCGGCATCGCCGGTGCGGCACTTGTGATAGATGGGGTCGCCGGTACGCACATCGGTGCACACTACAAAAAAGTCCATGGGGTTCTCTGCAAATGCCTTTGCGTCGAACACGTCCAGCTTTTCCGGCACGGTGTGGTAGCAGAACTGCTCACTGTACAGGTTGCCGGTGCGCAGCAGATTGCCGAAGCTTGCGTAGCGCTTATCGTTGCAATACTGGGTGTTGTAGCGGATCACACGGCCGATCTGATGGGACTTGTAGTTGCAGCCGAACACCGCACCGGCCGAAACGCCAATGGCACCATCCAGCACGATGCCATGCTCCATCAATACATCCAGAACACCGGCGGTAAACATGCCGCGCATGGCACCGCCTTCCAGCACAAGACCCGTTTTCATATATGCTCTCCCCTCCTGTGTGCCGGTGCACAGATGCCGGACACACCTTATATTAACTACAGTATACTCGAATCTGTAAAAAGTACAAGAGCGGAAAACCTATAAATTTATCAAGAAAACCTCTTGCCAAAGGAAAGAGCATCCGGTATACTAAGTGAAATAAAAAGAGAAATATGCGCTGCAAACGCATGGGCATGGAAAAGATCAGGTTGGAGGAATTGCTGCACTATGAAGATGCTGGAAGATCGTATTCGCAAAGATGGTATCGTACGCGAGGGCAATGTGCTCAAGGTGGATAGCTTTATCAACCACCAGATGGACATTCCGCTGTTCCGGGAGATGGCAAAGGAGTGGAAGCGCCTGTTTGCAGGCAAGCCCATCAACAAGGTGCTCACCATCGAGGCCAGCGGCATTGGCATTGCAGCCATCGTGGCCAGCGAGTTCAACGTGCCGGTGGTATTTGCCAAAAAGTCCATGAGCATCAATCTGGACTACAACAACTACGAAACCAAAATCCAGTCCTTCACCCACAAAAAGATCTACAATGTGATCGTCTCCAAAAAGTTCCTCACCCCGGAAGACCATGTGCTGATCATTGACGACTTCCTTGCCAACGGCTGTGCCCTGATGGGCCTGCTGGATCTGGCCAAGGAAGCCGGCGCCACCGTGGAAGGCATCGGCATTGCTGTGGAAAAGGGCTTCCAGCAGGGCGGCGAGCTGATCCGCAGCAAGGGCATCCAGCTGGAGAGCCTTGCCATTGTGGAGTCCATGAACAGCGAGACCGGCGAGATCGTCTTCCGCGAGCAGCCGCAGCAGAATTAAACAAAAAAACATTGCAGCCCCGGGAAAGTCGGAAGACCTTTCCGGGGCCGTTTTTTGCTTACGCCCCGTCAAAGCTGTCACCGTCGGCGGGCAGGTCGGCAGCGGTCTGGGCGGGATCGGTATCGGTTTCCGGTTCCACGGCGCGGGGCACGCCCTTGTACACCAGCGTCTGTTCCAGAACCTCGGCGCACACCGGGGCTGAAAGGCTGCCGCCGGCAGTCGTCCAGCTGTGGGGTTCGTCCAAGCACACCAGACACAAAAACTGCGGGTCGTCGATGGGAGCCACGGCCACAAAGCTGGCAATACGGGCTTTTTCGTCGGCGCTGTCCAGCTTCTGGCTGGTGCCGCTCTTGCCGCCCACCCGGTAGCCTTGGATGCGGGCATTGCGCCCGCCGCCGTAGAGCACCACGGCTTCCATCATCTCACGCATGGTTTCAGAAGTTTCCGGTTTGATCACCTGCCGCCTGCACACCGGCTCTGTGTGCTGCAGAATGCTGCCGTCCGGGTTCAGGATATCGCTGACAAGATAAGGCTGCATCAGCCTGCCGCCGTTCACCACAGCGCACACGGCTGCGGCCATTTCCATATAGGAGATCTTGCTGCTTTGGCCGAAGGCGCAGGAGGCCAGCTCCACCGGTCCCATGCGGTCGGCGGTGTAGTACAGACTCTTTTTGGGTTCGGCGGGCAGATCGACCCCGGTTGGCTCCCGCAGGCCGAAAGCGGCAAAGTAATCGCAGAAGGCTTCCTTGCCCAGCCGCGCGCCGATCTGGATAAAGCTCTGGTTGCAGGAATTTTCCAGCGCCTGGGTCACGGTCTGGCTGCCGTGGCGCTTGTGGTTGGCGCAGTGGAACCGTGTGCCCGCCACCGAGATGGACTCGCCGCAGTAAAAGGTGGAGTTTTTGCTCACAGCCCCGGCATCCAGCGCGGCGGCGCAGGTGATGAGCTTGAACACGCTGCCCGGCTCGTACAGGTCGCTGACGGCCTTGTTGCGCCACTGGGTCTGCTGGGCCAGCTGCAGGGCGGCAGCGCGCTCGCTGCCGGTAAGGGCATCCACGGCCTTGCGGGCGGCTGCATCGTAGATCACGCGCGGCTGGTTCGGGTCGTAGGCAGGCGTGGTGGACATGGCCAGCACGGCCCCGGTGTTCACGTCCATCACGATGCCCACGGCGCGCGCCGCCACATGATGCTCCTTGACCGCATAATCCAGCGCGTTTTCAAGGTAATGCTGGATGTTGGCATCGACAGTCAGCCGCAGGCCGCTGCCTTCCAAGGGCACTTTTTCGGTCTCGTAGCTCTGCTCCAGTGTGTAGCCCCAAGCGTTGACGGCGGTGAGCACCACACCATTCTGCCCGGTGAGCACATCGTTATATTTCAGCTCCAGCCCGCTCACACCGGCGTTGTCTACATTGGTAAAGCCCAGCACGCTGGCCAGAAATTCCCCCTCCGGGTACCAGCGCTTGGAGTCCTGATTGATGCGGATGCCGGTGATGCCGTTCTCTTCACAAAAATCCCGCACGCGGTCGGCGGTGTCGCGCTCCACGCGGTAGCGCAAAAGGCAGTCGTTGGAGGTGCGGTCACTGAATTTTTCCAGCAGCTTCGCTTCGTCCAGCTCCAATATTTCCGCAAGGCCCTGCGCGGCAAGGCTGAGCTTTTCCTCCGGCATCTCGCGCGGGGAGGCCCGCAATGTCCAGCAGCTGCTGTTGGCGGCAAGCAGTACACCGTCGGCGCTGTAGATACGGCCCCGGTCGGCAGGCACCACAGTATCGCGCAATTGCTGGCCGAGGGCACGGTTCGTATACCAGTCGCCTGAAAACAGCTGCAGATACGCCAGCCGCGCGGCAAGCCCCGCAAAGCAGACGCAGCACATCAACGCGGCCACCAGCCGTGCCCGGGCATGGAATGCCCGTTCCGGCAGGGTGCGCAAGGGGCGCGGCTCCGGTTTTGGCATGGCAGGCACCTCCTTCTCTGGGCAAGTGTATGCGCCGGTGTGCCGGGGATATGACTAACCGACACCGCCGCCGCGTACAATAAAGGAACGGAGGTGATACGGATGCACAAAGCTGCTGCCCATGCAAAGCGCGGCCTGCCGCTGCGGCATCTGCCGGCCATGGACCTGCCGTTTCTGGTGCTGGTGCTCACGCTGGTGGGCTTTGGCCTTGTAATGCTGGGCAGTGCCAGCAGTGCAGTGGCGCTGTACCGGCGGGGCGATGCTTTTGCCTACCTGCGGCCGCAGCTGCTGTATGCTGCGCTGGGCATCGGGGCCATGTGGGTGGCAAGCCGGGTGGACTACCATATTTACCACAAGCTGGCATGGCCGCTGCTGGCGCTTTCAATGGTATTGCTGACGGCGGTGCTGTTCATGCCGGAGTACAACGGCTGCAAGCGCTGGCTGGTGCTTCCGGGCCTGGGTACACTGCAGCCCAGCGAGATCGCCAAATTTGCGGTGGTGCTGGTGTTTGCGCATATCATTGCGCTCAACCACGACCGCATGGGCAGCTTTGCGGTGGGGGTGCTGCCCTTTGCACTGGTGCTGGGAGCGGTGGCCGTGCTCATGCTGCTGGAACCGCACCTCTCCGGCACCGTGCTCATTTTGGGCATCGGCGCGGTGCTCATGTTCGTGGGCGGCACCGGCCTCAAGTGGTTCGTGCTGGCCGGGGCGGGCGGTGCAGCGGCCATTGGAGCTGCCATCATCATTATGCCGGACCTTGTGCCCTACGCGGCCAGCCGTCTCAGCTCATGGCTGGATCCCTTTGCCGACCCGCTGGGCGACGGCCACCAGACCATCCAGAGCCTGTATGCCATCGGCTCCGGGGGCGCGGCGGGCCTTGGCCTTGGCAGCAGCCGCCAGAAGCACCTGTTCGTGCCCGAACCGCAGAACGACTTCATCTTTTCCATCCTGTGCGAGGAGCTTGGCTTTGTGGGAGCCTGCGCGGTGATCCTGCTGTTTGCGCTGCTGCTGTGGCGGGGCATCACGCTGGCGGCGCATGCACCGGATCGGTTCGGTGCGCTGCTGGTAGTGGGCTTTGTGGTGCAGGTGGCCCTGCAGGCAGTGCTGAATATGGCGGTAGTCACCAACACCATCCCCAATACCGGCATCAGCCTGCCGTTTTTTTCCTCCGGCGGCACCAGTCTGATGATGCTGCTGGGCGAAATGGGCATCGTGCTGTCGGTGTCCCGCGGGGAGACATAAAACCGGGCGTTCCCTGCCATAAAACGACAGCATCCTCTGCCGGCACAGCCACAAATGACCGGACAAACAAATGACACAACTGCAGACAAAATAAACAAAAAGCCTTCGCGCCGCATAGCATGAGGTATCTTTTGCGGAACGGGGGCTTTTTGCATGGGCGGAGATCTTATCATCACAGGCGGCATGCCGCTGAACGGCACAGTGCACATCCCGGCAGCCAAAAACAGCGTGCTGCCGCTGCTGGCAGCGGCCCTTTTGTGCAATGGCACGGTGCGTTTTCTGCAGGTGCCGCATCTTGCGGATGTGGACACCAGCGTGGAGCTTTTGCAGGGTGCGGGCTGCACGGCCCGCTGGCAGGGCAGCGACATCACGGTGCAGGGCGTGCCTTCCACCTGCCGCCTTGCGCCGGAAGCCGCCGCGCGGATGCGGGCATCCATTTTGTTCTGCGCACCGCTTCTGGCACGGCTTGGCCGGGTGGAAACGGTGCTGCCCGGCGGGTGCCGCATTGGTGCAAGGCCGGTGGACCTGCACCTTTCCGGCCTTGCGCAGATGGGCGTGCACTGCCGGGAGGAGGGGGCAAGGCTGATCCTGACAGCGCCTGCCGGACTGCACGGTGCGGACATCACACTTGGGTTCCCCAGCGTGGGTGCTACCGAGACCCTGCTTCTGGCAGCAGCTGCGGCGCAGGGCGAGACGGTCCTGCGCGGGGCCGCACGAGAACCTGAGATCAGCGATCTGGCAGCATTCCTGAACCGCTGCGGCGGCTGTGTACAGGGCGCGGGCACCAGCACCATCCGGGTGCAGGGCAGACGAATGCTGTATAGCTGCAGCTTTGCGCCCATGGCCGACCGCATCGTGGCATCCACCCTTGCCTGTGCCTGCGCGGCGGCAGGAGGCCGGGTGGAACTGACCGGCTGCAGGCCGGAGACCTATGCACCGCTGCTGGAAATTCTGGCACAAATGGGCTGCAGGGTAGAAACAGGGCCGGAAAGTGCGGTCATTACCCGGCTGGGCGCGCTGCACGGCGCGGGCAGAGTGTTTACCGGGGTATACCCGGCACTGGCAACAGACGCAGCGCCGCTGCTTGCTGCTGCCATGCTTGCCGCCGACAGCGCCAGCAGCATCGAGGATGTGGTGTTTGAGCGGAGATTCGGCTGTGCAGAGGGTTTTGCGGCTTTTGGAGCCGCTGTGCAGGTGCAGGGACGCACACTGGACATCCGGCCGGTGCGGCAGCTGCAGGGCGCGTGTGCACGGGCTGCGGACCTGCGCGGAGGCGCGGCACTGGTGGTGGCCGCGCTGGCGGCAAGGGGACGGAGCCGCATTACCGACACCGGTTACATCGACCGCGGATATGCCGGTTTTGCACGGATGCTGGCGGAACTTGGTGCCCAAATTGAGCGGGAAATGCCGCGGGAAAGCGCCAGCGAGAAAAAAACACCTTCAAAAAAGCAAAATTGACTTGCATTCAGGGCAAAAAGATGATACGATACAGTTATATAAGTGTAAGCAGATAATTTCTGTGCGCTATGCGCAGTTTTACGATAAAATCCGATGGAGGACAAAGTTATGGCACTCATGCTCGATGAAGAAATGGACGAAAACGTTACGACGATCAAGGTGATCGGCGTGGGCGGCGGCGGCGGCAACGCTGTCAACCGCATGGTCAGCGACGGCCTGCAGGGCGTCGAATTTATCGCAATGAACACCGACCAGCAGGCTCTGGCCAAGAACCACGCTGCCACCAAGGTGCAGCTGGGTTCCAAGCTGACCAAGGGCCGCGGTGCCGGTGCAGACCCCGAGATCGGCCAGCGCGCCGCTGAAGAGAGCAAGGACGAGATCGCAAATGCGCTCAAGGGTTCCCAGATGGTGTTTATCACTGCCGGTATGGGCGGCGGAACCGGCACCGGTGCAGCACCCGTTGTGGCCGAGGTGGCACATGATCTGGGCATCCTGACCGTTGGCATCGTCACCAAGCCCTTCTCCTTTGAGGGCAAGCGCAAGATGGGTCTGGCAGAGCAGGGCATTGCAAACCTGCTCATGCATGTGGACAGTCTGATCGTCATTCCCAATGAGCGCCTGAAGATGATCAGCCAGGAAAAGATCACCCTGATGAATGCCTTCCAGGCAGCCGATAACGTGCTGCGTCAGGGCGTTGAGTCCATTTCCGCTCTGATCAATGTGCCTGCCTTCATCAACCTGGACTTCGCCGACGTGCGCTCCATCATGAAGGATGCCGGCTACGCACACATGGGCGTGGGCAGCGCCAAGGGCGCAGGCAAGGCCGAGAACGCCGCAAAGGCTGCTATTTCTTCTCCGCTGCTGGAGACCAGCATTGCCGGTGCACACGGCGTGATCATCAACATCACTTCCAGCCCGGACATCGGTCTGGAGGATGTGGAGACCGCAGCAGGTCTCATTACCCAGAGCGCACATCCCGATGCAAACATCATCTGGGGTACTGCGTTCGACGAGAACCTCTCGGACGAGATGCGTGTGACCGTGGTTGCTACCGGTTTTGACAACAAGAGCGCAAGCGACCTGCGCAGCAGCATCAGCAATGCAATGGGCGGCGCACAGTCCACTCCGTCTGCTGTGTTCAGCAGCGAGACTGCAAGCCCGGCAGCTTCTGCCGCAGGCGGCGCTGCACCGGCACCCACTGCTGAAAAGCCCGTGGAAGAGGACAACAGCGATAATGGCTATTACGACCAGCTGATGGCCATGCTGAACAAGCGCAGATAAAAAGCTGGCCGTCATAAGCGGATCAGGCGTATCGGATGGATCGGAGGGACACCATGGCGCAGGGCAGGCAGCAGAACAATGGTTCGCGGCAGCGCTGTGCCCAGTCTGCCGCGGCAAAGGCTCCGGCAGAGCCGCCCAAGGCGGTGTGTGCCCAGCTGGAGCAGATGAACCGAAAGCTGGCAGCGGCCAGTGCGGAAATTTTGCGCTATCAGACCCGTCTGTTTGCCTGTGAACGGCAGATGGCCGCGCTGCGGCAGGAAAATGCCCAGCTGGAAGCGGCCTGTGAGCAGGCGCGGCAGGAGGCTGAGTGCGCGGGCGCTCATGCAGAGCAGCTACGTCAGGAGCTGGCCCGCCATGCCGAAGCTGTGCGGCCTGTGCCGGTTGCGGCACATACGCCCCCGCAGCCGGAACCATCGGCAGCGCAGAGTCCGCGGCCGGAGCCGGAGGCCGAACAGCCCCCACAGCCCGGGCCGGAGGTTCCGCAGCCTGCTCAGCCGGACTGGAAGCCCCAGACCAGATTGGAGCACCTCTCGGTGGAGCTGATGAACTGGTTCGACGATATGATGGGCGCATGACGGAAAGCTGGATGACCTGCAAAAAAAGCAGATATGAGTGAAATGAAAAGCTGCTGCAAAGCGCAAAGCTGTTGCAGCAGCTTTTTTTGTGGTCCGGTAGGAAACGGAAGACCCTGCGGCCGGAAGTACAGGAGCGAGGAGCGGTTGAGATGGAACCAAAACAGAAAATACTGATCGTGGATGACTCGGAGATCAACCGCGCTATGCTCAAGGAGATTCTGGGTGAGGGCTACGAATATCTGGAAGCCGAGAACGGCCTGCGCGCGATCGAAATTCTGCGCAGACGCACCGATATCGCGCTGGTGCTGCTGGACCTGATCATGCCGGAAATGGACGGCTTTGATGTGCTGCGGGTGATGCAGTGCTATGCATGGCAGGAGGAAATCCCGGTCATTGTGATCAGCGCGGCAGAGGACAACCGAAGCGTCGAGCGCGCCTATGATATGGGCGTGGCCGATTACATCCGCCGCCCGTTCGAGCGGGTCATGGTGCTGCGCCGGGTGAAGAATGCGCTCATGCTTTACGCAAAGCAGAAGCGCCTTACCCGCCTTGTGACCGATCAGGTGTACGAAAAAGAGCACAACGGTGTGCTGATGATCAGCATTCTGAGCCATGTGGTGGAGTTCCGCAACAGCGAGAGCGGCCAGCATGTGCTGCACATCCGCACCCTGACCGGCCTGCTCCTGCATCAGCTGGCGCAGAAGACTGACCGCTACCAGCTGGATGAGAGTGATATCTCGCTGATCAGCACAGCATCGGCGCTGCACGATATCGGCAAAATCATGATCCCGGAAGAGATCCTGAACAAGCCCGGCCGCCTGACCGAGGAAGAGTACGCCGCCATCAAGACCCACACCACCGAGGGTGCCAGGATCCTGAAGGAGCTTGCCATCGGGCAGGACGAACCGCTGGTAAAGGTGGCACACGCTATCTGCCGCTGGCACCACGAGCGGTGGGACGGCGGCGGCTACCCGGACAGGCTCAAGGGCGACGAGATCCCCATTGCAGCACAGGTGGTGGCACTGGCCGATGTGTACGACGCACTGACCAGCGAGCGCTGTTATAAGCAGTCCTACAGCCACGAAAAGGCCGTTGACATGATCCTGCACGGCGAGTGCGGCAGCTTCAATCCGCTGCTGATGGAATGCCTGAAAGAATCCTCGGAGTTGCTGCGCACAGAGCTGCAGCGCTCGGAGTATGACCGCGGTTTCCGCCACGAGACCCGCCGCCTTTCGGAGGAGATCCTGCACCGCGAAGCTCTGCCCCGTGAGGATCGTGCCCAGCGCCTGCTGGATCTGGAACGGGAGCGCACCGCTTTTTATGCCGAGCAGCGCGGCGGTATTCAGTTCGATTACGATATACTCAGCGGCAGCGTGACCGTGGTGAACCGCTACGAGGATCCGGTCAACCGAACCCAGAAGCTGGACTTTGATAAGGGCATGGGCCTGACATTTCTCTCCGGCAAGGACCGCCGCAAGCTGCTGGATGCCATTGCAGCCGCAACGCCGGAAGAGCCGGATGCCGCATTCCCGGTGCTGATCGCGGTGGATCAGGAATACCGGCTGCACCGGCTGGTGATGCACACCATGTGGAGCCGCGCCGGTGTGCGCCACTGCGTAAGCGTGGTGGGCCAGATCACAGATGACCATGCCCGCCTGCAGGAGCTGATGCTGGGCGATGTGAACAGCGACCAGCCGGAAGCACTGCTGGAACGCCTGAAGGGCATTTTTGACATTGTGCGTCTGGTGGACCCGGAAAGCACCAAGGTGCTGGGCCTGGGCAAGGATGGCCGGCTGACCGAGATGCCCGGCACCTGCCACATGGTGTGGAACAAATCGGGCCGGTGCGAAAACTGCATTTCCAGTAAGGCCCTTGCCCGCAAGGAATCCCTGAACAAGATCGAGTTCAAGGACGATCAGGCTTATTTTGTCATGGCAAAGTATGTGGAAGTGGGCGGACGCGGCTGCGTGCTGGAAATGGTGTCCAAGCTTTCGGACGGACGCTGGCTGGATATGGGCGGCCGCCGGATGCTGCTGGACCGCGGCTCCAACTTTGACCGCAGCGCCTTTGTGGATTCGCTGACCGGGGCATACTCCCGCCAGTACTTCGAGTGCTTCCTTGCGGAGAGCGAACAGGTGGAAGGCGTAGTGATGATCGACGTGGATCACTTCAAGGAGGTCAACGACCGGTTCGGCCATCTGGTGGGCGATAAGGCCCTGCAGAGCGTGGCACAGTCCATCCTGAGCAACCTGCGCCAGACCGATGTGCTGGTGCGCTATGGCGGCGATGAATTCCTGCTGCTGGTGCCGCACATCCGGCCCGGGGAACATGTGATACAGCGCGTGCGGGAGGCTGCGGCGAGTGCCAGAGTGGAAGGCTACCCGGAGCTGGAGCTTTCGGCCAGTGTTGGCGGTGTGTGCGGTGTACATCCGCTCACCGAGGCCATCCGTCAGGCGGACGTAAAAATGTACCAGAACAAGGCCGAGCGCAAAAATTAAACAAAACAAAGCCCGGACAGGCTGCAGTATCGCACTGCTGTGCCTGTCCGGGTATTTTTGTTTTTTCAGCGCACAGCGCTGGTGCGGTGCTCCATCAGATAGGTGGCTTCCAGATCAGCGATGTGCAGCTTGACGGCAAGGGGATACTTGTCGTAGGCTTCCGAGATGGCAAAGCAGCCGCCCCGGGCCGCATCGTCAAAGCCGCCCATGTGCCAGCGGATGGCAACGGCTTCCTCGATGTGCAGCTTCATGAACCGCTCGATGAGGAATACGCTCTTTTCGCCGTGGCCGTAGGGGAACAGATCCTCCACGCTGTAGCTGGGCACCTTTTCCCACTGGCCGGTGGCTTCGTTTTTCACGTTGCGGGTGCCGGGCTTGTAGTAGTTGGCCTTGCACAGATCGTGCAGCAGTGCACAGATGGCAAAGGTCTCCTCGCTGTCGCCCTCGGTAAAAAAGGTATCGTGCAGCGCATGGTAGACGTTCAGGCTGTGCATACAAAGCCCGCCCTCACACGCACCGTGGAACCGAGTGGAGGCCGGTGCCGTAAAGAAATCGGTCTTATGGTCCAGCCAGTCCAGCAGCTTTTCGCTGCCGGGGCGGGTGACGTGCTGCTGCCAGATCTGCAAAAACTCTTCGCGGCCGCCCATGCTTACAGCTCCAGCTCGTCCAGAAGGCCCTTGAGGATGGCCATTTCGTCGTGGCTCAGGGAAATGCCCTTGCCCATGCGGGTGCCGTCCGGGGACCAGTCGCGGATGTCGTACTTGGGTTCGCCGTCGTTCCAGCTGATGAGGTTCAGCTGACGCTCCCAGCCGCGGGGACGCTCCGAGAGAACTGCAATGCGCTGAACAACTTCATATTTGATCTCTGCCATGATGCAAAACCTGCCTTTATCTTTGTTTGCTACCATAATAAGGGAAGCGGACGCAGATTTCAACAGGTAGAGCAAAAATAATTTGAAAAATTTTTGTTAGCCGTAAGGTGCATCCTCACGCCAGTCCACAAGGCTCAGCACCTGAGAAGCATCCTCGTCCGGGGCCGGATGGCAGGAATGGGTGTGCTGGTCGGTGCTGAACAGTCCGGGTGCATAGTGGGCCATCACGCTGGTCTGCACATCCCCGGCCAAAAATTCCCGGGCGTTCTTCTGGTAACAGGCGGCCGGGGTGCCGTTGGTCATGGGCACACCCTGCGGGACACTGTCCGTGTCCGGGTGCGGGGTCTGGCCCGGTGTTTCGATCTGCGGCGGCACCTGTGTGCCGGGGGCAGCGGGGTCGCCTGGCAGCAGGATGTCCGGCTCCCTGCCTAGCGGCGGGCTGCAGCGGGTGCAGCTGTTTTCCGGTGCGGCGGCAATGCCGGGCTGGTGTTCCAGCTCATGGCGGATAAAGGGCGTCAAGCTCATTAGAAAATCACCTCCGCCCATAGGATGCCCCGGAAAGATGTAACTTATAAAGAGGCCTGCGGTGTTTCACACGATCAATTCTACGGTAGAGCCGCCGGTGCGGGCTTTGCGCACCACAACCTGTCGGTCGATGCGGTCTTTCAGAGCACCTACGTGGGAGATGATGCCCACCAGCCGGTCGCCCTCGGTCAGCCCTGCAAGTACGCGCATGGCCTGTTCCAGCGATTCGTCATCCAGACTGCCGAAGCCCTCGTCGAGGAAGAGCGTGTCCAGACGGATGCCGCCTGCCGCGCTCTGTACTTCGTCCGAAAGGCCCAGTGCCAGCGCCAGCGATGCCTTGAAGCTTTCGCCGCCGGAAAGGGTTTTGACGCTGCGGCGGGTGCCGTTGTAGTGGTCGATGATGCCAAGGTCCAAGCCGGACTGGCTGCGCTGGTTCTCGGCACCAATGCGCTCCAGCTCGTACTGCCCGGCGGTCATCTGCATCAGGCGGGTGTTGGCGTGGCGCAGGATGCGGTCCAGATAGTTCATCTGGATGTAGGCTTCCAATTTGATCTTCTGTTTGCTGGTCAAGGTGCCGCCCGCCGTGGCGGCAAGGGCACTCACCCACTGCCAGCGCTGTTCAAGCTGAGTGCGCGCTTCGGCAGCGGTGCGGTATTTTTCAGCGGCTGCACGGTTGGGCAGCCGCTGTGCGGCCAGCTGCTGGGCCTGCTCCCGCAGGGCAGTGCGGGCGGCGGCAAGGCGGGTCTGTTCTGCCTGTAAAAATTCCAGCGGCTGGGCAGGCCCGGTGGTTTCGGCAGTGGCTTGCTGGGTCTGCAGGGCATCCACAGCGGCTTTGGCAGCGGCATAGGCCTGCTCTGCCTGTTTGAGGGAATGCTGAGCCCGCTCCATGCCGGTGCGCAGGGCGGTGCGGCTGGCTTCCAATGTATCCAGCGCGGCCTGTGCCTCGGCCCGCTGCGGGTAGGGCAGGGCTGCACGAGCGGCAGCGGCCTGCTGTTCCAGCGCATCGGCGCTGGCATTCTGCGCGGCGGCGGTGCTGTCAGCTTCGGCGGCGGCCTGTTCCAGTGCCGGGCGCTGGCGGCTTTTTGCCTGACGGTCGGCCTCCAATGCGGTGCGGCGGGCGCAGTCTGCTTCGGCCTGCCGAAGCGCGGCGACACACTCGGCCTGTGCTGCGTGCAGGGCACAGGCTTCTTCCGTCAGGACAGCGTTCATCCCCTTGAAGGTCAGCTGTACCGTCCCATCCGGGGAAGTGAAGCGCTCGGGCAATAGGCTCTCAGCATCCCGGCGCAGGGAGCGGCGGGCTTCGTCGGCTGCGGCAAGGACGCTCTGTGCGGCAGTGCTGGCAGTCTGAGCCAGTGCATCGGCCTTTTCGGCTTCCTGCTTGGCGGCAGCCACCTGCGCCTGCGTGGGGGCTGTGTGGGGCAGTTGGGCCTTTGCCGGGTGGTGGACGCTGCCGCACACGGGGCAGGGCGCACCCTCGGCCAGCGCCTGCGCCAGCAGTCCGGCCTGTGCGTCCAGAAAGGCTTTGTCCAGCGCATCCCGCCGGGCATGGGCCTGCTCCTTGGCTTCGGCGGCAGTGCGGTAGGCATCCTGCGCACGGTGGGCCTTTTGTGCCTGCTGCTGGCAGGCGGCAAGCCGCTGGTTCAGGGTGGTAAGGGCGGTGCTGCGCTGGGCCAGCTCCTTTTCCCGGTTCTGCAAGGCCAGCAGCCGGGTGGGAGCATCTTCCAGCGCGGTCAGCTCCTTTTCAGCAGCGGCCAGCGCTGTGTCCAGTGCGGCCAGCTGGGTGCGTTTCGCTTTGGCCTTGGCAGCGGCCAGCTGGGCAGCATCCCGCGCGGCCTGCTGCTGATGGCACAGGGCATCCAGTTCATCGTAGGCGGCAAGGGCCGTCTGTGCCTGCGTCACCTGTCCGGCAAGAACATCCAGCTGGGCGGCATCGCCTGCGTGGCGGGCGCTCTCGGCACGGGCAGCTTCCAGCACAGGCAGGGCAGCGGTAAGCTCTGCCTGCTTTGCGGCCAGCTGTGCGGCCAGCTGTCGGGCCTGCTGGGCAGCACCCAGCTGACGTTGTACTTCGTCCAGCTTGGCTTCGGTGTCCTTGAGGGCAGCAGCAACGGTCTCCTGCGCGGCCTGCTGGCGGGCCAGCAGACCTTCCAGCAGGGCAAGGGCCGTCTCCGGCTCGGTCTGGGCGTTCAGTGCGGCAAGGGCATCGGCATCCGGGTCGTCGGGAGAAAACCGGATGCCGGAGAGCAGACTGTCCAGCTTTGCATTCTGGGTGGTGCGCTGCTGGCTGAGGGCGGCGCTTTCGGCCTGCAGGCGCTCCTGCAGGCGAGCATAGCGCTGGGTGCGGAACAGCTTGCGGAAAATGCGGCTGCGCTCCTCGGTGGAAGCGTTGAGCAGCTTTGTGAACTGACCCTGCGCGATCATGGCGATCTGGCAGAACTGGCTGTAGTCCAGCCCGATGATCTCCTGCACGGCGGCAGTCACATCCTTGGCTTTGGTCACCGGCGGACGGCCATCGGAATAGGTGAGGGTGGCATCCGCTTTCTCGGTGGTCATGCCCTCGCCGCGGTTTTTGGGGCGCTGGTACTCCGGGTTGCGGCGTACGGTATAGCGCTGGCCGTTCACCTCAAATTCCAGCTCCACAAAGGTGGGCGTTTTAAGATCAGCATATTTGCAGCGCAGCATGGCACCCTCGCGCACACCGCCGCTGGAATGGTCGTACAGGGCGTATGTAATGGCATCGAACAGGGTGGTCTTGCCTGCGCCGGTATCGCCGGTGACAAGGTATAAGCCGCCCCTGCCCAGCTTTGCCAGTTCCAGAACCGTCTCGGCGGCATAGGGACCAAAGGCCGAAAGAGTGAGCTTCAGCGGTCTCATGCGTCCTCGCCCTCCTTCCAGATCTCCTCAATGAGCTGCTGGCAGAATGCCGCCTGCTCCGCCGTCAGCGGCTGATTATTCTGCAGCTGGTAGAACGCCGAGAAGTGCTCCAGCGGGGTGATGCTCTCGGCGTGCTCCGGTGCGGTGATCTCCTGATCTTCCCGGGTGCGGAGATTATCGTAGTCCAACCGCATCAGGTTGGGGTAGATCACCCGCAGGCGGGCCAGCGCGTCCGGCACGTCCTGCTCATCGGTCAGGGTAATGTGCAGGTAGTCGTCCACCGCAGTGCCGTCGTAATTGCGGCGGTCGGTCAGCTCCATGTAGCTGCCGCGCACTTCCCGCAGGTCGTGCTTCGGGGTAAGCGGCGCGGTGGTGATGGAAACTTCGCCCTTGAGACCGAACTCCACAAAGGTGGCGCTCTTGTGCTGGTCTGCTTCCGAAAAGGAGTATTTCAGCGGGGTGCCGCAATAGCGCACGGCATCGCGGCCCACCTTCTGGGGGCTGTGCAGGTGGCCCAGCGCCACGTAGTCAAAGGCATCGAACAGGCTGGCATCCACGCTGTCCACACCGCCCACCGAGACTTCCTCGCTCTCACAGCAGGCGGCACCGGCTGCGAACTGGTGGGCCACCAGCACGCTGCGGTGGGCCGGGTCCGGCGGGCAGTGGCGCAGCACGCAGGCAAGGGCATCGTTGTAGCTCTCCACAGGCTCGTCCGGCCAGACATGCCGCACCATGGCGGGCTTGAGGAAGGGCAGAAGGTACACGTCCAGCGTGCCGTACTCGTCGGTGAGGGGGATGGGCACCGGCGCACCGGAGAACACCGGGCTGACGTACACCCGGCTGTTTTGCAGCAGGGCAGAGCCGAAGGCGATGCGGTCGGCGGAGTCGTGGTTGCCGCTGATGGCGAACACGGGCAGCCTGCGTTCGGCCAGCTGGGTCAAAAACCAGTCCAGCAGGCGCACGGCTTCGGCAGGGGGAACGGGCTTATCGTAGAGGTCGCCCGCCAGCAGCACACCGTCCACAGGCTTGCTGTCCAGCAGGGAGAGGATCTGTTCCAGAATGTACCGCTGGTCGTCCAGCATGGAGAACTCGCACACCCGCTTGCCCAGATGCAGGTCGGAAAGATGCAGAAAACGCAAACGGAAACACCGCCTTTTCAGAGTTTTCTTTATTATACAGCAGGGCGGGGGTGGGGGCAAGGAAAACTCCCCCAGTCATCGCTGCGCGATGCCAGCCCCCTCGGGGATGGGGCCTTTGGCAGTGCGGAAAAGCTTCCGGTTTTGCCAGAGGCTCCCTCTTTGAGGGAGCTGGCACGGCGCAAGCCGTGACTGAAGGAGTTCGCTTCCCTTAAATCAGAACATCTTCTCCCACGTTTCTTCGCCGACCGCGCCGTCGGCGGTAAGGCCGTTGCGGCGCTGGAACCGCTGCACAGCCGCTGCCGTTGCCGCGCCGAACCTACCGTCGGCGTTCAGCCGTTCACCCAGCGAATTGAGCTTCTGCTGCACCAGACGCACCGTGCCGCCGGAAGAGCCGCTGCGCAGGGCAATGCCGGGGTAGGGCACATGCAGGCCGTGCTTGGCCGTGTAGCGGGTGTAGAGCACGTTCCATGTGTTCGCGCCCACCTTGCCGTCCACATTCATCTTGTTTTTGAGTTGGAACTCCTTCACGGCGTTCTCGGTGGAAATGCCGAATTTTCCATCGGCCTTCAGCTCGCCGTACCATGTGCAGGCATCGCGTACACCGTTGAGCCAGGTCTGCACAAGAGCTACGTCCGGCCCGGAGGAGCCGCGCTGGAGCAGGGAATAATAAGCAGGAATCGCCATAATGATCACACGCTCCTTTCGCCACATGCTATGCGGCGAAAGCGCCGGGCGTTACCCCACAAGCACCACATCCTCCCGGCGGGCGGTGCGCTGCTGCACCCATTCCACCAGCCGGAGCCGGAGGATGTACTCCCCGCACACAAGGTCGTTTTCGGCGGGCCGGGCATAGCTGCCGCAGGCAGAGCGGCACAGGCCCGGGTAGAGCACGCACCACCAGTTGCGGCCTTTTCCGGCACCGAGATCGATGCGCAAAGCGTCGTACCGCCCGGCGGGAAGAGTGCCCGAAGCGTAGCGCCGGGTGTCGAAGTACATGTTCACCAGCTGCACCCGCACCGGAGTGCGGATGTTCAGCTGTGCCAGCGCGTGCCGAGCCGTGAGCTGCAGCTCAAATAGATGCTGCGCCGCCCAGGCGATCGCTTCCGGTTTGCTCTGTGCCGGGCAGGCGGTGTCCAGATAGGCAAGCACGGCATCCCGCACATGGAGCTTTGCGCTCTGGCTGGCAATGGAATCGCTCTCAGCCCGGATGTGCAGGCGCAGGGTGTCGGCGCACACCAGCGCCCCGGTGTCCAGCTGGGTGCGGCCCCATGAAAATGCCTGCCATGCGCCACACAGAGCAAGGGCGAGAAACAGGCCAAGGCAGAGCAGAGCCATCTGAGAACGTGTAAGCATTCTGGATAACATAAAAACAGACCCTTCTTCTGGAAATGTTATCCAGAGGATGGGCCTGTTGGAGTAGATTTATTCTCTTAGTTCTTCAGCGACTGCATGGGGGCAGGCAGTCGGCCGCCGCGGTTGATGAACACGGACGGGTCGTGCTGGTTCACGGCCATGATGGGGCCATAGCCCAGCAGACCGCCAAAGTCCAGCACCTCGCCGACCTTGCGGCCAATGGCGGGAATGACGCGCACGGCGGTGGTCTTGCTGTTCACCATGCCGATGGCGGCTTCGTCAGCGATCAGGGCGCTGATGACGGCCGGGGTGGTGTCGCCCGGGATGATGACCATATCGATGCCCACCGAGCAGACGGCGGTCATGGCTTCCAGCTTTTCAATGGTCAGGCAGCCGATCTCGGCGGCGTGGATCATGCCGGCGTCCTCGCTGACCGGGATGAAGGCACCGGACAGACCGCCCACGTGGTTGGAGGCCATCACGCCGCCCTTTTTCACGGCATCGTTCAGCAGGGCGAGGCAGGCGGTGGTGCCGCAGCAGCCGCAGGTCTCAAGGCCCATCTCTTCCAGAATGTTGGCCACACTGTCACCGATGGCGGGGGTAGGTGCCAGCGAAAGATCAATGATGCCGGCGGGCACACCCAGTGCCTGAGAAGCCAGATTGGCCACTAGCTGGCCCACGCGGGTGATCTTGAAGGCGGTGCGCTTGACCAGCTCTGCCACCTCGTCGATGGGGGCATCCTTGGGCAGGCGGGCCAGTGCGGCGCGCACAGCGCCGGGACCGGAAACGCCCACATGGATCTCACAGTCCGGCTCGCCGGGGCCGTGGAATGCACCGGCCATGAAGGGGTTGTCCTCCGGTGCGTTGCAGAACACCACCAGCTTTGCGGCACCGATGCACTGACGATCAGCCGTCAGCTCACTGGCCTTCTTGACGGCCTCGCCCATGAGCTTGACGGCGTCCATATTCAGTCCTGCCTTGGTGGCACCGATGTTCACCGAGCTGCACACGATGTCGGTCTCGGCCAGTGCGCGGGGAATGGACTCGATCAGGCGGCGGTCACCGGCAGAAAAGCCCTTGTGCACCAGAGCACTGTAACCGCCCACAAAGTTTACACCCACCTTTTTACCGGCGGCATCCAGAGTTTTTGCAAACTCCACAGGGTCGGCATCCGGGCAGGCACCCAGCAGCATGGCGATGGGTGTGACACTGATGCGCTTGTTGATGATGGGAATACCGTACTCGGCACTGATATGCTCCACCGTGGGCACAAGGTTTGCGGCCTTGGTGGTGATCTTGTTATAGATGTTCTCGCACGCCTTCTTCGGGTCCGGGTCGATGCAGTCCAGCAGGCTGATGCCCATGGTGACGGTGCGCACGTCCAGATTGTCCTGAGTGAACATCTCGATGGTCTCGAGGATGTCACCGGTATTAAACATACTCATAGCTGTGTACTCCCTCCATCAGATGGTGTGCATGGCATCAAAAACTTCCTGACGGGTAACATTGATCTGCATGCCCATCTCGGCAGCCAGCGCGTCGGTGCGCTTGTGCAGCTCTTCGTGGCTCACATTGCAATTACTGATATCCACCAGCATGATCATGGCGAACATGCCCTGCAGGATGCTCTGGGTCACGTCCTCGATATTGATATTCAGTTCGGTGCACAGACCAGCGACCTTGGCAACAACGCCCACGGTATCGTGACCAATGACGGTAATGAATGCTTTCATCGTTTCCACCCTCGTTTTCCTTTTGATGAACGGTGCCGCAAGCGTTCCGGCACACTCTTACCCTTCCAGTATAGCAGATTTGGCAAAATTTGAACACACTTTTTGTAAAAAAGAACAGACACGAGGAGAAAAAGACATTCTATCCCAAAAATTGGGTGCAATCTTTTACAGCTTGTGCTATACTTATAGATAATTTATTTCCCGATTACGGGCTGAGAAGGAGCAAAATACTATGGAACAGCTTTTGAAGATCCTGGAAGACAATGCGCGGCTGCCCATTGAGGATATCGCCACGATGCTGAATAAATCCCCCGCCGAGGTGGCGGCCATGATCGATCTGGCCCGGGCGCAGGGAATCATCAAGGGCTACAAGACCCTTGTGGACTGGGAAAAGGCCGGTGTGAACCGTGTGGAGGCCGTCATCGAGCTGAACGTCAGCCCCAAGAAGAGCCGCGGCTTTGACGAGATCGCAGCCACAATTGCCGCCTTTGACGAGGTGGAGAGCGTGCTGCTGATGAGCGGCGGCTACGACCTGCAGCTGGTGATCAAGGGCCAGACCTTCCAGGAGATCGCCCTGTTCGTGGCAAAGCGCCTTTCTCCGCTGGACGATGTGCTGTCCACCGCCACCCATTTTGTGCTGCGCACCTATAAAAAGGAGGGCCGCCTGTATCAGGACGAAGAAATCGATGAAAGAGAGTGCACGGTGCTGTGATGGACTACGATAAACTGATCGCGCCTGCCGCTGAGGCCATGCGCCCCTCCGGCATCCGCAAATTTTTCGATCTGGCTGCCGAAATGCCCGAGTGCATCAGTCTGGGCGTGGGCGAGCCGGACTTCAAAACGCCATGGGCTGTGCGCGAAGCCGGCATTGAGAGTCTGGAACATGGCCGCACCCGCTACACCTCCAACGCAGGCCTGAAGGAGCTGCGCGCCGAGGTGGCAAAGTATCTGGAACGCCGCATGGGCCTGCACTACGACCCGCTGCACGAGGTGCTCATCACGGTGGGCGGCAGCGAAGCCATTGATATGTGCATCCGCACGCTGGTGCAGCCCGGGGACGAGGTCATCATCCCGGAGCCCTGCTTTGTGTGCTACGAGCCCATCACCACCCTGTCCGGCGGTGTGCCGGTGCATGTGGCTTGCCGTCAGGAGGACGAGTTCCGCCTGCGTGCCGATGCGCTGAAAGCAGCCATCACCCCCAAGACAAAGCTGCTCATCATGCCGTTCCCCAACAACCCCACCGGTGCGGTGATGGAGCGCGAGGATCTGGAAGCTGTAGCTGAGGTGCTGCGCGGTACCAACATCATGGTGCTCTCCGACGAAATTTATGCAGAGCTGAACTATGGCCTGCGGCCTCATGTTTCCATTGCCACCCTGCCCGGCATGGCCGAGCGCACCATCGTGGTGAACGGCTTCTCCAAGACTTACGCCATGACCGGTTGGCGTCTGGGCTATGCCTGCGGCCCGGCACCCATCATCCGGATCATGACCAAGATCCACCAGAGTGCTATCATGAGTGCCCCCACCACCAGCCAGTACGCCGCCATCACTGCTCTGAAGGAGTGCGACGGCGAGATCGACCGCATGCGCGACGAGTACAATATGCGCCGCCGCCTTGTGGTGAAGTCCTTTAACGATATGGGCCTGACCTGCTTTGAGCCGCGCGGTGCGTTCTACGCCTTCCCCTGCATCAAGAGCACGGGCATGAGCAGTCAGGATTTCTGCACGAAGCTGCTGGAACAGAAGCATGTGGCCATCATCCCCGGCGACGCCTTTGGCGCTTCCGGCGAAGGCTACGCCCGCATTTCCTACGCCTACAGCGTGGAGCATCTGAAGGAAGCGCTCCGGCGCATCCGGGAATTCCTGCAGGAAAACAGCATCTATCACGGCATCTGAGGAGGAACAAATGGCAAGGCTGAACTGCGTGACCATTCTGGCCCCCGCAAAGCTCAATCTAGCGCTGGACGTTGTGGGCCTTCTGCCGGGCGGCTACCATGATCTGGACATGACCATGCAGGCCATTACCCTGTACGAGCGGGTGGTGCTGCGCCGCAGCCCCTACCTGAACCTGCGTCTGCCGGGCAGTCTGGTGGCCCCCAATAACAAAAACACTGCCATCAAGGCAGCGCTGGCTTTTTTTGACTACACCGGCCTTCTGGCGGGCGTGGACATCACCATCTATAAAAATACCCCGGTGCGGGCGGGCATGGCGGGCGGCAGTGCCGATGCTGCCGCTGTGCTGGTGGGCATGAACGAGCTGTACGGTGCGCACCTTTCCATGAGTGAGCTGTGCGCGCTGGGCGCAAAGATCGGTGCGGATGTGCCCTTTGCCCTGATGGGCGGCACCTGCCGGGTGCAGGGTGTGGGCGATTTTCTCAAGGCGCTGCCGCCGGTGCCGGAGTGCTGGTTCACGGTGGTGATGCCGGACTACGGCGTTTCCACCCCGGAGGCCTTTGCGGCCTATGACCGGGTGGGCAGCAGCATCCACCCGGACTGCGGAGCGCAGGAAGCCGCTATCCGTGCCGGAGATCTGGATGCCCTTTGTGCCGCCGCCGGCAATGCGCTGGAAGAGTGCAGCGGAGCAAAGGATACCGGGGCCATCAAGGCCCTGCTGCGGGAGCATGGCGCTGTCACCGCCCTGATGACCGGCAGCGGTGCGGCGGTGTTCGGCGTATTCCGGGACGAAGGGGCCGCACGGGCTGCTGCACAGGCCGCAAAGCGGCGCTGGAAGCAGGTGTACGTGGCGCAGCCTGACCGCGGCGGCGCACGGGTGAGCCGATAAAAATGCATAGACCTCCTTCCCACGGGGCATACTGCCCGCAAGGGAAGGAGGTCTTTTTTGTGCAGACCTTTTATAAAATCTGTCTGATCTTAATGATCGTGGGCGGCATCAACTGGGGCCTTGTGGGGCTGTTCCAGTTCGATTTTGTGGGCTGGCTGCTGGGCGGCAGCGCATCCATCTGGTCGCGCATCGTGTTCACACTGGTGGGCATCGCAGCCCTGTGCGGCATCCCGGGGCTGTTTTCGGATGAAACGGATGAATGACCCTCTCAGTCAATGCCTACGGCATTGCTAGCTCCCCCGAAAGGGGGAGCTTTATTGTGCCTGTCCTCCAGAAGTAAAAAAGCTCTCCCTTCGGGAGAGCTGGCGCGTCAGCGCCTGAGAGGGTCAATGACAGGTGCTTTTGCTTGTTGACTCAATTACTGCTTCCGTCCAGATCGTCCCAGCCCACCAGATCCGGCAGGGTGAGCGTTTCGTCGGAGCAGTGGGGGTGTGCACGCCGCTGATCCTCGGCCATGGTGCGCACCACCTCGTGGGTGATCTCACGGATGGCGGCGCAGTCCTCCGGCAGGTCGGTCTGGCTGCGGCCGGAGTGGGTAAACAGGATCTTACCCATGTGGCCCACCACCAGCGTCAGCGGCAGCTGCTGCGGAGCATTGCTGTTGTAGCGGTAGCCCTGCTCTTTGGCCGCTTTGTAGATGCGCTGGGCCGCAAAGCTCCAGCTCAGGATGCCGCGGGCCTGTTCTACGCCGAGGTAGCCGTACAGCACCCCCGGCGCGTCGCAGATGAGGGTGAAGGGAAACTCGGCCCCCTGTGTGGCCTTTGCCACCATGCGGGGCGAGGAACGCACCACGCAGGCCAGCCGCACGCCGCGCAGTCTGGGCAGGGTCTGCAGGTAGCGGGTCAGATATTCCCGGGTGACAGGGTGGTCAAAGGCAGGCAGGAAGATCATGACAAGAGGGTGCTCCCCTTCGCACAGCTTGTAAAAATCATTGCCCGGTGTGGTGGGGGTATCAAAGGTAAAGCGGGGGATGGAGGTGCCCACCAGATGTTCTGACTTCATGCCGCAATGCACATCCTTTCAAGATAATAAAAAAATCCACACACTGCATCTCTGCAGAAAGTGCAGAGGACAGCGGTGGATGGATTGCTATAAAAAGATCCCGCCCGGTCGTCTGCGGTCAATCAAACCTACCCTTACGGACAGGTGGGTGCCCTGTCTCCGGGTTCGCGCTTCCTCATCGAGCCTTCATGGTCGCCCCATGACGGGGAGGTCTGCAATCCACCGGGGAACTCCAGGCTCCCGTTGAATGATTAGTAGGATCATATAAACCGCAACAAATCGAGCCGGGCAGGAAGTTTTGCCGGGTAATTTGTCTGGAATTATTCTTCGATGTCGTACTCGTCGCTCAGGCGCTCTTCAAACAGCTTGCCCAGCTCCAGCAGCAGCTCGTCGTCATCCACGACATCCAGATATTCGCCTTCATCATCCTCGCCAACGCTCAGAATGACCAGCTGAGCATTCTCAGCTTCCTCTTCGGCCTCGGCGTATTCCACAGCAGCCAGATAATGCACGCCCTTGTGGTCCAGCGCATCGATCACCTCAAATGTGATCTCGTTGCCGTCCTCATCCTCCAGGGTCATCAGGTCGGGCTGATCTTCTTCGGTATTAGGGTTCTTGATTTCGTCAGACATAGATATTGTCTCCTGTATCGTGTCATAAAACGGGCTGTTTGTGTGCCGCCCGCTTGGCCTGCATATAGTGTAGCGTTTTTTTGCCTGCTCGTCAAGATGCTTTTTCGCACAGAAATTGTGCAGCAAATTTTCACGCATTTGCTCTCGCACTCTGCGGCAGAATATGATATACTATCCTCTGAATCTTCTGTGCACGGTGTGTCGTGCAGGTTACTATAGAGTATGGAGCGTGGGCGGAAATGATGCATAAAAAAAGATGGGCGGCGTTTGTGCTGGCAGCGGCGCTGGTGCTGACGGGCTGCAGTGCCGGGAGCTTTCTGCACTTTGGCAAAGGCAGCGGCGGCAGTACAGTCCAGAAGATCGACCGCCCGGCAGTGGAATCGGCAGAGCTGCAGTTTGCCCACCCTGCGGCGGGGGACACCATTGCGGTGTTTGATACCTCGGCAGGCGTGTTCAAGGCGGTGCTTTTCCCGGACAAGGCCCCGCAGGCCTATGATAACTTTGCGGGCCTTGTGCAGGCAGGCTACTACAACGGCCTGACCTTCTCCCGCGTGGAGAGCGGCTTTGTGGTGGAAGCCGGGCAGGGGGCCGACGGCAGGGGCAACACCATCTGGAACGGCAGCCGCTACCCGGCTGAGACCACCGACAGCCTGCACCATTATTCCGGTGCCCTGTGCATGGGCACGGATGCTTCCGGCGAGTGCGCCAGCGTTTTTTACGTGATGCAGACGCTGCCGGGAGACCAGTCGGTGACGCAGGAGCTTGTGGACCAGATGAACAGCGCGGGCTACCGCGCAGAGGTGGTTTCGGCCTATCAGACCGCCGGCGGCGCGCCTTATCTTGACTACACCGATACCGTGCTGGGGCAGGTGTACGAGGGCATGGACGTGGTGGATGCCATCGGCCAGACCGCCGTGGACGAAAACCAGAAGCCCCGTGAGGATATCACCATCAACAGCGTGAGCATCGAGACCTATCAGTGAACCAAAAGGCACCCGCAGCGTTCAAAACTGCGGGTGCTTTTTTATAACTCCTTCAGTCGCCTGCGGCGACAGCTCCCTCAAAGAGGGAGCCCTTGGCAGTGCGGCAAAGTTTTCCTTTTCGCCAGAGCCTCCCTCAATGAGAAAGACTTCCCCCGGCCGGGGGAAGATGTCACGCAAGTGACAAAAAGGGGAGCAGTGGCATCGCGCCAGCGATGACGGAAGGAGTTGAATCAAATCTCCCCCGGATGTTCCTTCCGCCATGCAAGATAATCGTCCAGAATGACGGTGGCGCTGACCGAATCCAGGATCTCCTTGCGCTTTGTGCCAAAGGTGCCGCTCTCATCCAGAATGTCGGCGGCGGCGCAGGTGGTCTGGCGCTCGTCCCACATGCGTACCGGCAGGCCGCTCCAGATTTCGACCGTCTTTGCCAGCTTGCGGCTCTTGATGGCGCGTTCGCCCTCGGTACCATCCATGTTCAGCGGCAGGCCGATCACGATCAGCTCGGCTCCGATCTCCTTGGCCACTTCGCACACCCGTGCCGCCACCTTGTTGCGGGCTTTCAGGGTGATCTGCGGGGTGATGGCCGTTGTAAGGAACTCGGTGCGGTCACAGGTGGCAAGGCCGGTGCGGCTGTCGCCGTAGTCAACAGCTAAAATTTTCATACAGGCTTCCTCTCTTGTGTGGAAAAGTTTGTCGGTCCAAGTGTACCACAGCTGCAGGCTAAAAGGTAGAGAATCACACTTTTTTTGAGAGGATTTTCGTGTTACAATAAACACAGATCGTTTTTTTAGGAGGAAGTGCCCCATGCTCAAACTGGTTTTAGGCGGCTCCGGCAGCGGCAAGACCACCCTGCTCTATTCCCGCATCAAGGCCCGGGCCGAACAGGGCCGGCGCAGCATCCTTCTGGTGCCGGAACAGTTCACTTCCAGCACGGAGGGCCGCATCTACCGGGAGCTGGGCGATGCTCTTTCCGGCATGGTGGAAAGCTTTTCCTTTACCAGTCTGGCCGAGCGCATCCTCTCTGCCGAGGGCGGCGCGGCGGTGCAGACCCTTTCGGACGCGGGCCGCGCCGTGCTGGTGCGCCGCGCGCTGGAAGAGCTGCAGGATCATGTGCACTACTACTACCGCCACCGCCGCAGTGCGGCCTTCTGCCAGATGGCGGCCCAGACCATCGACGAGCTGAAAAGTGCCGGCCTTTCCGGCGCACAGCTGGCAGAGCTTGCGCCGGACTGCGGGCCGGAAAGCGGCAAGCTGAGCGAGCTGGCACTGATCTTTCAGGGGTACGAAACGCTGCTGGCGGGCACCGGCATGGACCCCGCCGACCGGCTGGAGCTGGCGGCTGACCGGCTGGAAGCCGCTCTTGCCCGGGGTGAACTGCCGGACTTTCTGCGGGAGCGGGAAGTGTTCATTGACGAGTTCGATACCTTCAACGCACCCAAAAAGCGGCTGATGGGCGCGATGCTGGCGGCGCTGCCCACCGTCACGGTGGCCCTGTGCGACGATGGTGCGCCCATGGTGCCGGGGGATATGGGGCTTTTTTCCGGCGCAAAGCAGGTGGCCGCACAGCTGCGGCAGCTGGCCCGCAAAAACGGTGCTGATGCGGCAGTGCCGGAGCTGCTGCGCCGCGACCTGCGCCATAAGGATGCGCCCGGACTTGCGGCTGTGACAGAGCTTTTGGAGACTGGCACCTGTGAGGTGCCGCCCGCTGCGCCGGAGGTGCGGTTGTTTGCCGCTGCCAGCCGGGAAGAGGAAGCCCGCTGCACCGCTGCGGCCATCCGCCGCCTGATGCGGCAGGGCGTGCGCTGCGGCAAAATGGCCGTGGTCTGCCGCAATATCCCGGATTACCGTGCGGCCATCCGGTACGAGTTCCGCATGGCAGATATCCCGCTTTACTGCGATGAACCCACCACCCCGGAGTTCAGCGCCCCGGCTACGGCGGTGCGTGCACTGCTGGCACTGCTGCGCGGTGCGGATATGACCGAAAACCTGACCATTCTTGCCAAGACCGGCCTGTGCGCTCTGACCGAGCCGCAGGTCTGCGCGCTGGAAAACTATGCCTATACCTGGTCACCCAATGCGGCGGCATGGCGCACAAAATTTGAGAAAAGCCCCAAGGGCTTCGGCGAAAATGAACTGTCCGATGAGGATGCAAAAACGCTGGAGGATGCCGAGACTGCCCGCCAGCTGCTGGTAACAGCCGTGGACGAACTGCGCAGCAAGGTGCGGGGCGGCAGCGCCGAACAGATCAGCCGGGAACTGTATTTCTGCCTGAAAAAGCTGGGTGCAGAAGAGCAGCAGGCAGCGCTGGTGGAAGCCGTCCGCACTGCCCGGGGCATCCCGGCGGCAGAGGAAGCGGCCCGCGAGTGGAACGTGGTGATGCAGCTGCTCAACGAGATGGCCCACCTGCTGGGCGGGCAGGGTGTGACCCTTGCAGAATATGAGGACCTGTTCAGCCTGCTGCTGCGCTCTTCGGACCTTGGGCACATCCCGCAGACGCTGGATGCCGTGGTGCTGGCAAGCGCGGGCAAAATGCGTCTGGACGCGCCGGACTATGTGTTCGTGCTGGGCCTTGCGGAGGGCGAATTTCCCTGTGCACCGTCCGAGACGGGCCTTCTGACCCATGCCGACCGCGATGTTCTGATGGCAAAGCAGATCGACCTGCCGGACTGCTTTGAGAACCGCGTGGTGCGCGAGCAGGTGTGCGTTTACAAAGCCCTCACCGCACCGGCAAAGGGGTTGTGGCTCAGCTGGCCCAAGGGGCAGGGCAAGACCCTGTGCGCAGCGCTGGAACCCATCGTGGAGGCCCTGCACCCGGCGGCACCGGAGCTGGAGCTTCCCGACCTTGCAGCCACTCCCGCCGATGCACTGGATACGCTGGGCGGCTGGCCGCTGACCGACACGGAACGCGCCAGCCTGACTGAGGCGCTGCGTCTGCCGCAGACGGATGCACCCCGGGGCCTTGCTCTGCTGCGCCGCATGGAGGAGGACCCGCCCCGGCAGGTGAACGACCTGTCCGCGCTGAGCGGCCTGCTGGGGCAGCGGCTGCGCATTTCGCCCAGCCAGCTGGAAAAATACTATACCTGCCGTTACGGCTATTTTTTGCAGTATGTGCTGGGCCTGAAGCCCCGCAGGCGGGCCGAGCTTTCTGCCGACCAGAGCGGCACCCTGATGCACTGGGTGCTGCAGATGGCGCTGGACCCGCACCCGGATGTGGATAATCCCTGCGCCGGGCTGGCCCCATTTCTGGAGCTGGACGATGAAGCCATGGCAGGCCTTGCCAGCCTGCTGGTGGACGAATATGCAAAGCGCTATCTGCCGGAGGATACAGCCCGGTTCGCCTATCTGCTCTCACGGCTCAAAAAAAGCATGACAAGCCTTTTGTGCTACCTGCGGGACGAACAGAAGCAGTCCTGCTTCCACCCGGCAGCCTGTGAACTGCGCATCGGCTCCGGGGAGGATGCCGTGCCCGGGCAGGTGTATCATCTCTCGGATGGGCGCACCGTGCAGCTGGTGGGCACGGTGGACCGCGCCGACGAGTGGGTGGAGGAAAACGGCACCCGCTGGGTGCGGGTGGTGGACTATAAGACCGGCACCAAAAAACTGAACCTGAAAGAGGTATACTGCGGGCTGGACTGCCAGATGCTTTTGTATCTGTTCAGCCTGACCCGGGATAAGAGCGGCCGCTTTACCGGTGCGGAACCGGCAGGCGTGCTGTATCTGCTGGCAGACCCGGCCCCCAAGACCACCAACCGCCAGCAGGCACAGCAGGACGTGCAGTACGAGCTGGACGGCCTTGTGAGGGACGAGCAAAAGGTGTTCGATGCCATGGATGCGGATGAGACGGGCCGCTACCTGCCCTTTGGCTACCGCAACGGTGTACCCAGCCCCAGCCAGAAGGATAAGCGTGCCGATATTGCAAAGCTCAACCGCATCCAGCTGCATCTGGATGATCTTGTCACCCAGATGGGCCAGCAGCTTTACGATGGGCAGATCGCTGCGGAACCGCTGGTGGCAGGCGCAGGCAGGAACCCCTGCGTCTGGTGCGACTACAGCTTTATCTGCTGCCACGAGACCGGCATCGGCGAGCGGGCACTGGAAGCCCCGGCCAAACCCTTTGAGCCGGAAGAGACTGAGAACGAGAAGGAAGGTGAGCAGGCATGAGTGAGCCCAAATGGACCCCGGCCCAGCGCGCTGCTATTGAGGACCGGGGCGGTGCGCTGCTGGTGAGCGCGGCGGCGGGCAGCGGCAAAACAGCGGTGCTGACCGAACGCGCCGTGCGGCTCATCACTGATCCGGACCACCCGGTGGATGCGGACAAACTGCTCATCGTCACCTTTACCAATGCGGCGGCGGCAGAGCTGCGGGCACGCATCGGGCAGACACTGCTGCGGCTCAGCCAGCAGCAGCCCCACAACACGAGCCTGCGCCGCCAACGGATGCTTTTGCAGCGTGCGCCCATCTGTACCATTGATGCGTTCTGTCTGGACCTGCTGCACAAGCACTTTCAGGCACTGGACATCCCGCCGGACTTTGCCCCGGCAGATCCCGGCAGCGTGGAGGTGCTGCGGGCTTCGGCGCTGGCCGAAACGCTGGAAAATGCCTACCGCGACCCGGACTTCTGTGCCTTTGCAGACCTTTACGGAAAGGGCCGCACCGATCAGGCCGCAGGCAATACCATCCTGCATGTGTACGATTTTCTGCGCGCTCTGCCGGACTACGACCGCAGGCTGGACGAATATCTGACACCATGGCAGCGGGAAAACGGCTTTGCTTTTACCTGCTGGCATGACCTGCTGCTGGCGGAAGCGGCCCGCTGCGCAAAGGCCGCGCGGGAACTGCTGACGGCAGCACTGGCAGACTGTAAGGAAGATTTTGTCCTTGCACAGGCACAGGCCGAGGAAAAAGGCAAGACCGCTGCTTCCAAGGCAAAGGCCGTGGCTGGTGTCAACGATAAATTTGCAGAGCCGCTCTCCCGGCTGGAAAGCGCCGCCGCCCTGCTGGGCGAGGTGGAACGGTTGGCTGCGGCAGGGCAGTGGACACCGCTGTACGATAAGCTGACACCCTATGTGCTGGGCATGGAGGAGATACCCGGCTTCAAGGGCATGAAAAAACGGCTGACCGGCGATCATAAGGTAGCGGTCAGGACCCGCGCAGACGAAGCTGCCAAGCTGTTTGAGCACATTACGGAGCTTGTCTCCTGCAGCGAGGAGGAAGCCGAAGCCGACCGCAGAGCGGCCCTGCCCCGGCTGCGGGCGCTGTTTGCCGCCGTGCGGGATTTTGATGCCCGCTTCTCGGCAAAGAAAAAGGAGCGCAAGCTGCTGGAATTCAGCGATTTTGAGCATCAGGCCCTGCGGCTGCTGCGCACACCGGATGGCGTGTGCACCCCGCTGTGCCAGAGCATCCGGCAGAGCTATGCCGCCGTGATGGTGGACGAATATCAGGACACGAACGCTTTGCAGGATGCCATTTACCGCTGCCTTGCTTCCCCGGCGGGGGATGACCTGTTTCTTGTGGGCGACCTGAAGCAGAGCATCTACCGCTTCCGTCAGGCCGACCCCAGCATCTTCCGGGCTAAGCTGAACGCATGGGCACCGTTGCCCAGCGGCACTGCCCGCCCCCGCCCGGAGGAGGGTACGGCAGGCGGAAACGCTCTGCTGGCGCTGGATGCGAACTTCCGCTCCGCCCCGCAGGTGGTGGCAGGCATCAACTTTATCTTTGAACAGCTCATGACCCCCCAGCTGGGCGATACGGCTTACGGTGACGGCCAGCGTCTTGTGTGCGGTGCACCCGGCGAATACGCCGGCAGCGTGGAAGCGCACTTCCTGCCCGACGACACCGCTGAGACCGACGCGGCGTGGATCGCCCAGCGCGTTGAAGAACTGGTGAAAAACGGCGAACCAGTGCGGGACGGCAGCTCCACCCGCCCGGTGCAGTACGAGGATTGCTGCATCCTGCTGGCGGCGCGCGGCGACTTCCTCGCTTATGAGGAAGCGCTCACGGCCCGGGGCATCCCGGTGTATGCGGATGCGCGCGAAAACTTGATGGAAGCAGCGCACATCCGGCCGCTGATCTCGCTTTTGAAGGTCATCGACAACCCGGCGCAGGATATCTACCTTGCCGCCGCCATGCTGGGGCCGATGTTCGGCTTTACGGACGACGACCTTGTACGCCTGCGTGCCCAGAGCGCCGCAATGCAGAAAAAGGCGCAGGAGGAACAGGGCGCGAAGGAAACGGGCAAAAGGGCTTCCCGCATGAGTCTGTACGGCGCAGTGCTGCAGGTGGTGCAGAATGGTGATGAAACTCCGTTCACCCGAAAGGTGAAAGACTTTTATGACCGACTCACCGCACTGCGGCGCATGGCCCGCAGTGCCCCGGCAGAACAGCTGCTGGAAGAAATCTTTGTCTCCACCGGCTATCTTGCTGCGCTGGGCGTACTGGAAAACGGTGCGCACCGCCGGGAAGATGCCCGGCGTTTTGCGGCTTTCTGTGCACAGACCGGTGCAAACGGCATCTCGGCGCTGGTGCGTGCCATCGACGCGGCGGCGCAGGCCGGTTCTACCGGGCAGGACACTGTGCCCGGCGGTGCGCGGCCTGGCTGTGTGACCATCATGACCATCCACCGCTCCAAGGGTCTGCAGTTCCCGGTGGTGTTCGTGGGCGACACGGCCCGGCACTTCAACCTGAGCGACACTTACCAGCCGGTGCTGCTGCACCGGGAATACGGCGCGGGCCTGCGCCTGCGCCCGGAACAGGGCGAGAGCATGTACAAGACTGCAGCCTACGCTGCTCTTGCCAGCGTCCATGCACAGGAAACGCGCAGCGAGCAGATGCGCCTTTTATATGTGGCGCTCACCCGTGCACAGGATAAGCTGATCCTCACGGTGCCGCTGGGCATGACCAAGACCGGCAATCCCTTTGCCAAGGCGGCAGCATTCCTTGCTGCGGGCGCGGGAGAAACGCTGAACCAGCAGGCGGGCAGCTTTGCCGACTGGCTGCGTGCAGCGCTGCTGGTGCATCCCTTCGGCGGGCCGCTGCGGCGGCTGGCAGGAGATCTGGAACTGCCCTTTGTGTTTACGGAAAGCGAGATCATGGTCACGGTGCAGGAAGCTCAGCCGGAGCCGGAAACACCGGAACAGGAACCGGAAGCGGCAGAGCCTGTCCCGGCAGACCCGGCATTGGTGGCTCAGCTGCAGGAGGGCTTTGCATGGCGGTATCCGGCGGCAAAACTGGCTGCGGTGCCCGCCAAGGTCAGCGTGACCAGCATCGTGCACAAGGCCGAGCAGACCACGCTGGAACGCCCTGCCTTTCTCTCCAAGGACGGACTGACCGCCGCCGAGATGGGCACGGCTCTGCACGCTTTTCTGGAACATGCGGACTTTGCCTCCCTTGCTGCTGCCAAAGCGGCGGGCACGCTGGAGGAAGCCATTCTGACCGAGCGTCAGCGGCAGGTGGACAGGCAGCTTGTGGCCCCGGAGATCGCGGAAAAGCTGGATGTGAGCCGGATTCGCCGCTTTGTGGAAGGCGAAGCCTTTGCAAAGATCTGCGCAGCCGAAAAGGTGCTGCGGGAGCTGGCCTTCATCACGGCGCTGCCCGCGTCGGCCGTGCTGACGGCACAGGGAGCTTCCGCGCAGGAAGCCGCTGCCGTGCAGGATGAGCAGGTGCTGGTGCAGGGCATTGCAGACCTTGTGCTGGTGTTCCCGGATCATCTGGAACTGCTGGATTACAAGACCGACCGCCGCAAGACCGAAGCGGACTTCCTGAGCGCCTACCGCCCGCAGCTGAACCTCTATGCCCTTGCCATCGATAAGCGCTTTGCACCGAAGAAGGTAACGTATAAGGGCATCTACTCGCTGGAGCTGGGGAGGCTGATCGAAGCATAAGGAAAACGGGCTCGCCCTCTCAGTCTCGCATTTGCTCGACAGATTCCCCTTTTTGTCGCTGCGCGACATCTTCCCCCGGACCGGGGAAAGTCTTTCCTCAAAGGGGGGAGCCCTTGGCAAAACCGCAAACTTTGTATGGACTGCCAAAGCCTCTCACTTTGGGAGAGGTGGCATTGCGTAAGCAATGACGGAGAGGGCGAGGACGCTATCGGAAACTTACTTCTTTTTCAAAAGTCATATTTTTCCCGCAAAACGCATAAAAAGTGCTTGACAGCGTTTTCTGCCTGTGGTAAAATAGCCGGGTAAAGAAAGCAGCTACGGCCTGTGCCGCGCTCGCCTTGCGAGGGAAAGATCCCCCGGGCTATACCTGAAGGCAGTTCATTATGAGTGGACTGCGGCTTTGAGTGAATTTTTGCGCGGCTGTCCTGAAAATGGGCGGCCGCGTTTTCTATGCCAAATATTGCAACAAAATGGATTTTGTTTGGAGGTGCATTCATTATCGCTACCGCTGGAAAGTCGAAGGAACTGGAGATCAACGGTCAGATCCGTGACCGTGAGGTCCGTCTGATCGGTGCAGACGGCGAGCAGAAGGGCGTTGTGTCCATTCAGGTGGCCATGCGCGCTGCTGAAGATGCTGGTCTGGATCTGGTCAAGATCGCACCGCAGGCTGTTCCGCCTGTGTGCAAGGTGCTGGATTACGGCAAGTACCGTTTTGAACAGCAGAAGAAGGAGAAGGAAGCCAAGAAGAACCAGAAGGTGGTCGAAGTTAAAGAGACCCGCCTTTCGCTCAACATTGACACCAACGACTTCAATACCAAGCTGAACCAGACTGCCAAGTTCCTGGCAGCTGGCCACAAGGTTAAGGTTTCGATCCGCTTCCGCGGCCGTGAAATGGCGCACAGTGCTCTGGGCGCAGACGTGCTGAAACGTTTTGCCGAGGCTCTGCCTCAGGCATCCACCGATAAGCCGCCGGTGCTCGAGGGCCGCACGATGTCCATTCTGCTGATCCCGAAACCCAATAAGGACTAATTTTAGGAGGAAACTAAAATGGCTAAGATGAAACTGAAGACGCACTCCGGCGCTAAGAAGCGCTTTAAGCTGACCAAGAACGGCAAGATCAAGCGCGGCCACGCATTCCGCAGCCACATCCTGACCAAGAAGACCACCAAGCTGACCCGTGGCTACCGTCAGCCCAGCTACGTTGATAAGACCAACGCAGCTACCATCAAGAGCATGCTGCCCTACGCCTAAGAGCGAGCCGCAGGCAAACACATTCTATTGAGACAACTAAAGGAGATATAAAAAATGGCACGTATCAAGGGCGCAACCATGACTCACAAACGTCGTAAGAAGATGCTGAAGCTGGCCAAGGGCTTCTACGGCTGCAAGAGCAAGCACTTTAAGATGGCCAAGCAGCAGGTCATGAAGAGCGGCAACTACGCTCTGGCTGGCCGCCGCATGAAGAAGCGTCAGTTCCGCAACCTGTGGATCTGCCGCATCAACAACGCAGTTCGTCCTCTGGGCATGAACTACTCCACCTTCATGGCTGGTCTGAAGAAGGCTGGCATCGAGCTGAACCGCAAGATGCTGTCTGAGATGGCTATTAACGATCCCAAGAGCTTTGCAGCTCTGGTCGAGACCGTCAAGAACGCCTGATTAGGAACTTGAATCGTGACGCCCGCGCGTATACGCGGGCGTCCGTTTTGTATCCGGGGTTCTTACGGCAGGGGAACATGTTTTTCAGGGCAGCGCCCTGCCGCAGGAACGCTTTGTGGCAGACGCTGCCCTTTTTGCATTTTTTGAACAAGACGGCAGACTACTTTTTGAACGACAGTACAGCGAAAGGTTGAATACACACGATGGACGAAAAAATCACCAGCCGGGAAAACGCAAAGATCAAATACGCCTGCCGCCTTTCTTCCAGCGCGGCATTCCGCCGCAGCGAGGGCCGCTTTCTGGCCGAGGGCCGCAAGCTCTGCCCGGAGCTTGCCCGCGGTGCGCAGCTGGAGACCTTATTTTATACGGAGAGCGCTATGGCAAAGTGCCCGGAGCTTGCTGGTCTGCCCGGTGAACACTACCTTGTGGAAGACCATGTGGCCGATAAGCTGGCCGATGTGGGCACCCATCAGGGGGTGTTCGGCGTGTTCCGCACCCCGGTGCACACACTGGACGAAGTGAAGGCGGGCGGGCGGTATCTGGCGCTGGAACGGGTGCAGGACCCCGGCAATGTGGGCACCCTGCTGCGCTCTGCTGCGGCCTTTGGCTTTGACGGTGTGATCCTGAGCGACGGCTGTGCCAGTGTGTATGCCCCCAAGACCCTGCGCGCTTCCATGGGAGCCGCCGTGCGCATCCCGGTGATCGAAGCCGGTGCCATGCCCGATGCCATCACCCAGCTGCGCGCAAAGGGGATCACCTGCCTTGCTGCCGCGCTGTACAAGTCTCAGCCGCTGAGCGCGGCGCAGGCAAGCTACCCCGGCGGCGTCTGCGTCGTCATCGGCAGCGAGGGTCAGGGCCTGACCGATGAGACCATTGCTGCCTGCAGCAGCACGGTGCGCATCCCCATGACCGACCGGGTGGAAAGCCTGAATGCCGGCATTGCGGGCAGCATCCTGCTGTGGCATTTCCGGGAGGAAAGCCTATGAGCGGCCTTGCAGGGCAGACCAGCCTTTTCCCGCCGGAGCCTGCCCCGGATCCGCTGCTGTGCTGGCTGTGGCTGGCCCATGTGCTTGGCCCGGCCAGCGTTCACGCGGGCCGTGTGCTGGATGCCTTTGGCGGTGCACAGGAAGCATGGGAGGCTCGCGATACGGCAGAATTTCGTCTTGCAGCGGGGGAGGCAGCAGCTCTGCGGGCGCAGCAGCTGGCCCCGGAACAGTACCACCCACTGGTGATGCGGTGCGATGATCTGGGTGTGCGCATCCTGCCGTTTGACGACCCGGACTATCCGCTGGCGTTTTCCCGCATCCCGGATATGCCGCTGGTGCTCTACTGCACCGGCGATCCGCTCTGGCTCAACGAGCCGGGCGCGGTGGGCATCGTGGGCAGCCGCAAGCCTACCGAATACGGCCTGAACGCAGCGGCGGACATTGGCGGGGAACTGGCCCAAAGCGGCGCTTTGATCGTCAGCGGCCTTGCGGACGGGCTGGACAGCGCCGGGCACCGCGCTGCTGTCAAAAACAACTGCCCTACCATTGCTGTGATGGGCGTGCCCATCGACCGCACCTATCCTGCGGCCAATGTGGTGCTGCGGCACAAGATCGAGCAGAAGGGCTGCGTGATCAGTGAGTACCCGCCCCGCAGTGAGGGCGTTGGCCCAAATGGATTTTTGCAGCGCAACCGGCTCATTGCGGCGCTCAGCTCTGCATTGCTGGTGGTGGAAGCGCAGGAAAAAAGCGGCACCATGTCCACCGTGTCTCACGCCGAACGCTATGGCAAGCCGGTGTTCGCGGTGCCAGGCAGCATCTACTCGCCCAATTCCGCAGGCACAAACGGCCTTTTGCGGGACGGCAGAGCGCGTGCCGTGTGTTCTGCTGCGGACCTGCTTGGCCCGCTGGGCCTGCGCCGGCAGAGCGCAGCGGCGGTGACGGCAAAGCAGCCGGAGCCTCTGAGCGAGAATGAGCGGAAGGTGCTTTCCTGCATCGGGCCGCAGCCCCTTGGCATTGAGGAGCTTTGCGTGCGCAGCGGCCTGCCTACAGCGATGCTGCTGGGCACCCTGATGAAGCTGGAGCTTTCCGGCCGGGTGCTGTGCATGCCGGGCAAGCGGTATGTGATAAAATAGTATAATTTCTGCTGGCGCAGCACACAACAGCTGTGGTATGATATAAAAATAGAGAATCCCGTACTGTGCAGTTGCACGGTGCGTTCCTGATAGAGAAGAAAGAAAATTTGAAATGGGAGTAAACTCGAATGGCGAAACTGGTTATCGTGGAGTCGCCTGCTAAGGCGAAAACCATTGGCAAGTATCTGGGCGATGATTACGAGGTCACCGCAAGCATGGGCCATATCCGTGACCTGCCCGCTTCCCAGCTGGGCATCGATGTGGAGCACGGCTATGCCCCACAGTACATCAGCATCAAAGGCAAGGAAAAGCTCATCAAGGAATTGAAGAGCAAGGCCAAACACGCAGACGGCGTGCTGCTGGCAACCGACCCGGACCGTGAGGGCGAAGCCATCAGCTGGCATCTGGCAAACATTCTGGGGCTGGACCCCCACGAGCCGAACCGCGTGACCTTTGACGAGATCACCAAAAAGGGCGTGAAGGAGGGCATGGCCCATCCCCGCGCCATCGACGAAGATCTGTTCAACGCACAGCAGGCCCGCCGTGTGCTGGACCGTCTGGTGGGCTACAAGCTCAGCCCGTTCCTCTGGCGCAAGGTGCGCCGGGGCCTTTCCGCAGGCCGCGTGCAGAGCGTGGCCGTGCGCCTGATCGATGACCGCGAAAAGGAGATCGAGAGTTTCAAGCCCGACGAATACTGGAACGTGGATGCCACCCTCGGCGCAGGCCACAAGAGTTTTACCGCCCGGCTGGCCACCGATGCCAGCGGCAAAAAGCTGCTGCCCAAAAGCGAAGCCGAGGCCCGCGCCATTGAAAAGGGTCTGGAAGGGGCCGAGTACGTGGTGGCAGAGCTGAAAAAGGGCAAGCGGGCAAAGCAGCCCACTCCGGCTTTTATCACCAGTACCCTGCAGCAGGAGGCATCCCGCCGCTTGGGCTTTACGGCCACCCGCACCATGCGCGCTGCCCAGACCCTGTACGAAGGCGTGGACATTGCAGGCCACGGCACCATGGGTCTGATCACCTACATGCGTACCGACAGCCTGCGCATCTCGGATGAAGCCGTTGCCGCCGCAAAGGAATATATCGCAGGGGCCTACGGTGAAGCCTATATCTGCCCCTACAAGCGCACATGGAAGACCAAGAGCGCCACTGCCGCACAGGATGCCCACGAGGCCATCCGTCCCTCGGTGCCGTCCCTGACACCGGACGAGGTGGACAAGAGCATCAGCGGCGACACCGCAAAGCTCTACCGCATGATCTGGAGCCGCTTCATGGCCAGCCAGATGGCAGACTGCCAGCAGGACACCGTGTCCGTCACGGTCAGCGCGGCGGACTACCGTTTCAAGGCCAGCGGCTATACCGTTACCTTTGACGGTTTCACCGTCCTGTACGAGGAAGCCACCGACGAAAAGGAAAAGAAGGAGACCGCCCTGCCTCCGCTGGAGCAGGGTCAGGTGCTGAAGCTGCGCGACCTGAAGAGCGAGCAGAAGTTCACCCAGCCGCCCGCCCGCTACACCGAAGCGACCCTCATCAAGGCTCTGGAAGAAAACGGCATCGGTCGGCCTTCCACCTACGCACCCATTATCACCACCATCATCGACCGCGGCTATGTGGAGCGCGACCAGAAAAAGCTCAAGCCCACCCTGCTGGGCCGGGCGGTGGATGGCCTGATGCTGGAACAGTTCCCCCACATCGTGGATGTGGACTTCTCCGCCCAGATGGAGAAGAATCTGGATAAGATCGAGAGCGGCAAGGCCGACTGGCACAAGACGGTGGATGACTTCTACCAGGGCTTTGCGGCAAGCCTCGAGCAGGCCGAAAAGAACATGGAAGGCAAGAAGGTCAAGGTGCCGGACGAGCCTTCCAGTGAGGTATGCGACCTGTGCGGCCGACCCATGGTCATCAAGGTGGGCAAGTACGGCAAGTTCCTGGCCTGCAGCGGCTTCCCGGAGTGCCGGGGCACAAAGCGGCTGGTCAAGGATACCGGCGGCATCTGCCCCAAGTGCGGCAAGGGCCGTATGCTGGAGCGCAAAAGCTCCAAGGGCCGCATCTATTATGGCTGCGAGCGCTACCCGGACTGCGACTTTATGACATGGGACATGCCGGTGCCCACCAAGTGCCCCAAGTGCGGCAGCACCATGTTCCGCAAAGGCTCCAAGCTGTATTGCGCAAAGGAAGGCTGCGGCTACGAGATGCCGGTGCCGAAAAAGGACTAAAAGGATAAAACTATGAACTATAAAGTAACCGTGCTGGGCGCTGGTCTTGCGGGCTGTGAAGCCGCCCTCTGGCTGGCTGGCAAGGGCGTGCAGGTAGACCTGTACGAACAGAAGCCCGTGCATTTTTCGCCCGCACACAAAAGCGCAGGCTTTGCGGAGCTGATCTGCTCCAACAGCCTGAAAGCGGAGCGGCTGGACTCTGCTTCCGGCCTGCTGAAGGAAGAGATGCGGCGGATGGGCAGCCAGCTGCTGAACGCCGCCGAGACGGCCCGCGTGGCCGCTGGCGGTGCGCTGGCGGTGGACCGCGACGCATTCAGCGCCGAAGTGACCCGCATGGTGGAAAGCTGTGAAAATATCACTGTCCACCGGGAGCAGGTGGAGCATATCGATGCATCTGCCCCCATTCTGGTGGCCACCGGCCCATTGACCGACGGCGCACTGGCCGATGAGATCGGGGCCTTGACCGGTGACGAGCGTCTGCACTTCTACGATGCTGTGGCCCCCATCGTCACCGCCGAAAGCCTTGATTACAACAAGGTGTTTGCTGCCTCCCGCTATGACCGGGGCGAGGCCGACTACCTGAACTGCCCGTTCAACAAGGAAGAGTACGAGAATTTCCACGCAGCTCTCGCTTCGGCAGAGCGTGCCCCTCTGCACGACTTTGACACCGGGGCCGAGCAGTCTGCTCAGCCCGACCCGGATGCCCACGGCAAAAAGGCCGACACCGTCACCGTGTATGAGGGCTGTATGCCCATCGAAATTATGGCCGCCCGGGGTGCCGACACCATGCGCTTCGGCCCGCTGCGCCCGGTGGGCCTTGTGAATCCCAACACCGGACACCGTCCATGGGCCAATGTCCAGCTGCGGGCCGAAAATAAGGAACGCACCCTGTATAACATCGTGGGCTTCCAGACCAACCTCAAGTGGGGAGAGCAGAAGCGGGTGTTCAGCATGATCCCCGGGCTGGAAAATGCCGAGTTTGTGCGGTACGGTGTCATGCACCGCAACACCTTCCTCGATGCGCCCCGGGTGCTCAGCGCCCAGCTGTGCCTGAAAGAACACCCCAATGTGTTCTTTGCGGGCCAGATCACCGGCTTTGAGGGCTATATGGAAAGCGCTGCCTGCGGCCTGCTGGCGGCCCGCAGCCTGTATGCCCGGCTGGAAGGCAAAGAGCTGCCCGCCCCGCCTGCCGACACCATGTGCGGCGCACTGGTGCAGTACCTGACTACCGAGAACAAGCACTTCCAGCCCATGGGCGCGAATATGGGCATCCTTCCTCCGCTGCCGGAGGAGAGCCGCCCGAGGGACAAGCGCCTGCGTTACATGGCACAGGCCCGGCGCGCTGTTGCCAGCTTCCAGCACTGGCTGGATGAAACTTCTCTTTAAGAAGGGAGAAAAGCTATGAAGATTATCGTGGACATGATGGGCGGCGACAACGCCCCTCTGGCTGTGCTGGAGGGTGCCGCACAGGCCGTGAAGGAGTACGGCGTCACCGTCGTAGGTGTGGGCGACGAAGCGCTGGTGCGCAGGACCGCACAGGAAAACAGCATTCCGCTGGACGGCATTGAGCTGGTGAACTGCACCGAGGTCATCGACATGTGCGATGAGCCTGCCCGTGCCATCCGCCAGAAGAAGGATTCCTCCATCGTGGTGGGCCTGAACATGCTCAAGGACGGCAAGGGCGATGCCTTTGTTTCCGCCGGCAGCACCGGTGCGCTGCATGTGGGCGCAAGCCTGATCGTGCGCACCCTCAAGGGCATCAAGCGCCCGGCTCTGGCTACCATGGTGCCCGCCAAAAAGCAGGCTTATCTGCTGCTGGACTGCGGTGCCAATGTGGAGTGCCGCCCCGAGATGCTGGCAGCTTTTGCCGTGATGGGCAGCTGCTATGTGAACAGGGTGGAGGGCCGCCGCAGCCCCAGCGTGGCGCTCGCCAACAACGGTGCGGAGGAGAGCAAAGGCACCCCCATGCTCAAGGAAGCACACCAGCTGCTCAAGACCACCCCCGGCATCCGCTTTGTAGGCAATATTGAGCCCCGCGATGTGCCCAATGGCGAAGTGGACGTTGTGGTGTGCGACGGCTTTACCGGCAATGTGATCCTCAAGCTGACCGAGGGCGTGGCAAAAATGCTGCTGGGCATGCTGAAGCAAATGTTCCTCGCAAACCTCGGCGGCAAGCTGGCCTATCTGCTGCTCAAGGGCAGCGTGGCAGACCTGAAGCACCAGATGGACAGCGAGGAGTACGGCGGCGCACCCTTCCTGGGGGCCAAGCAGCCGGTCATCAAGGCCCACGGTTCTTCCAAGGCCAAGGGCATCAAGAACGCCATCCGTCAGGCAAAGATCTGCGTGGAGAACGATCTGTGCGGCACCATGCAGTCTGCGCTGGACGAGCTGGCTGCGGCACAGAAAACTGAGGAATAAGGGAAGCGGGCTTGCCCTCTCCGTCATTGCTTCGCAATGCCACATTCCCCACTCTGTCGCTATTGCGACATCTCTCCCCGGCCGGGGAGAGTCTTTCCTCAGAGTGAGAGGCTTTGGCAGTTCGTGCAGACTGCATCGATTTGCCAAGGGCTCCCCCTTTGGGGGAGCTGGCGAACGGACGTGAGCCTGAGAGGGCGAGGATGCTGACCATCAATAAGGGAGCTAAAACATATGAGCCATCAGTTGGAAACAATTATTGGTTATAAGTTCAAAAACCCGGAGCTGCTGGAGATCGCGCTCACCCATACCAGCTATGCCAACGAGAGCCGCACCCCGGTCAAGCACAACGAGCGGCTGGAATTTCTGGGCGACAGCGTGCTGCAGATCGTCTCGGCAGATTATCTGTTCCACGCCTATGCCGACCGGCCGGAGGGCGATCTGACCCGCATCCGCGCCAGCCTTGTCAGCGAGGGTGCACTGTTCCAGTTCGCGCAGGAGATCGATCTGGGCGAGTACCTGCGCCTTGGCCGCGGCGAGGAGCGCTGCGGCGGACGCACCCGCCCCAGCGTGGTGTCCGATGCGTTTGAAGCGCTGATCGCGGCTTTGTATCTGGATGGCGGCATGGATGTGGCCCGCAGCTTCATCCTGCCCTTTATCACCGAGGGCAAGCACGCCGAGGCTGACTATAAGACCCGCCTGCAGGAGATCGTGCAGCAGAACCCGGAAGAGCGGTTGAGCTATGTAGTAGAAAGCGAGTCCGGCCCGGATCACGACAAGCATTTCGTGGTGGCTGTGCGGTTCAACTCTGACCGCGTGGCCCGTGGCGAAGGCCGCAGCAAAAAGGCCGCTGAGCAGTGCGCCGCCAAAGAAGCGCTCAAGCTGCTGGGCGTGATAAAGGAAAAGTAAATGGTATTCAAGGAACTGGAGATCCAGGGCTTCAAGAGCTTTCCCGATAAAGTCAAAATTCGGTTCGACGCAGGCGTTACCGGTGTGGTGGGTCCCAACGGCTCCGGCAAGTCGAACCTTTCGGACGCAGTGCGCTGGGTGCTGGGCGAGACCAGCTCCCGCCAGCTGCGTGCGGCAGGCAAGATGGAGGACGTGATCTTCGGCGGCACCCGGCGGCGCGGAGCCATGGGCTTTGCGCAGGTGCGGCTGACGCTGGATAACGCAGACCACACCTTTGATGTGGATGCGGACGAAGTGACCATTGGCCGCAAATATTACCGCTCCGGCGACAGCGAGTATACCATCAACGGGCAGGTGTGCCGGTTGAAGGATGTGTACGAACTTTTGCTGGATACCGGCATTGGCCGCGACGGCTACTCGGTGATCGGGCAGGGCCGCATTGCGGAGATCGTGGCCGCAAAAAGCAGTGAGCGCCGCGAGATCTTTGAGGAAGCCTGCGGCATTGCCAAGTACCGCTACCGCAAGACCGAGGCAGAACGCCGCCTTGCTGCGGCGGGCGAAAACCTTGAACGCCTGCGGGACATCCTTGGTGAGCTGGAAAGCCGGGTAGGCCCGCTGGAAAAAGAGAGCGCCAAGGCAGAAAAGTTCCTCGAGCTGGCCGCACAGCGCAAAACGCTGGAAGTGACCCTGTGGACCGATGGTGTGCACCGCGCGCGCGAAGCCGTGCGCCAGCAGGTGCGGGACTACGAGACAGCACAGGCCGACTACGAGCGCTTTGACCGGGAGACGAAAGCCGCCGAGCAGGAGGCTGAGGAGATCCGGATGCAGGCACAGCAGCTTACGGTTGCTGTTGAGCGCCTGAATGGGGATATCCGCAGCATCACCGAGCAGATCAGCGGGTCGGAGAGCCGTATCGCTGTGCTGGAAAACGACATCCTCCGCAACGAGGAGAGCGCCGCATCCCTGCAGGAAGAGATCAGCGCCGGGGAACAGGACAGCACCGAGGCACAGGCCGCCTTGCAGCGCCACCGGGCCGTGGCAAAGACCATGGAAGCGGAGGGCGAAAAGCTGGCGGCAGAGATCGAAGCACTGAACGCGGAGATCGCACGTCTGACCGATGCCAGCAGTGCCAGCGGTGCCCGCAAGGATACCCTGAAAGCAGAACTTGCCGGCCTGACAGCCCGGCGCACCGAAGCGCAGGTGGCGCAGGCCGCTGCCGAAGCTGCCGGGGAAACAGCCCGCCAGCGCCTGCCTGCCCTTGAGCAGAGCGTGCAGGAAAGCACCGCCCAGCGGGACGAAGCAAAGCAGGATCTGGACGACACCATCAAGTACCGCCGGATGCTGGAAGAAAACGAGAAGCAGCTGGCAAATGTCCGTTCCGGCGTGGAACTCAAGCTGAAAGGCCGCAAAGCCGCGCTGGACGATGCCGACGCGGCAGAGCAGAAGCTTGGCCGGGAGCTGGATGCCGCCCGCCAGCGTCTTTCGGTGCTGCGGGAGCTGGAAAAGAACATGGACGGCTACCAGAACTCGGTCAAGGCCGTCATGCGTGCCGCCGGTGCCCGCCGCCTGCGGGGGGTCATCGGGCCGGTGTCCGCTATCCTGACGGTGGAGCCGGGCTGTGAGGTGGCTGTGGAGACCGCCCTTGGCGGCGCATTGCAGAACATCGTGGTGGAAAACGAGGCCGCCGCCAAAGCGGCCATCGCCCTGCTGCGCAATGACAATGCGGGCCGCGCCACCTTTCTGCCGCTGGACACCGTCCAGCCCGGCGTGTTCCGGGGACGTCTTTCCGGCACGGCGCGTCTGGCTTCCAGCCTTGTACAGGCCGACCGCCGGTACGACAACATCGTATCGAACCTGCTGGGCCGCATCATCGTGGTGGACGACATCAACGAAGCCTCCCGCGTGGCGCGGGACAACGGCTTCCGCAGCAAGGTGGTCACCATGGATGGTCAGGTGGTCAATGCAGGCGGCAGCTTTACCGGCGGCAGTGTCCAGCGCAGCGCGGGCCTGTTCACCCGCAAGCAGGAGATGGAAGAGCTGCGGGTGAAAGCGGCCAAGTTACAAAAAGACTGCCTTGCTGCACAGGAAAAGACCGACCGCTGCAAAGAGCAGGTGGATGCCCTTCAGGCAGAGCTGACCGCCACGGCCAGTGAGCAGATCACCGCCGCCAACGACAAAGTGCGTGCCGAGGCAGAGCAGAAGCGGCTGGAAGCTGCTGCCGCCCAGCTGGAAACGGCCCGCAGCAACGGCCAGCAGCAGATCGACGCTTTGCAGGCGGCCATGACAGAGAGCCGTGGCAAAGCAGAGGAAGCTGCCAGCCTGCAGGCCCGGCTGACGGCAAAGATCGACCTGCTGACGGCGGAGATGAACCGAATTGCCGAAGGCGACGACAACTTTGTGGCCCAGCAGACCGAACTGAGCCAAAAGCTCAGCGCAAAGCGGCTGGAACAGGTGACCCGCCAGAAGGATGCAGAACTGGCCTACAGCCAGATCGCGGCACTGCAACAGCGGGCACAGGATGCCGCTGCCCGCCGCGCCACGATGGAAGAAAGCCTTGGGGCACTGGCACAGCGCAGCGAGAGCTGCCGGGCAGAAATTGCAGCCATCCGGCAGGCAAAGTCCGACAGCCAGACCGAGATCGCCCAAAAAGAAAAGGCAATCCGGGAAGCCACGGAACAGCGGCTGGAACGCCAGCAGGCTGAAACAGCGGCACTGAGCCGGGCGCGTACATCCTCCGACAGCCGCGAGGAAATGGGGCGCGAGATGGCCCGCCTTGCAGAGCGCAAGGCCGCTGCCGAGACCGAGTACGACCAGACCGTGGCAAAGCTGTGGGATGAATATCAGCTCTCGGTCAGTCAGGCAGAGAACCTTTGCGTGGAGTTTGAAAGCCTGACGGCCCTGCGCGCACAGGTGGCCGACCTGCGCGGCAAAATTCGCGCCCTTGGCAGCGTGAATGTGAGCGCCATCGAGGAATACAAGGAGGTCAAGGCCCGCTACGATGCCCTGATGCATCAGGTGACCGATGTGGAAGAAAGCCGCAATGAGCTGACCCGCATGATCTCCAAGCTTTCGGCACAGATGCGGGAGATCTTCTCCGACAGCTTCCGCGCCATCAACGAAAACTTTGGCCGCGTATTTACCGAGCTGTTCGGCGGCGGCGAAGCCAGCCTTGTGCTGGAGGATGAAAGCGATGTGCTGTCCTGCGGCATCGGCATCCGGGTGGCACCGCCGGGCAAGGTGATCAAAAATCTGGAAGCGCTTTCCGGCGGCGAGCAGGCGCTGGTGGCCATCAGCATCTACTTTGCCATTCTGGCGGTCAACCCGGCCCCGTTCTGTATTCTGGACGAGATCGAAGCCGCTCTGGACGATGCCAATGTGGTGCGTTTTGCCCAGTACTTACGCCGGGTGAGCGACAAGACCCAGTTCATCGTCATCACCCACCGCCGCGGCACAATGGAAGCCGCGAATGTGCTTTACGGCGTTACCATGCAGGAGGACGGCGTGTCCAAGCTGCTCAAGCTTGATCTGGAACAGGTTGACGCAACGCTGGTTTCCTGATATATATTAAAGAAAAAGATAGGAGGACACCATGGGGTTCTTCGGATTTGGCAAGAAAAACAAAGAAAAAGAACAGGAAAAAATGAAAACGGGTCTGGAAAAGACCCGCACCGGTTTCTGGGGCAATATCCTCAACACCCTCACCGGCAGCGTCATCGACGATGATATGTACGATGAGCTGGAAGAGCAGCTCATCCTTGCAGATGTGGGCGGCGAGGTGGCCGTGCGTCTGGTGGATAAGCTGCGCGACCGTGTGCACGAAAAGGGCCTGAAGACCGGCGAAGAGGCGGCGGATGCCCTGCGCGACATCATTGCCGAGGAAATGACACCGGATGCCGAGATGGATCTTTCCGGCAAGCCGGCCGTTATTCTGGTCATTGGCGTGAACGGCGTGGGCAAGACCACCAGCATTGCAAAGCTGGCCGATCACTACACCCGCGAGGGCAAAAAGGTGATGCTGGCCGCAGGCGATACCTTCCGTGCTGCAGCCAGCGAACAGCTGGAGATCTGGGCTGACCGCGCCGGTGTGCCCATTGTGAGCGCAGGCGAGGGCGCAGACCCGGCGGCTGTCATTTTCGACACCGTAAAGTCTGCCACCGCACGCGGTTATGACATGGTCATTGCCGACACCGCAGGCCGTCTGCACAACAAGGCAAACCTGATGGCAGAGCTTTCCAAGATCAGCCGCAGCGTCAAGAAGGCCAGCCCGGAAGCCAGCCTTGAAACGCTGCTGGTGCTGGATGCCATCACCGGCCAGAACGCCATCAGTCAGGCCAAGGAATTCTGCAAGGCTGCAGATGCTACCGGCATCATCCTGACCAAGCTGGACGGCACCGCCAAGGGCGGCTGCGTGGTAGCGGTCAAGCAGCGTCTGGGCCTGCCGGTGCGCTTCATCGGCGTGGGCGAGGGCATCGACGACCTGCTGCCCTTTACCCCGGAGGGCTTTGTGGAAGAGCTGCTCCCGCGCCAGTGGAAGCACTAAAATAGAACCCTCTCACCGTTCCGTCCGCTTGCAGCGGCGCGGAGACGGAGCTCTCCCAAAGGGGCGAGCTTTGAAAGCGGAAGGAGTATTAAGATGAAAATTTGTGCAGCTACCGGCAACGCCGGAAAGCTCCGCGAACTGCGCCGCATTCTGGAAGCGCAGGGCCACGAGGTGGTCAGCCAGAAGCAGCTGGGCATCACCATCGAGCCGGAGGAGACCGGCACCACCTTTGCCGAAAACGCCCTCATCAAGGCTGAAACCATCTGCAAGGCATGCGGCCTGCCCACCATCGCCGATGACTCCGGCCTGTGCGTGGAGGCGCTGGGCGGTGCGCCTGGCGTCTACAGTGCCCGCTACTGCGGCCGCCACGGCGACGACGAAGCCAACAACGACAAGCTTCTGGACGCCATGCAGGCTGTGCCTGCCGGGCAGCGGGGTGCAAAGTTTGTGTCCGCGGTGTGCTTCATCCTGCCGGATGGGCGGCATCTGACCTGCATGGGCGAATGCCCGGGCAGCATCGCCTTTGAACGGCTGTGCGGGGACTACGGCTTTGGCTACGATCCGCTGTTCATCCCCACCGACTGCGGCGTGGGAAAGCACGATAAGCGCCCCAACACCGAGGGCCGCAGCTACGCCCAGCTGACCCCGGACGAAAAGGATGCCATCAGCCACCGCGGCAATGCGCTGGCGGAATTGGAAAAAGAACTACCTGATTTTTTGAAATAAAAGGAGAAAAACTATGCTGACAAGCAAACAGCGCGCCATTCTGCGCGGCAAGGCAAACACCATGGACCCCGTTTTCATCGTGGGTAAGGGCGAGATCGACGAGACCATGATCCAGGGCGTGAAGGACTGTCTGGATGCCCGTGAGCTCATCAAGCTCAAGGTGCTGGAAAACAGCATGTACAATGCCCGTGAAGCTTCGGTCAAGCTGGCTGAGGCCACCGGTGCCGACTGCGTACAGGTGATCGGCTCCAAGTTCGTGCTGTACCTGCAGAAGAAAAAGGACAGCGCCTACGCTGATCTGCTGAAGTAAAAATGAAAGTTCTTCTCTACGGCGGTACATTTGACCCGCCCCATAACGGCCACCTGAACAATCTGCGCGCTGCCGCTGCCCGCGTGCAGCCGGATAAGGTGGTGGTGATGCCTGCCGGGCTTTCGCCCTTCAAGCAGAAGACCTCTGCGCCGGGCGCACTGCGGCTGGAAATGTGCAGCTGCTTCCATGCACTGGAAGAGGATGCGGACACGATCCCGCAGCTGGAAGTCAGCGGCTGGGAGATCGAGCAGGCCGCTGCCGGAAACCGCAACTATACGGTGCTCACGGTGGAAAAACTGGCTCGGGAAAATCCCGGGGCACAGCTGTACCTTGCCATTGGCAGCGATATGCTGCTGAGCTTTGACGGCTGGCACCGCTGGCAGGATATCCTGCGCCTTGCCCATCTGGTGGTCACCAGCCGCCATGTGGGCGACGACCCCGAGCTGCACGCAAAGGCTCTCCGGCTGGACCCTACCGGGGCACGCATCCTGTTTGCACCGGTACAGGCGCTGCCCATGGCCAGCAGCGACATCCGCACCCGTCTGACTGCAGGCGAAGGGTGTGAAGCTGAGCTGCCGGAGGCGGTGCGGGCGGTCATCCGCCGGGAGAAACTCTACAAAAAGGAAGTATCAGCCAATGAACCTCAAACAGGCAAAGGAGCTTGTGCGCGGCCGCTTGAGCGATAAGCGCTATGAGCATACCTTGAATGTAAAAAAAATGGCCGTCAAGCTGGCAAAGATCTACGGTGAGGATGAGGAGCGCGCCGCGCTGGCAGCCCTGCTGCACGACTCGGCCAAGGAGATCGGCAAGGATGAGATGCGCGAGATCCTGCGCGCTTACCCCCAGTATGCCGAGGGCGGCGAAGAGCGCCCGGCCCCGGTGTGGCACGGCGTGTGCGCCGCCATTCTGGCCCGCACCCAGTGGGGTGTGACCGACGAAGCGGTGCTTAGCGCTATTGCCTGCCACACGGCGGGCAAACCCGGCATGACCCGGCTTGACAAAATTTTGTATCTGGCCGATATGACCAGCGCGGAGCGGGACTGGCCCGGCGTGGAAAAGCTGCGCAAGCTGGAAAAAAAGAATCTGGATGCCGCTATGCTGGCCGCGCTGAAGCAGACTAACGATTTTGTGCTCTCGCAGGGCAAGCCCCTTGACCCGATGTCCAAGGCTGCCTATGAGGATATCCTTGCCCGCAGCGGGAAGAATGAACGGTGAGAGCACAGCTGCTCTGAAACAAGCGGAAACAGAAAACGGATTGCAGATTTCGTCGGATAATGCTATACTTAAGAGCATGACAGGTCTGCAGGAACATTTTTTTGCAGGACCGCGAAAATCTGGAGGATACAAAAAAGCATGAGCCAGACGCCACGCCATATCAATACTTCGCGTTCTCTGAACCGGCCGGATCCGGCAGCAGCCGCACCGCGCCACGCTGCGTCCAGCACGGATGCAAAGCAGAGCGCAGGCGGTGCACACAATGAGCCGCCGCGCCGCCCGGCACAGGGAGCAGGGCAGAAGCCGCCGCGCCGCCGCAAAAAGAAAAAGAAAATGCCCCTCTGGCTGCCTTTTGCAGTGGTCATGGCCATCATCGCGGTGATCTCCGGTGTGGTGGTGTACGGAGTCAGCCTTGTAAACAAGGTGGAGGACAGCATCCGCCCGGACGACAGCACCCCTACCATTGAGGAAGAGGTGAAGACAGCCGAGGAATACAAGGGCGATGTGGTGAACATTCTGGTCTGCGGCATCGACTATGAAGAGGGCCGCAATTATTCCAACGACCCCACCTCTAACGACGGCATGACCGACATGATCCTGTACGTGCAGTTCGACATCAAGAACGGTGCGCTGCGGATGCTGCAGATCCCCCGCAACAGCCTTGTCACCACCAAGAACAAAAAAATCACCCTTTCCAATGGCAAGACCTACGCCGCCACGAATTATCAGATCAACTCGGTGGCAATCTCCAATGGCGGCAGCATCGCCGCTCTGGCCGATGTCATCTACGATCAGTTCCGGCTGCCCATCGATTACTATGTGACGGTGGATATGCAGGCACTGGTGGATATGGTGGATAACTTTGGCGGCATTGAGGTGTATATCCCTCACGATATGTCCTACGGCGGCAGCAAGCTGCTCAAGGGCTACCGCAATCTGAACGGCGCATCGGCAGAGTTCTTTGTGCGCTGCCGCCACGGCGACGGCTACGCCAATTCCGATATCGACCGCCTGAACATGCAGCGCTATTTCTATGCCGGCCTGTTCAAGCGTGCCCGCGCCATGGGCGTTACCGATATCCTGAACCAGCTGCCGCTGGTGTTCAAAAACTATATCAAGACGGATATGGACATTTCCACCATTGCAAAGCTGGTGGTGTCTTTCCTCAAGCTCGACAGCTCCAACATCATTCTGGCGCAGACACCGGTGTTCATGGGCGTGCCCAACGTGGGCAAGACCGACACCTTTGCCGGTTACTCCTGCGTGGTGCCGGATGCGGGTTCCATTGCAAACCTGCTCAACCAGTATTTCTGCACCTACACCGGCCCCATTGATGTGAGCGAAATGAATCTTGTCACCGACGAGTGGCCCCACGGCAGTGCATCCACCGATGCCAACGTGCAGTATATGGGCCGCATCGATAAGGAGTCGGACGATGCCATCCTGAACGGCGATACAGACCTTGATGGCGCTGTTACCACCGACGGTCAGGCCGCAGGCTCCGCAAACTGAAACTGACAGAAAGGAAAAACATATGGAGAACTTCAACGACAGCAAGGCGCTTGCCATTGAGATCGCAAAGATCCTGGATAAGAAAAAGGCCCACGATGTGCGCGTGCTCAAGGTGGAAAGCCTGACCGTGCTCACAGATTACTTCGTTATTGCCTCCGGCACTTCCACCACGCAGGTGGCATCTCTGGCCGACGAGGTGGAGTATGAGCTTTCCCAGAAGGGCCTGGAGCCCTACAGCACGGAGGGCTACGATTCCAAGAACTGGGTGCTGCTGGATTATTCCAACGTCATCGTGCACGTATTCGTACCCAACACCCGCACCTATTACGATCTGGAGCACCTGTGGGCAGATGGTGAGCCCATTGATATCTCCGAGTACCTCACCCCTGACAGCACCCTTGAATGATTCAGGCAAACAGCTGTCTACCTGAAAAAAGAACCCTCTCAGTCAGGGCGTCCGCCCTGACAGCTCCCCCGAAAGGGGGAGCTTGCGCAAAAGAGGGAAGGCTGCGGTCTGCACAAAACCTCTCCCCTTCGGGAGAGGTGGCATCGCGCAGCGATGACGGAGAGGGTTTTCTGGCAAAGGCAGATAGCTTGAAAGCATACGCCCCCAAGCAACGGTATTTTGGATAAAGTCTGGAGCTGATTAACAACATGAAGTACGATTACAAGGCAGTTGAAGCCAAGTGGCAGAAGGTGTGGGAGGACGAAAAGACCTTCCATGTCGAGATCGACCACAAAAAACCCAAGTTCTATGCACTGGTCGAGTTCCCGTATCCGTCGGGTGCCGGCCTGCATGTAGGCCATCCCCGTAGCTACACCGCGCTGGACGTGGTCAGCCGCAAGCGCCGTCAGAACGGCTACAATGTGCTGTACCCCATGGGCTGGGACGCTTTTGGCCTGCCCACTGAGAACTTTGCCATGAAGAACCACATCCACCCGGCCATTGTCACCAAGAACAATGTGGACCACTTCCGCAGCCAGCTGAAGGCTTTGGGCTTCTCCTTTGACTGGGATCGTGAGATCAATACCACCGACCCCGAGTACTACAAGTGGACCCAGTGGATCTTCCTGCAACTGTATAAGCATGGTCTGGCTTACAAGAAGGAAATGAACGTCAACTGGTGCACCGGCTGCAAGTGCGTGCTGGCCAACGAGGAAGTTGTCAACGGCGTGTGCGAGCGCTGCGGCAGCGAGGTCGTTCACCGCGTCAAGAGCCAGTGGATGCTCAAGATCACCGCTTATGCCGATAAGCTGATCGATGGTCTGGACGGTCTGGATTACATTGAGCGCGTTGCCACCCAGCAGAAGAACTGGATCGGCCGCAGCCACGGCGCAGAGGTCAACTTCGGCACCACCGCAGGCGATACCCTGACCGTGTACACCACCCGCTGTGACACTCTGTTTGGTGCCACCTACATGGTCGTTTCTCCGGAGCACGCTATGGTCAAGGAGTGGCTGGACAAGGGCATCCTCAAGAATGCCGATGCTGTCAAGGCCTATCAGGCCGAGGCAGCCCGCAAAAGCGACTTTGAGCGCAGCGAGCTGAACAAGGAAAAGACCGGTGTCAAGCTGGAAGGCGTCATGGGCATCAACCCGGTCAACGATACCGAGATCCCCATCTTTATCTCGGACTACGTTCTGTCCACCTACGGCACCGGTGCCATCATGGCTGTGCCCGCCCACGATACCCGCGACTGGGAGTTTGCCAAGAAGTTCGGCCTGCCCATCATCGAGGTGGTCAAGGGCAATACCCCGTCCAATCTGGACGAAGCCGCCTTCACCGATGTGGCCACCGGCACGCTGGTCAACTCCGGCTTCCTGAACGGCCTGTCCGTCACCGATGCAAAGAAAAAGATGATCGACTGGCTGGAGGCAAACGGCAAGGGCTGCGATAAGGTCAACTACAAGCTGCGCGACTGGGTGTTCAGCCGTCAGCGCTACTGGGGCGAGCCCATCCCCATGGTCAAGTGTGAAAAGTGCGGCTGGCAGCCTCTGCCCGAGAGCAGCCTGCCCCTGACCCTGCCGGACATCACCGATTTTGAGCCGGGTCCGGACGGAGAATCTCCGCTGGCCCGCCACAAGGACTGGGTCAAGACCACCTGCCCCTGCTGCGGCGGCCCCGCTACCCGCGAGACTGACACCATGCCCCAGTGGGCCGGTTCTTCCTGGTACTTCCTGCGCTACATGGACCCCCACTGCAAGGATGCCATTGCTTCCAAGGAAGCTCTGGAATACTGGTCTCCGGTGGACTGGTACAACGGCGGCATGGAGCACACCACCCTGCATCTGCTGTACAGCCGTTTCTGGCATAAGTTCCTGTATGATATCGGCGCTGTGCCTTCTCCGGAACCCTACCAGAAGCGCACCGCTCACGGCATGATCCTGGGCCTGAACCCCCACAGCTTTGTCAACCTGCCCGCTGAGGAGCAGGAAAAGCTGCTGAAGGAGTACGGCAGCCAGAAGGCCGCTGAAAAGGCTCTGGAAGAAAAGTACGGCGAAATGGCACGCCACCCCATCGTGAAGATGTCCAAGTCTCTGGGTAACGTCATCAACCCGGACGAGGTGGTGGACCAGTACGGTGCTGACACCATGCGTCTGTACGAGATGTTCATGGGCGACTTTGAACAGGCTGCACCGTGGCAGACCTCTGCCATTGCAGGCTGCAACCGCTTCCTGGACCGCGTGTGGACGCTGAGCGACAAGCTGGTGGAGGGCGAGGGCTATCGCCCGCAGGTCGAGACCCTGATGCACCAGACCATCAAGAAGGTGGGCGCTGACATCGAGACCCTGAAGATGAACACCGCCATTGCCCAGCTCATGACGCTGGTGAACGCCCTGTACGACAACGGCGGCGCGACCAAGGCCGAGCTGGAGACCGTTGTTCAGCTGCTGAACCCGTTTGCCCCCCACATGACCGAAGAGCTGTGGGAGAAGCTGGGCCACAGCCACGACGAGCAGCTGGCTTACTACCCCTGGCCCAAGTACGAAGAGGCCAAGTGCGTGGAAAGCACAGTGGAGATCGCTGTGCAGGTGAACGGCAAGGTGAAGGCCCGCCTGAAGGTGGCTGCCGACATTGACGCTGCTGCCGCCATTGCTGCCGCCAAGGCTGACCCCGCTGTTGCTGCCGCTCTGGAAGGCAAGCAGCTGGTTAAGGAGATCTACGTCAAGGGCCGTCTGGTCAATCTGGCTGTCAAGGGCTAAACCAACCGATACCCTGCCGAAAGGCTGGATATACAACTATCCGCAGAGGCGGACTGGCGCATAAAACACCCGGGAACGTTTATTCAAAATCTTTTCAAAGATTTTGCGCAAAAAACTTTCAAAAAAAGGTTGACGAACCGGAGAAAATGCGCTATACTGTCTACTGTTAGTTACCATGTAACAACGAAATTCCTGCCTCACGGTCCAAGGGAGGGAATAAGATGTCGGAAATTCGTGTTAAAGAGGGCGAGTCGCTGGAAAGCGCACTGCGTCGCTTCAAGCGCAGCACCGCTCGCAGCGGTGTGCTCGCAGAGGTCCGTAAGCGCGAGGCTTACGAGAAGCCGTCTGTCAAGCGCAAGAAGAAGTCCGAAGCAGCCCGCAAGCGCAAGTTCAAGTAATTGATCACTTGAAGTCGCTGTTGCTTTAGATTTCATACGCGTTGCTAACGCCGATGTAGGGGAGCCTGTATTGCAGGCTCCCCTATTTTCATTGCAGGGAGAAATACTATGCTCATCACCCCCGAATACGTTTTCAAGGATGTCACCCACATCACGCCGGAATGGCTGGCGGAAAAAGGCATCACTGCGCTGGTGCTGGATATCGATAACACCCTCACCGCCGACCGCAGTCAGGAGCTGCCGGAAGATGTGGCCGTGTGGCTGGACACTATGCGCAGGGCGAGCGTCAAGCTCACCATCGTGTCCAACGGTGCGGAAAAGCGGGTGCGGCCCTTTGCCCAGAAGCTGGGCCTTGCGTACCTGTACCGCTCTGCAAAGCCGCTGCCCTTTGCTCTGATGGCGGCGCAGCACCGCATGGGCGTGAAGCGCCGTCAGATGGCGATGGTGGGCGACCAGCTCTATGCCGACCGCATGGCGGCAGCGCTGTACGGCATTCCGGGCTTGATGGTGGTGCCCCGCGGCCCGGACCTCGGTGCGCAGGTCATCCTCAAGCGTAAGTGGGAGAAAAAACACTGGCAGAAATACTATGACCGGGGAGGCAAGACCCTGTGAGCGATTGGAAGATCCGGTTCGGCACCGCAGGCACCAGCGACAGCTTTTCCGCCCAAGGCTACAAAAGCAGCTTGGATGTGCCGGAGTACACCGCAAAGATGGGACTGAACGCCTTCGAGTACCAGTGCGGGCGCGGCGTGCGTCTGGGGCTGGACAAGGCCGCAAAAATGGCCGCACTGGCCGGGCCAAAGGATATCCTGTTCAGCGTGCATGCACCGTATTATATCAGCATGTCCAGTCTGGAAGAGGAAAAGCGGCTCAACAGCATCCAGTATCTGCTGCAAAGTGCGGCGGTGTGCAAAGCGCTGGGCGGCAGACGCATCATCTTCCACTCCGGCAGCTGCGGCAAGCAGAGCCGGGAAGCGGCCCTTGAAAAAGCGCTGGATACCATGCGCCGTGCCGTGGAAGCGCTGGATGAAGCGGGTTTTGCCGATATGACTCTCTGCCCGGAAACCATGGGCAAGATCGGCCAGCTGGGCACACTGGACGAGGTGCTGGCGCTGTGCAGCGTGGATAAGCGCATTACGCCCTGCATCGACTTCGGCCACCTGAATGCCCGCACTCTGGGCGGCATCCGCTCGAAAGAGGACTACGCTGCCATCCTTGACCGCATGGCAGAAAAGCTGGGGGACCAACGGGCAGAACGGTTCCATGTGCATTTTTCCCGCATCGAGTATTCGGCGGGCGGCGAAAAGCGCCACTGGACCTTTGCCGAGACCCAGTTCGGCCCGGAGCCGCAGCCGCTGATGGAACTGCTGGCTGAGCGGAAGCTGCAGCCGGTTATCATCTGCGAGAGCGCGGGCACGCAGGCTGAGGATGCCGGGACTATGCAGCAGATGTACCATGCAGCGTGCAAAACGTAAAAAATTTTGTGTTTTTATCGTCTTTTTTGCCGAAACCCCTTGCCAAATGCAAACGGATTGGGTAAAATAAATAGAGATATGCGTTAAGCATTTGAGATTAAACTAATGGAGGAATTCCTATGATTTCTGCAGGCGAGTTTCGCAATGGCGTGACCTTTGAGCAGGACGGCCAGGTTCTTCAGGTCGTTGAGTTCCAGCACGTGAAGCCCGGCAAGGGCGCTGCCTTTGTCCGTACCAAGACCAAGAACGTGATTACCGGCTCTGTGGTTGAGACCAGCTACAACCCGACCGCAAAGTTCCCGCAGGCTTTCATCGAGCGCAAGGACGTGACCTATAGCTACGAGGATGGCGATCTGTACCACTTCATGGACAACGAGACCTACGATGACATCCCCGTCAACGCAGCCGATGTGCCCGATAACTTCAAGTTCTGCAAGGAGAACGAGCTGTGCAAGCTGCTGAGCTACAAGGGCAAGGTGTTCAGCGTCGAGATCCCCAACTTCATCGAGCTGGAAGTTACCCAGACCGAGCCGGGTGTCAAGGGCAACACTGCCACCAACACCCTGAAGCCCGCTACCGTCGAGACCGGTGCTGAGATTCGTGTGCCTCTGTTCATCAACGAGGGCGACCACATCCGCATCGATACCCGCACCGGCGAGTATATGGAGCGCGTCTGATCCCTTTAACGCCAAACCGGGCTGCGGGCAACCGTTTGCCCGGTTTTTTAAAACTCCGATTTTTCTCATTTTAAGGAGGGCATTCGTATGGAACTGAACAAAAAGGCAGCTTATCTGCAGGGTCTGGTCGATGGTCTGGGCATTGATGATACCACCAAAGAGGGCAAGATCATCAAGGCCATGAGCGCACTGCTGGGTGAAATGGCTGAGGTCATCGAGAGCGTGGACGAAGATCTTTCCCGCGCCTACGACCAGATCAACGACCTGAGCGATGAGCTGGAAGATCTGGAAGCAGATCTGTACGAGGAGGAGGACGAAGACGGCGAAAGCGAGGACGCTGAGGATGAGGACTCCGGCGACGACGACGATGACGATGACGATGCCAAGGATGATGACATCGCCAGCGAGCCGTTCTATGAAGTGGCCTGCCCCAACTGCGGCGAGACCGTTTACGTCAGCGAGGATGATCTGGATGCAGGCGAAGCCAACTGCGCGCACTGCGGCGTGACCTTTGAGGTCGCTCTGGAAGGGGATGGCGAAGAGGATGCCGAGGATGGCCCCGTGCAGTACGAAGTGACCTGCCCGGACTGCGGCACCACCGCCGTGTTTGAGGAAGACGAACTGCTGGACGGCGCACCCAAGTGCCCGAACTGCGGCAAGCCCCTCGACTTTGAAGTGACCGAAGAATAAACAAAAAAGACCGCTGCACTCCGGTGCAGCGGTCTTTTTTGTTTACTGTGCGTTTGCCTTCTGCAGCCAGATGCTGCCGATGTCCAAAGCGTTGTACAGGCCGATCTTGGTAGTCTGACGCATCACGCGCTCCTGCGGAGCCTTGGTGGTGTCGGTAGAGAGCAGCATCAGGTGGACCTTGTCTGCAATCTGCTGGTCGCCCACAGGCTTGGTGGTCGTGATCTGCAGATAGAGCACATATGGGTCGGTCATATTGCCGTAGTACAGCTCATTGTCCTTGCGGACGAGGGGCTTGCCTTTATAAGTCAGTTTTGGAGTAAATGCCATCGTGAAAGCCTCCCTATCAATAGTAGTTCAGTTCAGTATAACACATCTATGGTACAGGATGCAAGCTTTTGACCCGATAGAAGGCGGGCTTTTTGCACACAATGGCATGCCTGCGTGCAAAAGAATCTGCAATTTTAGGCACTCTGGCAGAAAACGGGTCTTGCCGGAATGCACAGATATGGTATACTAAGAACGAGAAAGCCCGCAGCATAGTCCGGGCAGAAAAGTGAGGGAGACAGCATGGCAGACTATCAGGAATACCGGCGGCGCGTGTTGCGCAAACGCTGGCGCAGGCGGTTCATGGCGGCAGCGTTGCTGCTGCTGCTTTTGCTGGTGGGAGCCATCGGGATGTTGTGGAAGAGCCTGCACCGGGAACAGCGGCCCTCCGGCGTTGGGCAGAACACCATCCTGCAGGAGGTAACACAGGATAATACTTGGAACACGGCCTCCTACGCGGTGGCGCGGCAGCTCACGGTGCAGCCGCTTGCAGACAGCGCGGCCACTGCGCTGGATTTCCGTATGGCGGCGCTGCCAAAGAGCAGCACGGCTGTGGGCAAGGAATGGTTCAATGACGTGAGCTTTGTGGGCGACAGCCTGACGCAGGGCATGCAGCTGTACGAAGAAGGAATGCAGAACGCCATGTTCTGTGCGTACAAGGGTGTTGGGCCGAACGTGATCGTCAACGGCACCACCTGCAAGCGCGCCGACGGCGTGGCTGAGGTGCCGCTGGAAGCGCTGACCGCCCAGCAGCCCAGAGCCATTTATGTTCTGCTGGGCACCAACGTGCTGGGCCGCGATACCGATTATAGCAGCTTTCTGACCTATTACCGGCTGATGCTGGACATGCTGAGCCAGACACTGCCAAATGCAAAGATCTATGTGCAGTCCATCACGCCGGTGCGGCCGGAAGTATGCCAGAAGTCCGGCCATGAGGGCTTGAACCGCGACCGCCTGTGCCAGATCAACAATGAGCTGGCAGCCATTGCGCTGGAAAAGAACTGCTATTTTCTCAACCTGTGGGAAGTGCTGGCAGATGAAAACGGCGACCTGAACGAAAGCTACGCCCAGCCGGACGGCTACCATCTGAGACCTGCCGGGTATGCCGTATGGACGGATTATCTGTGCAGCCACACAGAAGGATAAAAAATAAGAGGTTCGTTCACTGAGCGAACCTCTTATTTTTTACTTGAAACTTAGAACAGGCCGGTGATCTTGCCGTTGGCATCCACATCGATGCCCACAGCGGCGGGCTTCTTGGGCAGGCCCGGCATGGTCATGATATTACCGCAGATGACCACCACAAAGCCTGCACCGGCAGCAAGGCGCACCTCGCGCACCTCCATGGTAAAGCCGGTGGGGGCACCGATGAGCTTTGCGTTGTCGCTGAAGCTGTACTGGGTCTTGGCGATGCACACGGGCAGGTTTCCGTAACCCATCTCAGTCAGCTCGGCCAGTGTCTTGCTGGCGGCGGCGCTGTAGTTCACACCGTCGGCCCGGTAAATTTTGGTGGCGATGGCGTTGATCTTGTCCTTCAGGGGCATTTCCAGCGGGTAGGTGTACTGGATGGGACGATCCTCCAGCACCTCCAGCACCTTCTCGGCCAGAGCTTTGCCGCCTTCGCCGCCCTTGGCGAATACTTCGCTCAGCACGCAGGGAACACCCTGCTCGGCGCACACCTGCTCCACATAAGCCTGCTCTTCGGCGGTATCGGTGGGGAAGGCATTGATGGCGACCACCACCGGCAGGCCGAAGCCATTTTTCAGGTTGTCGATGTGGCGGATGAGGTTGGATGCACCGGCCTTGACGGCTTCGAGGTTGGGCTGGCTCAGGTCGGCCTTTGCCACGCCGCCGTGGCTCTTGAGGGCACGCACAGTGGCCACCAGCACGCAGGCAGAGGGAGCGATACCGGCGTAGCGGCACTTGATATCCAAAAACTTCTCTGCGCCCAGATCGGCACCGAAACCGGCCTCAGTGATGGTATAGTCGGCCAGAGAAAGGCTCAGCTTGGTAGCCAGCACGCTGTTGCAGCCGTGGGCGATGTTGGCAAAGGGACCGCCGTGGATGATGGCGGGGTTGTTTTCCAGCGTCTGTACAAGGTTCGGGTCCAGCGCGTCCTTCAGCAGGGCGGTCATGGCACCGGCAGCACCGATCTCACCGGCAGTGACGGGCTTGCCGTCGTAGGTGTAGGCGCATACGATCTTGGAAAGACGCTCCTTCAGATCGGAAATGCTGGTGGCAAGGCAGAAAATTGCCATCACCTCGCTGGCAACGGTGATATCAAAGCCGTCCTCGCGGGGAGTGCCGTTCACCTTGCCGCCCAGACCGTCCACGATAAACCGCAGCTGGCGGTCGTTCATGTCCATGCAGCGCTTCCATGTGATGCGGCGGGGGTCGATGTTCAGCGGGTTGCCCTGCTGGATGCTGTTGTCGATCATGGCAGCCAGCAGGTTGTTGGCTGTGCCGATGGCGTGCAGATCGCCGGTAAAGTGCAGGTTGATGTCCTCCATGGGCACCACCTGTGCGTAGCCGCCGCCGGCAGCACCGCCCTTGACGCCGAACACCGGGCCAAGGCTGGGCTCACGCAGGCAGAGCATGGTCTTTTTGCCCAGAGCGTTCATGGCATCGGCCAGACCCACGCTGGTGGTGGTTTTGCCCTCGCCCGCCGGGGTGGGGCTGATGGCGGTGACGAGGATCAGCTTGCCCTGTTTTTTGGCATCGTGGATCAGGCGGTGATCGATCTTGGCCTTGTAGCGGCCATAGGGGATCACGTGCTCATCGGAAAGGCCCAGCTGGGCGGCGATCTCGGTGATGGGTTTCATTTTGGCTTCCTGTGCGATCTCGATATCGGTTTTCATCAGACATCCTCCTTTGGAAGTCGTTTCTACAAGCATTGCACGCCGCCTGAACGGCCTTTTTGCTTGCATCCTGCGTTGCTTTCCCTTGCAATCCGTCAGGATTGCTGCGAAAAATCACCTTGTCTGCGGACAAAAAATCCCGCCATTCAACGCACCCTGCTTATAAAAACAACTTCCGACAACAAAAAAGGCAGCTTTGCGCAGCAATTGCGCAAGGCTGCCCAGACGGTCGGCATTGACTCTCCCGCCATCCCTGCACTGTGGTGCTCCACAAGGTTCCGTCAGCAGAGATACGGTCTCTATGCAGTAAAGATAGCACAATGCCGGGGTGTTTGTCAAGGAAAAACATATACGAACTTGTCGGGGCGAGGCCCCTCCATCTTGCTGCGCAAGACCGTTCTGTCGCTTAAAAGCCCCACTGGGGCTTTCATTGCTGCGCTGCGCTCGCAAACGCGAATATTTTGCGTTCTACAGCTTTCTGTGCTATAATTAAACTGGATTATTATAAAAACAGAAAGCAGGAATCCCTTTTATGCTGCAAAACCCTGAATTGCATTATCTGGATAACGCCGCTACCACCATGGTGGCTTCCGAGGTGGCGGATGTCATCGACAAGGCCATGCGGGAACACTGGGCAAACCCGTCCAGCCTGTACGGCCCCGGTGCCCGCAGCGAGGAAGCGCTGAACGCCGCCCGTGCCGCTGTGGCCCGTACACTGGGCTGCAAGCCAAAGGAGCTGTACTTTACCTCCTGCGGCAGCGAGAGCAACAATCTGGCCCTGCTGGGCGCGGTGCGCACCCGCACTTTCGGCAAGGGCATCGTGGTGTCCGGCTTTGAGCACCCCAGCGTCCAGCGCCCGCTGGAAGAGCTGGCGAAGCAGGGCTATGATGTCACGGTGATCAAACCCCGCCCGGACGGCACACTGGACATGGACCGGATGCTGGAGCATGTGGACAAAAACACCATCCTTGTGGCCTGCATGATGGTGAACAACGAGGTAGGCACCCGCAACGATGTGGAACGCCTTGCCGCCGAGGTCAAGCGCCGCAACAGCCGCACCATCGTCCATGTGGATGCGGTGCAGGCGTGGATGCGTGTGCCCATCAAACTGGACAACATTGACACCCTGTCGGTGAGCGGCCACAAGATCCACGCCCCCAAGGGCATTGGCGCGCTGTATCTTTCTGACCGTCTGGTGCAGGCGTTCCGGCCGCCGTACCTCGGCGGTGAGCAGGAGCGCGGCCTGCGCCCGGGCACCGAAAACCTGCCCTACGCCATGGGTCTTGCCGCAGCCGCCACCCGTCTTGCCAAGACCATGAAGAGCCGTGACACCGCTATGAAGGCCCTGAACCAGCGTTTGCGAGACGGCCTGAAGGCCTTTCCGGAGGTGGAGCTCAACAGCCCGGAAAACGCGGTGCCCGAGGTGCTGAACTTCAGCGAGATGTGCATCAAGAGCGAGACCATGCTGGCATGGCTGGCCGAAGCACAGGTGTATGTTTCCTCGGCAAGTGCCTGCGGCCGCGGCCAGCCCAGCCATACGCTGGCGGCAATGGGCAAAGACCCGCTTGCCATCGACACGGCCATCCGCGTGTCCTTCTGCGGCGACAACACCCCGGAGGATGTGGATGCTTTCCTCAACCGCTTTGAGGACGGAATGAAGAGCTTGCAGAGGATCCGGAAGTGATTCCACAGGCAGGACCATCTGGAATGGCCGCCGCTTTGCTCTGGCCATGTTTAGAGGAAGGATCATTCTGATTAGGGCGTTTGTCGTGCCCTGCGGGGCACTCCAAACGCATTTTTACGGAAGGGGTCCGGACCGGCAGATGCAACAAATTGTTCCTCTGTATTTTTCGTCAGGATACTTTCGCGAATAGGAGGATGGATGCCGCTGACCGTTACGACCCTGCCCGTGAAAAAGTGTTCTGGAAATGACCGCAGTCATTTCCAGAACACAAATATAAATATTAAAATTTCCGCTGAGAATGGCCAGAGCGTAAGCGGAGGCCATGTTAAATCGTAACCTAGGAGATACAACATTTATGCATGAAATTATCATGGGCTATCAGGGTGAAATGTCCCTGAAAGGCCTCAACCGCAACCAGTTCGAGTCGGCGATGATGAAAATTCTGCGCTACCGGCTCAAGACCGTGGGCAAGTTCAAGGTCTACTGCACTCAGTCCACCTTTTACATGGAACCCGAGGAAGAGGATGTGGACATGGATCTTGCCTTTGACCGGGTGAGCAAGGTGTTCGGCCTTGCGGCACTCAGCCGCGCCGTGGTCTGCGACAAGGACTTTGACACCATCTGCCAGACCGCTGAGGATTACCTGGGCACCAGCCTGCACGGCATCCGCACCTTCAAGGTGGAAGCGCGCCGCTCCGACAAGACCTACCCCATGACCAGCCCTGAACTGATGCGGGAACTGGGTGCCTATCTGCTGGGCAAACACAACTACCTCAAGGTGGATGTGCATAACCCGGATTTTAAGGTGATCGTAGAAATTCGGGATTACGGTGCCTACATCCACGGCCCCAAGGTGCCCGGTGAGGGCGGCCTGCCCGTGGGCACCAGCGGCCGTGCACTGAACATGCTGTCCGGCGGCATCGACAGCCCGGTGGCGGCTTACCGCATGGCTAAGCGCGGTCTGGCTCTGGACCACATCCATTTTGCGTCTCCGCCGTACACTTCGGAGCGCGCAAAGCTCAAGGTGAAGGCACTGGCGCAGCTTACCAGCATCTATACGGGCAGCTCCAATCTGTTCGTCGTGCCCTACACCAAGCCGCAGGAGTACATCCGGGATAATGCTCCGGATGTGCTGTTCACGGTGCTGATGCGCCGCAGCATGATGCGCATTGCCAATGTCATTGCCAAGAAGCAGGGCTGCGAAGCCCTTGTTACCGGCGAGAGTCTGGCTCAGGTGGCCAGCCAGACCGTCAAAGCTCTGCAGTGCACCGATGCTGCGCAGGACCTGCCCATCCTGCGCCCGCTCATCGGCATGGACAAGACCGAGATCGTGGAGACGGCCCGCCACATCAACACGTTTGAGACCAGCATTCTGCCCTATGAGGACTGCTGCACCATCTTCACCCCGCCGCATCCGAAGATCCGCCCGGAGCTGGCCGAAATTCTGGAAGCCGAAGCCGCCATGCCCGGTCTTGCCGCGCTGGAAGCCGAAGCCGCAGAGAACGCCGAGCGCATCCGCATCCGTATCACCGATCAGGTAGAATTTGAGGGTTGATTTATCCATGACAGCAGAGATCATCAGTGTGGGTACCGAGCTGCTGCTCGGCAACATTTTGAACACCAACGCCCAGTATCTGAGCCGCGAGCTGGCGGCACTGGGCATTACGGTCCAGCGCGAGAGCACCATCGGCGACAACCACGACCGTCTGGCAGATTTTGTCAACGAAGCAAAGCAGCGGTGCGACCTGCTGGTGTTTACCGGCGGGCTTGGCCCCACCGCAGACGACCTGACCAAGGAGACGGTTGCCGGCTGCTACGGCGACACGCTGGCCTTTGACCCGGAAGAATGGCAGAAGATCGTGGATTTCTTCACGCGCACCGGGCGCAAGACTACCCCCAACAACCGCAAGCAGGCCATGGTGCCGGTGCACGGCCACAAGATCATCAATAACCACGGTACTGCCCCCGGGGCATGGTTCGAGCAGGATGGCCATTGCGCTGTGCTGATGCCCGGTGTGCCTCACGAAATGAAGGCCATGTGGGAGGAGAGCGTGCGCCCGCTGCTGCTGGCCCGCCAGAACTGCACCCTGCATTCCATAACGCTGCGGGTGCTGGGCGGTGAAAGCGCTATTGAATACCGTGTGCGGCATCTGCTGGAAAATGCAAACCCCACCGCCGCCATCTACTGCAAAACCGGCGAATGCGAGATCCGCATCACGGCCCGGGCAGAAACCGACAGTTCAGCCGAAAAAATGTGCCGCGCATACGCCACAAAGTTCTATGATCTGCTGGGTGATGCGGTGTATGATGAGGATGTGACCGGTCTGGAAGAGACTCTGGTGCACACCCTGAAGAAAAAGGGGCTCACCATTGCCACGGCAGAAAGCTGCACAGGCGGCATGATCGCCCAGCGGCTGACCAATGTGTCCGGTGCAAGTGAGGTGTTCGGCTTCGGCTTTGTTACCTACTGGGAGCAGGCCAAGGCAAAGATGATCGGCGTAGACCCGGCGGCGATCGCAAAGTACAATGTGGTGTCCGCACCGGTGGCAGCACAGATGGCACTGGGCGCAGCTGAAGCTGCCGGGGCCGATATCGCTGTCAGCGTCACCGGTCTGGCCGGCCCCAACGGCGGCGATGCCGTCCGCCCGGTGGGCACGGTGTATCTGGGTGCGGCCTGCGGTGAGACCGTCTATGTAAAAAAGCTCTTCGTCTCCCGCCCCGACCGTGCGCTGGTGCGTGCCCGCGCGGCACAGGCGGCACTGGAACTGGCGCTGCGTCTGGCTCAGGGCAAAGTTCCTGCAGATACACAGGCACTGGCAAAAAGCGCCCGGCATGATGCTGCAGCTCTGACGGCACTGGACAGCACCTTCCTCAAGGGTTAATACGAGCGGCCCCGGGCCGCGGGGGTGAAGCAGTTGATACACGAAGAAAAAACGCAGACCACCTGTGTGCTGCGGTTGTTTGGCGCACCGCTGTGGGAGGTACAACAGGCAGTGCAGCAGACAGGACTTGCTGCCCAGTGCCGTGGCCGTGGGGCAGAGGTGCTTGCGGCCCTGCAGGCCGAAACGCCTGCCGGGCTGGAAAAGGCCCGCAAGGCCCTGAACGGCCGCTTTGCGGCAGAGCTCTATGGAGAAGGGGAGATGACCCTTGTTCATGCAGCGGTGCAGGCGCTGGAAACGCACCACAGGCTGCTGGTGTGCTGCGATGCCGACGCAGGCACTCTGCTGGAAGCCCGGATGGAAACGGTGGCCGGCGCAGAAAAAGTGTTTGATTTTGGAGCCATGAGCTATGCCGATGCAAAGGTGCGGGAAAAGCTGAGTGCAAAGGTCTGCCGGGTCAAGGGCGGGCCGGTGCCGGCAAAGCTTACCCGTGTGCGGGCAGCGCAGCGCCTTGTGGGTGCAGACTTTGCAGCCGGGTGTCTGGAGCGCGCCGAGGACACGGTGCTGTTTCTGGGCAGCCGGAAAGGCTGCTGGGTGCGCACAGTGGCCAATGCAGATACGCCTGCTTTGTGGCTGCTGGATATGATCCGCCGGGCGGCCTCCGGTCTGCCGCAGGCGGCGGGGACAAGCTGGCAAAAATACGGCAGGGCCATCCCGGCAGATGCCCTGACGGCGCAGCGCCTGCCGGACAAGCCGGAGCCGGATGCACCGACAGCAGCGCCGCGCAAACGGCACAGGGTGCGGAATGCCCTGATTTTTCTGCTGATTCTGGCACTGGCCGCGTTTGCCGCTGCGTGGTATTACACCGGCGGCGACCTCGCCGCCCTGCCGCAGAGACTGCAGAGCCTTGGTGCCGACAGCCTGCCCCATGCGGGGGCAAAACTGATATAAAAAAGACCCCGGAGGGTGCGAACCTTCCGGGATTTTTTGTTTATAAAGGCGTTTTTTTAAGAGATGCAGTGTGCTGCTCCGAACCCATCCGTGAAAAAGAACCTCCGGAAAATCCGCGGATTGTTCGGAGGTTCAAATAAATAATAAATTTTCCGCTGAAGATAGCCAGAATGAAATGGCGGCTATTCTAAATGGTTATGCCTTGTGGTCGCTCAGCCAGCGCAGAGCCATATAAACATAGGCCGCAGAGCCCTCGTACAGCACGCTGTCGTCAAAGCGCACCTTGGGGTGGTGCTGGCCGTAAACATAGCCCTCCTTGGCATTTCCGGCGGAGAGGAACATGCTCACGGTAGGCACTTCATGACTGACAAAGGCAAAGTCCTCGCTGCCGCCGCCGGGCTTGCCGCCGGTGAGGACGGTCATATCCATGGCACCACGGCCCAGCAGTTCGGTCATATAGGTCAGGGCATTCTTGGCAAGAGGCGTATCCACCACCATGCAGGGGCAGTGGTCGCTGAACTCCACATCAGCAGTGCAGCGATAGGCTGCCGCCACGCCCTGCGCGATCTCGGTCATGCGCTGGTGGATCTGCTCGCTCACGGCACCTTCGGGGTCCACCGTGCGGATAGTGCCCCACATATCGGCAGAATCCGGGATGACGTTGGATGCCTTGCCAGCTTCAAACCGGCCCGTGGTGAACACGCCAAACTTGGCGGGGTCCAGCTCACGGCTGTTGATCTCCTGCAGGGCAATGTGGATGTGGGCCGCTGCGGTGATGGGGTCGATGCAGGCGTTGGGCATGGAGCCATGGCCGCCCTTGCCGTGTACGGTGATGTGGTACTGCTCACAGCTTGCCATGGTGATGCCGCCGCCCGGCACCAGCACGGTGCCAACGGGCAGGGGCATCCCGGCCAGAACGTGGAACATCACGGCAGCGTCCACCTTCGGGTTTTCCAGCAGGCCGTTTTTCAGCATGTCCAGCGAACCCTGAAAGATCTCCTCTGCAGGCTGGAATTCCAGCTTGATGGTGCCCTCGATCTTGTCCTCGTGTTCTTTGAGCAGCTTTGCCGCACCCAGCATCATGGCGGTGTGCATATCGTGGCCGCAGCCGTGCATCCGGCCCGGGATCTCGGAAGCAAACTCCTCACCGGATTCTTCCTGAATGGGCAAAGCATCCATGTCACCGCGCAGCAGGATGGTCTTGCCGGGGCGCTTGCCGCCCGCTAGCGCGAGTACGCCGCACTTGCCGCAGTCCTGCGGGGTGTAGCCCATCTCGGTCAGGGCTTTTTTGACCAGCGCTTTTGTCTCGGGCAGGTCAAAGCCTACCTCCGGGTGGCGGTGCAGGGTGCGCCGCCATGTGCGCAGCTGGGTTTCCAGCTCCTTTGCGGATTCGAGCAGTTTTTCTGGTGTGATCATTCCAAAATCAACTCCCTCTATTTTATCAAAAACCTCCCAGACCCTGCCTTATGGCAGAGCCTGAGAGGTTTTTTACTTAGTTTTCGTTCGTCGATGTGCCTTCCGGGTGGTACTTGGCGCAGGTGCACTTTTTCCACTTCAGGCCGCTGCCGCAGGGGCAGGGGTCGTTGCGGCCAATTTTGATGACACGCACAGGCTGGCCGTGGGGTGCACCCTTGGCACCGGGTGCACCGTTGCCGGGCACAAAGCCTTCGCCGGTGGGCTTTGCCACCTGCTCACGCTTGGGGGCAGCACCGGCCTGACGGATCTCGATGGTCAGCAGCATCTTCACACTGGACTCACGGATGGAATCCACCATCTGGTCGAACATGTCAAAGCCCTCGATGCGGTACTCCACAACGGGGTCCTTCTGGCCGTAGCCGCGCAGCGCAATGCCCTGACGCAGCTGGTCCATGTTGTCGATGTGGTCCATCCACATGCGGTCCACGCACTTGAGCAGGCAGATGCGCTCCAGCTCACGCATGATGGGAGTACCGTAGCGCTGCTCCTTGTCGGCGAGGATCTTCATGCCGCGGTCATAGAGCTGGTCGGCAATGCCCTTGCGGGAGATATCGTCAAAGTCGGCCACGGTGTAGTGGAGGTCTTCCTCGGTGGTCAGCCAGCCCAGATAGTGGCGGCGCAGGGCACCAAAGTCCCAGTCGTCCTTCACATCACCGGCCAGGAACTGGTCGCAGCTGGAATCGATGTTCTCGCGCAGCATCTTGTGCATTTCGGTGCTGATATCCTCGCCATCCAGCACCTTGCGGCGCTGACCATAGATGATCTCGCGCTGCTGGTTCATCACGTCGTCGTACTTCAGCACGTTCT